>WNGR01009734.1_pt1 | contig 10078 bp, 8 predicted proteins | sample 5407581 | NCBI WGS metagenome assembly WNGR01 (sample SAMN13153383, study PRJNA577476) | soil metagenome | isolation source: 80 cm soil or saprolite under Garry oak tree replicate 2 | place: USA:California | collected 2016-06-15
CAGGCAGCACCATGTATTCGACCGCGAAGATGATCACGAGCACCAGCCCGAGCCAGTAGTTCGGCAGGCTGACGCCGATCACCGCCGCGCCCGTCACGATGCGGTCCGTGATCCGCCCGGGGAAACAGCCGGCCAGCGCTCCCATGCCAGAGCCGACGATGAACGAGAGAGGCACAGCAAACAGCGCCAGCATCGCCGTATTGCCGAGTGAGCCAAACACCTCCAGCGTGACCGCGCGCTGGCTGGCGATCGACCGGCCGAAGTCAGCGTGCAGAACGTGCCACAGCCAGATCGCGTATTGCACCGGGATCGGCCGGTCGAAGCCGTAGGCGTGTTTGACGATCGCGATAGTTTCGGCCGTCGCGTCCATCGGCAGCACCGTCTGCAACGGATCGCCCGGCGCCAGATATGTCAGGGAAAAGCATACCACGCTGACGCCCAGCGCGATCGGGATTGCGAACAGCACGCGGCGGATGACGTAGCCAACCATGACCGCTCCTTTACGCTCCTTCTAAGGGTCGACCGTGATCGGCGTTAGGTCCTGGAACCAGTTCTGCGCCTGCACGAAGCCATGCACTTTCGGCGACAGCGCGCGCGGGTTAAGGTCGTGCACGACGAAGATCATCAGCGCCTGCTCGGATTCGTATTCGTGCAGCTTGGTCAGTAGCGCCAGCCGCTTCTCCGGGTCGAACTCCTCGAAGATCTGCTTGACCAGCGCGTCCGCTTCCGGCGTGCCGAAATGGCCCCAATTGCTGCCGGCGGGCGACCAATAGGCCGTGGCAACCGGCTTGATAATGGCGCTCACCGGATCCAGCAGGCCGCGCGAGGCGTTCATCCCGTCGACGTTCGGGTATTTCGGGACGCCGGAGCGGCTGACATCCAGCAGCGCGTTCCAATCCATGACATTGAGCGTGACCTCGAACCCGGCATCTTCCAGTTGCTGCTTCACCAACTCGTTCATGGGCAGGGACTGCATCTGCCCGGAGCCGGAAGTTGAGATGGCCAGCGTAACCTTGCAGGGCAAGCAGTTTGCGTCCTTCAGCAGGGCGCGCGCCTTCGCCTTGTCAAATTTGTAGATCACCGGATGGCCGTAATACGGCAGGGTCGGCGGCACCTCGGCATATTCGGGCGTCGCCATGCCGCCGACAAGGTCCACCACGTCGTCGCGGTTGATGGCGTAATTCGCCGCCTGGCGCACCCGAAGATCGGTGAAGGGACCGCGGGTGAAGTTCAGAATGTACGGCCAGTTGTGCGGATAGACGTTGGAGACAATCTGCATCGCAGCGCGCTTCAGCACGGGGATCGCATCCGGCGCCGGCGCTTCGATGAAATTTACCTGGCCGGAGAGCAGCGCTGCGGTGCGGGTCGCGGCCTCCGGCGTCGGCAGCAGCACCAGCCGGTCCTGCTTCGGCACGCGCGCCTTGTCCCAGTAATCGTTGTTCGGCACCAGCTCCATGCGCTCATGCGCGGTCATGCTGGCGAAGCGATAGGGGCCAGTGCCGGAGGGCTGATTGGCGTAGGCAGTCCAGTCGTAGTTCAGCGCCTGCGCCCGGCAGCGGCTGATCATCAGCACGTAGGACATGTCATACGGAAACAGCGATTCGACGAATTTTGTGGTGATGGCGACGCTATGGTCGTCAATCTTCTCGATGTTGTCGAAGTTCGTCAGGTAGGCGCGGGACAGGGCAAATTGTTGCGTGAAAAACTGCGGCGCCTTGGGGTCGCTGATGCGCTGGAAGTTCCAGACAACGTCGTCGGCCGTGAAGTCGCAGCCATCATGCCACTTCACGCCCTGTCGCAGGGTGAATATCCACCGCTTGTGGTTGGCCGGATCGACATGCCACTCGGTCGCGAGGCCAGGCTTGATGTCCGATGCCCTGTCGCTCTTGGACAGATCCCAGTTAATCAAGGCGTCGTACAGATTCCAGCCGACGAATCGAAAGCCTTCAAAGCCTTGGTCTGGATTGCCCGTCGTGACCGGCAGATCGCCCGCGGTCATCGCCACCTTCAAGACGCCGGCTGCCCGGGCCGACGACGTGGGGGCGACGAGCCCTCCAGCAATGAGGCCGGCCATTGCGCCGCACCACGAGAGCACCTTGAGGGCAGAACACATCATCGTGCCTCCGTTGTCGCGCCTGGCACCGCGAGGAAAGATATCGCGCTGCGACGCAGCATAGTCGGAGGTATATTTCGTTAGCAAGCAGCACTAATTTGCTTTTCTTGATCAATGTTTGTGCACTTGTCAGGCATTGCGTTGGCCCCAAGCAAATGCCCGCACGGTCAATCATGACCGCGGCGTCTCGGCTGGACGAAGGTCAAGCCTGCATGACATGTGCACCAGAAGCCGGCCCTGACGTAATCCTTCCCAGTAGGGAATTTCGACCGCACCCGAACCTCTGAAGCAAATCTTCGCAGACCCGTATCCGACCTGTCCTATTTCTACGCCATCGTTGCCGATTTCCGCGCGCGCGTTCGGCACCTCTTCTCCAAACCAGGATATTCGGCACCTTGTTTGGCGTGGGCATCAAAAATCAGGCGGCCTTCTTCAGGCGCTTGAAGCGCTCCATCCGGAAGGGCGCTGGATCGACGCAAGGCGTCGAACCGGTCACGAGGTCGGCCATCAGGGCGCCGGCGCCGGGGCCGATACCGAAACCGTGACCCGAGAAGCCGGTCGCCAGATAGAAGCCTGGAATGGAGCCGACCGGCGCGATAACCGGAACGGCATCCGGCGTGACATCCATGAGGCCAGCCCACATTTGCAAGATTTTGGCATCGCGGAACACCGGGAAGGCCTCGCACAGATGGGTGACGCCGCCATGAACGAACCGCAGCGACGGATCGGGATCAAGAATGCGGACCTGCTCGAAAGGCGTAACCTCGTCACTCCTCCAGCTGCGGGCCATTTTCAGCTCGCGGACGAACTGGCCGCCGATGCGAAGCGTCAGTTCGTTCCAGCTCTTGATGAGCGTCGGCGTATAGTCGCAGAACAAACGGAAACTGTCCGGCGTGATCGGGGCGATGTTCGCGTTGCGCTGGGCGACGGTGAACCCTCCGTCCAGACGGCGGCGGAAGGCGAAGTTGCCTGCACCAACGGCAAAATCCGGAACACCGTCGACCGAGGAGACGCGGGCGACGCTGCCGAGGATCTTCAGGACCGGAAGATCGATGCCCATGTTGCCGGCGAAAAGGCGCGACCAAGCCCCTCCCGCCAGAACGACGGACGAACAGCGGATCTCGCCGCGCTCGGTGACACAGCCACTCACCCTGCCCGCCGATCGCTCGATGGAACGGACCGCGCAGTTGGTGAGGATGTGCGCCCCTTTCGCGGCCGCGCCGCGCGCGATTGCTGGAGCTGCGATAAACGGTTCGGCCTTGCCGTCGCTCGGCGTATGCAACGCGGCACGGAACAGCTTCGCACCACCGGGAATGAGCGCCTTCAGCGCCTCGCCCGTTACGAAGCGGGAATCAAGATCGAGCGCCGCGGCGTGTTTCAACCACTCCTCATACATTGCAACGTCGGCATCCGTGTCGCAGAGATAGGCGATCCCCGCCTGCCGAAAGCCGGTTTCGCCGCCAATACGCTCGTTCATACTACGCCAGAGCCGAAGACTTTCGATCGCGAGGGGTAACTCGCCCGGATCGCGCCCCATTTGGCGCACCCAGCCCCAGTTTCGCGACGACTGCTCTGCTCCGATCAATCCCTTTTCGCACAAGGCAACGGTGACGCCACGTTCGACCAGCGAAAGCGCGGTCGATACGCCGATGATGCCGCCGCCGATAACAACGACGTCCACGCGCGCAGGCAGCTCCTGCGGCGCGACAACAAGATCGGGAATAATTCTGGACAAATTGTCCTCCTTGAAACAAGCGCGTGGAAGGCCAAGCGGGTCGGATGCGCCTTGCTGCGCGGAAGCGAGCGATCAGGCATTCGGCGCACTCGGGATCAGCGTCCCGGACGGTCGAGGAAATCGCGCAGGCGATACCAACTGGCAAAGAGCGGCACGAACCACGGCTTGCCCGAATAGAAGGGCACGGCCGTGAATTTTTCCCGATCGAAGGCGGACGGCAAGTTCTGCTCGCCGAGAATTTTGCGCGCTGTCTGGTAGCCGAGATAGGTCATCAGCGCGACGCCGTTGCCGTTGCAACCAGCCGCGAAATCTGCGCCGTCGCGGACGCCGAGATGGGCGATCTTGTCGACGGTCATGGCCACGCGCCCGCTCCAGGCATGAGTGATCTTCACGCCCGCAAGCTGCGGCCAGACGGCAAGCATGCGCACGTAAAGCCGCTTCGCGGCAAGCTTGTCAGGCATGTCGAAGATGCCCGGGCGCGAACCGAACAGAAGCCGCGTCCCGTCAGGCGACGGCCTGGCGTAGATCAAATCACGGCGCGTGTCGGACACCATGCGGGCCTGCGGAATGAGCTCGGCCAAGAGATCGGCCGGCAGCGGCGCGGTGGCAATCTGATAGCTCTTGACCGGCACGATACGGCTGGCGAGGCCCGGTGTCGCATCGGCGGCGGTGTAACCGTTTGTGGTTGCGACCACGTGGGCAGCCCGAATGCTGCCTCGTGCGGTCGGCACGATCTTCTCTCCGCTCGCACCGTCCTGCACGACACCTGCACGCGCATGCGAGCGCAGCATGACGCCGGCGGCGCGCGCCCGGTCGCGCAGTGCCTTGTGATACCTGCCTGGATGCAGACCGCCATATTCGTCGATCACCATGCCGCCGTGATAGTAGCCCGAACCGATCGCCACCCGCTGATGCGCGCGATCGAGGAAATGCACGGTCACGCCCGTCTTTTCCGCCAGGAGCGTGCCGTGCCGCTTCAGCGTTTCGTAGTCACCCACGGCGTGGGCGCCGAAAAAGCGGCCGGTGAGGGCAAGACCCGCATCCAGCTTCTCCGTCTCGACCAGCATCTTCAGATAGTCGAAGCTCTCGTTGCTCTCGCCGATCAGGCGCGCGACGAGCGCGGGATCGATCCCCTTGATCGCGCCGCCAACCACCAGCTTCTGGCCACTCGAGACCATGCCGCCCGAACGCGTCGAGGCTCCCTCCCCGATCCGGTCGCCGTCGATGACGACGACGGAGCGCCCGGCGCGCGCCAGATGGGTCGCCGCATTCAACCCGGCATAGCCCGAGCCAATAACCACGACGTCGGCCCGCTCCGGCAGCGGATCGAGATCGGTCTCCGGTTCCGCGGCCTCCCACCAGTAAGGCGCCTCCTTGAAGTCCTTGGCGTAAATGTCGTCAAAACGAGGCATGATACATTGGGCCTTCCGGCCCACCTTTCATTGCATGTGGGATGGCCGCACGGCGCGACGCATGGCCAATCCCAACAAGTGGGCTGCACCGGGCCGGACGACACTCGTCCGCCCCGATGATGCGATCAGAGAACCTGACCGAGGAATTCGCGAGTGCGCGGGTCTCGCGGATTGTCAAAGAGTTCTGCGGGAGGCGCACTCTCCACGATCAGACCATGATCGGTGAAACAAACGCGTTGCGAGACTTCCCGGGCGAACTTCATCTCGTGAGTTACGAGAATGCAGGTGAGGCCTTCCTCCACCAGTTCGCGGATCGCGAAGAGGACGTCCTTCACCGTTTCGGGATCGAGCGCAGCCGTCACCTCGTCGAACAAGATCACTTCCGGCTGCATCGCGAGTGCGCGGGCGATTGCCACGCGCTGTTGCTGGCCGCCGGAAAGCTGCCCCGGATAGCTGTCCGCCTTCTCCGAGAGCCGTACCTTCTTCAGGAGCCTGCGGGCTCGCTCCTCGACTTCGGCGCGATCGTGTCCGAGAACCTGGATCGGCGCCATCATGATGTTTTCCAGTGCCGTGCGATGCGGAAAAAGATTGTACTGCTGGAACACCATCGCCACCTGATGGCGCAGCGCCCGCATCTGCCTTTCCGACCTCATTTCATGCACACGGTGTGCGCCGACGCGGACAAAGCCTTCGTCCACGGGAATCAGGCCGTTGATGCAGCGCAGAATGGTGGACTTTCCCGACCCGGAGGGGCCGATAATGCAGACTGCCTCGCCCTTCTGCACGAACATCGAAATGCCCTTGAGAACGGGGACGTCACCGAAGGACTTGCGGACGTTGTCGAGCTCGATCAGTGCGTCGATGCGGTTCACAGGCTCTCTCCCTTCACGGCGCGCTCCCGCCGACGCGCGACGGCCGCGATCGGATAGCAGTAGGCGATGAACAGGAAGAGGATGGTCAAATAGAAGTAGACGATCACCCGCTCGTTCTCGATGGCGAGCAAGGTGTTCAGAATCGTCAGCACATCCTGGATACCGGTAACCGTGGCCAGCGCTGTCGCGATCATCAGCAGCGCGTAGAGATTCGTCCAGCCTGGGATCATGCGCCGCAGCGCCTGTGGCATGATCACGTGACGATAGATCTGGCCGGTACTATAGCCGAGCGAACGTGCCGCTTCCCACTGACCGCTGTGAATGGACTGAACGGCACCCCGGATCACCTCGGAGAAATTCGCCGACGTCGGCAGCGCAAGGCCAATCACGGCCTTCACGAATGGCGGGAACGGAACGGTCGTGCCGAAAACGTGCATCTCAAACGGCAGGAAATAGAGCGTTGCAAAAAGCAGAACGAGCCAGGGTGAATTGCGCAGGAAGTTCATCAGCAGAAAGGACGGGACCCGGATCGGTCCGAACCTGGCGAGCGTCGCAAGACCCATGATCGTACCGAGCACCGTCGCCAGTGCCATGGAGGCGATCGAGAGAATGATATTGAGGACAAAGCCGCCCGTGATCGGCCAGCCGGACGCCGAGCCGGTGAGAAGCAGAGGAAGCCGCACCAGCACGCGGCCCCAGTGCGCCGAGCCGCCTGCCGCGGCATCGACCCCGATCCAGACCAGCACGCCAAGGACGATCAGCAGCAGAACGGCGCGCTTCTTTCCCTCATAGGAGAGCATGGAGCCCGCGATCAATGCCCCCTCCCGTAACCTGGGAAGGCCATGAAGGCTTCGAGCCTCGCCATTGCGAATGTGAGAATGGACACCAGCCCCACGTATATGAGGAGGACCAGAATCATGACCTCCAGCGTGCGAAACGTGTCATTGTAGATCTGTCCCGCGTAGTACATCAGTTCCGGCACAGTGATGACGGACGCCTGCGACGTCGTCTTGAAGAGATTGGTCAGGATGTTCGTCAGCCCCGGCAGGCAGATGCGGGTGGCGATCGGCGCCTCGATGCGCCAGAAGCGGGCCCATCGGCCGTAGCCCAGTGACCGCGCCGCATCGATGATCGACCGCGGCATGGTTTCGATACCCGAGCGGAAGGCCTCGATCGCCAGCGCCCCGCCGAAGAGACTGAGCGAAATCGCAGCACAGGCAAAGGCACTGAGAAGCGGAACGGATAATCCTGTCGACGGATCGGTCACCCTGAGGCCGAGGCTTGAGAGGGTGAAATAGGCAAACAACATCTGCAACAGCGGCGGCGTGTTGCGGAACACCTCTACGAACAACTCGATCAGGGCATCGAGCCAGAAAATCCGCAGCGTGAGCCCCAAGGCCCCGAGCATGCCAATGAAGATGGCCGCACTCGATGACAGCGCCGCCAGCTTCAGCGTGTTGACGACACCGGTCAGCAGCCATTGCTGGTACGCAGGATCCGCGAGCCAGGAATAGTCGAGACCGAACAAAGGCCGCTCCGTGTCCGTCAGTTCTTCTTCGCAGCCGCAGCCTTTGCCCGCGCGGCAATGTAGTCGGAGTGCGGCATGCCGAACTCGGTCTCCCACGCGATCAGCTTGCCCTCGGCTTCGGCCTTCCCGATGGCCTTGTCGACGGCCTCGCGGAATTCCGCGTCGTCCTTGCGCAGGCCGCCCGCCATCGGCTGGAATTCATAGGGTGCCACCGCGATCTTGTAGCTTGCCCAATCGGGCTCCTTCAGCTTCTGCTGAAGCGTCATGTCGTCGAAGACGAAGCCGAGGCAACGATTGTCTTTCAACGCGCGATAGGCTTCCGGTTGGGTCTTGAAGGCCACGAGATTGATGCCGAACTCCTCGGTCATCTTCTTGTTGTAGTAGGAGCCCTGGATGCCGCAGATCGACTTGCCCTTCAGCTCTTCCCACTTTGAGATCGTCGCTTCCTTAGCCGTCAGCACAGACGGGCCGGCAGCTGAAACGTATTCCGTCGTGAAGTCGATGACCTTGGCGCGCTCGGCCGTGACGCCGAGCGTGGCGAAGATCGCATCGATGCGGCCGGCGGTCAGGAATTCGATGCGATTGGAAGCGACGACAGGCACGAGCTCGATCTTGTCCTCGGAGCCGAGGAGCTCCTTGGCAACGTACTTGGCAAGCGAGACCTCGAAGCCGACGACGTCGCCCTTGTCGTTCAGATAGCCGTAGGGCACGTAGTCATTCTTCACGCCGACGACGAGCTTGCCGCGTGCCTTGACGTTCTCAAGCGTGCCCGCCACTGCGGCGCCACCAACAAAGAAGGCAGCGAGCGCAAGAGCGGAAACGCCCATCATCCTATTGAAGCCTGTCATCCTGTTCCTCTGGATAAATCACGGCCTTCCAGCGCTGTTGCCGCAGCGCCGCGTCAGCCATCAGCTTTTGCGAATGCAGAAATCGGGCCGCTCAAAGAATATGCACCCCTCTTGAGCGACCTAATTTTCATCATTGGAGACGCATCTTTCTCAATGTACAAGTTGTGGAGAGCTCTTTTTTCATAATGTGAGATTCTATGCCGGCGATCATCCAACCGCCGTCCGGTGGAGCCCAGTTGCTCGACCGCGCCGTCATCCTGCTGGATCTCGTCGCCGATGGCGGCGTCGAGGGCTTGTCGCTCAAGGACTTGGCGGCCCGCTCCGGACTCAACACCGCCACCTGTCACCGCATCCTCAACACGCTGGTCGGTCACAAGCTGCTGGCCCGCGACGACAAAAAACGGCGCTACAGGCTGGGGGCACGCATGGCGATCTATGGCGTCCGCGCCGCGCGCGGCCCCGGCATCATCAGCCGCTGCGAGGTCGCGCTGTCCCGGCTCAGGCGCCGCACCGGCGACACGACGCACCTGATGGCCCGCTTCAACCACGATTCCGTCTGTCTCGACCGGCGCGACGGCGAATGCATCGTGCCGACGCTGACGGGATCGATCGGCGGCTTCGTACCCCTCGGCATAGGCCCCGGCTCGATCGCGATGCTCGCATTCCTCGACGAGGACGAGCAGGACTACATCATCCGCGCCAACCTCGGGCGCTACGCGTCCTATCGCAACCTCACCGAGGACAAGGTTCGTCAGCTGATCGCCGACACCCGCCGCCGCGGTTACGCAGTAGACGTGGGCGAACTCATTCCCGGCATTGCCGGAGTTGGAATGCCGATCATGACGCCGGGTGAAAAGCCAGGCGCCGCGCTCAGTTTCACCCTGCTCTGCGCGAAGCTGGGGCCCGGCGTCCTCGAACATTACGGCGCCCTCCTGAAGGAGGAAATCGACACGATCGTCGGCCAGTAGGAGGGGTCAGGGGCGCGTGGCAACGCCTCGAGGCAGACTAGCGGATCTCGTTCACGTAGTGATGATGCGCAGTCGTGGTGCGGTGCTCGCTCAGGATCGCAAGCGCACCGGATTGATCGTACGCCTCCTCGCGGATCACCAGAACGGCGTTCGGCGAAGCTAGCGCAAGTAGACGCCGATCCTCCTTGTCGGCGAGCTCCGCCAGGAGCTTCTCGCGGATCGCTGCAATGCGAATGCCGTAGGCGTCGAGCAGATGGAGGTAGAGCAGCGCAGGCACGCTCGCCGCCTTGTGCGGGAAATCAGGCACGCGGCGCGCAACGAGCCGTATTCGCGAATGCATCACCGGCACGCGGCCAACACGCCGGATGCGATGCAGACAGAGCAGCGGCTCACCAACGGCTTCCGTGAACAGCACGGCCTCCTCGGCATCTGCCGGCCGCAGCGCCACGGACAAGACTTCGGGCACGGAACGCTGGAGACTACCGTCTTCGCCATGAAGTCGGAAATACTGGAAGAAAAAGCGCAGACTGTGTTGCGGTGCGCGGCCGGTCACGACCGTCCCGGTCTTGCGCCGGCGCACCAGCATGCCGTCGGCCGTCAGG
>WNGR01011711.1_pt1 | contig 10077 bp, 5 predicted proteins | sample 5407581 | NCBI WGS metagenome assembly WNGR01 (sample SAMN13153383, study PRJNA577476) | soil metagenome | isolation source: 80 cm soil or saprolite under Garry oak tree replicate 2 | place: USA:California | collected 2016-06-15
CCCAGTAGATCGACTTGTAGAAAATCTTGTAACATATTTAGCTAATAAATTTGAGTTTCTACTTTTGGTGAATGAATAAGTTACTTAAAATGACGTTTCAATATTGTTTATAATCCAAAAGACAAGTAGTTGTATTTGTTCTTACTAAAAATACTCCCATCTGAGTTCAAACGCTAATTGGAGTGACAGTCTCATTATGGACAGCTAAAAACGTAACGTCTTGGCACCTTCCTTTTTGGGAGAGTGACTCCGTGCGGAAAAGTCGCAACTCACAGCATGAGCGTGACGGTTCTTGTCGTCACCGCCGAGTCGATAAGCTTCGTTCGACATCCGATATGCCTACTAGAGTCGAGAGGCTATGCTCCTGGCTCTATATAAGGGGCCTCCTTTCTTGCTCGATGCTCTACACTTTGTCTCCCAACGCCCTCGCCGATATTCCACTTGTCTTACTTCTCGACATACACTATTCTCTGCCGAACTCGTTGCTCTTAGCTCTCAGCCATGGCACGCACCAAAACGTTCGCAGCATTCCTCGACCAGGGTGCACAGCGAAGCCGCCCCGACGAGCGACGCATCGTCAACGACAAGCAGGTCCGGAGGCCTCTCCAAGCCGGGACCGAGAGAAACTACGAACGCGCAGTAGGGCTCTGGCAGGCGTAAGTTAATCCATCGTCTATGTTAGTTTACCAACTATCAAATCTTACATGAATTTTGCAGTATGAAATGAAAAACCATGGCTCTTCTCGTCTCGAAAGGCAGACGAGTAGAATAAGTCTCGTGTCCGAAGTTCCGTCTACCGTTTCGAGACGTTTCTCCCTCCTGTTCGTGAATGAGCTCCTAGGTCGGATACTCACTGGCGACTACAATGCCTTATCGTTTGATTAGCACCGGGACAGAAGAACAAATTCGATAAGTTCCTCCTCACTTGGATACCAGCGTTGCACTAGCTCTAGCACCAACGTCGACTTCGGTCCTCTCCTTGAACCGTACAAAGCAACATAACACGACCTCCGACACCGTGATAGAGTTAACATCAAGGTGGAAGCTGGACGTGGGGAGAACCTTGACGAAAACCGAAGAAGGCTGCGAAGTGCAAAGTCATCATACTCGGCATCGGAGCGGAACAAATTAAGTCGATCGATAGACTAAGTTACTCATCTTCTAATTGGCACCATCTTCGAAACGTCTCACCCCCTATTTTAGGGATTCTGACTCAGCGACAGACATGGGTCGGACAGCGATACGGGCTACCTTATCCGTGTTGCTGAGTTATCCGGTGCCTAGGATCTTCCGGGTTGTGCTAAGGCAGCCGATCTCAAGTGAATCATTAACTAAAGAGAAACTACGATTTGAGTCGCGAACGCCGGGTTGATGAGACACGAATGAGGTCCTATGCGGAGAGATGTTATTAGTGCGATCCGATTTCTTGTAGGGTAGACGACTGGACCCACAGTTATTAGACATTTACCTAGCTTACTTAGTTAGTGGGGCAACTCACTCTTCAACCATTCGATGCAACGACGAGTGATAATGACTTTACGCTCGTAAAGCTTTAAAGCGCTTGAGCTGTGAGCATCGAGCTTTACCGATATCTATTTTGCGTCAGCCACCACAGAAAACGAGAGCACATACTGTATGCGTAAAATTGTCGTGGAGGTTTGCAGAGAACAACAGGTGGTTGACCATGACGTGAAACGCGCTAATCCCCCAAAACGGGATATTTCTGACCGTCAGTTGTACCGGCTAATCCCTAAGCGGTAACATTACTGAACGTAGTGTAGCCTCGCCGTCAGCAATAGCATCGAGAATAGAGGACGTCACCGTTAGAACGAGCTCCTCCTATCAAGTCAATTCGCAACATCAAAATATGGCTGTGGTACCATCACGTTTCACGACCCGTATCTTGGTGTATGACGATGTTGCTGAGACCTACAGAGGCAACGTTGTCAACGTCGTCATTGGAATATAGGTAGACGATGGAGCGTACATCGGAGTAAAGTTGAAAGTCCCAAGTTGTAGGAGCGAAGTTCTAAGAAGAAGTCGTTAGAGAAAGTCGATTTGTGGAATTTCAAAGACGTCAACGAGAAGAAACTGAAGTGCTTCGCAACGTCGGAGGTCCAAATGTTTAACTCAACCGTTACCTAGCCATCGAAACTTCAGCTCACTTATCACACGCGATTTGAAACAACATCAACGGTAATGTCCATTTGGCAGCAAGTAGTAACATGTCTGGGGTTTAAACGATTGGAAAAGGCAGAGCGAGTGGGGATTGGGGGAGGGAGAAACATACAAGACAAGAAAGGTATTCATAGTAGACGGGGGTTGCGAGTGTCAAACAACGAGAAGCTACAGTGATCGACGCGATGAATCCACGAGTCTAAGGCCTAAACCGTCGAGGAGAGCTATTAGCTGCACGGATCGAGAAATGGGAAGAGGACAAGACATACCTGAACGACGAGTCCACGATCCAGGGCCTAGACGTCAAGGTCGTTAGTTATAAGTACGAAAGAACGAGGTAGAGGAGAGAAACGAACCAAGGAAGCGATTCACCGGTCAAGGCATCCATCATCACCAACAACCAACCGATAAATAAAGAGCATAGAGAGTCGAGACGAAGTTGAAAGAACAAACAAAGCGTGCAGGTTCGCTTAAGACTAGACGTCAAGATTGTCAGTAATCAGCATGAAAGGATAAGATGGAAGAAAGGGACGAATGAGAACAGCGAATCAACAGTAGAAACACGCGTCTGAACCAACAACCAGGGAGTAGATAAAATGCAGTCAAAAAAGACAAGGAGAAAAAGCAATCAGGGAGGGGGAAGACGTCGCAGCCAGGAAGGGAGAACTTGAAGACGTCACAGGCAGGGCGATTGTTCTCGTAGGGGGGATGAGTCCATGAAACAAGAACAATCACAAAAGAAAAAGGGAGGGGGCATAGTGGAAGGGAAGAAGGAGCGGGGTGATGGGAGAGTAGATGGCCGATGATTGTGTTCACGTTTAGAAGCTGGTGCAGTTGAGGTCGGTGTGCGGATACTGGGGTTTAAGTTGCTCGATGGCCCACCAGGTGGGGGTAGCGTAGGTAACATGACTGCTGGCACCTTTTGGCATCCCAGAGTGGAGGATACCGACCATAAGACCCTCGCCATCGAAGATGAGCGAGCCTGAGTCGCCCTTGGCGGAGAATGAGCCGGACTGCTTATCGTAGTTGTAGATGGCGAGTTTGGTGGACTCGACGCCAAGCTCATTGCAAAGGTAGGCCTCCAGCCCGGCGTAGCGTCCAACTGTGAGGTCGCCGGTGTTACCATCATTCATGACGATAAGGCAGGGCTCGCTGTTGCTGTTGAAACAGTCGGGATTAGCCAGGAGCTCGGGTGAGACCCAACCGTTGATCCTCAGCTGGCGATTCGCGGGGTAGGCTACTTGAACGTCTTCCTACCAGCACTTTGAGGATAGAACATCTTGATGAGTTGCTGGGATGTATACTTGGTTCCTGAAGGGTGTTTTTATTAGACAAGGTAATTATGAGAAAGATGAGGCAAAATGCACCCAAATCAACTACGTTGCCTTGAAATTGACCTTAAACTTCGACACATCAACCTTGAATATAGCCATGTCCTTGGTGTAGTGGGGACCATCAACATTGACGGAGATTGTGGGAGCCCAATCGATGTGGCTGATGTTTCGGATTGTAATATCACTCCACTGGTTCTTGATGTCCTTGTAGAAGGCCTTGAGTTTGCAGATATCCTCCTTCACTTTGGCCAACATCAGCAAAAAAGCTAAAAAATTACAAGCACTTATAAGCACTTGTAACTGCATAAATCACAGTAAGCAGGTACTGGAATTGCAAACATGCAAAAGTGCTTAAACTGCCAACTGTTTTTGGCAGTATAATTATAATTCCCCATTATAATTATAATTACTTTTGTGGATTGGAATATTGTTCATGATTTATTTGACTTATAAGTGACTCTATGAGTTGGGTTCCTGGCCAGAGTGCCAAGTCAATTGTGATAACTTTATGGAACAAAATTTTTGATAGATCTTATATGATTACAATGTGCTTCTAACAATTATTAGCACTGATGCAAATTGCAAGTGATTGTGGTAATTGTAAGTGCTTTGGAAGATTGCAAGTACATCTGAATATTGTAATCAATTATATGCTTTTATCTAGTTTATAATCTATCACAATGTCTATTTAACCTTAGTCATGCTAAACTTTATACTGTATTCATAATAATTCTAAAGCCATAATCTATAAAAGTGACCTAACTGGGGTTTAAACCCAGGCCCTCTAGATATCTAGGTGCTCTACCACTGATCTTAGGTTCTCTAAAGTGGATTGTTATATTTAACTAGTATTATAGCAGCTCAAGCCAACATTTTGCTATCTTGGGAAATAAAATAGCTAAAAAATCTAAAAATATTTGTGGAGGTAGACCACCTCAGAAGCTGAGGGATCCTCTGTCAACTCTAAGTGATCTGATTAGCAGTTCCTGAGTTATTTAATCAGCTCTAAAATTAGCTCAACTACAACTCTTTAGAGCTGCTTGAATAACTTAGGAGCTGCTGATCAGATCACTTAGGGTTGACAGAGGACCCCTCAGTTTCTGAGGCAGTCTACCTCCACAAATATTTTCAGATTTTTAGCTATTTTATTTCCCAAGATTTTGGAAAGATAGCAAAAAACATCAGCTTAAATATGGCTGCAAGAATTGTTATCTAGTCTCAAGTGGGTATCAAAATTACAAGTGCTTGTACTGGGCTTGAAATATGGCCATGAGAATTGTTATCTAATTGTAGAAGGTCCTCAAGTGCTTGTAACCTGGTCTTAAGGCTGACCATCCAATCAAATTCAGCTGTAAGAATCTTAGGTAACTACAGTTCAGTTGTAAGCACTCAATTTTTATGATAAGCCTACAAATAGTTTATAAGTTGTTCAATATACTAAAATTGTTTTGCAAGTGCCTAAATATTTTAGCTTTTTTGCTGATGAATAATATACCTATAGGTCTTGCAAGTTTTGTTGACAACATGTTTCCTAATTTAAACAATGATAAGGTCTTCTTGATCTTCACTTTATAATGAGTATGAGATAAAGTTAAGGGGTAGCCTCACACTTGATCAAGTGTGATGTTGCCCACCTTTATATAATAACATAACTTAAAAAGAGTGTAAGGGCAGGAAAAGTGGGTGAGAGAGAATTCTGTGATTTCACACTGCAAACATCTGGCTAAATACACAGTTCTACTACTATCTGCTTGTGTAGCCTATGACACATCACACTGATGTGGCCTACTATTTATACAAAGAAACCATCTGGGACATATCTTAGAATACCTTCAATATACACCATTTTATGTCATTTGATAATCTTCATAAGTCACAGAATCACATGGAGTTACATTGACTAATCCTGTTTATAACACTAATTAATTTGCACATAGCCAGTGACCATAACAGATGATAACCAGTCCAAGTCACCAAAGAAGAGCAACTAGTGAGCATCAATGCAAGATGAAGTCCTAGGACAAAGGCCTGGTTTGGAAATTATATAATTTAAAGATGAGTTGAGGTTTTGCAATTCTGAAAATGCAGCTCTGGATCTTGGTTAGCTTAGCTGAGTTTCCCATTTTGAAAAAATGGCTTGCCCACTTCTGCTTTCCATATGGCAGTATATGTTCTGGAATATAAAAGAAGGCTCTTTATGTTTTCTTATCACCTCAAACCACTTTACATCTTATCTCTATTTGCTAGCTTTTCTGCACTCTCTTGTCTAACTATGTGAAAATAGTAAAAATGGATCTTTCAAGTGAGTGCTACCATCTTCTTCCTTATCTGTTCCATGTTGACTTTTTAAAGATTTTAGATTCACCAAAAATGAACTGAATGAAGCCAGTCTTATGGGTGATAGTGAGTCCCTTAGACTTTTTGCACATCTATGCCACACTTACCATCTCCCTTGTAGATGTTTTCAAGTTCATCATATAGGTAATAGAGACAATGAAGAAGCATATCAAACTTCTAAGCAGGTCCCTTAGCTTCTTTTCACATCTGTACCACACTTACCAGTTTACATTTAGCTCTGAGCCTATTCATGCTCAAGTGCATCAACTACTTGGGCAATTGCAAGCTCTTTTCCTTGCCTAACTTGCCAACCCTTAGCAATTCATTGTTGCATTAGCAAAAAAGCTAAAAACTTACAAGTGCTTATAAGTGCTTGGAACTGCATAAATTATAGTAAGCAGGTACTGGAATTGCAAACATGCAAAAGTGCTTAAACTGTCAACTATTTTTGGCAATTTGATTATAACTTCCCATTATAGTTTTGTGGATTGCAATGCTGTTTACCTATTATATGATCCATAAGTGTTTCTACAAAGTGAAATATTGGCAATCATAAGTTGGATTTCCAATCCACAAAAGTGCTTAAACCATTAATGGTTTTTGGCAATTTGATTATAATTCCCCATTATAATTTTAATTACTTTTGTGGATTGGAATATTGTTCAAGTTTTTTTTGACTTATAAGTGACTCTATAAGTTGGATTCCTGGCCAGAGTGAACTAGATTGCCAATTCAATTGTGATAACTTTATGGAACAAAAACCCTTGACAGATCTTATATGATTATAAGGCCTTGAACTCACTTTATGTGCTTCTAACAACCATCAGCACTGATGCAAATTGTAAGTGATTGTGTTAATTGTAAGTGCTTTGAAAGATTGCAAGTACATCTAAATATTGTAACCAATTGGATTCTCTTATCTAGCTTATAAGACCTCAGAGTAATTTCTAACTTTATAATCTATCACAATGTCTATTTAACCTTAGTCATGCTAAACTTTATACTAAATTCATAATGATTCTGAAGCTATAACCTATAAAAGTGATCAGACTAAGGTTTAAACCTAGATCCTCTAAATATTCAGGTGCTCTATCACTGAACCATCTGATCTTAGGTTCTCTGAAGTGGATTTAACTAGTGTTGCAGCAGCTTAAGCCAACATTTTGCTATCTTGGGAAATAAAATAGCTAACAATCTGAAAATATTTGTGGAGGTAGACCACCTCAGAAGCTAGGGGGCCCTCTGCCAACTCTAAGCAATCCAATCAGCAGTTCCTGAGTTATTTGACCAGCTCTGCAATTAGCTTAGCTATAACTCTTTAGAGCTGGTCAAATAACTTAGGAACTGCTGATTGGCATATAATGATCCTGACTGGCTTCCATAACTCATAGGTAAACTGACAGGTAGAATCTTAGATGTGTCATGGGCTAGCTGATGTCAGCCAATGCTGAAGATTCTTCCAGAACTCATGGGCTAGCTGATGTTGGTTTAGACATCTCTGGAGCAATGTCCTCTGAACATCTGCACACACCCAGACACTTTCAGGGAGTGTAGGGCCAGTTCCCCTGGAAGGAATCTCTAAGGCAATGTTGTTACATTCCCTTTAGACATCTACCATGACTTGCAATGTTTCTCTAATTATGCTTCCACATGATTGACCTCTTGTGGCTTAATAATACACACACAAGGCAAATGATGACAAAGCAACTGATATATGCCCAAGCTAAGGGCAACAACTGCACACTATGAAGGGAAGTGGCAAAGGGGATCTGCTCTATGACTATCACTAGAAGGGGATCTTCCAAGATATCAAAGCTAATATCTACAAGCCAAGAATGCTAGTCTTATATACATATTAGAGGCAGCTTGAAGCTCCTCTCTAAGTACAAACCCTAATATAGCCAGCCAATGACAAGGCAGTGCAATCCAACCAGGAACCATACAGTAATGTGACTCACAGAGATAAGGAGTCTAGACTTGAGATAAGGGCCATGTGGCATGCCATGAGGCAGCACCCATACAATCATCAATCAGCTATCAATGTCCATCAGCACTCATACAGTGCCCATATGTCATTGGCACATCCATAGTCTAAGATACCAAGATAAGGGCCTAGCCCACGCCTAGACTTCCATGCAGCAGATCATGTGCTAGGTCACGTGACCATGGAACCTATTCTTTATGCATAATCCAGCTCATCCTTAGAGGGAGAGTCACATACCATTCTGCCCATATGGGCCACTCTCAAGCCTTCTAGGTCAAGCTCCCAATCTTCTTCTGTGTAATCTTCAATGCTACTGGCACTTGCCACCAGTCTTCAACTCTTTGCTGTCTGCTGTTGGTCACATTTTACAATTAAATAGTAATTCTTGCAGCCATATTTTAGCCACAATACAAGTGCTTCTAATTTTAGTTCCAGTTTACAATTAAATAGCAATTCTTGCAGCCACATTTTAGCCATGTCACAAGTCTTTACAATTTCAGTTCTGGTTTACAATTAAATAATAATTCTTGCAGCCACATTTTAGCCATGTCTCAAGCACTCACAATTTCAGTTCCAGTTTACAATCAGATAACAATTCTTGCTAGTGTTGCAGCAGCTTAAGCTGATGTTTTTTGCTATCTTGTTCTAGCACTGGATATATACTTTGCATGTTGTATCCTACCTATGTACCTTCTGTATTCCGATGTGCTTAGAGTGTTTTTGTGAATGTGTGAACTTGATAGGCCTTAGTTACATTTCCCATAGCTTAGCCAGTTTGAGCCATAGGCTCAGAACAATTAGCCATGAATTTAGCCAGGGCTCAGCTCAATTTGTGAGCTTACAAAGTGGGCTCACATGGCTCGGGCTTGGGCTGGCTTGGGCTCTTTAAGCCCCACAACACTACCTCTGGCACCTTGGACGAGAAGTCCTCCTTACTAAGTTGTTGTGCACCTAGTGCACAACACCCTGGACACACTATGTACATTGTAGCTATAAGACAATAGACATCTTTGCTTAGACATTGTGTGACACTGCCCTTTGGGCTACCTCAAACCCTTGAACTTAGTTCACATCACCGCTACATCAGCAAAACGACACAAGTTTAACCTGGCTTATTTCATCGCTTAAATTATAAATTTGATCGTTCGGTCACTAAGCTGTCAGCAGCATTAAGCGACCACTAATCACATCAATCAAGTCTAAGGCTTTTCAGAGCCAGGTTTTTACTCAAACATGTAGTTTAAATTAATAAGAGTACTAAGAGAGTGTGACTTGAACAGGTTGACTAAGTAAACTAAGTGATGCAAGTCGGGCCATCATGATTGGGGTCTTGCGCAGTGTGTCTTTGTCATCATCAATGGTGCATCTCCCTACCCTCACATCGCCATTGTCGTTGGGTGCAGATGGGGGTTGCGGCTCACCACCACGTGTTGTCGTCACTGGGGGTACATGGGGCTTGCAACTCACGTTGGCAGAGCACCCCGCCCATATGTCATCGTTGGGGGCGCATGGGGGTGCGGCTCACATTACCCCCGCTGCCGTGTTGGTTGTGGTGCACTGTGTCACGCTTTGGTGGAGGGGCCACTCTACCACCCCATTGTCATGGTTGGGATCCCATGCAGCTTGCAACTCACATTGGTGGAGGGCATCCTGGTGGTGGCATCGTCATGGCCGTCATCAGGGTCACTCGCATCGTCGTCATGGCTTGGGTCACACGCAGCTCACAGCTTGGGTAGGGAGTCCCAGCAACCACGTCATGGTTGGGATCACACACGGAGCACCTCTGAGTGGTGGCAGGCGGTGGGGTCATTACTATCAGGATTGCACGCAGCCAACTTGAAGGCATCGTGGCATGGTGTTACGAATCTGGACACGGTCTCTTTCTTTCTTCCCTATCTATGACATCATTACCCATTATCCGTGCCAGCGCATCCTTCTTCCAATATAATATCATCTCTATGTCATTATGATGTCGTTTCATTCCAGACTCTTCGATTCCAAGTAGTAGCTGTATGTCATGACCCCATGACATGCTGTATGATATCCTATCTTCTTTTTCTCATACAACTCATACTATGACTCACTTCCCTTGACTCATCCTCTCTGATGACTCACCTAGCCTGTATGGTGACTCACGATCCCTTACCTCTTCTGACTCCATATGACTCATTCCTAGGACTGTTGTTACTAGTTGTGACTGCGCTCATCTCTTATATAAACCCCCATAAACCCAGTAGTACTTTC
>WNGR01009736.1_pt1 | contig 10076 bp, 9 predicted proteins | sample 5407581 | NCBI WGS metagenome assembly WNGR01 (sample SAMN13153383, study PRJNA577476) | soil metagenome | isolation source: 80 cm soil or saprolite under Garry oak tree replicate 2 | place: USA:California | collected 2016-06-15
AGGCCTGGAGAGTTGCCGGGAGCGCAAGGTCGGTCTCCGGCGGGCTGGGTTGAGCGTGGATGACGGATACAGATTCGACTTCCATCGCTTGTGTCGTCGCGACCAGTTTCTTCGCACTCTGAGCGCGCAGGAAGAAGGTGATCGTGCCGAAGAGACAGAGCACCCCTGGGATAACGAGAAACCATAGGATGCGGTTGCGGCCCGGGCTGGACTTTACCTTTTGCGAAGATTGAGATTCATGTGTCATAGGCACCTCAGGATTCGTGGACCGTTTCAGAAGTGGAGATGGGTTGCGTCTGGGTTCGCCGAAGCATGGCAAAAATAATGGGAACAAAGAACAGGGTGGCGACGGTCGCGAAGAGCAGGCCGCCAATGACGGCTCGGCCAAGCGGCGCGTTTTGCTCTCCACCGTCTCCGAGTCCAAGTGCCATGGGGATCATCCCGATGATCATGGCAAGGGCGGTCATCATCACCGGACGCAGGCGCGTCGCACCCGCCTCCAGCGCTGCCCGGAAGGAATCTCGGCTCTTTGCGAAGTGTTCGTTGGCGAAGGTGATAACGAGGACGCTGTTGGAGGTTGCAACGCCGATGCACATGATTGTTCCCATCAGCGCAGGGACACTCAAGGTTGTCCGCGTCAGAAAGAGTATCCAGGCGACGCCCGCGAGAGCTCCTGGGAGCGCGGTGATAATGATGAATGCCTCAGTCCAAGACTGAAAATTGACAACCAGCAGCAGATACACCAGCGCGATGGCAAAGGCCAGTCCGGCGAATAGTCCGACGAATGACGAGCGCATTGTGGCAACTTGACCGCGAGTGACCAGAGTGCTTCCACGGGGCAGGCCCTTTGCAGCTTCGGCAGTAATTCGCTGGACGTCGCTGGCGACGCTGCCCAGATCGCGGCCCTGGACATTGGCGTAAATGTCGATGACGGGCCGGACATTATAGTGGCTGACGACAGCCGGTTCGCTCTCTCGCTTCATGCTGGCGAGGTTCTCAAAGAGTTGAGGGGCGGCTGCGGTTGGGGAATTGACGGGTATGTTGTTTACCGCGTCGACCGAGTTGATCTTGTATTGCGGAGTCTGAACTGCAATGTTGTACGAGACTCCATTCTGGGGATTGAGCCAGAAGTTCGGAGTGGTTTGAAAGCTCGAGCTCAGAGAGATGAGCACGTTGTTGGCGACATCACGCTCTGTGAGTCCCAGCTGCTGGATACGCACCCGGTTGACATCATATTGAAGACGGGGTTGATCAAGCGCCTGCTGGATATGCACATCGACAGCACCGGGAACCGAGCGCATTTTCTCCGCGACCTCCGCAGCGACTTTGAAGTTATCGGAAACGTCGCGCCCCACGAATTGAATATCGATCGGGGCGGGAACTCCGAAGTTCAGTGTCTGCGCGACAATGTCGGCCGGCTCGAAGAAGAATGACATCCCGGTAAATTGCTTTGGAAGTTCCTCGCGCAACCGGGCAACGTACTCGGCTGTGGGGTGGTGATTTGGCTGAAGCGATACCAGGATGTCGGCGTCAGCATTGCCGATCGTTCCGGTGTTGTTGTACGACAGATTGATGCCACTCGTGGGCACTCCGATGTTATCGAGGGTTCCGGTGAGCTCGTTTGCGGGGATCTGACTGCGGATGTAGCGTTCAACCTCATCCACGTCACGGGCTGTTTCCTCAATGCGCGTCCCGGTCTTTGCCCGAACATGAAGGAGGAACTGTCCCGCATCGACGGTCGGAAAGAAATCCTGTCCAAGCCAAGGTACGAGGAGAAGACTCAGAAGGCAGAAGAGCAAGAAGCAGCCCACAAAGATCTTGCGTTTCTCAAGGCATTGGGTGAGCAACCGAGTGTATCCGGTCTGGAGCGACTCGAAAGCATGCTCAAAGCGTTGGTGAATTCTGGCGAACCGCCCCAATGGTCTGCCTGCTACCACATGGCGGTGATTCTCAAGCTCTTTGGGCAGAAGAAACATGACCAGGGTGGGAATGATGGTCCGTGAAAAGAAATAGGACGCAAAGAGCGCGAAGACGACGGCCTCGGCGAGCGGCACGAACAGGTAGCGTGCGACGCCCGAGAGAAAGAACATAGGAACAAATACGATGCTGATGCAGACCGTGGAGACAAATGCCGGGAGGGCGATCTCCTGAGCAGCATCGAGGATGGCCTGCCGAAGGTCCTTGCCCATGGCAACATTGCGCTGCATGTTCTCGATTTCGACGGTTGCATCGTCTACCAGGACGCCGACCGCGAGCGCCAACCCTCCAAGCGTCATGATGTTGATGGTTTCTCCCAAAGCGCTGAGAAGCAGAACCGAGGTAAGGATTGAAAGAGGAATGGAGATGCAGATGATAAGCGTGCTTCGCCAGCTTCCAAGAAAGACCAGAATCATGATCGATGTAAGCAATGCAGCGATGAGGCCCTCACGCCCAACACCGCTCAGCGACGCCTTTACGAAGATCGACTGATCGGCCAGCTGCCTTATTACAAGTTGCGAGGGCAGGGTGGCCGCGACACCAGGAAGAGCTTTGCGAATGCCGGAGATGATGGCCAATGTTGAGGCGGTGCCTGACTTTTCAATTGTCAACAGAGCGCCTCGCTGCCCATCCTGGCGCACGACATTCTGTTGTACGGCAAAGCCGTCGCGGACGTTCGCGACGTCATGAACGAAGATTGTGCCGCCGTTGATCGTGGTCACCGGGAGATTGTTCAACTCCTGCACAGTGAGGGGAGTTCCATTGAGTCCGACGTTGTATTCCCTATTGCCAATCTTGGCCGTGCCGGAGGGCAATATGACGTTTTGGGCGTTGATCGCATTCACGACGTCCAGAGGCGACAGGCCCTCGGATTTCAGCCGCGATGAGTCAATGTCCACCATGATCTGGCGCACTTTTCCGCCGAACGGCAGAGGCACCGCAGCACCCGGGATTGTCGAAAGCTGCGGACGGATGAAATTCGTTCCCAGGTCATTTAACTGCTGCTCGGAAAGCCCCTTTCCGCTCAATCCAAGTTGCAGGATCGGTACCGTGGAGGCGCTATAACGGATGACCAGCGGCGGCGTGATTCCGGGAGGAAACTGCTTCATCGTCGCTTGCGCCTCGGCGTCGACTTCCGCGATGGCTCCATCGACATTCGCCTGCGGTTGGAGATAGACCTTGATCACGGCTACGCCGTTCAGGGATTCCGATTCGATGTGATCGACGTTTCCTACCGTCGTTGTAAGAGCTCGTTCGTAAATGGATGTAATTCGGGTTTCCATCTCTTTCGGAACAAGTCCTGTATATGTCCAGATGACGCTGACGACCGGGATATTGATCTCCGGGAAGATATCTACGGGTGTTCGCAGCAACATCACTGGGGCGGTCAAAAATAACAGCAGAGCGAGGACGATAAACGTGTAGGGTCGGTTGAGGGCAAGTTTGACAATCCACATATAGTCCTTTTGCGCTCCATGCTCCGCGGTCGCGGCGTCGGTGGCCTTCATCGGCATTCCGGCCTGATTGGCCGGCCCTGAACAGGACATAGCACGATTGATGCCATTCGGTTTCTCTTTTAGAAACTCTCGATATACGGGCGCAAGGTGGTCCGGCTTTCACGATTGCTGTCGGAAGCTTGACATGGAGTGACGAATAGGGACAGGGCCAGACAGTCAAAAGGGGTCTCGTTAGACGTGACAAATCGGGTGCTATCGAGATCTCGAGGTGTCGAAGAAGGGCAGCGTCCGTCAAGATATTGACTGACACCGCTCACGCTCTTCTCTTTCTTTCAGCACCTGCGAAATAACGTGCTTTGATTCAATGCGCCGCTCGATGTTCTGCTAAGCCAACTCTGGCATTGCGATTGCTTTCTGGTTATTGAAGGAGGGAATCACAATGGCCAATGAAACTGATAGCTCAGACACACCGAAACTCCAGGACGACTCCACAGACGTCCAGAAATCCGTCCAAGAAAAGCTAAGCCGTATCGCCAACAAAGCTGCGAAGCGTGCCGCAATAAGGCAACAGCATTACGACGCGGAGCACGGCATCTTTACAAGGTAGTGGCGCTTCGTCTTATCCGCTCGTCTTACATACGCGTGTGCACTCACGGCGCGCCGACAGCCGACTGGGGGTCAGTCCCGAGCTTTAATGGGATGGACTCCTATGCGGTTGGCTTGGCTCTTGATCCAGGGGTACAAGTGGTGCGGCGATCTTCTCGTCACACTCACCAATGGACGACGCACGATGGAAGGCATCGTCCTCTCTGACGATTCGCGTCGAAAGTTGTCTGCCTCTGTCGAGATTTAGACTGAACACCTTCGAATGCTTTTCAAACACAATGAGGAAACTGAAAAGAGAGTCCCGCCATTCAACTAAATCGCAGGATCTGCCATTCTTCAGCGCTTTTGGCATTTCGATTGCTCCTATGACAAGTAAGGCTACTGAGGAGCAGGATGAATCTTCGATGCCTTTGGAGAAAACAATGCGATCTGAAATGGTCTTTGCCGCCATGGCACATGTTCCAAATCGATTCTTACTTACCAACCTTGCTGCTACGGCGACGCGCAAATTCCGCCGCCCAAAGACGCGCATACAGGAGACGATGGGCGGGGTGTTTGTGCGCTTCAGTCAGGCCAACCCGATAGCGGGGGTAAAGGCGACCGGCAACGTGCAGTCACTTCATCGAGCTAAGAAGGCTGAGACCCACTCACGCAACGGACACCGAAATACGTTCGCAGCGTGAATCGTGCACTGGGATCATTTCTTATCGTCTCCATGCAATGGTGATGGTGGATCCGAAATAAATGCCTCCCTTAGAGGCCAAGGACCGAAGAGGGTGACTTATGTGGGCACAAGGGATAGGAGCGGACGAAGGAGTTGCAAGATACGCAGCCACCACCGATTACTGCAAGATATTCGCTGAAGAAATGCAAAGTCTGTACCTGCTGGCTTTCCTGCTAACCGCAGACAAGGAAAAAGCTGAAAAGTGTTTTGTCGGTGGGTTAGGGGAATGTATCGAACGAATTGGCCTGCTCATGGATGAGGGGCGTTCCTGGGCTCGTCGGGTGATCGTCAAACATGCAATCTGGATGATTAGACCGGTTCCAGAGGATGGTGCTGAGGGGTTCGTCATCAGCACTCAATCGCCGGCGATTGTGGGAACAAGCAATCGTTCCGCCGCCATAATTTCACTCTGCGCTTTCGACCGATTTGTATTCGTCATGTCGGTTCTCGAACGCCAGTCAGACGAAGATTGCACGAGTCTTCTCAGATGCTCGCGGCAGGAAATTGTGATGGCCCGCGAGGTGGCTCTAAGACTTATTGCAGCAGTTAACCCTGGCTGGGAACAGCCTGAGGTGGAAAGCATACTTGGCCGGGGCTTTGGAATTGACCGCAATGCCAATAAGGTAAAGGCAGGCTTATAACCGTCGGTTTGATGATTGACAAGGCCAGTGATTCAACCGTGCCAACTTGTGCGTCCACGAATCACGCCGATGCTTGGCGAAGCGGTGGCCACTTGCTGTTCGCGGTTACTGCAATTGCGGCAGCAAGCCCGGCGTCTGCGTTGGCAGCTCGGTCATTTCAAGATTGCTATCGAAAGACGGCCGAGAAATCCCGTGCCTCTGCATCTTGTAGATCAGCGTAGTGCGCTTTAAGCCAAGTCTGGCGGCTGCGCCGTCCCGTCCGCCAATTACCCAGCCAGCTGCTTCAAGGGTGCGGAAAATCAGGGTGCGTTCGGAATCTATAAGAGTAGTTGGAGTCGGGGCAACGCTAATGCGCTGTGTTCCGGCGGTCAGCAAGGGATTTGGAAGCACACCATCTTCGGACAGGATCACGGCGCGCTCGATCAAATTCTGCAGTTCACGGATGTTGCCCGGCCAGTCATACGAAATGAGGGCCGACATCGTTTCCGGGTGAATGTGGTCGATTGGGCGGCCTACCCGCCGGCCAAGGATCTCGACAAAATGTGCCACCAGGGCCGGAATGTCCTCGCGGCGCTCTCGCAACGGCGGCAACATCACCGGAAAAACATTGAGGCGAAAGTAGAGGTCACTGCGAAATTCGCCATTTCTCACCATCCCCGCCAGATCGCGATGGGTGGCGGCTACGAGCCGAACATCCACTTGGTGAGTTCGACTACTCCCCAGGCGTTCGAATTCCTGTTCTTGCAATATGCGCAGCAGTTTGGGCTGTAGCGACGGCGGAATATCGCCCACCTCGTCCAGGAAGAGGGTACCTTTATCTGCCAACTCGAAGCGGCCAAGCTTCTGCGCTATGGCTCCAGTGAACGCGCCTTTTTCGTGACCAAAAAGCTCGCTTTCCAGCAGATCCAGTGGGATGGCGGCGCAGTTCAGCTTGATGAACGGCCGTCCGCATCGCGGGCTGATATTGTGAATCGCGCGCGCGATCAGCTCCTTGCCAGTGCCCGTTTCACCCTGAATCAATACAGTGGAGCTTGTTGGCGCCACTCGTTTGACGCCTTCAAGCACCGCTTCCAACGCCGCACTGTCGCCAATGAGTTGCTCGAATTTGCGCGAGCGAGAACCTTGATCGCTGCTGTCACAACTTTCGGATGGCCCCACGGTAAAACTCCTGCTCATCGTGTACCTTCCTTCTCGACTTACCGGTCGAGAGCTGCCCGGACACTTTCGACCAGAACATCATCGTCGAAGGGTTTTGGCAGGAATTCCACCGCACCTGCCCTCAGCGCCTGAAACCGCATTTCTTCATCGCCGTGTGCTGTGATAAAGATGGTCGGAATTCTGCAACGTTCGGCATTCAGCCTGGCCTGCAATTCGAGACCGGACATTCCCGGCATGCGAATATCCGTGATCAGACACGCCGTTTCCTGCTGATGGCCCGAGCTGAGAAATGCCTCTGCCGACTCAAATGCTCGTGAAGTGAATCCAGCAGATCTCAGCAGTTCATATAATGTGCTGCGTACCGAGTCATCATCGTCGACGATGGCTACGAATTTGCTCTCCCTATTACTGCTCATGATAAAAACTATGCTCCTCGGCTCTAAGTGGCGCAATCATACGTTGGTATGAAGTCCATAGCTGACGTTATCCCTCCACTTCGACTCTTGTGGGCAGGGTGAAGTAGAAACTTGCGCCGTGCGGAGAGTTGTTGGCTGCCCACAACCGGCCGCCGTGCGATTCAACGATGGAACGGCTAATGCGAAGCCCCATGCCGATGCCATGCGGTTTGGTGGTAAAGAAGGCGTCAAATATCTGGTCCATCTGTTGCGGTGGCAGCCCCACACCGGTATCGCTGACCGAAATCATCAGGTGCTGATCCTCCCCCGGTCGCGACCGTATGGCGAGTTCGCGTGTTCGATCGACATCCTTCATCGCATCGATGCTGTTCATGATGAGGTTCATCATGACCTGCTGCACTTGCACAGAGTCTGCCATGACTTTAGGAAGAACCACGTCGAGGTCGGTAAGGATCGAAATCGAGTACCTGTGTGCTTCGTTACGGAGCAGGACAATGATCTCTCGAATGACTTCATTAATGTCGATCAACTGCCGTTCCGATTCGCCCTTTTTCGATATCGAACGGATGCGGTTGATAATGTCTGCCGCACGCTTGGCATTTCGAATGATTCCCGACGCAGCCTCGCGCGCCTCTTCCAGATCAGGATTTTCTCGCGTAAGCCAGCGTATGCAGGTGCTCGCGCCGTTGACAGCAGCGGTAATCGGCTGATTCACTTCGTGCGCCAGGGAAGCTGTCAGCTCTCCCATCGTGGTCATCCGGCTGGCGTGAGCGAGATCCGCTTGCGCCTGTCGGAGCGCTTCTGACGCCAGAGTGTGATCTGTGAGGTCACGGCTAATGACAAGCGCCGCCTCCACTCGTTGGGAGTCAGACCGCAGAGGGGAATAACTCAGCGCGAAGTATCGCCGACCGGTCGGGTTATCGAACCAATCGGCGAAGCCGACGTTTTCTCCCGCGAAGCATCGGTCCAAGAATGGCTTGAGCTTACGCTCGAATAACTCAGTGCCCCAGAGATCAGCTACATGCATCCCGATGATGCTCTCGACCGGCCTTCCCCAATTCCGCTCATACGCGGGGTTGACTCGATCATATCTGTAATCTGTTCCGACGATGGATATGCCATCAGGGGAGCTCTTGAACACCTGACCGGTCAGATATTCTGCCTGGTTGCGCTCGGCAATCTCGCGTTTTAGGTTGTCATTTGATCGAGTCAGCTCCGCGGTTCGCTCCTCGACTCTGAGTTCAAGCTTATTTCGTTCTCTCGCGACCCGCGTCATGAGTAACGCAAAGATCAGAAACACAAGATCGAATAGAAGTCGAGACTCGGTGCTGGTTCCTGGTTCGAAGAAATAGCCTCGGGCAATTGATGACAATACCGCGGCAAGGATGCCAGGCGCGGTGCCGGCATACCAAAAGGTGATCGCGATAGCAGAGAGCGCAAATGCAGCGAATGGTTGAGGCAGATGGAAGTGTACGAACGCATGCGCCAAGCCGGCAGCGGCTGCGACCGAAACCACGGCCAATCCATAGCGCGACGCCACAGACACCGCACGCCCCGCAGTCCACTTCATCTTGCCCCGATAAACCATGTTGGAAACCTCCGTACTGCCTCGCTCGAGGATCCGTGGAGTGGACCGCAATGAAGACTACCCATCTTTTGTCCGACCTCGGTAAATCGCCATTCTCCGGCGACCGCGAAATACTAGTTCTTGCTGATTGGAGGCTCAAGCCTCGCAGCCATTCGGACTAACGCTGCAAGTGATTCCGCCTGCATCTTCGCCATCACGTGTCCGCGTTGGATCTTCACGGTGATTTCGCTGGTCCCGAGCTCAAAAGCGACTTGTTTGTTGAGCATTCCGGAAACCACCAGACCCATAACCTGGCGCTCGCGCACGGTCAGCGACCCGTAGCGCTTCTGCAATTGGGCAAGCTCACTCTGTTGGTGGCGTATGACGCGATCGCGATCGAAGGCCTGCTGAATTGCATTCAATAATTTCTGGTCGTCGAAGGGCTTGGTAAGGAACTCTACCGCACCGGATTTTATGGCCTTCACCGTCATCGGGATATCGCCGTGCCCAGTAATGAAGATGATGGGAATCCGCACGCCTGCGTCTGCCAGCTTTTGCTGAAGCTCCAGCCCGTCAACTCCAGGAAGGGACACGTCCAGAACGAGGCAACTCGGTCCATCCGGTCTCTTATTACCCAGAAACTCTTCGGCCGTCCCAAAGGATTCGGAGTGTAAGCCCGCTGCCCTCAACAGGCCCTGTATGGACATACGCACCTCCGCGTCGTCATCGATCACGAACACCGTTGGAGCGCTTGGAGATGTCATTCAGGGGGCCTTCAGTCTGAGATCTGTCGAATGGCGGACGCCGAGTCGAATGGATGACACGTGAGGTGGACTCCCCGAGACCCAGCCACTCTCCCGGTTGAAGTATATCGCTGAAACTACACAGCCATCCTGCGCCCGGATGGTTGGCACACGACATGCATCAAGGACGTCGGCAGCGGAGGCATAGACAACATGGAAGCGCGATTGACGCACAATCGAGATCAGTATGACCCTGTAGTTCAGTTTCGGGAAGAGAGCTTAGGGGAACTTCAAGACGCTGTTTCGCGAAGCCTGTCTATCTTTTACAAAAGGGCATATCGCTACGTTGGTGACCCACACGACGCTGAAGACGCGGTGCAGGATGCCCTCTTGTCTGCCTGCAAGCACTTGGATCAGTTCAAAGGGACTGCGAAGATGACGACCTGGCTTACCTCCATCGTCAAGAATAGTGCTCTGACCCAATTGCGCAGAAGGCCACGCCATCCCCACATATCTGTGGACGAAGGAATCGGTCATGACCAGGACCATTGTGTTTCCGACACATTGGCGGACATCAGGCCAAACCCTGAAGGGGAGTGCATCAGATCAGAACTGCATGGGCACATCTTGCAGGTCCTGACGGAGCTTTCCCCTGCGATGCGCAGGGTGATTCAGATGCGTGACCTGGATGGGCTGACCACGAGCGAAGTAGCGAACATTCTGGGATTGTCAGAAGGGACCGTGAAATCCCAAGTCTCGCGGGCACGCTCGAAGCTGAGACAGCTGA
>WNGR01009737.1_pt1 | contig 10076 bp, 10 predicted proteins | sample 5407581 | NCBI WGS metagenome assembly WNGR01 (sample SAMN13153383, study PRJNA577476) | soil metagenome | isolation source: 80 cm soil or saprolite under Garry oak tree replicate 2 | place: USA:California | collected 2016-06-15
AACGGCCCGCCCATGATCGACCAGAGATAGCGCGGAATGGACGCGCCATCGACAACCGATCCGATCGGAGCAACCCATACCACGCCCTGCGGATCGGTATAGCGCAATTCAGTTATCAGCGTCATTGTCCGGCCGTCCGTGTTCCATTTCGTCACTGGGTTGCCGTCGAAATAGCCCCATTTTGACTCGACTGACGTGGACGGCTCAGTGGTGGACGGCTGGGTGGTGGACGGCTCAGTGGTGGACGGCTCAGTGGTTACTGCAGCTGGCTCTTGATCCGACGCGCAAACAGCCAAAGCCCCCAGGAAGATGAAAGACGCCAACGATAGAACAACTCTCCAGTTTTCCATTGAAAGCAGAACGTCCAACGGTTTGCCCCAGCTTTCAACGGCAAATCGACTGGGCAAATACTGTAGCCAGCATCGGTGATGCCGATTGAGCAGCGGGAGTCAAGAAAGAACGGCGGGATCCTCGATCCCGGCTACAACGCTGACGCGGAAACAGGCGAAGCTTGATTTTCTCGCGTTTTCACCTTCGGCAGCGACCACGCGCAGCGTACTGTTGAAGCCAACGGGCCTGTTGCTCGCACAGTATTGACTTTGACGCTCGCGACGTGATTTCCTGTCGTCGCCCATGCCCAGTGAGCCATCTGCTACAGTCCAGGTCGATGGTGCACAAATTGCCTATCGTCGCGTTGGGAATGGCCTGCCGCTGCTCGTTCTGAACGGCTTTGCCGCGACCAACGCCGATTGGGATCCTTCTTTCATCGATCGTCTTGCGTCTTCGAACGAGCTGATCCTCGTCGACAACCGCGGGATCGGTCGCTCTACTGACGATGGGAAACCTTTCGACATCGCACGGCTCGCCGATGATGCAGCCCGCGTGATCGATGCACTCGGTTTCGAGCATACGAGCGTACTTGGATGGTCGATGGGCGGATTCATCGCACAGACGCTGGCATTGGAGCATCCGCATTGCGTTAACAAGCTTATCTTGTTGTCGACAGATTCCGGAGGCGCTGACGCAGATCTCGCCTCGCGGGACGTGTGGTCACAACTCGTTGATATGTCCGGCGCGCCGCATGAGCAGGCGCGTCGCTTGCTCTCGCTGCTTTTTCCGAGCGATGTTGCCGAATCCATCTATCGGCAGTTCGGCGATATCGTGGCGGCTGCACGCGCGCGGCTATCTCCTGAACTGGTCGACCGTCAGGCTGCCGCCATGAACGCATGGCATCACAATGGTGTCGGGAATCGGCTGCGCGAGATAACTCGGCCAGTACTAATCGCCACCGGCAGTGAGGACGTCGTCATTCCTCCTTCGAATGCGTTGAAGCTCGTCGACGCTATTCCCGGTGCCTGGCTGGCCCAGTTCCCTCGTGGTGGTCACGCGTTCATGGCCCAGTATCCGCGCCCGCTCGCCGATCTCATCAATTGCTTTCTCCGACTCGAATGAACCGAGGTTTAAAGCGGTTTGAGAAATGTTGTAGCCACCGGCCTGTGGCTGGTCGATCTGAGCGGTGCTTTTCACAACGGCCCACAGGGCCGTTGCTACAGCGAGTACTGTTTAATAAAGCGCCCGCCTCCCAGCCTGATAGCAACGCTCAGCGCGTCCACGCTTTCCAGCGTTTGCGGATCGGCTTTGCATAACGGTCCACATCGATTTTCTTCAATCGCTTTACACCGTCTTTCATCGCGTCCGCCACCGCTTCGGTCGAACTTTCATACTTTTCCCGGGCCGATTTGAACAATGGCCACAGAAACGGAAGCGTAAGCACGCTCCAGTTCATGTTGCCCAGCGGCGATTTCACCTCAACTTCTGTTTTTCGTTCGCCGGCAGAAGCGTAGCGGATCGCAAGCCCGATGGCGATTCCCATCCCCAGCGCACCCAGGATTGCCGGCACTGGATTTTCGCGCACGAAGTCTTCGGTGCGCTCCCGCGCGCGACCGGCTTTCTCCCTTGTCCCATCCCACGTCTGGCTCATTGCCGTGGAAAATTTGTTTGTTGCTCGACGAAACTGCTCACGCCCAGTTGAGCCAATTTCCTGTTCGCTCGGCTGTGGTGCCGAAAGCGGTTCGTCCCTCGTAAGGTCGTTTTCGTTCGGATTAATCATACAAAAAGAAATCGTATGGGGAGGCGCGATTGCGCCTCTCTTCTGTAGCCGTTTCGCTGAGCGAAACGCGGCGCTGGCGTTCCATGGAGCCCGCGGATGCGCTTCCCACAGGGAAGCGGCTACAGCAGCTGGCGATAGGCGTCGTAAACTTCTTCGCCCCAAAGAACGAAGATCACTCTCTCGATCTTGTTGGTGTTCGCGAGCAATTCTCGCGTGGTTTTTACGGCCATCTGCGCTGCTTCCAGAATTGGATAACCGTAGGCGCCGCAACTGATCGCCGGAAACGCGATGGTTTTGATAGCGTTCTCGACCGCGACCTGCAATGAACTGCGGTAGCAATTTGCCAGCGTCTCAGGCTCGCTATGTTTCCCGCCGCGCCAGACCGGTCCGACGGTGTGAATCACGAACCGAGCGGGCAAACGATAGCCGCGCGTAATTTTCGCTTCGCCTGGCCGACAACCGTTCAAGCCCCGGCATTCCATTAGCAATTCAGGGCCTGCAGCGCGGTGAATCGCGCCATCGACTCCGCCACCGCCAAGCAGCGTCGCATTGGCTGCGTTCACAATCGCATCAACGTCAAGCTTCGTGATATCGCCGCGATTGATCTCGATCTGACTAGCGAGCTTCGTCATTTGTCACGGCGCCAGCCGCTCGATGAGCCAACTGCCATCGCTCTGTCGCGTGTAGCGAAAGCGGTCGTGCAAACGGTTCGAGCGACCCTGCCAAAATTCCATGTTGTCCGGCTTTAGTCGATAACCGCCCCAGTGCGGCGGCAAAGGAACACGTTTGTCGGCGAAGCGTTCATTCATCTCTTCCATGCGCGCATCGAGAACGCGACGTCCGTCGAGCACCGCGCTTTGACGCGATGCCCATGCGCTCAGTTGACTGCCAACAGGGCGCGAATGGAAATAAGTCTGCGATTCTTTGCGTGAGGTCTTATCCACCTTTCCGCTGATCCGAATCTGCCGGTCCAGCTCGATCCAATAAAAGCCCAACGCCGCATACGGATTAGCCTCGAGCTGTTTCCCTTTTTCGCTTTCGTAGTTTGTAAAAAACACAAAGCCGTCCTCGTCAAAGCTCTTTAACAGAACAATTCGCACCGATGGTTTGGCATCCTGGCCGGCAGTGGCAAGGCTCATCGCGTTGACGTCGCGAATCCCCGTCTCGATCGCGGTAGTAAACCAATTCGCAAATTGCTTGATCGGATCGGGATTAAGGTCGCTGCGGCGCAGACCTTTCCCAATGTGCTCATACCGTGAAGCGGCAGGATCTCGTGGTAATCCCATCACAATAACAAAAGTCGGCACAACACCCCGCCGCAAGGAATTTGTCGGTGAGGAGCGCCGAAATCTAGGTTGCCGCGGCGACAGCTCCCGGCCTCGCGCTTTGACGCAGCTTTCCGATTACCTTTGGAACGACTTCAATGGCGCGGTCGATTTCCGCTTCGGTGTTGAACCGGCTAAAGGAAAAACGGAGGCTGCGGCGGGCACTGTCGCCATTCGCGTTCATTGCGCGTAACACGTGTGATGCGTCGTGCGAACCTGTTCTACAGGCAGACGCAGCCGAGCAGCAAATACCATGGCGATCCAGCAGTAGGAGCGCGGCGGACGATTCAATTCCTTCGAACGAAAAGCTCGACGTATTTGGGATCCGCGGCGCGCCCGCACCATTCACAGATGCGCCGTTCACGCTTTCAAGCACCGATTTTTCAAACCGATTACGAAACGAGCGAATGCTGCATTTTCCCTCCTCGAGATATTTCCTGGCCAGCTCCGCAGCTTTTCCAAGCCCGACAATTGACGCAACATTCTCGGTTCCGCCGCGTCTTCCATTTTCCTGGCTGCCGCCCCCGATCAAAGGCCTAAAGCGGGTACGCCGATTGATGTAAAGCGCGCCCACACCCTTTGGCCCATGAAATTTGTGCGCGGAAAGGGAAAGAAAATTGATTGCTGTGTCGCGCAAGCGGATCGGGATTTTCCCGACCGCTTGCACTGCGTCGGTGTGAAAGAGCAGATCTTTCTGACGACATATTTCAGCGATTTTCTCGACCGGAAACAGGACACCGGTCTCGTTGTTTGCCCACATCATTGAAACGAGCACGGTTTCAGGTCCAATCGCGGCCTCCAATTCAGCAACATCGACATTGCCCTCTCGATCGACGCCAAGAAAGGTCACGAGACAGCCGCGTCTCTCGAGATCCTGGCAAGGTCGAAGAACGGCGCTGTGTTCCACGGCCGTCGTGACGACACGTCCGCCATGGCGGATTCGGCCGGTGGCGAATTTTCCACCACTTTCAGACTGTCCAGCCTTCGTAGCCGCTACGGCGGAGCAGGCCAGCGCCGAATGAATCACGGCATTATTGGATTCAGTGCCGCCGCTGGTAAAAACAATTTCCGACGGATCGCATCCGAGTAACGCCGCCAGGCGTTCGCGCGCCAACTCGACAGCTTTTCGCGACTTTGCAGCAAAGGCGTACCCACTCGAAGGATTGCCGTAGTACTTCGTCAGAAATGGCAACATTTCCTCGATCACGGCGGGATCCAGCGGAGTCGTCGCGTTGTTATCGAAGTAAATGAATTCGTCCGCTGCCATGGGATTCTCTTACTCCTGCTCTTGCTCGTGCTCGCTTCAGCAAGGCCTTTGAAAGAAGACCATGAGCATGAGAAAGAGCAAGAGCGAGAATGAGCATCAATCCATTATCGACGGCGGCAGGAACTCGAAATAGCCGACCTTAAGTTGGCCGCCTTCTTCGACCAGTACGACCTTAAGATTAAAGTACGGATCAAAATCAGGGCTTTTCTTTAACTCCTCCACACTGATGCCCTCTCGCTGGGCCACGTTTTGAAGTTCCTGCGGCGATAATTCGGTGTGGATTTGTCCACGCAAACTCGCCCGGCGGATATTGGCGGGAATCCAGTCGGGCATCGCGCCGATGGCGAACATGGAGTCCATCGCGCCGAATTGCTCCTTGCTGCGCCGATTCAAAACATCGGGATCGGTCGAAAACACGCGTAGCATCTTCGACGCGCGGGGTGTGCCACGCGCGGCCTCGACGTATCGCATCAAGTAGGCGAATTGTTCGGCCGTCACGTTCATATACGGACTCGATTCGTATTGCTGGAAAGTGGCTTGTTCCTCAGCGGGTGTAAACTGGTTGAAGGACATACGTGCCTTGGCGTGGCCGGAGAGTAGCGCGTAAGCGTCGGCATATTTTCGATTGGCAACGGCAACAAAGAACGGCTTTGCCGCAAGGAGATATTTGCGTTCATCCGGCTTGGCATCCTTGTCTAAAAAATCGCCCTCGCTTTTTTGCGTGGTTTTCTTTTCGCCGTCCGACCCACTTCTGCCGCAACTTGTCAGTGATATCGGCAGCAGAATCACTGCGATCAGCATTGTGACAGGACGAGCGACTGACAGCGCGTTCGTCTTACTCCAGCTCTTGCTCATGCTCTCTTTGAGGCGGGCCTTGTGATTGAGCGTGAGCAAGAGTAAGAGCAAGAGCAAGAACAAGAATAAGAAGAACCAGCCCATTGGAGAGTTTCGCCGCCACACTTTATCTCCCGGGGCATGACTTCCATGCTGGAGTTGGCGAATCCGCCACTGCGCGACATGGAGGAGAACAAGAGTTAATCCCCCTGCTGCGTGACGTGCTGCGCGTTCGCTAAGCGAGCGGCGAGATCTTAGTCTGAAAGCGGCGTCAAGCCGCGGCACTCCAGAACGCAAGCGCGCAAATGAAGCGAATTTGGCAACCGAAGCGGTTGCCCTACAATTGGTGGACGCCATGACGGTTTCCGACACCATCGCCGCAATCTCGACGCCACCCGGTGAAGGCGCCATTGCGCTGGTCCGCGTTTCCGGTGCGAACGCGATCGAAATTGCGGACGAAATCTTTCGCGGAAAAGAAGAGCCGTCCCGATTTGACTCTCACGTTCAGCATCTGGGCGAAATCGTCGGCGCAGAAGACCAATTGATCGACCAAGGCGTGCTTTCCGTCCATCGCGCGCCCGGTAGTTACACGGGTGAAGATTTGGTCGAAATCAGTTGTCACGGTGGCACGCTGGTTCCCGCGAAGGTTCTGGATGCGTGCCTGCGAGCAGGGGCGAGAGCGGCGCGGCCCGGCGAGTTCACGGAGCGCGCCTTTCTCAACGGAAAAATGGATCTTACTCAGGCCGAAGCCGTGATCGATCTGATCCGCGCACGGACTGATCTGGCGCTGCGTTCCGCAACCGAGCAGCTTCAAGGCAGGCTTGGGAATCAAATCCGAAAAATCCGCGACGAGTTGATCGCATTACTGGCGCACATCAACGCCTCAATCGACTTCCCCGAAGAGGGCATTAGCCCGGATGAAGGCGAAACGCTCTGCGTTCGGCTCGATTCCATTCGGGAAGCGATTGCCGCATTGCTCGCCACAGCCGATCAGGGTCGCGTTTTGCGCGAAGGTGTGCGCGTGGTGATTTACGGAGCGACCAATGCAGGCAAATCCAGTTTGCTCAATCGTCTGCTTGGCTACGATCGCGTAATCGTCAGCGACACCCACGGCACGACGCGTGATACGATCGAAGAGACGGTTAACCTGGAAGGCGTGCCGATCCGATTGCTCGACACTGCTGGCCTGCGCACGTCAGAAAGCGAAGTGGAGAGCAAAGGGATCGCACGCACCGAAGAATCGCTGCAACTGGCAGACCTCCGGCTTCACATCGCAGATCGTAACGCGCCCAAGCCCGCGCATTTCAACTCACGAAAGCTTTCGGAGTTTAACGGCCAGACGAATTTGCCCGCCGTAGCCGCGCACTCCGGCGAAGCTGCTGCGAAGGCTGGATCGGCGGGGGCGGGCGACTTGAACGAGATAGTTGTTTTGAACAAGAGTGATTTGCCTGAGGAGAAGGGCTGGAAAAATTTTTCGGCGTTGCGGATTTCGTGCCTGACCGGCGAAGGCTTGCCGGAACTGCAAAGCAAAATTCTCGCGCGCAGCAGGCGGCAAAATCTCCGACCAGAAAGCGCAGTCGCGATAATACTCGCCATCGCGATTGCCTGCGACGGGCGCTGGAATCCTGCGATCGCGCGCACGCAGCCATGGGCGAAGGATTGTCACAGGAGTACATTGCGGTTGACCTGGATCAGGCCTTGCGCTCCCTCGGCGAAGTCATTGGCATAGTCGACGTGGAACAGATTCTCGACTCCGTGTTCAGCCAGTTTTGTATCGGCAAATGATGCTGGAATTAATCCAGACAACCTCGCTGTCATGTTGAGCGAAGTGAAACATCTCGATCTTTTTCCGTGGCCATCGCTTCCAGAATTAACCAGAGATTCTTCGCTTCGCTTAAGATGACATAGCGATGATGAAGACCTCTGGATTGGAAGTGTTAAAGCGGCGGTTGGCATGAAAAACTTCTACGTGCGATTCGTCAGGTCGCTGCTGTTTTCGCTGGACCCCGAGACCGCGCACCGTCTTACCATCGAGTTGCTTCGCGCCGCGTCGCATTTCGATTTCGCGCTGCACTGGCTGAGATTCTTTCAGCCGCCATCAAAACCAAAAACGCTGTTCGGCTTGAACTTTCCAAATCCCATCGGACTTGCTGCCGGGTTGGACAAAAACGGCGTTGCACTTCCCGCATGGGCGGCGCTCGGGTTCGGCTTCGTCGAGATCGGGACCGTCACCGCGAAAGCGCAGCCGGGAAATCCCAAGCCCCGCATCTTTCGATTGCCTGAGCAACAAGCATTAATCAATCGCCTCGGTTTCAACAACGACGGCGCGGATGTCGTCGCGGAACGGCTGCGCAAACTGCGCGAAAGCAGGCGATGGCCGGCAATTCCAGTCGGCATCAACATTGGAAAATCCCGGGTAACACCGCTCGAATGGGCTACGGACGATTATCTCTACTCCTTTCGATTGCTTCGCGATTTTGCCGATTACATCACCCTAAACGTCAGCTCCCCAAACACGCCGGGGTTGCGCGAGTTGCAGGAACCACGAAAACTCTCGGAATTACTGCACGCGATCGGCAATGAGCCGGACGCCACGACAAAACCCGTGCTCGTTAAGATTTCGCCTGATCTCTCGCCGGTCGAATTGGAAACGGCTCTTGGCGTATGCGCAGAAAACGGCGTGGCAGGCATCATCGCGACGAACACGACACTCGACCATTCGTCAGTTCCGCCGGCGCTCAATGAGGAAGGTGGTTTGAGCGGAGCGCCCCTGCGCGAGAAGGCCACCGCGCTGGTGCGCGACATTGTTGCAAAATCCACAATTCCGGTGATCGCTTCTGGTGGAATTTGCGATGCGGAATCGGCGCGGGAGAAATTCCACGCCGGCGCAGAACTTGTTCAGCTTTATACCGGATTCATTTATCGCGGGCCGGGATTGATTGGCGAAATTATCAAAAATTTGTAGGGCAGGCGCACCGCCTGCCATTGCTGCGGTTGGCAACAGGAGCGGTTGCCCTGCAATTCTGATTCGCACGGATAAGGAATGAAGCTTTCGCGTAAGATTCTCAAGTTTACCGAGCCGCTGACGTATCGGCGGGGCTGGCGCAGGGCCCAACGATCTATTTTTCGGGTGCCGCTCGGGCCGATGGTGGCGAAGATCGATCACGACCGCGCTCGCGAAATCCAGCAGCGATACGCGAACTCGACCGCGGGTTATGCCAAATACGCCAACATCGAGCCGTGGTTGCAATTGAATCGGGAACGCGTGCAGGACTTGAACCTCCATCGCTCGGCGCCGAAACGCGTGCTCGATCTCGGCTGTGGGGGTGGATTTTTCTTGTTCATCCTCAAAAACCTCGGCCATTCCGTTTTGGGACTCGACATCGAGCGCGTCGTTCTTTTTACGGAGTTGCTGGAGCTTTTCGAAGTTCCACGAGTAGTTTGGAAGATTAGCGCGTTTGAGCCGTTGCCCGCTCTCGGTCAGAAATTCGATTGGATCACTGCGTTTTCGGTCAATTTCAATCTTTACCATCCGTCAAAAGAACGCTGGGGGACAGCGGAATGGGATTTTTTTCTGCGCGATTTGCAGCATCACCTCGCCCCGCCCGGCAAAGTGTTTTTTGGGCTCAATCCACTTTACAACGGTGACTACTACTCGCCCGAGCTGCTCGATCTTTTCCTCAGCCGCGGCGCAAGCGTCGAGCGCGAACGAATCTTTTTTGAGCGCGGATTGCGATTTTGACGGGATCACAATGCTGTAGCGTACGCTGTCTTCAGCGGAGATGGGGCAGTGCGCGTGCGCAAAAACACTGCGCTGAGGACAGCGCACTCTACAGCACTACGGGGTCGGTGCCGGCGATTCGCCAGGAAATTCGTGAGGGAACCGATGATGCCGCCAGCGCCGATGCCGCTCCTGGATTTGCTGTAATTTTTGACGCTGTTCGTCGGTAAGATTGGTAGCCATTTGCCGGTGCGCCTCAGCGATCGTCTCATGAACCCGCCGGGCGGTGTCTCGCCGAATATCTCTGAGTTGCAATGTTGTTTTGTCGATAATCGGCGAAATCTTGGCGACTTGCTCCGGTGTCAGGTTCAGCTCCGTGCGGAGCCTTTCCTTCATGCGGCCGCCGATCAGTTCAGGACGATGAAACGCAAAGAAATGACGCCGCGCATACGATCCTCCCAGGAACGCGCCACTAATTCCCCCGGCGACAAACACGAGGATAAATGCGGCAATGAGTTTCCATTGCAACGCGCGGTTCATCTCAAAAACTCGTCCTGAATCGCGGAATCCGCGATCGTGAATTCGTTCGTGAGAGATTCACCGATCTCGCGGTTTTGATTTGCTTCACGAATGGCTGCGATTGTCGATATGACGATCACGGCCGCCGACAGAAGAGCGACGCGCCGGACGAGCGAGACGATGCCATTCGACCTCGAAGTGCGGCGGCTGCCGGACCAAAGCGCGACCACACGGGTGTCAAACCCGAACGGCATTCCAGCAGGGGCTTCTTCGCCCGCCTGCGCGGCGGAGCGCAGCAAT
>WNGR01016510.1_pt1 | contig 10075 bp, 7 predicted proteins | sample 5407581 | NCBI WGS metagenome assembly WNGR01 (sample SAMN13153383, study PRJNA577476) | soil metagenome | isolation source: 80 cm soil or saprolite under Garry oak tree replicate 2 | place: USA:California | collected 2016-06-15
CTCGGCTCCGATCTCGGCGGTGTCGGGTGAGCTCGCGGCTATGACCAGCTGATGCTGCGGATCGAGGTCGAGTGCCGCGGCCAAAAGCAGCGGCAATCCTTTCTGTCTCGTGATCCGGCCGTTGAAGAACGCGTACGGCCGACTTGGGTCAATGCCGTAACGGTCGAGCGTCTCCGGCGACGGTTCCGGCCTGTAGATCTGAGGATCGATCCCGTTGTGAATGACGTGGATGCGCTTCGGATCGACGTTGGGATAGCACTCGATCACGTCCTGGCGCACCGCGCCCGACACCGCGATCACGCCGTCGACCGCTTCGATGGCGGTTCGCTCGCAGAACATCGACAAGGCGTAGCCGCCCCCGAGCTGCTCTGCCTTCCAGGGCCTCAGTGGCTCGAGGCTGTGCACGGTCAGCACGTGCGGAATCGACCACATGAGCTTGGCCAGGTGGCCGCCGAAGTTTGCGTACCACGTATGGCTGTGCACGATGCCTGCGTCTTTGACCCCCGCGGCCATGGCGAGGTTGATCGACATCGCCTGCAGCGCGGCTGACTCCGGCTTTGGTTCCGCGAGGTCGGCCCACGGTTGATGGCTGACGACGTCCGGTTCGTCTCGCTTCGCGCCCCAACAATGGACCGAGACGTCGGTCAGCATGCGAACCTCACGGACGAGGTACTCGACGTGCGTTCCCGCACCTCCGTAGACCTCGGGCGGATACTCACGCGTCAGCACGGCGACTCGGGGCCTTGCCACCACCGCCAGTTTGGCGCAGACGACCAGGTTGATCCTGATCGTGCAAGCCGGCCCGGGCCGCAATCGGCGGGGTGTTGTTGTGGCTGCCTAGCGGCACGGAGCCGCCGAAAGCATTAACTAATCGATTTCCGCCGTTTAACTCGACAATACTGTGCCCATGTCAGAGGACACGCGCCCAAGCTCAGCCCCGGTTGGTTCGCAGGCGCGACTGGCGGCTGTCACCGAGGCAACCGACGCCTTCATCGACGCGGTCCCCGACATCGAAGCCCTCCTGGGCATCGTCGCGGAGCAAATTTCCCGTACCACGGGCGACTTCTGCGCCGTGGTGCTCCTGTCGCCGGACGGCCAGACCATTGAGCCGGTAGCCGCCTATCATCCCGACCCCAGGGTCAGGGAAGACGCCCGGCATTTTGTCGGTGCCTCGATCGCGCTCGATTCCGCCGGGCCGTGGAAAACCGTCATCCAGGAGCGACGGGCGCTTGTGATATCCATCGATCCGGACCACCTTCCGCCCAACCTTGCGCCGCACCAGAAACGTCACATCGAGAGGTGGCGGATGCGCGAGTCGGTCCTGATCCCGATGCTCGCGCAGGACGTCGTTGTCGGCGGTCTGAATCTCAACCGCATGGAGGGTGCCCCTCCATTCGGCGAGGCGGACCTGGAGCTGCTGGGAAGCCTCGCGGCACGGGCGGCACGGGCGATCGCCACCGCCCAGCTCTTGCGCAGCCAGAGACTGCTCGCCAGCGAGCTCGAGGCAATGGTCGCCGAGCGCACCAGGCAGCTCAGCGATGCGCAGGCCGAAGCGGAGCGGGCCAACCAGGCCAAGAGCCGGTTCCTGGCCAGCATGAGCCACGAGCTCAGGACTCCGCTCAACGCGATCATTGGTTTCTCTGAGCTGCTGAGCGATGAGGCGCCCGGGCGTTTTGACACCGCCACTCGTCGTCGTTTTCTGGAGCAGATCCATGGGAGCGGCAAGCATCTGCTCCAGCTGATCAACGACATCCTCGACCTCTCCAAGGTCGAAGCCGGGCAGATGGACCTGCACCGCCAGCCCGTTGTGCTGGCCGACATCATCCGCGACGTTGTCGCGACCGCCGATCCGCTGGCGCGCACCAAGGGCCTTGTCCTCGATAGCCGGCTGGAACCGGGTAGCGACCTCATCGCCGACCCCGTGAAGTTGAAGCAGATGCTGCTCAACCTTGTGTCCAACGCGATCAAGTTCACCGCGAACGGTGCCGTGACCATTCGCGGCCGCCCGGTCGATGCTTGGGTCGAGATCGCGGTGAGTGACACGGGTATCGGAATCGCGAAGGCGGACCTGGAGCGACTGTTTGGCGAGTTCCAACAGCTGGACCAGGGCGGGGGGCGGCGACAGGAAGGCACAGGCCTTGGCCTCGCCCTGACCAAGCGGTTTGCCCAGTTACACAGTGGCGACGTCACGGTCGCCAGCGAGCTCGGCAAGGGAAGCACCTTCACCATCCGCCTGCCAGCGCACCCGGCCGAGCAGGCGCAAGACGCGGGAGTCGACCTCTCGCGGCCCCTTGTCCTCGTCGTCGACGACAACCCAGGGGCCGCCGAGATACTTGGCCGCCACCTCGCGGTCGGTGGATTCCGAATGGCAATCGCCCGCAGCGGCACCGACGCGTTGAAGATGGCAAGAGCGCTCAAGCCAGTCGCTGTCACGCTCGACATACTCCTCCCCGAGATCGATGGTTGGGATGTCCTCACCCGACTCAAAGAGGACGAGGGCACGCGCAACATTCCCGTCGTGGTGGTATCGGTGGTCGACAATCCCGCGCTTGGCCGGGCGCTCGGCGCTATCGACTACTTCGTCAAGCCGGTGGACGGCAAGGCGCTCCTCTCACGCCTCGAGCAGTACACCGTCAACGACGAGAAGCTCAACCTGGATCTCGTCCAGGCCATGCTCGAGCCCGCAGGTTTCCGCGTGCTGCGTGCGAATGGTGGCCAGGAGGGGATTGAGATGGCGACCTCGGAGCTCCCGAGCTTGATCCTTCTCGACCTGATGATGCCAGGCGTCAACGGCTTCGAGGTGGTGGAGAGACTCCGGTCGGAAGAGCGGACCCGAACCATCCCGATCATGATCCTCACCGCCAAGTCGCTCACTGACGACGACAAGCTGTCGCTGAACGGCCACGTCGCAGGGATCTTTCAACGCAATTCGGTGGCGGGCGCCGAGCTCATCGAGTGGCTCCGCGGGATCGTGCTCAAGACATCCGCACCGGACGCCGGCCGGCTCAACTAGCCCTCCGCCCAGAGCCTTCGCGCGCGCGTCCTCAATATGTGTGGGCGCTGCACGACGCTAGGCCGGCCCCCGGGCCCTCCTTGAAGATCGCCGGACTCCTCCCGACACACACCTGATGGGCCTGATGGTGTTGCTCTCGCCGGTTACACGAATCCGTTGAGCGGAAACCTGCGTGAGCTCGGCCTACACGCCCGTGTGATCGCCGATCGAATCGCAAGCGCGTCGGAACCCACACGACAACCCGCCGGTGCGATCGGCGTGACCCAGTCCTAACCTGTCCCTCTTCGGAACCCTAGGGGGATGCGGCGAGGCTGGCGTTGCGACGAATGAAACCGCGCTCGAGCTAGTCGAGCGCAGAGAGCCGGTGCATCGCCCCGGCCGTCGATTCGTAAAGGCTCGCGTAGACCTCGTGTTGCTGCTGGTACAGACCCGATACGTCCGTATCGGGGCGCGTGACGTCGGCCCTCAACTGCACGAGGGCGGTGGCGTCGGAGACTGATGCGTAAGCGCGGCAGGCAACTCCCGCCAACAAAGCTGCCCCGAAGGCGGGTCCCTCGTCGACGGTGTTCCGGAAGACCGGCATGCCGAACATATCGGACTGGAGCTGACGCCACATCGCGCTGCGCGCGCCTCCCCCTGTGGCGCGTATCTCGGTGACCGGCAGAGGCAGGCCCGCGATCAGGTCCACGCACTGCTTCAGGCTGTGGACGACGCCCTCCATCACCGCGCGCGTGAGGTGGGCGAGGGTGTGCGTCATGTTCAAGCCCACGAACGCGCCCCTGGCGGATGGGTCGAGGACGGGCGTCCGCTCCCCGGATAGATAAGGAAGGAAGAGCAGGCCGCCTGAGCCGGCCGGCGCATGGGCGGCAAGCGAGGCCATGGCCTCAAAGTCGCTGCCCGGCGATACGATATCGCGCCACCAGCGCAAAGCTGCCCCGGCCGCAAGCGTCACTCCCATGACGTGATACGCACCCGGAACCGCGTGGCAGAACGAATGGAGGCGGCCGCGCGGATCGACCATCGGCTCGTCGCTGTGGGCGAAGACGACACCGCTCGTGCCGACTGACGAGCTCACGACGCCGGGCCGGACGATGCCATTGCCGACCGCCGCCGCCGCGTTGTCGCCACCGCCCGCTGCCACGGCCAGCCCTGGCGGCAGCCCGGTCAACTTTGCGGCTGACGCCGTAACCGCGCCCGTGACGTCAGGCCCTTCGTGCATCACAGGCAACCAATCGCGCGGAATCTCCAGCGCATCCAGGACCTCCTCCGACCACTGACGACGGCGCAGGTCGAGGAGCAGCGTGCCGGACGCGTCAGACACGTCGGTGGCGTGCTCGCCGGTGAGCCGCAACCGCACGTAGTCCTTCGGAAGCAAGACCCGATGAAGACGCGAGAACGCGGCAGGCTCTTCGTCCCGGAGCCACAGGATTTTCGGAGCCTGAAAGCCTGTCAGCGCCGGGTTCCCCGTGATCTCGACCAACCGCTGCATGCCGACCTTGTCAGTGATTTCTTGGCATTGCCTATGCGTCCGTTGGTCGTTCCAGAGCAGGGCCGGACGTATGACGTGATCGCTCTCATCGAGGAAGACGGCCCCATGCATCTGGCCGGTGAGGCCGAGCGCCAGCGGCGGCTGCCCGCACTCTGAGACAACCCTTCGCAGGACGGCCTGGCTTGCGGCCCACCAATCCTCAGGCTCCTGCTCCGTCCAGCCAGGCCGCGGCGTGGCCTGCGGGTACTCTTCGGTGGCGGCGACGAGGACGTTGCCTGCGAGGTCGATGGCGATTGCGCGGGCGCCAGAGGTTCCGATGTCAAGACCGAGCAGGGAGCCTTCGCGGGGGTTTGCAGTCATCGGCCACATTGAGCCTACCTACAGCTCAGGTCCCCCGGGACCCCGGATCGTCCGGACTGTCCGAGGCTTGCTTCGGGCTCCGGCTCGGTTTGTCCGGACTGTCCGTTGGGGGGGTCGCGCGCGTCCTCATGACTTGCGCGCCGGTTTTCCGCGAGTTCGCCGTTAGCCCTCTGCGGACAAGTGCGCCCACACGTAGCCGAGCGCCCGCCGATCGTCGAGCTCATTGGGGTGAGCCGAGCCTATGGACAGCGCCATGCCGTTGACGGCATCGAGCTGGCTCTACATCCGGGCGAGCTGACCCTCCTGGTTGGCCCCAGCGGCGCCGGCAAGACGACCCTTCTGAAGCTGATCAACCGCGAGATCCGCCCCACCGCCGGCGAGGTCTGGGTGGCCGGCATCGCCGCGCACCGACTGAAGGCGTCCCACGTCGCCGACCTGCGACGCAGGGTCGGCGTGGTGTTCCAGGACTACAAGCTCCTGCCCCGGCTGAACGCGATCGAGAACGTCGCCTTTGGACTCCAGGTAGGCGACCTCCGGATCTCGGACGCAGAGGCGCGGGACCGTTCCCTCGACGCCCTCGAAGCGGTCGGCCTGGGTGACCGAGGCGGCGCTTTTCCCCACCAGCTGTCGGGTGGCCAGCAGCAGAGGGTGGCGATCGCGCGTGCGGTGGTTGCCCAGCCGCCGCTTCTGATCGCGGACGAGCCGACCGGCAACCTCGACCAGGAAACGGCGTGGGAGATCATGGACCTCTTCGAGGACATCGCGGCCGCGGGCACGGCCGTGCTGGTGGCCACCCACAACGTCGAGATCGTGACCCGCCTGAAACGGCGCGTGGTGACGCTCGTGGACGGCAGGTTGGTGCGCGACCAGCCGGCTGGGCAGACGGGGAGGATGGCGTGGCTGGCGTCGTCGTAACGGGCCGGTTCCCGCGACGCAGGTTGATCCAGACGGTCGCGGCCAATCTTGTCCGCCTGGTGTTCGGTTCCGCCGCCCGCAACTGGGGGCGCAACATCGGGAGTACGGCGCCGGCACTGGGTTCGATGACCTTGCTGCTCCTCATGTCGGGCCTTGTCGGCCTCACAGGTTTCGCCCTGCACAACCTGGAGGTGGTCCAGGCACGCGAGGCTTCGCTACTGCACGTCTACCTCCGTGACGATGCCGCCGACCCTGACGTCGTCGCGCTGTGGAACCGCCTGTCGAGCGACCCGCGGATCGCGAGGGTCACTTACGTTTCGAAGGCCGACGCGCTCGCGAGGGCGCACACGATCCCCGGCCTGCCCGAGCTGGCGAACGCCAGCGAGAGCAATCCCTTCCCGGCGAGCCTTGACGTTCAGGTCAAGAGCCTCAACGATATGGGAGCGATCGACGCCGTCGTCCGCAACCAGAGCGTCGTCGATCCACTGAACCCGACCTCGTACGACCGCGGCGCTTATGAACGCATCCAGGCCGTTCTGTTCGGAATCGCGATCGCCGGCCTTGCGTTTGTGGGGCTGCTCGGATTCGTCGCCGTGACCGTGACCATGAACAGCATCAAGGCGGCAATCCTATCCCGGCGCGATGAAATCACGATCATGCAACTGGTCGGGGCGCCGCGCTGGATGGTGCGCGGTCCCTTCGTCGTCGAAGGCGCGATCACCGGCACCCTGGCCGGCCTTGTCGCCGGCGGGGTCACGTTCGGTTTGGCGATGTCGGGTATCGCCGCGGGATCGCAGTCCTTCACGCAGTTCGCGCCCGGGGTCACCACGACCGTGGCCGCGATTGCGGCTGCCATCGTCATCGGCACCGGCCTCGGCCTCGGCTCAGGCTCGTCCTTGTTGAGCGTGCGGAGGCACATGGAGTCGTGAGGCGCGTGGTCGTCGCCATCGCTCTCTCCTTGCTCGTCCTCGGCGCGGCTCCTGGCGGCGCGACCGCTGACGGCACGCCGGCCAACCCGCAGCAGCAACTGGCGCTCATCCAGCAGATTCGCGCCCAGCTGGGGAGCAACCTCGCTGATGCGCTGGCTGCCCAGCAGCAGCTGCGCCTGTCGCTGCAGACCAACTCGGCCCAGCAGCAGCAGGTACAAGGCAAGATCAGCGCCATCGAGGCGAAGATCGGCGCCCTGGATGACCTGATAGCTGCAGCGCAGCTGCGAGAGACGATCCTCGCGCGCCGCATCGAAACCGAGCGCGCCCAGATCCGCCAGCTCGCGCGAAGCGTCTACGAGTCACCAGGATCCGTCTTGCTCGTGCTCGCCCAGTCGCAGAGTCTGAGCGATCTCTTCACGCGCGTCGCCGACCTGAATGTGGCCGGCTCGCGGGCCGCCGATCTCAAATCCTCGCTCGCCGCCGATCTCGCGCAGCTAGAACAAGAGCGCGAGGCCGAGCAGGCGGCAAGGGATGAGCAGATCACGCAACGCAATGAGCTCGATTCACAGATGTCGCAGCTGAAAGCCCTGCAGGCCCAGCAGGAGAAATCGATGGCGCAGCTGCAGCAGAAGATCGCGCAAACCCGCTCCGAGCTCGCACGGCTGAGCCGGCAGTCGGCGCAGCTGGCACAGGCCGTGACCGACATGCTCCAGCAGCAGCAGGACGCGATCATCGCGGCGGCGATGCAGTCGGTGTGGGCGCAGCTGCAGTTCTGGCTGCAGACGAACAACGTCGGCCAGGTTCCGACCAGCGCCGGCCACTCCACCAAGTACCGCTTCATCTGGCCTGAGCCGCAAGCGCATATCTCGCAGCCGTTCGGTCCCAGCACGTTCTGGTTCGAGCCCGCCTACGGCCAATACGCCCACTTCCATACCGGCATCGACCTGGTGGAGCCGTTCGGCTCCCCGGTCTACGCGGCCGACGACGGCATCGTGGCCCTGGTCGGAAGCTCGAGCAGCGGGTACGGGAACTACGTGGTCATCGCCCACTCGGGCGGCTTCGACACGCTGTACGGACACCTCTCGACCACGCTGGTCAAGTCCGGACAGCGCGTGACCCAGGGGACGGCGGTAGGCCTCGAGGGTTCGACCGGCAACTCAACGGGCCCGCATGTGCACTTCGAGCTGCGTGTGGCGCAGAAGCCTGTCGACCCGACGCCTTACCTGCCACCAGGAGCGCCTTCAGCCTATCGCGGCTGATCCGACGAGGTCTCCGGAGACCTTCGCCGGCACCTGGCTCATCGCGCGTTCGGCCAGCGCGGTGATGGTGAGGGCTGGATTGACGCCTAGGTTGACCGGGACCGCCGAACCGTCGACGACGTAGAGGTTGGCGTGGCCGAACACTCGATGCCGGTCATCGCAGACCGCGCTTTCGGGATCGCTTCCGATGACCGCGCCGCCGAGGATGTGCGCGGTCGATGGGATGTCGAGCAACGCCTCGTTGATCGAGCTGACGGGCCAACCACCGATCTTTTTGGCGACCCGGCGCGCCATATCGTTGGCGACCGGCAGGTAGGTGGGGTTTCGCTCTCCTCTCGGTAGCGGGTTTCTGGAATCAAGTGTCAGGGTGAACGGCCAGAACCACCTGCGTCTCCGAACGAGCTCCAGCTGATTCTCCGCGACCTGCATCACCAGCAGCATGATCGAGCGGCGCGCCCAACCAAAAGGAAGCAGCGAACCCAAGAAGTCGCCCGGTTTGGTGACGCAGTTGACGATGAAACGCAGTCCTCGAGGAATCCCGGGACCGCCGTCGGTCAGTGGTTTGGCAAGCAGGCCGATCAGATCGGAACCTCGCGGGTACCGCACCGGTTGGATGTGAGTGACATCGTCTGGGTCAATGCCTGACGTGATCGCGACGCCCTCCGTGAAATCGACCGTCTTGCTGCGCGAGGTTGCCCCGACGATCGCCTCGCTGTTCGTGCGAACGCGCCGGCCGAGCGCTGGCGAAAGTGCCGGCAGGGACCCGCGTTCGCGTGCACGCAAAAGGAGGTCGACCGTGCCGAGAACGCCCGCGGCCAGGATGACCATGGGGGCGCTCCACTCTTTCCTGTCGCGGGCCAGGACCGCCGTGCTGCGAACGCTCGTGAGGGTGTAACGACCGTCGTTTTCCTGCCGGAGCGCGTCCACCTTCGTTTCCGGAAAGATCCGCGCCCCGCGCTTCTGGGCCAGGTAGAGGTAGTTCTTGTCCAGCGTGTTCTTGGCGTTGTGGCGGCAGCCGACCATGCATCCTCCGCAAAACACACAGCCCGACCGCGCAGGACCCTCGCCGCCGAAGTAGGGGTCGGGGACCTCCTCTCCCGGCTCGCCGAAAAAGACGGCGACGTCGGTTCGCCGGAAAGTTCCGCCCTTGCCGATCTCCTCCGCGCACTCCCTCAAGACTCGATCGGCCTCGGTGAGCCGTGGATTGGTCGCGGCGCCCAACATCCGCTTTGCCGTGACGTAGTGCGGTGCGAGCGCCTCTTCCCAGTCCCGGCCTGAAGGCCATTCGGTATGCCTGAATACGTCGGCTCGGGGAACCGGAAGCGTGTTCGCGTAAACGAGGCTTCCGCCGCCAACGCCGGCACCGGAGCCGACGAGGACGTCACTCAGCAGAGTCAGACGAAGGATGCCATGGCAAAAGAGCTTCGGCATCCAGACCGAGCGCCGGAGGTTCCAGTTGGTGAGCGGAAAATCCTCGGTGGCGAACCGCTTCCCCGCCTCGAGAACGGCAACTCGATAGCCCTTCTCCGCCAGGCGAAGGGCGGCGACCGAGCCGCCAAACCCCGAGCCGACGATCAAGACGTCGTATCCGTCGACCACCTTCACGGGAGGCATGGTCCGCCGACCGCCCAACCATGTCAATCAGCAGTCAGGGTGCGTGGTTCTGTGATCTGTCGTAAATTCCGATGCGATGTCAACTTCGGTGCAGACCATGCGATATCGCGCCTCGTGGAACAGCGCTGTCATCGCGGAGAGCTCTAACACCACCGTTGTCGAGGGCAACCAGTACTTTCCGGTCGATGACGTTCGGAGCGAGCACCTGAGGCCGAGCGAGACGCACACCACCTGTCACTGGAAGGGTGTCGCCAGCTACTACGACGTGGTCGTCGGCGACACCGTCAATCGCGACGCCGCCTGGTACTACCCAGAGCCCAGCAAGGCGGCGGAGCGCGTGCGAGACCGGATCGCCTTCTGGAGGGGCGTCAAGGTCGATCAGGTCGCGGGGTAAGGCCTCGCACCAGGCCGGCGGCTGCCGGCGGCCCGGGAGAGAAACCACCCCGGCCACCGGTGATTGCTAGGCCGAGCGCAATACAACCACGGTTCGGGCGCG
>WNGR01023318.1_pt1 | contig 10074 bp, 5 predicted proteins | sample 5407581 | NCBI WGS metagenome assembly WNGR01 (sample SAMN13153383, study PRJNA577476) | soil metagenome | isolation source: 80 cm soil or saprolite under Garry oak tree replicate 2 | place: USA:California | collected 2016-06-15
GGGGATGCTGCTCTACCACCTCGTGGCCGTCCATTCACTCTGGTGGGCGCCGCTCTGGGGCTGGCTGCTAGTAGTCTCGGCCTGGGCGCGGCGCGCGACCTTCCTGTGGGCAACATTGCCGCTGCTTGCGATCGGCTACCTCGAGAAGATCACGTTCAACACTTCGCATTTCGCCGCCCTGCTGCAGCACCGCTTCCTCGGCGGCCCGAAAGACGTCGCATCCAGCGGGAGCGGCATGTCGATGGCTTCGCTGACACCGTCCCCTGGTCACTTCCTCACCAGCCAGGGTCTTTGGATCGGGCTGGCATTCGCTGCGGCATGCCTGGCAGCAGCGGTGCGGCTGCGCCGCAATCGGGAACCGATCTGATTGGGGGCACTTCAATAAAGGGAAATTATGTACGTTTAGGGGTTTGCGGAGGAGCGTTGATCGCTCGAAAAGCTGTCGTTTTGCTAATTAGTTGGCACATTCCTGTTCGGATTATTTGGCACACTATCGTTCCTGGCGTACGCCGCGCTGATCCAGAGGAGCGTCGGAAGCTTGGAATCCGGTCCGAATATGCCTGCCCACACAATTTCATCCCCGATTCGGGGCCGGTGCGCCAAATTATTAGCTCAGAAATGTGCCAGATAATGCGACAAGCAACATTGATAGCCGTTGACTAATCAGGGACTAAACTACCTGGATGGTCCCGAGAACTGGGTTTTCAAAGTCGGCATCCGGAATGCCGACTATCGTGGTCCATTGGCCATGGAGATGAAGTTGGAAATCGCAAAACTTATTGCAAAGGGCATTTGCCGTGTAGAAATTGTGGCCGCCGGATTCGTAGTAGCGCTGATGATGTTCGCGCCATACGTCACAGCGCAGGTGGAGTATGTTGATCCCACCATCGGCAATGTCGGCATTCTGCTGGTGCCAACTCGCCCGGCTGCGTTTTTGCCTAACAGCATGGTGCGTGTATATCCGATTCGGACGGACGCACTGAACGATCAGATCGATTCATTTCCGCTAACGATTAGCTCCCACAGGATGCACGAGCTATTCAGTATTATGCCAGGCGAAGGTAGCCCAGCGGCGTACGATCAAGAAAAGACCACGCCGTATTATCTTTCCACGCGTTTCGACGGTTCTCTGATTAAGGTGGAATTCTCTCCAACCGAACGCTGCGGCTACTTTCGTTTCGTTTTTCCCGATGGCAAAGCTTCAGTTGTGCTTGCAAACCGGTTGTCGGGCGACCTACGAGTGCAAGACGGCGTGGTGCTTGGTGAGGAAAACTTTGACGGCATGAAAGCGTACGTGTACGGCGAATTCAGTTTGCCAGTCGCCTCAAAGGTTGATCACATCAAAAGCGGAAGGCGAGTGACCGCCTCCATAAGTGATACCAAATCACTAGACTTTCGCTATGGCATTTCATTCATCAGTGCAGAACAGGCAAAGAAAAACCTGCGGCGCGAGATCCCGGCGTGGGGTCTTACCGGAGTGAAGGATGCGGGAAGGGCACGTTGGAACGAAGTTCTTGCTCAGATTGCCGTGGAAGGCGGCACCGAAACGCAACGCAGGATCTTCTACACGGCCCTCTATCGATGCTTCGAGCGAATGGTCAACATCACGGAAGATGGACGCTACTACAGCGCCTTTGATCACCAAATCCATCAGGATGCGCGTCCGTTTTATGCGGACAATTGGCTGTGGGATACGTTCCGCGCATTGGAGCCCCTGCAGACACTTCTCAACCCTGAGATGGAGGCGGACAAGATCCAGTCGTATGTTCGCATGTATCAGCAATCGGGTGTAATGCCAACGTTCGCAACTGTGGCCGGGAATTACGCATGCATGAATGGCAATCACGCCGCGCCATGGTTTGCCGACGCATGGTTCAAAGGCGTGCAGAACTTCGATTTGCCGACTGCCTATGAAGGTGTCCGCAAGCGATCGCTTGAAGTGACCATGCTTCCCTGGAGCCTCGCCCCAAAAGGGCCCTTAGACGATTTTTACTTCACGCACGGTTATATGCCGGCTTTGCGCCCCGGAGAAAAGGAAACGGTGCCCGGAGTTCACCCATTTGAGAAGCGCCAGCCCGTGCCCGTAACACTGGAAAACAGCTTTGACGATTGGAACATTGCTCAACTCGCCCGTGTTCTGCACAAGACCGAGGACGAGAAGCTATTTCTCCAGCGTGCCGCGAATTACAAGAACCTCTTCCGGGCCGAAAAGGGACTAATGTGGCCCAAAGACTCAGACGGGCACTGGATCGAACCGATGGACCCGAAATTCGATGGCGGAATGGGCGCCCGGGACTACTATGACGAGAATAATGGTTATACGTACACCTGGGATGTGACGCACGATTTCAACGGCCTGATCACCTTGATGGGTGGAACCGCAAGAGCCGAGGCCAACTTGGATCAGCTATTCCGCGAGCCGCTGGGTCGCTCAAAATATGAGTTCCAGGCGAAGCTTCCCGATTCCACGTCAATGGCCGGTCAGTTCTCCATGGGCAACGAACCAAGCCTGGCGATTCCGTATATATACAACCGTCTCGGAACGCCTTGGAAGACCCAGAAGCGCATCCGTATGTTGCTCGAATCGTTTTTCACCGACACACTGCAAGGCATTCCGGGTGATGAAGACGGAGGCGGTCTGAGCGCATTCGTAGTCTTTTCGATGATGGGCTTCTATCCCGTCACACCGGGACTCCCAACGTACGACGTAGGGAGTCCAGTCTTCGACAAGGTCACCATCCACTTGAAGAACGGGAAAGATTTTTCCATCATTGCTCGCAATAATTCCCACGACAATAAATATGTCCAGGACATCCGTCTGAACGGACAGACGATCAATCGAGTCTGGTTTCGCCACGCGGATATCGCCAATGGCGGCACGCTTGAATTGACGATGGCTGATACTCCGAACACATCACTTGGCTCTGGCGCCTCCAACCTTCCACCCGCATCCCTGGAGATCAACTCCGAAACCTACCAGGAATACTACGGGGATTCGGGCCGCTGGGCATTCTCGCAGTGCTCGTCATTGCTGCCGGTCAGATTGTGGCACCGCTCAGTGCTGTACTCAGCGGCGAAACGATCTTGGGGTGGTGGGGAGGTTGAATTCGCAGTGCCTGCCGCATCGCTCATCTCACCAGCTCCATTCGGACCGATGCTGTCCCACGGGAGAGCGTGCAAATGTGACAACGCTTAGTTACACTGCTGATATTCAGCCGAGTTATGCGGCCGACATATTTCGTGGAGTGATCCGCAAATCGCATACGAGGACAATGCTGCGGACCAAAATAGATTCCATGCAACCCTAAGGGTGGCTTGAAGTCATCGACGCCCGGATCGTCGGCTACTCTTGCCCAATCCGATAACGTCAGAGTTGCCCGTCATGGAGGAGCTATCCGGAAATTTCGCTTTGGCTCGTAGAGCCATGCCGACAAGGAGTCGTTGGTATCAGTTCCGCGCGAGCCTGTAGAGTCTGAAACCTACTAACAAGAACCAGACAGTTGTGAGCGCGGAAGTGAGGATTATAGTTCCCCGCAGAGCATTGATAAAAACTGGACCCACAATCGAAACAACCCCAGGATGCCCGTGGCCACGCCCAAATAAGCGATGCTCTTGCCGAAGATTCCATTTAGCATCACGGCGCCAGTCATCAGAATCCCGACGGAAAGGAGCAGGCTATTGTAGAAAAACAAAAGGCTCGACTCCAGCACCACGGATGGGTAGGTCGCAGCCGCTACAATGACCGCTCTCTGAGCTTCGCTCGCGGCTTTCGCGTACTCGCTGCTGAGCGTGACAAGCGCGGCGTAGTTTGTCCAGGTGATCGCCAAATCCAGACCGATGAACAAGCCCACGCGCGCGGTTGCCAACAGCATGACGTTTCGGTTGACGCTTCTCAAGGTGGCGTAGAGCGCTAACGCCACAGGTACGAAGAGCAAGTCAGTCAGGACGGAGAGCCCTATGATAGCCCACCAGATCGTCGTGTTCCGCGCCAGATACCCGCGCCGCGCCTCGACGCCACTCGGCGGAGCTCCTACGCGAACATACAACGCGATGATGACACTGTACCCGATGACTAATATAAGTGCCGAGATGCTGCCAGCTCGATATGACCATCGCGCATCCGGTTCGGCCGCGTTAATCATCATTATTTTGCAGGTTCTCCGTCCTCCGTATGGTACATCGAGGAAGCAGCCCAGCACGGGGCCCTACAGGATAGCTCCAGCCTGACGACGTAGTGTTCAGAAGTCGTGTCCAGTTCGTCGACGATCCGGAAGTTCTCGCCTGTAGGCTCAAATCGGAATGCCGAGTAAGTATTTGATCCTCTTCGAACTAGTGCTCACTCCAAGATGATGAGCACGCCGGTGCGTGCTCCCAGTGCAAAGGATGAGGATTATTTTCCGGGCACATAACTGAGATCCGCGCGGTACGCAGCTGCTTCCGTGTACTGGTGGGCGGTGCAGTCGCGAATGGTTTTCTGGATCTGATCGGCCGCCTCTTTCCCATAGGCATCACTGAGCACGTCTGCCAAAGTTTTGGGTAATGGCGCGAAATCCGCCCAATTTTTTCGGGAATTAAGCAGAACAAACGTGGGGCCCTCACCCCCGTTGACCAGTTGCAGCCAGCCACCGGTTTTGGGCCAGTCCGCTTGCTTGCCCAATGCATCATTCACCTTCTTTATCGCAGCTATGAAGTCAGGACCTGCTCCGGGGTGAAGGACGAAGATCATCACCGCGGTCATAGGCGCTGGAGGTTGGTTTGCCGGCGCGAGGCTCATGTCCGAACGATATACATAGAAACCATTGCGGCCACTCTGGACATAAGGGGTCAGATTTGTGGCTCCATCGGCAGTATCGGCCTTCCCCATGCGTGCCTCCCATTCGTCAAAGTCCTTCCAGGCGTGTCCGCACGACGAAGTAACGTACATACCGGCGTTGTCGCCGGTCTCAATAGCAAAGGTGTTCCATGTCCATGTGTCTTTCTGGTCGCGATGGAACTGCATATGTTTTTTTCGTCCAGCTTCATACTGTTGACCCATACCGGGTTTTGGCATGGAGAAGTAAACGCGGCACACATTATTGGCGTTCTGTGCATTGTTCGATCCTGTACTGGAACCGGCTTGGGCCAGGGCCGAAGCTACGTAAAGACAGCCCACGACAAAACCTAGTATTGGGATTCGCATAGCATGCTCCTGTAGCTGGATTTTCTATCGGCCAAACTCTATGCTCGGCTGTCCGCAATGTCAAAGACACATTCCCGAAAACAACCCAGAAATCGCCGTCCCCTGGTGTCACGCTGCACTCAAATCGCGGAATTCAGGACGGGTTTGTACTCAAATCACGGACAGAGTGGATTAGAGCTGACGCCCACGTGGACGAGTCTCTACGGATGCTGTGCATGAGAGCTGCGGCGAAACGCCGGTGAAGGGCTGAGGGCCACGCGCGGCTGATGCGAGCGAGGCTCCGCCGGGCCTCAGGAGTCAGAGGAGCCAGAAACGACTTCCACATATTGAGACTCTTGCGGTGCCTGACGCTGCGCTCGTACCGTTGCAGGAGTTTGTAGAGAATGCTGCGGCTCAATCCCAATTGATAAGTTGCTTCGGCGATACTCTCTGCGCTGAGTCTGGGGTGCTCTGTTAAAGGACGAATCACGGTTTCCCGGTGCAGCGCTGCGCCCCAGGCAGCCTCGGCCGCCATCTCCCATTGTTGCCACTTTTGCATTCAAATCGCGGACGAAATTTGTCGTGAACATCGTCCAAGATTTGAGTACAAACCTCCGTGATTTCAGTGCAATGACTTTGCAGTGAAATCACGGACAATGCTGAAGAATAAGGGCCGCCAATCCGCGATTTGAGTGCAGCGGGACACCAGCGCTCGGCGGGCCGTATGGCGACTCCGGTCGGAGCAACAGGCAGTAAGGTGCGGTTTGCCCGTAATCCGCCCAGAACCCCGAAATCTGGAAAGTCTCGTGTCCGCACTGTTCGGTGAGTGAGTTGGCGATTTGGCATAAATTCAGAAGCATTCCCGGCAACATCGGCGTATCCCGGTACTGATCTGTTACGACTTTCGGATACCAGACACCCCATCCCTGCCGGGCCGACGGTCAGAAGTAGAATCTCTCGTCGGCCCAGTTGAAAGGAGACGAAGGCCGCCGTCCGCGAAGCAGATAGATATTCTTGTGCTCGAAGGGCATCGCCCATGGATTGTCCATGCGACCGACTATCTCAACCAAACGATACTTCTGCGACACGGCCTCAGGGGTATCGCCGATCACTGCGATGACGACATCGGGGTCGCAGCCATGGGTTCCCCACAGCCAATAGTTGTTATGTCCGCTCATCGCCGGCGGGAGATGCAGGTGCTGCCCCGCATCTTGGCCGGCATGGAGGAGATCAAGTGCGCCGGCCTCACCATAGTTGCTGCCGAAGACGCAGACGCGCCGTTGATCTTGCGGTGAGAGCGATCGAAATGTGTTCAGAACGACGCTCACCTCCTGCTGCCAGCCGAAGCGATCCGCGTAGAACTGCGGTAAGGGACCTGTGGCCGCGGTCTCCATCTTGTCCCCGTGCAAGTGCAGCGCTGTGGTGTATCGCACCCAGGCGGCGGGCCGCAGCACCGGTGAACTCATTGGCAGGATGATGAGGCTCGTGGCCAGCAGTACAGCCTCGAAGACCGGAAAGGCCACGATGCGGTTGCACTGCACGCCGCGCAAGGCCGAAAACCGACGCTCCCAGGCGATACCGCCGGCGGCGAAGTAGGCAGGGTAGATAGCGGCGAGGTAATAATCTTTGGCGTGCAGGACCAGCATAATAGCGAAGAAGAACAGGTAGGTAAGACCGAGCCAGCGTCCGTCGCGTATGGACTTTGCGCGCAGGAGTGCCACGACACCTGGAATCCAAATCAGCGCATTGACTGGCTGCATATTGGTGAACTGGGCCAGGAAGAACTGGATGGGATTCAGGACGATGTTCTTGTGCCCGCTCTGGCCGTTGCGGAGGAATTCGAGGGTCGGCCAATGGTTGTGGATCTGCCAAAGCACATTGGGCAGCGCGATGAGGACCATCAGCGCAAGACCGGCTACGGCCCACCGCGAGCCGAGTGCGCGGCGTTGCGGCGTCAGCAGGAGGCCTACCTCCATGGCCACCAGGAAGAAGATCATGGACGGTTTGTTCAGCAGACCCACTCCCGCGGATACGCCAAAGACGAGCCACCAGAAGCGTTGGGAGTGGCCGTGTAGGATCAGCACCACGGCGAGCACACAGATCATCCAGAAGACCGGCTCGAAGGAGTTCATCGAGAGATAGCCATCGGTGCCGATGTATTGGGGGCAGACGATCAAGCCGAACATGGCCAGTGCCTGAGCGGGACGCCTTCCGCCGAACGCCCACGCGATTACACCGGTGAGAAAGATAGTGGCGGCGCCGGCGACGGCTGAAAGGACGCGGATGGCGAATACCGAATCTCCGAAGAGCACTTCGCCGAGCCGTGCCTGCAAGGCGACGATCGGTCCGTGGTCGACATAGCCCCAGGCCAGATGGCGTCCGCAGGCGATGTAGTAGAACTCATCGCGGAAGTAGCCGTACCCCAGGTGCTCGGTCCACAAGGTGAGGGCAAACTGAAGCGCCAGCTTGACGGCGGCGAAGATCACGGCAAGGCGCAGAGCCTGGCGCAATGTCGAGTCGGCAGTGCGAACCACGGTGGTGGATGTCATAGGTCGTGACCAGGTGTACGCAGGTGCGTGGCGGCCGGTTCCCTGGAGGGCATTGCATCGTCGTCTCTGTGCCAACGCAATGTGGAGGCGTGGATTGTCTGCCAGGGTCGCATCGCTTAAGTATGCCGCACACCGTCACTTCGTTCAGACCCGAGGCTCGTATCGTTTGCAAAACGGAGGCTACACCCAGATTAGCCTAAGTCGACTTGTGTGAAAACATGCGTGACTCCCGGATCACGGGCAATCCGAAAGGAACGAATTACTTCTTGTTTGCCGACAATTCGGGAACTAACGCTTGGTTAGTTCCTGCAAGAGCGTTGTGCTTCCGCGTCAGTAAAGAAGACCGGCCCGAAGAGACCACGCAAGCCGGTATCGCCGCCCACCATCGTGGGAAGGTGAAAGAGAGACTCCAGTCCCCATAAGGGAGCACGCTAGAGCTATTTCATTGCAATGCCGTGGGGACGCGCGGGGCCCGTTTTGAAGGCCGTGTTGAAGTCTAGTTTAAACCGCTTGTCCTCGGTGAGGGTATCGTGCGTGACTTTGAGGACGTGGACTTTGTGGTCGCCTTCAAAGTGAATCATGCCCTCAGCATCTTCATTGAGGAAGTAGTCTGTCACCACAAGGCGATTGTCATCGCTGCTCAGCACCAGGTTGTGCGGTCCAGCGTTCTGGCCGAAGCTAACAACAGATACCTGCTTCAGCTTGAAGCGGTCTGTGGTGTCCAGCATTACCACTTGCCCGGCCATGAACGTACCAACGATCAGCCGGTCGCCAGATTGCGGAGTCGCCATGATCTGGCCCATTCCGCCGGGTACCGGAGTGTCTATGTGAGGCTTCACGGTGGAGAGATCAAACGCGGACTCGCCCGTGCCCCGTGCGGGATCGATCAGGTAGATGTGGCCGTCGAACATGCCCGATGTGTACCCGTAGCCATGCGGGTCCTTGGGAAGCATCTTGACGTCCATCGTGCCCTGCGCGGGACCGCCGTCTGGCGAAAACAGGTCGACGGTCTTGGTAATCTTACGTTCGCGGTAATCCCAGATGCGCACGGAACCCCGCAGGACCGGCCCCATCGAACCCATCAGCGTGCTGCTGGGCAGGATGAAGTCCGAGGTCATCATCAGATTCAGATCCGGACGCGCGGAGATGCCGTGGGGGTTGAACCCATCCAGCGGCGGCTCGGAGGGCCATTCCTGGAACAGCGACCATGGGCCAAAGTGGTTCGCGACGAAATGCATGCTGCCGTCAAATTCTGCGACGCGACCGGGCGCCATGCCGTCGGCCGAGCCCATCTGTGTGATCAGGAAGCCGCCGTTTTCAAGGGGCATGAAGTCGTCGGTCATGCTCGATTCCACGGCTTTGGCAGAGAATAGAAAACGCGGTTTCTTCGCATCGGTTACGTCGAAGAAGAAAATCCCGTTCTGCCCTTTCAACAGGCTGAGCAGTCCCCCGCATCCCAGGATGGTCTTGGTCGAATTCAGGTGGCAGTGGTGCGGTTCGTTGCCGGTGTTGCCGGGAGGCGGTAGCGGTACGAAATTGATAACCTCTCCGTATTTGGAAGACTTTTCGTCAAAATCGATCACCGCAAGGAAATCCGGTGCAACCTGAGCCTGGTCCTGCGCCCAAATATAATGCGCCGAGCACCAGTGCGGTGGTAAGGAACAACCTCGCGGTCGTCCCCGCAACTCCGTTCGTTTTCGTCATGACACACCGCCTCCGCGCGGCAAGGCCGATAAGGCTGCTAAAGCCAGAGTCTTACATTCAACTGTGAGCCCGGATATCGCGCAAGACTATCACAACCCGCCAACTCGCGTGTGAACTGCACGGAGCTGTGAAAGCAACGGGCGACTCGACTTTGCCGTGTTTACATACATCGATGAGCGCGAGAACGCTCTGTTTTGCATGTTCGGTTCGGCCAAGGCATCGGGCTGGATGCCCTATTCATCGCGGCATCATGCAATGATTGGGTTCCACAGCGCGCTGGCTAGCCATCCCTGAACCTTCCCAGACCCCAACCCACCCAGGAATCCATTCAACTCAAGCCCCACATAAACGCGTTTGCATTGCCGATGAGACGCACACATTTCGTTACTAATCTGGGGGTTCACATCCGCCGTCGACCTCTCAAGGCGTTTCTCTGAGCTAGCCGTTTTCGACGCGCGCTTTTATATCCGAGTACGCCGTCTCGATGAACCTGCGGAGCGATGCGGCGTCTGTGGCCGTTCCCGGTCTCACCTTCACATGGCGCATGCACTTGCCGGCGCCTTGCAACAAGCGGGCCGGATCCGGCAGCGCTGCGCCGTGAAAGAACTCCACGTTTACATGCGAAGTGAATACATTAACGTAGCCGAAGGGCGCATCGCCCAG
>WNGR01025677.1_pt1 | contig 10074 bp, 18 predicted proteins | sample 5407581 | NCBI WGS metagenome assembly WNGR01 (sample SAMN13153383, study PRJNA577476) | soil metagenome | isolation source: 80 cm soil or saprolite under Garry oak tree replicate 2 | place: USA:California | collected 2016-06-15
TCTTTTACTTCCGATTCAGGTACGTTCTTCCCGCGAACGTTTCCTTCGATGGCCCGCGTAATGATGCCTTCCCAGTTTTCGAGAGGCCCGTCATCCCGCCTTGCGTAAGTTCTGCGTGTGACGATCTTCGCTAGATTGCTCCACTCTCTCACTCAGAACGACCCCCGACGCACGCCAGTCAGCAAATCGTCGCGCACCTCTCCCGGCTGTCCCGGCCAGTGAATCAGCGTGGCCGTGGCGCTCGGCGGGTAATCGAAAAAACCAGCCGCCTTCATTTCCGCGACAAATCGCCGTGCCTTGCAATCCGGGCAGTGCACATTCCCACAGCCCGTGACCGTGCCGCCGTTCTTCACTTCGCGTTGGCAACCGTGGCCGCCACATCCATCAATCTCGATCCGAAAATTCCCCATCGCTTCTCCTTAATCTGCTTCTGCAATCAATTCCATGCTCTCGATCTTTTCGTTTTTTGCAGTAAGCCTGCTCTTGGCCGTTTTTACGGCTTCCTCGAAGTCCTTCGCCGAAACGTTGAAGCGGTCGTAATTCCTTCCGTACTTTTTGTGTTCAACGTTCACCTGATAAATCCGCATCCTTGTCCCTCACCAGCAATCGTAATCGGTAATGTTTTTCGTTTCGCCGCACACGCATTCAACCGCCACAACTGTACCTACCGACGTTCCCGTAAATTTGAATGTGTCGTTTATGTGGATCGCGCCGTGGTATGCGTGGCGCTCCTTGCATTTGCCGTCATGCTCCCGCAACCAAGCCAAATAGTTCCGTTTTTCTATGTCGTTCAGTTCGAATCTCAAAGGCCCGTGCTCAAAGCTAGAATCACAGCGGCGTAAAACAACGCCACACCCACGAAGATCAGTCCCGAGCGGCTGTCATCCTGCCGGGCAACCTCGGACAGATCGACGTATCCGAACAATTGCTTGCGGAACAAATGCGCCAGCGTGACGCCCGTTCCAACCACGACACACTTCCACGCCAGCACGCCTGCCTGCTGCCTAAGCAGTTCGCTGCCCCCACGCCAAATCCAGGTGAGTCCGAGTCCTACGATCAGACCCACCCAGCCCAACCGAGCAGCACGCCAGAAGTTGCGCAGACCGTTCACTGCTTCCTCTTCGCGTCTTGCGCCGCCTTCAATACGTCGAGCATTGGCAGCGTCCCGCCGCCGACAATAAACTGCGGCAATTCACCGTTCCACTTCTCAATGGTCCGCAGTTGAATCAGTTCGGGACTCAGTTGCTCGCGTTGCAGTCTCAGTTCCTTGGCTTCCGCTTCCGCCCTCGCCACGCGCTGCTCCGCTTCCGTGCGAATGCGGGTCAAATCGTTCTGCGCCTTTTCCGCTTGCTGCTGCGCCGTCACCTTGGCTTCGATAGCCTGCTCGTATTGCTGGCTGAAGCTGAAATTGGTAATGGAAGTCGTTTCCGCAATGATGTGATACGGAGCCAGTCGGGTCTTCACAAACTCCTCGATCCCGTCGCGCACCTCCGCTCGTCTACTAATCAATTCCTGCACGTCATAACGCGCCGTCACCGCCTTGATGGCTTCCAGAATCGCAGGCGAAATCACGCGCCCTTCAGCATCGTTATTCAGCCCCACGAGTATCTGCGTCGCAAAATTCGGATCGACGTGGTATGCCAGCGTTACTTCCGTATGGACTACCTGCAAATCCTTGCTGGCCGCGTCTTCATTGGGCTTGATGATGCGCGTCTGCACTGCCACCGTGCTGGCCTCTTCTGCCACCGGCAGCAAAAGGTGCGCGCCCGGATCAATCTGCCTCACCGGCTGGCCCCAACGCTTCACCACGCCCACATTGCCCGCATCCACAACCGTAAAAGCTAGACTCAAGACCAAAAGCCCAAACGCCGTGGCCCAAGACCCAACGGCGCGTCCAATCGAAAAAGACGCACCCTCAGTTTCTTCGTTGCGATTCCGCTTGAACGTGAGTCCTCGCCATGTCCCAAATCCCAGCAAAACCAAAGACAACAAAATGCCCAAGAAAACCATTCGCACTTCCTCCTTTTATGTTTCTATAACCCCGATGACATGCATCGTTCCGTCAACCCAATCGCCGTGAATCTTTACAAAATCCTCTACCTCCAGTTCCTTCGCCTGCCGAACCGCATCTTCAAGTGACTCCGCCAAAATCTCTATACCCACCCAAAAGTCCATCAGCTTGGCGTTCGCCGTGTACCGCTTTTTCTTCACCGCTTCTCCTTCGGATTCATCACCTCATACCGCACCTGCGTGATTGGCTTCACTAGCCTGAATTCCTTCACATCTACGTTCGTGCGCAACACGATGTATACCGTGTCGTCCTTCACCTCGGGCGCAAACATAAGGGCGCACAAGCCAACTCCCGGCTCCGAATCCGGCGTGCGCCCCTCAAGGGCAAACAGATACGCACCTTGCGCCGTCAACGTTCCAGATTCCAGAACTTGGGATGCTTCGTCATCGCCTTCAACTGGCGGGGCGGACACACGCGCCCACTTCATTTCCGCCGTGTCCGCGATCCACAACGCGTCATCCATCGTTTTGAATTGTGCAATCAACTCGCCACCTGCAAAGACACCACGTTTTCTCCACCCACAGGCAACGGTGGAAGAAATTTCCTGATGCGTTCTTCCGCCAATTCCTGGTAGGCAAGGTCTGTGCCGATAAAGTCCCGTCCTAATTCCAATGCGACCTTGCCGGTGGTCCCGCTTCCGCAAAACGGGTCAAGCACTGTATCGCCAACCTTGGATGCAGCCTTGATGCAGCGCCGGGGCAATTCTTCCGGGAACGTAGCGAAGTGCGCGCCCTTATACGACCGTGTGGCGAATATCCAAACATTGCGTAAATTACGCATCGGAAGAATCTCGCTGGTCGTTTTGTGCCAATCCTTGAAGGCCGTGCGCCCATCCGCAAGATGTGCTTTGTCGCTCGTCTCACACGGTGGCGATAGTTTCTTGCCCTTCGAGTGCGCGCCTTTCGGCGCATACCCAAAAGCTTGCCATCCGCCCCCTTCTGGGCGACGATGCAATGCCCTTCCTTCATCACCCTTCGGATGGTCTTCTCTTCGCGTAAAACGATTTTGCGGACGCATAAGGCTCGGCTCCTTAACTGCCTCCGCGTCCCAAAAATATCTGGCGCTTTTAGTCAGCATTAGGATGTGCTCGTAGGCGTCCGTGGGCCGGTCGCGCACGCTCTCCGGCATGGGATTCGGCTTCGCCCAGATAATATCGGACCTGATCCACCAGCCGTCCGCCTGCGCCGCCAGCGCGACACGGGCGGGGATTAAACATAAGTCTTTAGGCTTGAGGCCGCTAACTTCACGGTTGTGCCCAATAGGCAACGCGTCACATGATTTGTTTTTATTGTCCAGCCCCGGTTTCTCTGGCGTGTTGCCGCGATTAGCAGCGTAGCTATCGCCGAGGTTCCAAAAGAGCACGCCGTCCGCGCGCAACACGCGGCGAATCTCGCGCAGAATCTCGACCGTGTGCTGGACGTACATCTCGACGGTCGGCTCCAAACCGTACGCTCCCTTCCAGGCTCCGCAAGTTATACAAGTTCCTCGCCGCGCTTCAATCCAGCCAATCTCGCCTTGTTTTTTCCCGCCGCCACGGTATTGCTTGCTGAATTCTGCCAAGCCAAGACCAGTGCGAATCTCTCGCTTTACCGTCTCTTCCGCCCACTGATGCGGGCAGTCCCACCAATTCGGATTGCCTTCCCAAATTAGCTCTTGTTCGCCAGAATATTTGCGCAAGCCCCAATACGGAGGAGACGTAACCACGCATTGCACGGATTCGTCTGCAAGCGGGAGCTTCGTGGCTTGGGCCTTGAGCAATTGATAGCTCATGCCCGGTTCGTCCTTCTCGATTCCTTCTGCTGGTCGCGCCGCTTCTTTTTCTTGGCGCGAATCCCGTCCATCACAATCTTTTCCACGTACTGCGGCAGATGCTTCTCATCCACATTTTCCAAATCCGGTCGGCGGTCGTTCTCAATATCTACGAGAAGCTGGTGGACTAAAAACAATGGAGGTCGATTGCGTGTCAGCCGTGGCGTCTTGCGTTTTCTGGCAAACGCGGATCGCGGAACGGCATTGCTGTTTTCCACCCGGTACTCCGCATTGCAACATTTCGGGCCAAACTCCCGGCGACGGACGCGGCAATGCGGGCACCGCATCATTTTCCCGAGTGCTGGATTTCGTTCGGAGAATGTGCCGTATTTTCTGAGGTGGGCGATCCGGTCAACTGCTTGTGCTAGGGCCGCCGCATGTTGCAGGATTCTTGTCTCTTCGTTCATTATTTCGGCAGCGTGGGACAGAAGACTTTCCCCTAAATGGCAGCGTGGGACAGAAGACTTTCCCCTAAATCCTCTCTCCCTCGCTGCCGAACCGTCCTTCTTAGACTGAATTACCCTTCGTGGTTAGAATCTGCTGCACCTCCTCAATGCGGTTTTCGACTTCTACATCCGATGGAGGCTCTATCGAATCGTGGCTGGTCTTTTTCTTCAATGCGTCAATGCGCAACTGCTGTTCCTCTCGCACCTGCCACATAAGGAAGCGAACAACCTCCCGTAGCGTCATTCTCTAACCTTACCATCACATTCTACACCATTAGTGTGCGTTTGTCAATCACTATCCTCGACACAATGCATATCTTTTCCGGGGCACGTTCTCTGGTCGAGGCCGGGAAAATAGCAAACAGCGCGGCCAGCGAAAGGGTCTTGCCCATCCCATTCAACTGTCAGTTCCGCGATCACTTCATGGGCCAATTCGCCCCACGCGTTGATGCGGTCGAGATCATCCTGCTTACCGTTCACAAAAGCGCGTTCAATGTGGGCCTTCTCGATAGTTTGTACACGCGGAGTTTTGAGCGCATAAGCCGATGAAAGTTTCTCATCCTTATCCCGCTGCTTCTCGGGCCGAGCGCCCCACACGAGGTTCGCACCTTCCACGGGAAATCCGTTGCGCCAATCGACGATGATCCAATCCGCTTTTCCCTGCGCAACGAAATCGTTGGCTTCATCCACGCTCACGCGATACCGGCAGCGGCAGGTCAGCGGGCGCAGTTGGCCGAGCCGCTGATCGAAGCAAGCATGAACGAGAACGGGCCGAAATTTCATGCCGCCATCCATGCCACAATATCGTTTTGTTCTATATAGCACGCTGCCGCACGTAGCCACTGCGGATTGTGGCAAAAGTAGCCCATCCCCTTATTGCAGCCCTGGTGGGCAATACCCCGAAAAATCTTATTCTCGTCATCGTGGTCGAAAACCGCGTCATCATCGTTACAGCCCTGTCTGCATACGTAACACTTTCCATCTCGGTTTATCCAAGCGTAGTAAGCCTGCAACCCTTCAACTTGGGGCACGCCCGCGCTTTTCAAACCATTCAGCCGTCTTCCAAGCTGGTATTCCAATGTTCCTAGGGGGATGCCTAGCCATTTCTCTGTGGATTCTGTCTGTGCGAGATGCTGGCAATCCCTGCAGTTATATGCATGTCCCCCCGTCTGGCAACAGTTCCGGTCAAAGTCACAAATATCTCCTGAATGGTTTTGCCCATCACACATTCTTTTTTCCAGTCCACATACACAACACTTTCTAGCTCCCAAGTCTCACCTGCCGGTCCCCGTGCTCCCGCTCGTGGCACTCCGCACAGACTGCAACGCTGTTCATCAGCGAAATCTCCCCACTCTTTTCTACCTCCAGATGGTCCTCGCTGTTCTCTTTCGCAAATTCTCCGCGATGCTGGCGCTCGTGCAATTCCATCGTGTCCCAGTAAATGATTTTGTTGCAATCCACGCAGCGGCCCTGCTGGATGCCGAATATCTGCTGCCGAATCTGCTTGACCGCCTCGGCCCGCTCCATTTCTTTCACGCAGCCGTAGACTTCCAGCACCGCCAGCAGCGCGAGCTTCCTGTTTTTGAAAACGCGAATCGCCAGCCCCGAACAGCTATCAATCTCTACCCAAGCTTTTCTACTCAAGGAGCATCCTCAGAATGTGCAAAATTATAATCGCGTCCTGGACGGCTTCCCATTCGGTCTGCGCCTTCAATGACAGAGAGCCGCGATAAAAAGTCAGGTGGTTGATGGCATTTTCAAGCACTTCTTTGGCACGACTTTCTTTCATGTGGTAGCGATCCCGCAGTCCTTCAAAAATTGTGCGTCCTTCACGGTCAGCGGCAGCACATCTCGCGGCAACGTTTTGTTTTTTTGGTATGCGTCATAATCCGCCCGCAATTGGGCCAAGGCTTCCGCCTTCCGCTGGAACTCTGCCAATCGTCCCTCGTCCTTCATTGCAGTCCCATTCCCGTGCTGAAATCTTCAGCCACGCAAAGCAGACATTGTTTGATGACTTTCGGATCATCCAAATCACCTTGAATCCCGCCCTCACGCTGCGCACCTTCCAACATTCGCTGTATGTCCGCAGCCTCTTGTGGATTCGCGTAAAATCCAAGGTCCATCCATCGCATCCCGGCGTTCTCTTCCTGCGGCGCGTCGAGGATGTGAAACTTGTCGAAGAGAATCTTCCTCAGCTTCGCGGTCGTCACCCGTGGGTCAATGGCTTGCGCGATGACATCGAGCGGCGGCGCAACGTTGGTTTTCTTCATCACAAACCGCAGCGTCTCCGCCTTGCGCACGCCCATCGCCAGCAAATCGTTCACGCTCACATGGGGCCGCAAATCCCGCACGCACCGCATGTAGTTGTAGAGCTGCGTCTTCCCGCGTTGATATTTTTCGGCGAGCGAGACCATGTAGGCGTCAAAACTCTTATGCTCATGTCTCCACAAAGTCTTGTCCTTCACGTCGGCCAGCAATCCACCCAGCCGCACGTAGCCCGATCCCGCCAAATGTTCCGCATCCAAAATCGCCGCGATCTGTTCGTCTACTTCGCGCAATTCGTTTTCCTTTCCGTAAAGCACTTGCACTGCTTCGTTCATTCCCTAATCTCCCAAGTATGTCCTTGCGGGCATAGCAACTTCGGCGACCCACATTTCGGACACCGAGGCACCGCCATAATTTCCGATTCCAACAAATGCTTCGCAAAATACGCATCGTACTGCGCCTTAGAAAATCCCAAAAGACGCCCGTTGAGGTACAGGCCCCACGGATGCTCTTTATCACCACTTTCTTTCACTTCAAGCTGCATACCGTTGCGTCTCCATGCTAAAAAATCCGCAGACTTCCCCGCGAAACCACAGCCGCGTCGCCCGCGTCCCGCTCTCACGGCTCTTGTCGAGCACTACTTTCGTTTCGTTCGAAAACACGGGCGCATCGTCGGTTCCGTCATTCGGCAGCCGCTTCCTGTGCAAAATAAATACCTGGCTCGCGTCGGAACCGAATGCTTCACTGCCTTTGGCATCCTGCATCGTCACCTCCCGGCCTCGCTGATTTGGATGGGCCTTTCGTGGCTGGCCCACTACGATCACGATCTTGTTGTATTCAAAAGCTAGGTCTTTGAGCGCCCGCATCGCTTCGCTTTGCGCCTTGGCCTCGTCGCGTTCGCTGCGCGTCAGGAACATCAGGTGGTCCACAGTCACAATATCCGCGCCAATGCGACGGATCGCCCATTCGAGCAATTCCACCACCTGCCGCCAGTCCGCGCCCGGTTTGTATCCGTTGTAGAACCGCGCTTCCTTCAGCTTCTCGGAAGCCTCGACAAACTGTTCTTTCGTCAGCAGATTTTTGTCTACATTGGTCAGATAGGCGGCGGCGCGGCGTGCGTATTGTTGCGGCAGAACTTCGGCGGAGTAATTGACCACCGTTTTTCCGAACTCGATGGTGTTGTGTAGCAGGACATCCATCAAGAAACTGGTCTTACCCATGCCGGATTCGCTGGCGAAAATCGTCATTACGTCACCGGGCAGGATAGGCGTCCAGTGATCGATGAGGGGCCAGGGAAACCGCAGCCGGTCTGGATTCTCCATCGGCGGCAGGTCATCCGCGTGCCGCAAGGTTTCTTTCAGGTCGTGCACGTGCGGCATAGGCTGCTCGTGCGACTTTTTCTTTAGCTCCTCGATCTTGGCGCGGAACTTTTCTTCGTTGCCGCCACACGTTTTGAGAAAGCAATCGTTCGCGTCTTTACATCCCTCGGGCCAGCGAATTAGGTAGGTGCGCTCGCGCAGTTCGGTCCAGAGCTTATGCATGGCCTGCTGGCCCACGTGATCCATGTCCCCGGCCAAATAAATCCGGTGGGCTTGCATGATGCTGTCCTTCATGTCCGCCGTTGGCGAAAATCCCGCGCCCGGAAGAGAAACTGCTATATATCCGGCCTGGTTCATCACGAGACAATCCGGCTCACCCTCGACAACAAACAAATCGTCGAACGGTTCAATGACCTGCGCGTTGAAAAGACCCGTCGCCATATTGGCTCTGCGCAAGAAACCGGGTATGCCGCTCTCGTGTTTCTTGCCGCGCACCGAGCGGTACTTCAGCAACGTGATCTTGTCGTCCTCGATGGTCGGGAAAATAATCCAGCCGTCATTTACCCACGGGTGGTCGGCGGAAATAGCGCGGACGGATTGGATGTATCCGAGGTGGAATTTTCGGGCAGTTGCGAGGGTGATACCACGACCGGCAAGCCACTCGGCGGCCACGGGATTGGTGGCAAGGGCAGCTTCGGCGGCCTGGATGTCCGTGAGCGGATAAGTCGTCTTGGATTCTTTTTTCCCCAGCGGCTTAAAGGTCTGTTCAACTTCGTGTTTTCCTTTCGTCCAAGTTCCTACGATTGTCTGCGCCTTCTCGACGGCCTGCTTGAAAGTGCAGCTATCCAGCCATTGCACAAACTGCAAGACGTTTCCCGCCTTCTGACATCCAAAGCATTTGAAGAGGAGCACGCCGTTATGCACATACAGCCGGAAGCTCGGGGTCTTCTCTTCATGGAACGGACATAGCCCTTCCCATTCCCCACCCGAGGCTTCCGTAAAATTCATGCGGCTGGAATATATCCGGTAGGCTTGTGTAGGCTGCTGGAGCGCGTCGATATCCTTCACTCGCGGTCCTTCCAGAAATCCGGCTGGCACTGGGGGCACGCACAGAACGAGTCATCCGGGTAGTGCTGGCGCAAACGGTCCTCTTCGGCCTTGGCTTTTGCCATCGTTTGTTCCATGTCACGCTTGCGTGCGTCGATCTCTGCCTGGACAACGCGCATCTCGTCTTCGGTCGGTGCGGCGTCTTCTTCCCGCACCGCGTCGCCCTCGATCATCACGTCCAAGTCCTTGAGGAACCATTTCAGTGGATAGCTGGACCGCTCTTTGAAATCGTGTTTCTTTTCCTGCGCCCATTCCCGGAAGTACTGCAAAATTTTCTCTTCCGTGTGTTCTTTACACGCCCTCACGTACTGGTCCCAATCTCCATCATCGAAGGTCAGCTTCTTCCGGGATTCTTGTCGGAAAATGACACGCAGGGTCTTAGGGTCTGATGGTTGGGCAGGAGGCGTGGCGCTTTCTTCTTGGCTTGGTTTGGTTTGGATTGGTTTGGTTTGGGCATTAGCTCCCCATTGGGTAGCCAATGGGTTCCCATTGGGTTGGCATCCGTTTTTTCCGTTTTTGCGGTTACCCCACCGCCTCTCTGCGAACTCGCGCCCGTTCTCCACCCGCCCCTGCGCCTCCAGCCATTCTTCATAAAGCCGCGCATTCCGCCGTCTTCCGGTCTCGGGGGCCACCGGAAACATGGACAGAACTAGCTCCGTAACTGGGACTCCCCGGCAGATCGTAGCCAGAGCTTTTGGGTTGTCAGGTAGTGAAGCGTCTTTGCCGGTCAGCCATGCGGCACACATCAACAGGATGTATTGCCCAATCTCTTCGAGACTCATGGCCTGAACGTTTTCCGAATTGACAAAACGATGTGCGTAAAAATCAAAGCGCGTAAGGTCTGCTGCCGCCATTTATGCCGTCAGTTCCTCCAAAGCAAAGTCCCATTCTGTACTGTCGTCGCGCTCGACCAGCTCATCTCGTAGCTTGTCGTCCTTCAGACAAATCCCGCGCATGCAACACGATGTGCATTTGTTATTCGGGAATCGCGTACCGCCCTGCTTCTTCCATGTGTTCGTTTCGTTGGCCCGCACGATCATGGCGATGTCTTCGCCGA
>WNGR01009743.1_pt1 | contig 10071 bp, 8 predicted proteins | sample 5407581 | NCBI WGS metagenome assembly WNGR01 (sample SAMN13153383, study PRJNA577476) | soil metagenome | isolation source: 80 cm soil or saprolite under Garry oak tree replicate 2 | place: USA:California | collected 2016-06-15
GGCTAGCAGCGCCTGAGGGTTCTTAGCGCGTAATGCATGCGCCTCTTCTACCGTGCGTACCAGCCAGAGGCGAGATGCGCCTCCAGCAAAGGCATATGCTGCAACAGTGAAGGCGCGAATAACATCAATGACGATGACCGCACCGTGTGCTTGCGCTGCTTGCAGAGGAGTTACGCGGCTAATTTCCATCGAAATTTAGCCCCGGTAGTTACCGGCTTGAGTCATGAATATTTTGACCAGGCCTCTAATGATGAAAGCGGCAATAGCTACCTCAAGAATGATCATGACGATCCACAACCAGACAAAGCTGTGTGTCTGGGCAGTGACATCAAGTGAATTGACAAAAAGTGGTATCAAAATAATAAGTGGCACAGCTAGCAGAGCAAGACATAAAAGTATTACAAAAGCAGGTAGAATGATACGCCATGCGCCTGAATCGCGCAGATTTTCCGTTTTCGCCGTGCCATAGACCTGCCTGTGCTCCGTGGCAGTTACTTCCGTCGATTGAGAAAAGGGTGCCGCTATGCTTGTCGAAGCACCTGGAGTTGGCCCGGTAGCTGAAGTCGCTGGTACCCGAGCAGTTTGTTGAGGGCCTGATCTCTCTGCCAATATCTGGGCATTTTCTTCAGCCGGGGTTCCCGGGTGTAATCTCTCAGGGCTTGAGGTTGGCTCGTCCATGGTCTATGATCTCCTTTGATAATGATTGCTACTTTAGTATATCATAAACTTTGGAGTGCAGAAAATAAACTGGTGCACTGGAGCAAGTAAGTGAATAAAGATAGTATCCTGCGCGAGTTCCAGCGCGTTACTCAGCAAGGTTTAGATATTCTGCTCCAATTAGCGTAGTACAACGTATGCATGCATAGCTCTACTACACCGTTTGTTGTTGCTGTTTCCTCCGTAGGAGCCTGAAGGCGATTGCCTTTTTGGTCTTACCCCGCGTCCGCAGCCAAGTTTACGTCGTCGCCTGAGCCAATATCGTCGACGGCTTGATCAAGCAACCCGATCAAGCGAAGGGCTTCGCACAGGATACACAGCGCGGCGTTGTGGTCACGATCCTGAGCAACCTGATAATACGCACAGGTGGGGTGTTGGCAGAGAAACACGCGATCAGACAACTGCATGTTTTCCCATTTCCAACCGCATAAGTGGCAAGTCTTACTTGAAGGGAAAAAGCGCCCCACCGAAATCACCTGCCCACCGCGCTGCTCGACTTTGCTTGTCAGCAGATTCAACAGTTTGCCGAGCGCGGCATCCGAGAACGAGCGAGACAAGCGTCGATTTTTCAGCAGACCTTTCAGGTTGAGGTCCTCCATGCCAATGATCCCATAACAGTCAGCGAGTCTGGTCGTCAGCTTGTGCAGCACATCATCTCGCATGCAGGTGATGCGATAATGCAGGCGGGCGACCTGACGACGCGCTTTCTCCCGATTCTGTGATCCCACTTTCCTTCGATGCAGTCGCTTGTTAGCCTGGCGCAGCTTGCCCAACGCCGTTTTGAGGAATGCTTGGTTCTCGTATCCCTCTCCGGTGCTCAAGGTTGCCAGTCGGTTCAGGCCAACATCGATGCCGACTGCGGCTTGTGTCTTGTTCTGCTTTCCATCTGGCAGTTCAACCGTAATACTCACAAACCACCAATCAGCCGTTTTTGTCACCCGTGCGCCTGTCACCTTGCCTTTGAAGCGCAGGTTCTCTGCCATATTCACCCATCCGAGTTTGGGGATCCAAATGCGATGATCCCCAAACTCGAATTGATCGTTAGCAAGATAAAAACTCGGTTTGCTCTTCTTTTTGCTTTTAAACTTGGGACGGCCATGCTTTCCTTCAAAGAAGGCGGTAAATGCCTTGCCCAGATCGAGAAACGGCTGGTCAGAGGCGTTTTTGGTCACCTCCCACGTCCAGGGAAATTGCTCCCGCCTGCTCTCGTTGAACTGCTTCTTGAGTTTCAAGGCTGTAGGTTTCTCCCCAGCTTCATATTGTCGATTCCATTCTGCGAGCGCCCAATTCCAAACAAAGCGGGCAACTCCTGCAGCACGGGCAAAGTAATTGGCTTGCTCAGGAGTGGGATTCAGACGGATCTTGTGCGCTTTGATCACGGCTTGCTCTCCTTTCCAAGAGCCGCCGCTCGGATGGCGTTCTTGTGTGAGCGTAAGCCGTGTAAACGGGCACTAAAAACGGTCACGATGGCAAGCAAATCCCTCACCAGTTCTTCTTCTGGAGAGAAGGCTCCCCCATTCATGACGGTGATCTCCGTTCCATGTCGTTGACAGAAAGCTTCAAACCAGTCGTAGCCAAAGCGCACAAAACGGTCCTGGCAGGCAATGATCAGTCGGCGAACCTGCCCCAATTCAATTTGCTCAACCACCTCATTGAAGCCTTTTCGTTGGTAGTTGAGCGCAGAACCAATATCTTCTATCCACTGATCTACTTTGATGCCCTGTTCCTGGCAGTAGGCACGCAGTGCTTCTTTCTGCAGGGCAAGGTCTTTCTTCTGGGAGGGGGAGGACACGCGAGCATACGCCAGCACTTTCCCTTGCTCGGAGGAGATCAACCCACGATACTGCAAATATTGTTCATGGGTGTAGTAGCGCCGATTCGTGGGGCTACGGAAGGCAAACAGAATCCCTTTGCGATCCCATTTCTGCAAGGTATTGACAGACTTTCCAATTAGCTTCCCAAATTGTTTCGGCGAATATGTATGCTCCATGCACATATTTTAATACATTATTATCCCTTTTTCAATACTGTCAAGGACTCTTTCCTCCACAGTGCGCAGGCTGCAAGAGAGGAGGGACTGTCCTATGTTCATCGTGTATGGCGCATTTTGTGCCGGCGTTGGCGCCGCTGTGTCAACGTTGTGGCTCACCTTTGTCAACGATGGGAATCTGCCAGTACCATCCTCTGGGCTTGAGTGGATTACGGGCGGTCAGTAGCTATCAAGAACCATTACGTTCGTGCATTCATGCGCTCAAATATGATGGGAATACAGTATCTTAAAGTGATGACAAATATGCCTATCGGTCATCCGTTTAGACGGCAAGCCGCCTGGGGAGAACTGCCACTCCCGCTACTCCTCGCCCCAATTGCGAAGGGTCGGAGCTACTTTTACGCAACACGTTGTAACTGCCATTGACATCGGCATGGATCACACGCCCATCACTGGCACGATACCAACTACGAGCGATCCGTTTCCCAGAGAAAGAAGGGCTTACTTGCCTCTTGGGAGAATAGGTCGGGATGGGGTCAAGATCAAGAAAACTGGCTTGACTGGTGTAGCTTTCCTCGTGGGTTTCTACGACAATGCCGACCAGTTCACCTTTGTAGCGAAGCATTTCAATGAAACGAGCATGCGGAATCTGGACAAAGGCTTGATTGTTTTGTCGGCCCATGTTCGTTTCCTGCTTCCAGCAGACATTTTTCCCCACCACAATGGTCCCGATTCCCTCCTGGACGCACAGATCAATGATGCGACGGCTTGCCTCGTGCAAATAGTGCTGGACGCGGCGATTGCGCTTCGTCGTGATCTGATCGAGAGCGCGGGAGGTGTAGCGTTTGGGCTTGCCTTTGCTGAGTCGTTTTTGATGATGTTCGCGTTGCTTATTGTAGTGCTGGTTCAGGCTTTTGATGGGCTTGCCGCTGACCAAACGAGGGATAAAACCTTCTTTGTTGCTCGTGACTGCTGCTAACACATTCACGCCGACATCGATGGCGGCGACCAGCGTGGGATCAACATTCTTCGACACAGCTTCCTTTTGGTACACCACTTCCACAACATAGAAGCCCGTGCGCGGGACAATCCGCAGTTGATCGATCTTCTTCCAATCGGTGATCTTGGTAGGGATCATCGCGGTCAAGCCAGAAGGAACAAGCATCCCCGTTTTTTTGAAGAAGCGCTTTCCAATGGCCTGGGTATCATAGGTCAACAGAAATCGTCCTTGCTCTTTGTGCTTGTATTTGGGAAGCCTGGGCCTTCCCAGAAACTTCTCAGGATGCGCTTTCCATTCCTCCATGCTTTTAAAGAAGCCAACCCAGGCTTTGTGGAGTTGGATCAGAATGGAATTACTGACTTTTGCAGGTAAAGCTCGGTATGCTTCGTGCGTTTTCATTTGATGGAAGACTTTGACGTTATCGAGATAGATCCCCTGAAAAATGAAGGATTGCCGAATGAGGTAATTGGCGGCGTTGTAGAGATTCTTGGCGGCAAAAGCGGCTTGATCAATCTCCTGAAAACGGGGATCGCTTCGACCAATGATGGTTTGTTCCACCAACTGCATTACTGGTCTGCCTCCTGCAACTGTTTCACGATGGCCTCCGTCTTGCGCTTTGCTCGCCGCCGTCCATATAATCGGGCCGCGAAGCTGTAAATAATGCTGACGAGATCCGTTAACAAGTCCTCTCGATTGTTTTCCGCCAAGTTGACCACCTCAAGCGTTCGTCCTTGCCCTTTGAGCAAGGTGTCCAGGTAGCGAAAGCCAAAGCGGGTGGCACGATCTTTATGCTCAACGACAATCGTGTGAATCCGCTGGTCTTCGAGCAGCCCCAGAAACTTCGCTCGGTTGTCATTCACACCTGAGCCAATTTCCTTGACCACCCGGCTCACCTGATAGCCTTTGGCAGCACAGTAGTCTTCTAAGCGCTCAGCCTGCCGTTCCAGATTGGCACGATGCTCGTGAGAAGAAACCCGTGCATAGATGACCACCTGCCCTGTCCGGCTTTCCTGTCTTTCCTCACCTTCGGTCACCACGATGGTCCCAGAAGGTAATTGATATCCCTTGATATCACCGTTTTGCCACCAGCGAAAAGCCGTTCGGTAGGTCACACCGACCTTCTTGGCATATTGACTCAACTTCATGATGAAAGTATAGCATATTTATCGTTAATTATCAATATTTTTCATCATTTTCAGTTACTTGTTCTGACACGCCTGGCAGAGCCATTAGGACGCTTGTTGGCCCAGGCCAGGGTTTCACGCCAGTCGCTAACACGCGCGTCAAGAACAGAAAACGGTTCCCATGCTTGACGTGCACGCCGTTGACTGGCGTGAGACCCTATTCATGTACTCCTCATTTTTGATGAGCGGTTATTGCCGGAGGTGTTCAATGAGGGGAATGTAAAGCCTCCATGAACGTCGTCCAAGTTGGGAGCATATCATCAATCGCCAGAAGAATGCTCGCACTTCCAGGATTTGTTTATCCTTCCCTTGTCGCCGTTTTGTGATAGAATAAGGAATAAGCCCTGCTACAAGCCAGATCCAAATGTTGTTCACTGTCGTCACTCCTTTTGTAAGAGCGATGATGCGCACCATCTTGTGTACATTATTGATCGATCACTCTGAGCATAGCCTGCTGGATGTCGTGTACTGGTATACAATCGGTGTACAACTTTATGAGGCGTGATGCGCAATGAATTTTGAAGATGAAGGATCCTTTGGAGATTTGCTCGCCCGCTATCGCACTCAGGCCCGCTTGAGCCAGGAAAAGCTTGCCCAGTGCCTCGGCGTCACTCGGACTACCATCGTCAAGTGGGAAAGTAAAGGCAGCCTGCCCCGAGATCGTACGCGCATTGTAGAGATCGCTCGTTGCCTTAAACTTGCTGAGCAGCAACGCGATATTCTACTTAGAGCCGCATTACTAGATCCCTCACCAACGATCTGGCACGTTCCCAATCAGCAAAATCCCTTTTTTACAGGTCGTGAAGATATATTACAATCCTTGGATCAGACACTTGTTTTAGGAGCTACTGCGGCATTAACTCAGTCGCAGGCAATCAGCGGACTGGGAGGGATCGGCAAGACGCAAACTGCTCTCGAATATGCCTACCGCCATCGCCAAAAGTATCACGATGTTCTCTGGCTGCAAGCCGACTCGCACGAGATCCTCTCGGCAGCGTGTGTCAAATTGGCGCAAGAACTGGGGCTTCCTCAACAGAACGAAGCGGATCAGCCACACATTGTTGAAGCACTCAGGCGCTGGCTCAGAAGCAAAACCAAGTGGCTACTCATTTTGGACAATGTCGAAGATCCCCATTTAGTTGAAGAATTCGTTCCATCAGGCCATCGTGGCTCTGTCCTGCTCACAACGCGGGCATCTGTGACAGAACCAGTCGCTTTTGCAACCGAGCTCGAAAAGATGACAGAACAAGAGGGTGTTTGTTTCTTATTGCGCCGCATAAAGATTCTTGCTCCTACTGCATCTATTGATGAAAGGCTGGAAAAACACTACGTCCTGGCCAAAAAGATCTGGGAGCTGATGGATGGACTCCCTCTTGCGCTTGATCAAGCGGGGGCATACATTCTCGAAACCAAGTGTGACCTCTCAGGATATATTGACCTCTATCAACGGCGACAAACCAAACTCTTAGCTTTACGTGGAAAGTTCTCGTCCGGTCACCCAGAATCCGTTTTCGCAACTTTCTCATTAGCTTTGGAGAAGGTTGTGCAAACGAATAAGCTCGCCGGCGATCTGCTGCGATTATGTGCCTTGTTGCATGCAGATGCCATTCCAGAAGAGATATTGATTGAAGGGGCAACGTATTTCGGCTCGTGCTCTCAAACGTCGATGGATTCTTTCGACTTCAATGAAGCTGTTAGGACCCTGCTCACCTATGCATTGATTCATCGTGATTCCGGTGAACGGACATTTACTATCCATCGACTGGTACAGGTTGTTCTCAGAAGTTTGATGGAGGAGGAACAAACGCTTCGCCAATGTATTGAGCACACTGTTCGAGCAGTGAGTCGAGTATTTCCGAGCCCGGAAGTAGCAAATTGGCCCTCCTGTCGACGTATTTTCCCTCATGTTCAAGCATGTATCACACTGGTTGAGCAGGAGCACCTCATGCTTCCTGAAGCCGCCAGGCTTTTTCTCAACGCAGGAATCTATGCATCCGAACAAGCCCAATACGAGGCAGCGGAGAGATTCTACAGGTATGTGCTGGCCTTCTATGAAACGACAAGGGGGCTGGAGGACATCAAAACAGGCGGGGTGCTCCATAACCTGGCTATGCTCTATCAAGTCCAAGAGAAGTATGAGGACGCTGAGTTGCTCACCAAACGGGTGTTGAGTATTACCCAGAAGCTACGTGGACCATTTGATCCTAGCACCCTCGCTGTCCTTCATAATGTAGCAGAAGTGTATCGAGGGCAGGGCAAGGAACAAGAGGCAGAACAGCTATTGCTGGACGTACTCAGCCACACTGAGCGAGTCTTAGGGCCAGAGCACCTGGATACCGCTGCAAATCTCTTCAGTTTGTCTCAGATCTATCGACAACAACAGCGCTTTAAAGAAGAAGAGCAGTGCTTACAGCGAGCCTTGAGCATCCGGAAAAAAGCCCTGGGGCCAGAGCATCCAGTGATCGGAGATACATTAGAGGAATTGGCTAACTACTATTCATTGCAACATAGGTATGAAGAAGCTGAGTTACTGTATAAGCAGGCACTAACTCTCAAGGAGAATATTTACGGGCTAGAGCACCCGAAAATTATCGGTACGCTGCATACCTGGGCGATGTCACTATTACTCTATGAGCAAGGGCGAGACGAAGAAGCAAAGAAGTTATTTGATCGCGCGTTGCATCTCCAGGGAATAGCGTTTGGAGTGGAGCATCCGAATACTATCGAGATGTGGGAAGAATACTATGACTTTTTCTGGCCAGAGGAGGAGTAGTCAGGGCTTCCATCGCTCGAGCGCGTGCGCGTCAAGTATGGGAACCGTGAGCTTGACCATCGCCTGCCTCCCCTTTTTTGATCCGTAGCTTCTCAGAGTGGCGCAAGATCCTGCCGGGCCTTCCGGTATTATGGCCTTACAGGTCGCTTTTCGTTCTCGAAAATCACAGAGGATGGGACAAATTAAGGTTGGGCAATTGTGGACATAAAATGCCTTTCCGTGTGGCTGTGTAGGCTTTTCTTTGGAAAGCCTTTGACCGGTTATGTTTACAGTCTGATCCAGACCGAGTTGATAATGAGCGGGTGTTGTCACCTACCAATTCGGCATTGATGTTGAGGGTATCTATTTTGGCGTTATGGACCATGCTCATTGCTGCCGTGATTTTCCCTCAGAAGAAAATCTCAACCACATCTTAACAAGATCATTACTTCCTCTACCCTCTTCTTTTTCTGCGCTTCTGCGATAATTGATGAGAAATCTGGAGAGTGAGGTGTCTTGATGGGTTCTTCTTCCCGCTTGAGGTTGACCACTGCTTTTTCCCTACTTCTGATCTTCGCCGTTGCTCTTGTTGTGCTTGGGTCAACAAAACTGACAACGCTTGCAGCTGATACATCTCTAAAGCTTTCTCCCAAAACAGAGCATTCCTCTGCTGCTCAAGCATCAAGTTGCGGAGTATGGAACGTTGTCCCCAGCCCAAATATTGGAACAGGTCAAAACCAACTGCTGGGAGTGACAGCTATTTCCGCAACTAATGTCTGGGCTGTCGGAGACTCTACGAACAGCCTGGGTTATGACCAGACACTGACCGAACAGTGGAATGGCGCCAACTGGAGTGTTGTCTCCAGTCCGAATTCTGGGATAGGCTATAACTATCTGGAAGGTGTGGCAGCTGTCTCTGCAAACAACATCTGGGCTGTCGGAGCGTACCCCTATAACAACTATTACCAGCCTCTGATCGAGCAGTGGAATGGCACGAGTTGGAATGTGGTCTCCAGTCCAAATGTCGGGTCATATGCCAACTACCTTGAGGGTGTAACGGCTGTCTCTGCAAACAACATCTGGGCCGTCGGATGGTACGAAAACAGCATGAATGGTCCTATTCAATCACTGATCGAGCGGTGGAATGGCACAAGCTGGAACGTTGTCTCCAACCCAAATCCTGCGGCGGGAGCCGACGCTCTTAACGGTATAGCACGCATTGCTGGCACCAGCCAGCTTGTGACTGTGGGAACCTCTGCTAACAGCATTTACGGTATCGACCAGACATTGATCGAGCAGTGGAATGGCACGAACTGGAATGTGGTCTCCAGCCCAAATGTCGGGTCATATGCTAACTATCTTGACGGTGTAGCAGCTGTTTCAGCAAACAACATCTGGGCTGTCGGAGCGTACAACAACAGCGTTAACTGGCAGATACTCATTGAGCAGTGGAATGGCACGAACTGGAATGTGGTCTCCAGCCCAAATCCTGGGACGAATAGCGACTTTCTGCGTAGTGTGGCGCGAGTACCGCGTACCAACCAAGTCTGGGCTGTGGGATACGACAACACCTCCAGCAATGGACCTTATCAGACGCTCATTGAGTTCTATTGTTAGTGGAAGCCCGGTATTTTTTCAGCTTTGCCATTATCAATGAACCTGAAGGCAACACACTCCTCGGCTAGAGTGTACTATACAAAATGGGTAGTTAACCGCTACTTTGTTGTGTTAGTTTGAAGTGGCAAATCCCCTGCATTTGATAGTCTTGACATCCATATCTTTGTCATATTCAATAGTTATGTGATAACCTTGGGCTGCCCAGTCTTCAATCTCCTGGGTTTCTAAAGGTTTTATAGATGGGGTGAGTTTTGTTGGTATGAAGTATTCTCTCCATTCAACCTGAAGCGCCTGGTTGACGATCACTTTGTCTGGATATCGTCCAGCATGGTGCTGATGGAACTTGTCTATAGCATCAGGGTAACCAGGAGGTTGTGGTAAGTCATTTTCTAAGGGATATATTTCTTCGACTTCGGCGGCCATCTGCTTTCTCTTTCGTTGCTACTATTTGTTTGATACAGAATGTGATGCAATGATAGCATGTTGACCTGAAATACGAGGCTCTGATAGTACTATGCTACAGGCAGCCGGGTAAGGTTGTGCAATCTATGGGTGGTGCACTGAGCCCTGTTGCTAGAAATGACTATGGACGATTTGAACCAAAGACGAAGCATCCGGGATATCAGGGAGTGAGCCTTTCTTTTAAGCGACGCATCTAGACTGGAACAAGGGCAGGTGGTACAATGCGGCCCAGAAGTTGACGAGACCTCCACGAAAGGGAAGGACAAAGGGAATGAAAGACCGCCCTGATCGCGCGGCGCGCTTGCAGCTCATCGGGCGCATGTTCGCAGGCCAATCGTGGCAGACAGCG
>WNGR01010939.1_pt1 | contig 10071 bp, 10 predicted proteins | sample 5407581 | NCBI WGS metagenome assembly WNGR01 (sample SAMN13153383, study PRJNA577476) | soil metagenome | isolation source: 80 cm soil or saprolite under Garry oak tree replicate 2 | place: USA:California | collected 2016-06-15
CGGCATCGCCATCCTGCTTAACCGCCGCGTGTTCGGCCGCGGCCTGCTCCGCACCCTGATCATCAGCCCCTTCCTGGTGATGTCCGCGGCGGCCGCGCTGATCTGGAAGTACTCGATCCTGGACACGACGTTCGGCGTGCTGAACTACGTGCTGCGGCCCTTCGGCGTGCACGACGCGAACTGGATCGGCGTGCATTCGCAGCTGACCATCATCACGTTCCTGACCTGGCAGTGGACGCCGTTCATGGTGCTGATCATCCTGGCCGGGCTGCAGAGCCAGAACGAGGAGATCCTCGAGGCGGCGCGGGTGGACGGCGCGGGTCCGTGGCGCATCTTCCGCGCGCTGACCCTCCCGCACCTGCGGATGTACCTCGAGCTCGGCATCCTGCTCGGCTCGATCTACATCGTGCAGGCCTTCGACTCGATCTACCTGATCACCCAGGGCGGCCCGGCGACGGACACCACCAACCTGCCGTACTACATCTACCAGGTCGCGTTCCAGGCCTATGACATCGGCCGGGCTTCGGCGATGTCAGTGGTCGTGGTCGTCGGCACGATCCTCATCGCGACCCTGGCGCTGCGCACGATCTCCTCCATCTTCAGCGACGACACACTGAGCCGAGGCTGACATGAGTAGTCGTACAACGCTGACACTCGCCGAGCGCCGGTGGTTCATCGTCCTGGTGTTCTTCTTCCCGGTGTTCTGGATGGCGCTGACCGGCTTCAAGACCGAGCCGGCCGCGAACACCCCCACCCCGAAGTTCATCTTCTCCCCCACGCTGTACGAGTACCAGTCGGTGTGGTGGGGCACGCCGGGAACGGCGGGACTGCGCGGCTATCTCGAGCACTCGATCGTGATCACGGTTCTGTCCACCATCGTGGTCATCGCCTTGGCGTTGCCCGCGGCCTACGCGCTCGCGATCCGGCCGATCCGCAAATGGCGGGACGTGCTGTTCTTCTTCATCTCGACGAAGATGCTGCCGATCGTCGGCGCGATCATCCCGCTGTTCATCATCGCCCGCGATCTGAACATCCTCGACACCCAGCGGCTGCTGATCCTGCTGTACTCGGCGATGAACCTGCCGATCGCGGTCTGGATGCTGCGCTCGTTCCTGCTCGAGGTGCCGATCTCGGTCATCGAGGCCGCACAGGTGGACGGCGCGCGGCTGCCGCGCCAGCTGCGCTCGGTCGTGATCCCGCTGATCATGCCGGGCCTCGCGGCGGCGGCACTGCTGTGCTTCATCTTCTCGTGGAACGAGTTCTTCCTCGCGGTGAACCTCACCACGACGAACGGCGCGACCGTGCCGATCTACCTCGTCGGCTTCGTCGCGCCCGAGGGCCAGTTCCTCGCCCACCTCTCGGCCGCCGCGACCGTGGCCTGCCTGCCGGTACTCATCGCGGGCTGGGCCGCGCAGGACAAGCTCGTCCGCGGCCTGTCCATGGGCGCCGTCAAGTAGTCCGCAACCCGTCGTCGCAACACCTTCTCAGCCCTCGAACCACAGGGAGATTTCCGCATGCCCTCGTATCCGACCTACGACCGATCCGCCGTGAGCGTCGGCATCGTCCACTTCGGGGTCGGCGGGTTTCACCGCGCACATCAGGCCGCATACATCGACTCCCTTATGAACCAGGGTCTGGCGATGGACTGGGGAATCTGCGGCGTCGGCGTCATGGCCGCCGACGCACGGATGGCGCGGGCGCTCGTTCCGCAGCAGTGCCGGTACACACTGGTCACCAAGCACCCCGACGGCAAGCTCGAACCGCGCGTGATCGGCTCGATCGTCGACTACCTCTACGCGCCGGACGATCCCGAGCTCGTCCTCAAGACCCTCACTCGACCCGAGACCCGCATCGTCTCCCTCACCATCACCGAGGGCGGCTACAACTTCAACCAGGTCACGCGCGAGTTCATCGCCGACGAGCCCGGCGTGGCGGCCGATCTCGTGCCGGGGGCCACGCCCTCGACGGTTTTCGGGTACGTCGTCGAGGCGCTGGATCGACGCCGACGCCGCGGGATCGCGCCGTTCACGGTGATGTCCTGCGACAACATCCAGTCCAACGGGCACGTGGCGCGCGAGATGTTCACCGCGTTCGCCGAGCTGCGCGATCCCGAGCTGGCGCGATGGATCACCGAGCACGTGCACTTCCCCGACTCCATGGTCGACCGGATCACGCCGGCGACCACGGACGACGACCGCGAGCAGCTGCGCGAACAGCTCGGCGTCGTGGACAACTGGCCCGTGATCTGCGAGCCGTTCACGCAGTGGGTGCTGGAGGACGACTTCAGCCTCGGCCGTCCGCCGCTCGAAGAGGTCGGCGTCCAACTGGTCGACGACGTCGCGCCCTATGAGCTGATGAAGCTGCGCCTCCTGAACGCGAGCCATCAGGCCATCGCATATTTCGGGTACCTGCTCGGGCATCGGTACGCGCACGAGGCCGCCACTGATCCTCGGCTCGCGCGGTACACGCGCGCCTACATGGACAACGAGGCGACTCCGACGCTGTTGCCGGTGCCGGGCGTCGATCTGGAGGCCTATAAGACCGAACTGCTGACTCGGTTCGCCAACCCCGGAATCCGCGACACGATCGCAAGGCTCTGTGCCGAGAGCTCGGACCGGATCCCGAAGTGGGTGCTCCCCGTGATCCGGCAGAACCTCGCGACCGGCGGCCCGATCTCGCACGCGACCGCGATCGTCGCGAGCTGGGCGCGCTACGCCGAGGGCGTGGACGAGCAGGGCGCGCCGATCGAGGTCGTCGACCGGCTGGCCGACGAGGTCACCGCCGCGGCTCGGCAGTACCCGCAGGACCCGCTCGCGTTCCTCCGGATGACGCAGCTGTTCGGCGATATCGCGGAGAACGAGCGGTTCGTCGAGGAATACCTGCGGATCGCGCGCAGCATCCACACCGTGGGCGTCGCGGAGACCCTCGACGAGTTGGCGGCCGCCGACAGATGATCATCGCCTCTGGTGAGAACGTGGCCGACCTGCTCCCGGCCGAGACAGGTCTGCTGCGCACCGCGCTCGGCGGCGGCCCCGCGAACACCGCAGTCGTGGCCGCGACGCTCGGCGCCGAGGTGAGCTTCGCGGCGCGCTTCGGTTCCGACGCGTTCGGGCAGGCGTTTCGCAATCGGCTCACCGTCGCCGGAGTCGACCTGGGCCACGCCGTCGACCTCGACGCGCCGTCCTCGCTCGCCCTGACGAGCATCGATGCGAGCGGCGCGGCAAGCTACGACTTCTGGCTCGAGGGCGCGGCCGACTACGCCGCGACCGAACTGCCCGACGCGGGGCCGCACGACATCCGGCACGTCGGCTCGCTCGCCGCCTACTGGCCGCCGGGAGCCGACGTCGCAGAGCGCTGGATCGAGCAGGCGTCCGGCGTGGTGACGCTCGATGTCAACCTGCGCCGTGTTGTGCTCGAACACCAGCCCGACGCCGTCTTCCGGCTCGAACGCCTCGTCCAGCGCGCCGATGTGGTCAAGGCCAGCGACGAGGACCTTCTCATGGCACATCCCGGCGCCGAGCCCGAGGAAACGGCTCGCAGATGGCTCAAGGGCGGAGTTCTCGGTGCGCCGACGCTGATCGTCATCACACGTGGAGCCGAGGGCGCGATCGGGCTCACCCGCGACGGACGTCGCGTGCACGTTCCGGCTCCGACGGTAGAGGTCGTCGACACCATCGGGGCCGGAGACGCGGTCATGGGCGCGCTGTTGACGAGGCTCGCCGCGACCGGCTTGCCGTCAGTGTGCGAAAACCTGGAGGACACGTTGCGCTTCGCGGTTGCCGTCGCGGCCTTGGCCTGCACGAGACCGGGTGCGTACGCGCCGTCGATCGGTGAGGTCGAAAGCTGCCTCGCGACTACGTGAAGACCGTGCTGAGTAGGTGATTCGCCGCCGTGAACACGGTGTTGACCTCGGCGGCGACACCGGTCGTCGAGATCTGCGCGCCGAGCAGAGCAGCTACGAGAAAGTGGCTGATGCGTAGTTCGTCGTGGCGCAGGAAGAAGACGAGCAGGCCGCCCATGACGAGCAGGACGGGTATGGAAAGTACCACGGTGGATTCGCCTCAAATAGTGCGTGGGACCTGGGGAAGCTGGCAGAGTTCGCTCTTCGCGCCGGTCGACAGATCGGTGAGCCAGAGCGCACCGCCGCCGCCTTCGCCCTCGAGCATTTCGACGACGTCGTGCCCGAACTCGACCGTCATCTCGCCCTTGCCCGCGACGAGCACGCGGTCGCGGCCGAGTCCGGGACGGGAGAGTACGAGCGCGTAGTCGCCCGGCTGCGCCCGCTGCTCCTCGCCGACGGTGAGCGCGCCGTCCACGTGCAGCTCGGCCGTTCGGCGCAGCTGACTGATCCGGAATCCCTCCCAGGTGCCCGAGGCCGTGGCCGCGCCGAGCGCGACCGTCCAGTTGCCGGAGGTCTCGTCGCCGTTCATCGGTCCGCCGCCTTTTCGCCCTGGGGATGGGGAGCGCGGGAGGAGGAGCTCCCGCGCACACTCCCCATCATCGGGCCCGAATGAATGAAATTCTCAGCCTATTCACCCATTCGTGTGATGAAACCCCTGAATGAGCGTGCGAGCCGAGCTCAACGGTGACCCTGGAGGCATGCCCACATCGCAGAACCCTCACTTCGCTGGCCCGTTGCCGCGGCGGACCGTGCTGCGCGCCGCCGCCGTGTCGGGGCTGGCCGCCCTCGGCTGGCAGACCGCGTTCCGGATCCCCGCGGCCGCCGATGCGGACGTGCCGCCGAACGTGGACTGCTACACCCAGGCGTACCGGAACTGGTCCGGCGAGATCCAGGCGGACGACCTGCTCACCTGCTCGCCGCGGGCGGTGGAGCAGGTCGTCTCGGTGGTCAACTGGGCACACACCAGGGGTCTGCGGGTGCGGCCGGCCGGGATGCGGCACGGCTGGGCACCTCTGACGATCACGAACGGCGGTCCGCGCGACAGCATTCTGATCGACCTTACCGAGCACCTGGCCTCGGTCGAGGTCTCGGCCGACGCGCACGGCCCGATCGTGACCGCGCAGACCGGCGTGACGATGACCGCCCTGCTCACCGAACTCGAGGACCACGGCTACGGCGTCGCCTCGTGCCCCGCTCCCGGCGACCTGACACTCGGCGGCGTCCTGGCGATCGACGGCCACGGCACGGCCATCCGGGTGAACAGTGCGCGGGGACTGCCCGGTCAGACCTTCGGCACCATCAGCAACCTGATCGTCTCGGTCACGGCGATCGTCTGGGACACGTCGCAGGGCGCCTACGTCGCCCGGACCTATCAGCGTTCGGATTCCGAGCTGCGCGCTCTCCTCGTGCATCTCGGCCGGGCACTGATCGTGCAGGCCACGTTGCGCGTCGCGCCGAACCAGCGCCTCCGCTGCGTGAGCCGGACCGACATCACCGCGGACACGCTCTTCGCGCCGCCGGCCGAGGCGGGCAGACAGAGCTTCGCGGCGCTCGTCGAGGGCTGCGGCCGGATCGAGACGATCTGGTTCCCGTACACGCGGGCGCCGTGGCTCAAGCTCTGGAGCGTGGCCCCGGAACGGCCGCTGACCTCGCGCGAGGCGATCACCCCGTTCAACTACCCGTTCTCCGACGAGATCCCCGAGGCGGCCTCCGAACTGCTCAAGCTGGTCATCCAGGGCGACACCTGGGTCACTCCGCTGTACGCGCAGGTCATCGCGGCCACGGTGCCCGCCGGCCTGCTCGCGACGGACAGCGCGGACCTGTGGGGCTGGGCGAAGAACACGCAGCTCTACGTCCGTCCCACGACCCTGCGCGTGACGGCGAACGGGTACGCCGTGCTGACGAAGCGCGAGAACATCCAGGAGGTCGTCTCCAAGACGTACGCCTACCTGAAGCGCACGCTCGAGGAGTACCAGGCCGAGGGGCACTTCCCGGTCAACGGTCCGTGGGAGGTGCGTGTGACGGACCTCGATGACGCAGCCGACTGCCAGATTTCCGGCGCGCAGGAGGCCATCCTCTCCGCAGTACGACCGCGCTCGGACCGCGACTACGACACGGCCGTCTGGCTGGACGTACTCACCCTGCCGGGCACGCCGTCCTCGATCGAGTTCTACGAAGGCTTCGAGCGATTCCTGGTTCAGGAATTCAACAACGCAACCGCGACGCTGCACCCTGAGTGGTCGAAAGGCTGGGCCTACGGCACGAACGGCGCGTGGACGAACACGACGTTCCTGCACGGCGTCATCCCGGCGGCCGTCCAAGGCGGCCACGCCTCGGACGACGGCTGGAGCGCCGCGCTCGCCGCGTACGACGCGCTCGATCCGCACGGCGTGTACGGTAATCCGTTCCTCGACGTGCTGATGGGCTGAGGTGCTGAGGTGCTGAGGTGCTGATGGACTAGTCCGCGGCGAGTTCGTCGAGCGGTGTGTTCGGGTCGGCGAGTTTGGCGGCTTCGATGCGTCGGCCGGAGCGAATGAGCCGTTGGATCTGCTCGTTCGCGTCCCAGATATTGGCGTTCATGCCTGCGCGCACGCGACCCTGGTCGAGCCAGAAGGAGATGAACTTCCGGCCCGCCAGGTCGCCGCGCACCACGACCTCGTCGTATCCGCCGGGCTCGACGTATCCCGAGAACTCCATGCCGAGGTCGTACTGATCGGTGAAGAAGTACGGGATGCGGTCGTCGACGACATCCTCGCCGAGCATCGCGCGCGCGGCGGCCTTCGGCTGTTTGCGGGCGTTGTCCCAGTGCTCGACCCGGATGCGGGTGCCGAGCGTTGGATGCATGGCGTTGGCGACGTCTCCGGCCGCGTAGATGTTCGGGTCCGAACTGCGCAGCGATGCGTCGACCAGGATGCCGTTGTCGACATCGAGGCCTGCCTCGACGGCCAGTTCGGTGTTGGGAGTAGCGCCGATGCCGACGATGACTGCGTCGGCCTCGACCTGCGCGCCATCCGCCAGCTGAACCCCGGAGGCCCGCCAGCCGCCGAGGATCTCGGTGACCTGCACGCCGGTCCGCAGGTCGACGCCGTGCTCACGATGCAGGTCGGCGAAGACGCGCGCGATCTCCGGGCCGAGCGCGCGCATGAGCGGGAGTGCCTCCACCTCGAGGATCGTCGCCTCGACACCGGCCTCCCGTGCCGCCGCGGCCACCTCGAGGCCGATCCAGCCGCCGCCGACGAACGCGATCCGCGCGGCGGTGTGGAACAGGCTCTTGATCCGCTCGCAGTCCGCGATCTTGCGCAGCGAGAGCACGCCGTCGAGGTCGGCTCCCGGCACCGGCAGGTGGCGCGGCGTCGAACCCGTGGTCAGCAGCAACGCGTCGTATGCCACGGTGTGCCCGTCCGCGCGGGTGACGGTCCGCCGCTCCCGGTCGATCCCGGTCGCCTCGACCCCGAGCAAGAGGTCGATGTTCTGATCCGCATACCACTCGTGCGGATGGACGAACATCTTCTCCCGCTCCTGCTTGCCCAGGAGGTATCCCTTGGACAGCGGGGGGCGCTCGTACGGCAGCTCATGCTCGTCGCCGATGAGCGTGAGCCGCCCGTCGAAACCCGCGTCCCGCAGTGCTTCGGCGGCCTTCGCACCCGCGAGGCTCGCCCCGATGATCACGATTGACGACGGTCCCATACCTTCAAGACAAGCCCTCGCCGGGTGTTCTGGCAACCGTGACGGCCCAGGCCCGCGCATGATTCGCGCGCGAGGGCGGGTAAGAGACCGGTAATGGCCACTTCTGACACGGAACCGCTCGTCGCGCTCTACGAGCACCCCGACCTTCCGCACCGGACGCTCCCGCACGCGCTCGCGACCCGCTACGGCGGCGACCTGGATTTTCCAGACCGCTGCCTGTACGCGAACTTCGTGTCCTCCATCGACGGCGTCGTCGCGCTCGGTCCGCGCTACCCCTCGTCCGGGTCCACGATCAGTGGCCGGGCGCCCGCCGACCGGTTCGTCATGGGCGTGCTGCGCGCCTGCGCGCACGCCGTGGTCATCGGCGCCGGGGCCCTGCGCACGTCCACGGATTACCGCTGGCTACCCGATACCGCGTGCCAGGCCCTGTCGGCCGAGTTCGCCGAGCTACGCCGCTCCCGAAAGCTACCCGCCGAACCCGAACTCGTCGTCGTCACCGGAAGTGGTGATCTGCCGGTCGAACACGCCGCCCTGCAGGCCGGTGCGGTGATCGCGACGACTGCCAGCGGAGCCGCGCGGTTGCGCGGCCGAGTCCCCGCGACGTGCACGGTGCTGTCGTTGGGCGACGGATCGACCGTGCGACTGAACGCGCTCGTCGAGGCTCTGCACGAGCGCGGACGCACGGTGATCCTCTCCGAAGCCGGACCACGGCTGGCCGGGCAATTCCTGGAGGAGGCGCTGCTCGACGAGCTGTTCCTGACCGTCTCCCCGGTGCTCGCCGGTCGCGACCACACCGTGCGCGACGGACTGGTCGCGGGCCTCGAACTGCTGCCCGAGCGCCGCGAGGCCGGAGAGCTGATCAGTGCGCGTCGGCAGGCGTCGTACCTCTTCCTGCGCTATCGGCTCGACGACCGGCGATAAGGCCCGACTCCGCCAATCAGGTGAAAGATCGCGGCGCTGGGGCGAGCCGTACGCGGCCCGCCCCCGTCGATGCCCAAGGTCGGAGACGGACAGTTCTTCGTCGTATCCCGTGGAGGCCCCGATGCGCCGCCTGACCGTGACCCTGGCCGCCTCGGCCCTGCTGCTCGCCGGCTGCTCGTCGTCCGGCAACTCCTCGTCCGGTACCGCCACCGCGACGACCAGCTCCGCGGCGGCCGCGGCGGACACCATCGTCATCAAGAACTTCAGCTTCAGCCCCGCGACGCTGACCGTGGCCCCCGGCACGAAGGTGACGGTCACCAACGAGGACTCCGTCACCCACACCGTGACGTCCACCGCCTCGCCGCACGCCTTCGACACCGGCGACGTCAGCGCGGGAGCGACGCTCACCTTCACCGCGCCGACCAAGGCGGGCACGTACACCTACATCTGCACGATCCACACCTACATGCACGGCAGCCTGACGGTCAGCTAGGCGCTACGTGACATAGTCCTTCACGATCCCCGGTCCAGAACTCAACCCCTTGACGAGATCTGCAAGGCCCGGGGCTCCCGAACTCCATACGCTCGCCGGAGTCAGCCCCCTGAACGTCGCTTACCACCCCGGCAGCTCGTGTGCCGACCGATACGCCTCTGGGGCGACCACAAGCTCCGTGCCACGGTCCTCGAGTGCGCGCGCCGACTCAACTTACCGCTCAGCAGGAATCATCCATCCGCGATACCAGAGCGCCCCAAGCCCACGCCGCACGCGCTCCTCCGCCCGCTCGGCGTCGCCCAGCAGCAGCGCATCGTGGTCCAGCAGCGCATCGTGGTCCAGCAGCGCGACCTTCGCCCCCAACTCCCGCGCCGCCTTCGCCTCGCGCGCGAAGTGCTGGTCCGTGGCGCGCGGATTGAGCGGATCTTGGCAGTAGAGCATCGACGTCGGCATGTGCCGGACCCTCGCGCGATTCCCGAGCGGTACGCTCGCTATATCAGGGAACGGAGGTTCGAGCATGATCCGTTGGGTCTACGCCTTCGTCGACCGGCCGAAGGAGCACTTCGAGCAGGCGGCGGCGTTCTGGACGGCGGTCACGGGCACGTCGCTGTCCGCGCGACGAGGCGCCGACGGAGAGTTCGCGACGCTGCTCCCGCCGACCGCCTCCGGCCGTGACGCATGTGTCAGGATTCAGGGCGTCGCCGATGGCCCCGGAGGCGCGCATCTCGATCTCGCGGCCGAGGACGTCCGAGCGCTCGCACGCCGCGCCACCGATCTCGGCGCGCGTGTCGTGCTGGATGAGGGTGACCTCGTCGTACTCGCCTCCCCTGCCGGGCACCTTTTCTGCGCCGTCCGCTGGCACGGCGAGGCGCGCCGTCCGGACGTCTTCGAGGGGACGCGGCTGGATCAGGTCTGCCTCAACGTCGCCCCCGATCAGTACGAGGCGGCCAAGGGGTTCTGGGCCCAGCTGACCGACTGGCCCGTGCTCACCGGACGCCGCCCCGAGTTCAGCGCCGTCAAGCCCGGCCCTGAAGTCCCCGTACGCATCCTGCTCCAGCGCCTCGACTCC
>WNGR01013422.1_pt1 | contig 10071 bp, 5 predicted proteins | sample 5407581 | NCBI WGS metagenome assembly WNGR01 (sample SAMN13153383, study PRJNA577476) | soil metagenome | isolation source: 80 cm soil or saprolite under Garry oak tree replicate 2 | place: USA:California | collected 2016-06-15
CATATGATGCGATCCTAGTACCTGGATCCTAGGAATGAGTCATGATGACGTAGGTAGTGAGTAAGCATGAATCAGCGTGCGTCATAGTGACGTCAGTAATGATGTCATATGGAACGATCAGTAAGCGTATGAGTCACGAATCTGAGTCATGGGGTTTCGGCACGTAAGCGTAATGAGTCAAGTAAGTAAAAAGAAGATGAGTCGTGTCCGAATCGTAACAGGAGCAACCGATTGCTTCATGAGTGAAGGTTTCATACGAAGAATGAAACTAGGAAAAAGACCTCTCCAAAAACCATGGAAGATATGGAATATCAACAACACGGCCAATCAAGCTGGACACATCACACACTATGTAGATCTCAATATACAAACCAAAGGGATCAGAAAAACAATATGCTTTCTCATCATGAATATAGGAAGTGAAGAAATCGTACTAGGATACCCCTGGATGGCTGCCTTCAAACCACAGTTTAAATGGGGGCGTGGTGTTATCAACGAACAAGAGTTGCCTATTATCATTCGGTCAGTAAATCCATCAGTCCCTGGAAAAGAACCGATAATAGCTTGGATGCAAGGGACACCAGAAGAACATCACCTACAAGCCACAACCTCTACAGAACTAGCCATTAAAGCTCAACAATATACAAAAAAGGTAGCAGTTCCCAGTGTATACCATCAATTTGCCAAGATATTCAGCGAAGAAGAGTCAAAACGCTACCCACCGAAGAGAGCCTGGGATCACACCATTGAATTCAAAAAAGATGCCACAGAAGCAATCGACTGTAAGGTATACCCCATGAACTGAATTGAAGACGAAGCCATACAAAAATTCCTACGTGACAAACTTGAGAAGGGGTATATTCATGAGTCCAAATCGCCATACACATCATCATTTTTCTTCGTGCGTAAAAAGGACGGCAAATTACAACCAGTACAAGATTACCGGAAGATCAATGCAATCACTATATGTAATCAATACCCTCTTCCTCTAATCGCAGACCTCATACATGATCTGAGTAATGCACACATTTACACGAAGCTCGATGTCCACTGGGGATATAATAACGTGCATATTCATGATGGCGACGAACAGAAAGCTGCCTTCAAGACATGATATGGACTCTTTGAACCAATGGTCATGTATTTCGGACTGACCAATTCACTGGCGACATTCCAAATGATGATGAACTATATTTACCAAGATGTCATTCTCAAACACAAACCCCTCAGAATGACAATTCATGTCTATATGGATGACATTGGTATTGCAACCAGAACTAACCTCGCAGATCACCAACGTGCCATTCACGACGTCCTCCAAGTGGCACAATTGCACAATCTCTACTTCAAACCTGAGAAATGCCTATTTCATGCATCCTCCATGGATTACCTGGGGGTAATCCTTGAAAAGGGGGTGACATGAATGGATCCTGCAAAAATTGCGGGCGTGGACACGTGGCCAGTACCACAAAATGCAACAGAAGTATGAAAAGCACTTGGATTTTTCAACTTTTACTGCCCCTTCATCAAAGATTTTGCATTCATTGCAAGACCATTACACAAACTCACACGCAAGGATCAAGAATGGCATTGGGGACCAGAAGAACAGAATGCCTTTAACAAGCTAAAACAGCGAGTAATGTCAGAACCAGTACTGGCGCACACTAAACTGGATGATCAATTTGAGCTAGAGGTGGACACTTCAGGATACGCAGTAGGCGCAGTACTCTTGCAACGAAAAGAAGATGGTAAAAAGCACCCTATAGGGTACTACTCAGCCACGCTCAATGAAGTGCAATGCAACTACGATATTTACGACCTTGAATTACTAGCCATTGTCATGGCGCTCAAAAACTGGAGGCCTCTCTTGGCGGGATCCCCTCACAAGATCATTATATACTCTGATCACCTCAACCTACAATATTGGAGACTGCCGCAGAGGATATCAAGGAGGGTAGCCAGAGAAGTTTTGGAGCTGTCAGAATATGACTTCAAGATACATCATCTCCCTGGAAGATTAAATGGAAGGGCTGATGCACTATCAAGGTGACCAGGGTACAATCAAGGGGAGGACGACAACAAAGACATAATCATATTACCTGATCACATCTTTGCAAGAGCAAGCAGAGTAGAACACGCACCACCAATGCAAAGAATCATTGCACAAGAAGAAATGGAACCCACGGATCCGGTGTATCAGCAAGATGAAAATCTGTTAAAACCGTGGATCGACGCCCATCAACTAAAGAGGATAGAAGGAATATGGTACAAGGATGGATGACGCATGGTGACGGGCAATACGGAACACAAACAACTCTTCATACAAGCCCATCACGACATGCCAGTATACAGACACCCAGGGATCAACAAGACGTACCAGCTGACAAGCTGAAGGTACTGGTGGCCAAACATGTGACAAGAGGTGATGGAATACATTAAAGGATGCGCCGAATGCCAAAGGATCAAAGTCAACACGCAACCAACCAAAGCCCCACTATCACCAATATTTCCCACATGCAAAGCTATGCCATTTGAAACAGTTGCACTCGACTTCATCACTAAGCTACCAATTTCACAGGGATATGACTCAATACTCACCATAACCAACCACGACTGTACAAAAGCTGCAGTATTCATCCAGTGTAAAGAAAGCATAACTGCTGAAGAGACTGCAGGATTAATCATTCAACACATATTCCCTCAATTTGGGCTTCCACTCAAGTTCATCAGTGATAGGGACCTGAGGTTCACCTCCAAGTTTATCAGGGGGCTATGCAAAGGTATGGGAATGGTGCAAAATATATCAACAGCATACCATCCTCGAACGGATGGACAATTGGAACACACCAATCAATGGCTGGAACAGTATCTATAGTTCTGGGTCAACGAACAGCAAGATAACTGGCATACATACCTACCTCTTGCCAAATTCGCACATAACAACTGGCCCAATGAGACCATGGGAGAGTCCCCTTTCTTCACCTTATATGGGTTTAACCCACAAGCTGATTGGATGGATAAGCCATCTCCAATACCACAGGTGGCATTGAGGCTAGATCAGTTAAAAAGGGCAAGACAGCGCACACAAGAATTGATGATCAAAGCACAGCAGTCATGGGTCAAGCACAAAGATACGCCCAAATATCAAGAAGGCAACCTCATATGGTTAGAAGGATGTCACCTGTGCACAAATCAGCCTACTGCCAAGCTTGCGCCCAAGAGACATGGCCCCTTTCCTATTGTTCAGGTGATGTCCCCCGTCAACTATCGATTAAACTTCCCATGCAGTGGAGCATTCATGACATATTTCACATCAATCTTCTCACACCTTACCGAGAAACCGATCTCCATGGATCAAATTATTTGAGACCAACCCCAGACCTGGTCGATAACGAGGAAGAATACGAGGTCGAGAAGATTCTAGACTCTCGGCAATTTGGCAGAGGATGCAAAAAGCAATATCTTATCAAATGGAAGGGATACCCTGACTCAGATAACGAGTGGGTAGATAAGAAAGACATACACGCACTAGAAGCGATAAGGGAGTTTGAAGATCAAAACTCCGCCAGAGGGACATATATAAACAGGGGACATACGGGTGAGTACCACATCCCCTCTTCTACACCTCTCACATCCTTCACCAACAAACTTATCTCTTACATGACAGATGTCAACAACTACTACCTTGGCTCGCCAGAACGAATCTTCGGAGTCAAGCTCAAGTCAGGGCTCATCACCCTCTCCAAGGCACAAGAACTCTGCACCAAAAAGTATATCCAACCTCATATCACTGACGAAAACCTTCTCGTCACTCCCCTCACTGAAGAAGAGTTGGGAACAGTCCTACTCAAGTTTCCAGACATCAGCAAGAAACCAATGCCCGCACGTGCACTATCACCCATGGTGTGATGACTGTCAGACCCTGATGGGATGGGAGCAACCCCCACCCATCAGGTGGATGTCAGCGCGATCAATACCGACATTTGGGGACCTAAAGATGGCCACGCGGGAGAAATCCCGCTACCAGTCCCTTTTCGGGAGGCCAAGCACATCACAAGAGGCCGTCAAGAAGGTAATCTCGACGTGGAGGGAAGAGCAGTTTGCAAGAGCAGTCGCCAAGAGAAGCGCCAAGATGGCAGCACGGGAAGCACTGCGCCAATCAGCACACCGGCAACGTGCAGCCTGTGGAGCTGCACCACCAGTCATATGAGCGAAGGGGATCTCTACCCAGCTGAGCACCCATTCATACACGTCCTTAGAGATTCTGACGATCCGGAGGAGACCCCATATGTGGCCACCACAACAGGCTTTCCTTTGTACAAGGAAGTTACCATACCCATCAAAACACCATTCCACCAGGGTTTCAATGGAATGAAGGAGGTCACTTCATCTCGTTCCCCATCAAGGAGCTGAATGGCGACGTCCAGCAGGCAGAGTATGTGCAAGTCATACTCCACCCAAACCACATCGTCATTGGGCTGCAGAACGATAGCGACAAGGTATACACACAACCCTTGTACGCTGCGCCCATCTTCTGTTATGATGGGAAGCCCATCTACAAGGCACAGGAGCTGGAGATGCTCAAGATGGAGGCTAAGGGAAAGGAGCAAACAGATCGTATGATCAGTCGCCTCCACAACCCTTCACTGACTGCGGAGGTTCACCGCTTCCGCATGATGTCTCAAGAGCTGGAACGCCTTGAAGAGGCCATAGCCAAGAGCGAAGATTGATGGGGTGAGCTGGTGGCCATGCAATGCAAGACGATTCGGAGGTTGGAGATGGCGGATGCACTGGCAAGGATCAGAGATACTGACAACAGACTTGTGGATGATGTTTTGCGATCGGTAGGAGAGAGCTCTCAATGTGGGCATTGCACCTGAAAAGGGGGTGATGTTACGTGTCCACTCAAAGACACTTACCTAATGGTTATGACTACATGGGTAAGCGGTACTTAGTCATGGACTTCTCATCAGTCAGCGATCAGTCAGCACGAGTATCACATGTACAATAGTATGACTCGATCCTAGGATAGTGGTAGTAGGGTTCTGGTTCAGGAGGCGCTTTAAAGCCCTCATCTTGTAGTACTTAAGATGTCGTTGTAGAAGACCTAGCTCTCCAGCTTGGTCTTCTTGAATCACCACTAGCATTCCTCCTCTACTCTGCAAGATCTAAGGGCTCTATCCCTTTCTATACTTGTGCTCAAGAAGCAACCATTGTCTTGTGTCCAAGTGTCATCAGACCTTGTGACCATTGTATCACGTGACTAGCAAGAGTCTGTGTATACTCATCGCAGCTGAGTTGTATTGTGCACCAATCTAGAAACCTATGTCCAGGTTCACGTTCAGTGGTAACGTAACAAAGCAGTCAATGATGCTCACAGCAAGGTAGGGTGTCTCAGGGAGGAGGAAGTGCATCTGGCCTGTACCAACCAGTCAGTAAGGATACCATGCATCTTCTATGCAATGTCATTTGGTTGTCCATGTAGTTCAGGTTGGAGAGAGTAGTTTGCTGTTCAATACAGGTGATTAAGACCATAGGGGAACAAGAGTGTGCACCTTGACAACCCCAGCTAACCACCATAGTATCTTTGGCATCTTCAGCATCCAGGTCTTCCCATTTGGCACCATTGGGAATGGTTGACTGAGAGTGAGGAAGAGAAAGGAAGCGAAGGACAAGCCCAAGATGAGGAGGCTATATGCAGCCTTGTTGGATGAGTCATGTTGAGGGATGTAACAAAACAAGATGAAAGTCTGCTTAGTAAGTCAGTACCATGTTTTCATCACTTTATGATGTACCTAAAATGTTACATTGCCACTGAACGTCAGCCTTGACTTAGGCTCAGGGATGGCGCGTATCATGACTTAGCAATGACAAGTGTACACAGACTCTGATGGTCATGTGATACAATGGTCACAAGGTCCAATGACACTTGGACACAAGACAATGGTCGCTTCTTGGTACAAGTAGAAAGGGAGACAGAGCCCTTATATCTCGCAGAGTAGAAGAGGAATGCTAGTGACGATTCAAGAAGACCAAGCTGGAGAACTTGGTCTTCAGTGACTACATCTTAAGTACAACAGGATGAGGGCTTTGAAGTGCCTCTTGAACTAGAACCCTAGTACTACTATCCTAGGATTGAGTCATACTGTCTTACATGTGATACTCATGCTGACTGACGTGCTGACTAATGAGAAGTCCATGACTAAGTACCACTTACCCATGTAGTCATAACCATTAGGTAAGTGTCTTTGGATGCGAATGTAACATAAAAGCTCGTACATGTGATGTTATGTTACCGCTAACGTCTGCCTTGACTTAGGCCAGAGTTGCCAATCAACCTAATTGCACAAGTCAATGATGTGGACAATGAGGCAAACCAAAAGCTGAATGATGGTGCCGATGATATAGAATAAAGTCCACTCAAGAGATGAAAGATGACTAGCCACACTGGATAGGAAAGGAAGGGGCTCTGCTTGTATGTCTTGGGTACTTCTGTGATAGAATACAAGAAGTCAAGCTGGAGAACTACCAGCGACTATACTACAGCTTATAAGGACTCCTACTAGCATATTGTAAGCGTAGCGAGTCATGCTCAATAAGCAATCAGTCAGCAATCAGTAAGCAAAGTAAGCAATAATAAGTCATGATGAGTAAGGTCCACATATCCAGAAGGGGAAGTGAAACAACAATGAGGTGAGATAAGAGACATGAGGCGTACAGTAGCTTAGTCATCCAGGCACAAACTCTGATAACAATAGTCCAGAACAATCCAGTACCTTCTAGTACCTTCCATAAGATTCCATGCCTTTCCATGGGCAGTGCACCCCTTTGATGGTCTTCCATCCATTGGCTTTCTCCATGATGGCCCTTTGCTTATGTAGTTAGCCTGATATGTACTGGGGCTGGGCTTGACTTAGCTAATCATCTATAATTTCCTCGACGTATGCTCCTTCACAGTATAGGCGTTGCTTGAATGCTTCTTCTTCTAGCATATCGCGCACTGTGCTTTCATCTTCTTCATCATCTTCATGTGTCCAGTAGTGTTCGTCTTTGTCCTGTAGTGGTTCTAGGTCCAGCATGTTGTCCGCGAGTGCTCCAATGCAAGTGTATGCTATCGGGAGTGATGGCAGAGGCTTGAACGTAACATGTGATGATCTGCATGTCTACTAACAAAATACACCCAAAAAGCATGTAACGAATCAGAAAAATGAAAGTCTTCAGGAAGAAATGCAGAGCCAAAGACAGGAAGGAGGTGGGCACCTCAAACAATGCCATCAAGATGAATTACAGAAAGGCTGCAATGATTACCCTCAAATTTAGGATGTACAACCCACATACTAGTTTCATCATCTGGTTCACCCCCGACTGGAATAAGCCAATGTACAAGTGCACATGGGTAATGCTGGTCATGAAAAAAATGAAAAGAACAAAAGTACCCTCCCAACAAGCATCCCACACATCCCTGGGAGTTCTGCATCAGTCTCAACAAACACAGTATCAAACTGTGGGTACTCCTCATGCCAATTTGGGGTGGACTGGATCCGTTTGTGATACATCCCCCCAGTGCTGCATAGATCACTTGGGGCATAAAAGCAGGCAACAGCAGAGTGATATACATTGATATGGCCTCCAAAGCATGGGCACTCATCAAGGGGAACATCATGGGGGGATCTTGAGGGGTCAAAGTTGAGTTGATCTCAGAGAAAATGCTGCAGGACTTCAGGAAATCAGGGCTGGTGTATAATCTGGGCAAGGCCATCTATGTCATGTGGGTAGCCACATACTACATGAAGGATAAGCAATACTAGAAAGTGGGTTGAACTACAGCAGAACACACCAGGAGTTTTCACCAGTTCAATCAAAGAAAGTACCTTTGGCCCTGATACAGGACCAAGGTCATGGTCCTCATCCTCATCCTCATCATAATCTCTGGTTGAATTGGCAGGTGGCTGAGGCTGCTTGCCTCACAGGACCATAGCCATATATGAAGAAGTTGACCCTTCCATCATCCCCTGCTTGGTAAACATGTGAGAAGTTGCTGCCAACTTGTCTAATTGTGAAATTGTCTGAAGCATCTGAACCATTGCATGGTAATGACTTGACCTTTGCCAGGGCTCCTTAATGGCTTTGATATGCTTGGATTCTGTAATTGATGAGCATAAGCCATTCAGTGAACCAAAGAGGCAGATGGAGCAAACACAGTGGATGAGTGAGTGTTGGTGTGGTAGGGAAATGTTGGTACAAAGGCCTGTACTGATGAAGATGTCATGGTACTGATGGAACCAAGTAAGAGCATCTTGAAGGCTGTTGAGGCCCTTAGTGGATATCATGTTATGACAAGCAATGTAGCAGAAGTCAAGGAATGTGGAGACACATTTGACCATATCTGAGGGGACATGTCTGACAATTGCAGCAAGATAAACCTGTATGTAGGCAGTGTGATTCAACAAAATTGCAATGAAAAAAAGCCTGGGAAGGGTGGAACCACAGAAATACTGATGAAAATAAGCTCAACATCTCAGTAAGCTATGGAAATTAATACACACCGGCGGTCAATATCTTGAATGATTTCAAGGCCATGGGCTTCACCATGTTCCTCAATCAGGTATTGATTGACCCATGTAACAAGATGGTCTTTAAAGGTCCCCTTGATGACTTGATGAAGTAAGTCCAGAGACAGCAGTTTGTGAATGTCAGCATGTGGAAACTCATGTGTAAATGGCTGTTGTGGAGATCAGAGCTGGGCTGAATGGCTCAAAACAATTGACTTACTGTCACGTCACTTCATGTCTCATAGTCATCCCACAGGACTCCAGGATTGAATGAGTTAATCAAAAGGTCCATTTTTTCATGTGTTCAACAGCATGTGCTAAGGTCATCAAGGAGGTCAGGCCTGGCAAGGCATCTGAAAATGAGATGTTCAATGGAAGTACTCATAATGGAGATGGTATCTACTTCGAACACCAGCCTTGAACAATTCCTGACAACCAAACTTGTTCTGGATAGTCAGTGATATAAGGCCCAAGCCCATATATTGCTCTACAGAAATGACCATCAGGACAACATTTTACAACCTTGGGCATTGTCATTCCAGCCTTGAGGGGACAGAAAATTTGAGCTAGGCAGGTGTGGTAAAGCTGGCAGCAGAACTTTTGATATAGTGGTTTCTTCCACTGCTGTTTGCTTGCTATGACACAAATTGAGATGCAGAAACCAGAGAGATCATCAAGAAGTGCTCACTTTTCAGAATGGGAAGGAACACGACAGGAAGCAAAGCATTTCCATGTGCTCTGTGAGTGTTATGATTTCAGACACAGTCTCTTCTTTATTTATCTATCTCTGACATCATTTCTTATCATCTGTGCTGGCTCATCTTTCTTGACTATGATATCATTACAATGTCATTATGACATCAGTCCATTCTTGATTCCTACTATAGCTGTACTAGGATGACATCATCCTATGTCATGTGATGCCAACCTGCATCATAAGTTTGTCCCTGACAAACTTCCTTGTAACAGTATATAAGTCATCTCTACCTAGCTTGTATTGGTAGACTTGACTTCCTGTGTATAACCATATAACCAACACAATTTCCTCCAAAACACCTCATTGACATGTTGACCTTTGCATCTAACAACTATATAGGACCTCTGCATCTCTATCTCGAACTTGACCCCACTTACATTGACTTTGAGCCCTGCTTGGTCAATACTTGTGAAACCCCAAACTAAAGTCCTGATACGACTTCATACCCAGAACTTGCATGTTGCACGATATGCCCCATTGGTGTGTAACATTAAGTCAAGTCTCCTCCCACTGTGGCACAAACCAGCCAAGCCAGATCAAGGTTCCAAGTGACACTCAGTAAAAAAGGAAAGTCGGCCGGTAGTCAGGTGGTAGTCAGGTAGTAGTCAGAATTTTCAACAAAATCAATAAATAGTCACCTTGTAGTCAGTTCAAAGTCATAAAGACTTGGAGACAAACTTAAATTGGGTGTGGTGAGGCTGGTGAGGATGGGGAAGGGGAAAATAGGGGTGTGTAAGGGAAACACAGAGAAAGGGTAGACAA
>WNGR01009744.1_pt1 | contig 10070 bp, 11 predicted proteins | sample 5407581 | NCBI WGS metagenome assembly WNGR01 (sample SAMN13153383, study PRJNA577476) | soil metagenome | isolation source: 80 cm soil or saprolite under Garry oak tree replicate 2 | place: USA:California | collected 2016-06-15
GCTTACTTCGCGGCCTTTTTGGCTGCTGGCTTCTTGGCGGCGGCTTTCTTGGCTGCGGGCTTTGCCGAGGTCCTGGTGGCTGCCTTCTTCGTCGTCTTCTTCGCGGCCGGCGCTTGGGTCGCGTCGGCTGCGCTTACCGCAGTGGCCGACTTCTTCTCAGCAACGGTGACGATGATGTGTGCGAGCCTGCGCTGGTAGCGGAAGGCACGGCCCATCGGGGCAGGCCGGATCCGCTTCATGCGGGGCCCTTCGTTCGCAACCGCCGTCTTCACGTAGAGGTTGTCCACGTCGACGTCCAGGCCCTGCTCCTGCGAGACGTAGTTTGCGTTCTGAATCGCCGAACGCAGAACCTTCTCGACGACAGGCGCCATGCGCTTCGTGCTGAAGTGAACGGTGTTGAGAGCCTGCTCCACGCGGAGACCTTTGATGAGGTCGAGAACAAGCTTCGCCTTCTGCGGGCTGGTGCGCTGGAACTTCGCCTCGGCGCGGAACTCTCGGATTTTCGCTGCTGCTACCTTAGCCATGATCTTCGTCCTTCAAAACTTCTCTTCGCTGCCCCTTGCGGTGGTCCAGCGGTCATTCAGTGCTGCCAAAATCGGCCCGGATTACTTGGGCCTCGCGGAGGACTCAGCTGCCTTGGCAGAGTGGCCCTTGAACGTGCGCGTCGCCGAGAACTCGCCGAGCTTGTGGCCCACCATGTTCTCCGTCACGTAGACCGGGATGAACTTGCGGCCGTTGTGAACTGCAATGGTGTGGCCGACGAAGTCCGGGTGAATGGTCGAGCGGCGGGACCAGGTGCGGAGAACCTTCTTATCGTTCGTCTGGTTCATGACGTTGATCTTCGTCATGAGGTGATCGTCGATGAAGGGACCTTTTTTAGCTGAACGTGACATTGTGCTGAGCTCCAAATTCCTTGTTGCGATGCTGGATACGACGAATCTCTTGCGTGCGAGACTTGGTGTTTCTAAAAAACCGGAACTACTTGCTCCTGCGGTTGACGATGAACACATCAGTCCGCTTGTTGTTGCGGGTCTTGTATCCGCGGGTTGGCTGGCCCCATGGGGTTACCGGGTGACGTCCGCCCGAGGTCTTGCCTTCACCACCGCCGTGCGGGTGATCGACAGGGTTCATCGAGACACCGCGGTTCGCCGGGCGAATACCCTTCCAGCGATTGCGTCCGGCCTTACCGACCGTGACATTCTCGTGGTCCGTGTTGCCGACCTGACCAACCGTCGCCATGCACTCGACCAGAACCTTGCGGGTCTCGCCGGAGGGCAGCTTCAGCAGAGCATACTCGCCTTCCTTGGCGATCAGCTGAGCCGACGATCCAGCCGAGCGGGCCATCTGCGCGCCCTTGCCGGGACGAAGCTCTATGTTGTGCACCGTCGTACCGGCCGGGATGTTCTTCAGCGGCAGAGCGTTTCCGACCAGGATATCGGCATCAGGGCCGCTCATGATCGACTGCCCCACCTTCAAGCCAACCGGCTGGATGATGTAGCGCTTCTCGCCATCGGCGTAGCTGACCAGCGCGATCCGCGAGCTGCGGTTCGGGTCGTACTCGATCGTAGTGACCGTCGCCGGAATCCCGTACTTGTCACGCTTGAAGTCTACGAGGCGCAGCTTCTGCTTGTGCCCGCCGCCTTGGTGACGTATCGTCATCGCGCCCGAACTGTTGCGGCCGCCAGTGCGCTGCTTCACGGTCAGAAGCGGCTTATGCGGCTTGTCCGTCGTCAGGTCATCGTTGACCAGCTTCGTCGCGAAGCGGAGTGATGGGGTAATCGGTCGAAATGATTTAATCGGCATCGTCTTCTTAGCTCCTAGCTTGTAGCTTCTAGCTCTTGGCTAGATTGCAGCTAGTTTCAAAATCTTCTTACTGTTTCTAACTGATAACTCCAGCAGCCTCGTTGGCTAAGAGCTAACAGCTAATGGCTAACAGCTGCTTTTAGAGGCTGTTGAGGTATTCCGGCATCTTCTCGCCATCTTTCAGGCGAACATAAGCCTTCTTCCAGTCGGGGCGGTAGCCGGAGAACTTGCCACGGCGGCGCTCCTTACCCTCAACGGTCGCGGTGCGAACACCGGTGACCTTGACCTTGAAGAGGGTCTCAACAGCCTGCTTGACTTCGGTCTTGGTGGCCTTCAGGGCAACCTCGAACACCAGCGTGTTCTGAGTCTCCTTGACGCCCATGCCCTTCTCGGTAATCAGAGGGCGGCGAATCACGGTATAGAGGGTTGGCATTACGCAACCTCCTTCTGGGCAGCAGCGGCCTTGCGCTTCGATACGAACTTCTTCAGCGTCTCCTGCAGAGCCTCGATCGCATCCTTCGAGAACACCGCGTGCTCGTAGCGGAGCAGGTCATAGGGGTGAACCTCGGAGCTCAGCACAAGCTCGACACCGTCGAGGTTGCGCGAACCGAGATAGAGCTTCTCGTCCAGCTTGCGGCTGCTCTCAACCAGCAGAGTCGTCTTGCCCGCCTCGAGCTTGTTCAGCGCGGCACGGTAGAGCTTCGTCTTGGCCTCGGCGACCTCGAACGAGTCGACGATGGTGATCTTGCCGTCGGCAATCTTCGCGGCGATGGCCGAACGCAGCGCGCCCATCAGCTTCTTCTGCGGGAACGCATACTCGTAGCTGCGCGGCTGAGGTCCGTGGACCGTACCGCCTCCGCGCCACAAGGGAGTACGGATAGACCCGACGCGGGCCCGGCCGGTTCCCTTCTGCTTCCATAACTTCTTGCCGGCGCCGGAGACATTCTTGCGGGTCTTCGTTGCGGCGGTTCCCTGACGCAGCGCGGCACGATAGTGCTTTACCGACTCCCAAAGCAGCGCGTCGTTGATCTCCCCGGAGAAGACCTCGTCGGAGAGCTCAAACTCACCGACCTTGGTTCCGCCGAGATTGACTACGTTAATGTTTGCCATCGTTCTTCTCTCTTCGGGCTCGTCATCGATGCGACGAGCAAAAACTTTGTTTGTCCCGGGGTCCTGTTTCAACCCCGTGGAGGTTAGTTACTTCTTCTTCGGCGAAGCCTTCTTCGAAGCCTTCAACGGATCAAGTGTTCCACTGCCGGCAAACCCGCGACGCTCACGCGGCGGAGCCTTTGCCTTGGAGATCAGAACGAATCCATCACGTGGGCCAGGTACTGCTCCCTCAACCATAATCAGGTTGTCGTCGAGATCGATACCGCGAATGCGCAGGTTGCGAACCGTGATCTGCGCGTGGCCCATGTGGCCGGGCATGCGCTGGCCGGGGAATACGCGCGACGGGAACGAAGACGCTCCGATCGAACCCTGCACCTGGAACATGTGGCCGTGCGACTTGGGACCGCCACCGAAACCATGGCGGCGAATAACGCCGGCAAAGCCGCGCCCCTTGGAGGTTCCGATCACGTCAACGAACTTCTCGTCGGAGAAGATGTCGACCAGGATGCGGTCGCCAGCCTTGATACCATTCGCCTGCTCACCATCAGCCGTTGCGGCGGGTGCCTCGATGGCGACCTCCTTGATCATGCGGACGGGAGGAACGTTCGACTTGGCGAAGTGGCCGGTCATGGCCTTGTTCACCTTGGAGGCCTTCACGAAGTCGACATAGCCGATCTGGGCGGCCTCATAGCCGTCCTTCGCGAGAGTCTTGAGCTGCGTCACCACGCATGGCCCAGCCTTCAGCACCGTGACCGGGTGAACGTCGCCACGATCGTCGAACAGCTGCGTCATACCGATCTTCTTACCGAGAATTCCGACTACTGACATTTGAGCTTCCTTTCCTCATCATGCTGTGCCCGTGAGCCTCAGCACTGCCGGGGTTATCTTGAGCTAATAGCTAACGGCTAAAAGCTAAGGGCTGCTTTATTACTTCTGAACCGTCTTGATCTCGACATCGACGCCGGCGGGCAGATCGAGCTTCATCAGCGCGTCAACCGTCTGCTGCGTCGGCTCGAGGATGTCGATCAGCCGCTTGTGCGTGCGGATCTCGAAGGCCTCGCGCGACTTCTTGTCCACGTGTGGGGAGCGAAGAACGCAGTACTTGTTCTTCATCGTCGGCAGCGGAATGGGACCCGCAACCTGGGCGCCCGTGCGCTTCGCCGTCTCGACGATCTCACCGGTGGAGGTGTCAAGTACGCGGTAGTCATACGCCTTCAACCGAATTCTGATTCTCTGTCCAGCCATTGTTCTTCTCTCTTCCGTTACTCAAAGATCGTTTGGAGTGGCTGCCGGCCATGAACCTCTACACGTACCGGCAGCCCTCGATTGTCGTTTACTTCCAGCCGGTTACTTGATGATCTCGCTAATGGTTCCCGCGCCGACGGTCCTGCCGCCCTCGCGGATGGCGAAGCGCAGGCCCTTCTCCATGGCCACCGGCGTGTGCAGCGTGATCTCGAGCGAGATATTATCGCCCGGCATTACCATCTCCGTGCCCTCCGGCAGCTTCGCCGAGCCCGTCACGTCCGTCGTGCGGAAGTAGAACTGCGGACGGTAGCCGTTGAAGAACGGCGTGTGACGCCCGCCCTCTTCCTTGCTCAGCACATAGATCTCGCCCTTGAACTGCGTGTGCGGCGTGATCGATCCCGGCTTCGCCAGCACCATGCCGCGCTCCACGTCTTCCTTCGCGATGCCGCGCAGCAGGAGTCCGGCGTTGTCGCCAGCCAGACCCTCGTCCAGCTGCTTCTTGAACATCTCGACGCCCGTGCAGACCGTCTTGCGCGTGTCGCGGAAGCCCACGATCTCGCAGTCCTCGCCAACCTTGATCTTGCCGCGCTCGATGCGGCCCGTCACCACAGTGCCACGGCCAGAGATCGAGAAGATGTCCTCGATCGGCATCAGGAACGGCAGGTCCACCGCGCGCTCAGGCTGCGGAACGTACTTGTCCACCGCCGCCATCAGCTCGTCGATCTTGGCCTCCCACTGCGCCTCGCCGTTCAGCGCGCCCAGCGCAGAGCCGCGGATGATCGGGGTGTCGTCGCCAGGGTAGTCGTACTTCGACAGCAGCTCCCGGACCTCCATCTCGACCAGCTCGATCAGCTCCTCGTCCTCAACCGCATCGCACTTGTTCAGGAACACCACGATGTACGGCACGCCAACCTGGCGCGCCAGCAGAACGTGCTCCTTGGTCTGCGGCATCGGGCCGTCGGTCGCAGCCACGACGAGGATCGCCCCGTCCATCTGCGCCGCGCCCGTGATCATGTTCTTGATGTAGTCCGCGTGGCCCGGGCAGTCGACGTGCGCATAGTGCCGGTTCGGCGTCTCGTACTCCACGTGCGAGGTCGCGATCGTGATGCCGCGCTCACGCTCTTCCGGAGCGTTGTCGATCGTGTCGAACGAACGGAACGTGTTCTTCGGGTTGTGCTTCGACAGCACCTTCGTGATCGCCGCCGTCAGCGTCGTCTTGCCATGATCGATATGCCCGATCGTCCCAATGTTTACGTGCGGCTTTGACCGGTCAAACTTTTCCTTGCCCATGACTCTCTCCGTGTTTCGTGACTTCTGAATTCAAACGTTCAACTTCTGTTTGCGCCTTGCGGCGCCGGCTTACTTGCTGTCCTTGCCCTGCACCTTGGCAATGATCTCTTCCGAGACCGACCGCGGCGCCTCTTCATACTGCTTGAACTGCATCGAGTAGTTCGCGCGGCCCTGCGTCGACGACCGCATGTGCGTTGCATAACCGAACATCGTGCTCAGCGGCACCGTCGCCTTGATGGCCTGCGTTCCGCCGACCATCTCCATGCCTTCGATACGGCCGCGGCGGCTGTTCAGGTCGCCGATGATCGTGCCCATGTACTCCTCGGGGACCGTGACCTCAACGGCCATCACAGGCTCGAGCAGAACCGGCTTCGCCTTGCGGGCTGCCTCTTTGAACGCCATCGATCCGGCGATCTTGAAGGCCATTTCGTTCGAGTCGACGTCGTGGTAGCTGCCGTCGTAGAGCGAGACCTTGATATCGACCATCTCGTAGCCGGCCAGAATGCCGCGCTGCATCGCATCCTGGATACCCTGGTCGATCGGCTTGATGTACTCCTTGGGAATCGCGCCGCCTTTGGTGTCGTTCGAGAACTCGTAGCCCGCGCCCGGCTCGTTGGGGCTGATGCGGATCTTGGCGTGGCCGTAGTTACCCGAACCGCCGGTCTGACGGATGTACTTGCCCTCGGCCTCGGCGTTGGACCGGATCGTCTCGCGGTAAGCAACCTGCGGCTTGCCGACGTTGGCCTCCACCTTGTACTCGCGCATCATGCGGTCGACGATGATCTCAAGATGCAACTCGCCCATGCCGGCGATGATGGTCTGGCCAGAATCAATATCCGTGTGGACGTTGAACGTGGGATCTTCCTGCGCCAGCTTGGCCAGCGCCATGCCCATCTTCTCCTGGTCAGCCTTGGTCTTCGGCTCAACTGCGACCTCGATAACGGTCTTGGGGAAGTCGATCGACTCGAGCACGACGGGATTCTTGTCGCTGCAGATCGTGTCGCCGGTCACAAGGTTCTTGAGGCCGACCGCCGCGCAGATGTCGCCCGCGAGGATCTCCGTGATCTCTTCACGCTTGTTGGCGTGCATCTTCAGCAGGCGGCCGATACGCTCCGTCTTGCCCGTGCGCGGATTCAGGACCGAGTCGCCGGTCTTGAGCTGCCCCGAATAAACCCGGATGAAGATGAGCTGGCCGACGAACGGGTCGGTCATGATCTTGAAGCCGAGCGCCGCGAAGGGCTCGTTGTCATCAGCCTTGCGGATGATCTTCTCTTCCATGTTGTCGGGGTTCGAACCGATCACAGCAGGAATGTCCAGCGGGCTGGGCAGGTAGTCCACCACAGCGTCGAGCAGCGTCTGCACACCTTTGTTCTTGAAGGACGAACCGCACAGAACCGGGAAGATGTTCATCGCAATGGTCGCCTTGCGAATACCGGCCTTGAGCTGCGCCTCGGTGGGCTCCTGGCCCTCGAGGAACAGGTTCAGGATCTCGTCATCGCTGTCGGCAACGGCCTCGATCAGGTGGTGGCGGGCCTCTTGCGCCGTCTCCAGCAGGTCGGCGGGAATGTCCTCGACCGAGTACTGCGCGCCCATCGTCTCATCGTGCCAGAGAATCGCCTTCATCGTGACCAGGTCAACGACGCCGGCAAACTTCGCCTCCGCACCGATCGCGATGTTGATCGGAACCGCACGCGCGCCCAGACGGTCAACGATGGTCGATGTCGCATACACAGCGTCCGCGCCGGCCTTGTCCATCTTGTTGATGAAACAGATGCGGGGAACCTTGTACTTGTCAGCCTGGCGCCACACGGTCTCCGACTGTGGCTGCACGCCGGCGACCGCGTCGAAGCAGGCAACCGCGCCGTCGAGCACGCGCAGCGAGCGCTCCACCTCAGCGGTGAAGTCCACGTGGCCCGGTGTATCGATGATGTTGATCCGGATGTTCTTCCAGGTGCAGGTTGTTGCGGCCGACGTAATCGTGATGCCGCGCTCCTGCTCCTGCTCCATCCAGTCCATGGTCGCAGTGCCCTCATGCACCTCGCCGATACGGTGCGTGATGCCCGTATAGAAGAGGATGCGCTCGGTCGTCGTCGTCTTGCCGGCGTCGATGTGCGCCATGATCCCGATGTTCCGGCAACGATTCAGAGGTGTAGTGCGTGCCACGGTCTATCTCTCATCTGCGAGCAGCCGCTCGCGGTAAATACAACGTTGAACCTAAACTCTGGAAAGAGAAAAGCCTTGACTGAAAAGCTTTTTCTTTACCACCGGTAGTGCGCGAAGGCCTTGTTGGCCTCAGCCATACGGTGAACGTCTTCCTTCTTCTTCATCGCGGCGCCACGGCCATTCGCAGCATCGAGCAACTCGGCCGTCAGCTTCTCGACCATGCCCTTCTCGCCACGCGCGCGGCCATACGTCACCAGCCAGCGGATCGCCAGCGAAGTGCGACGCTCCGGCAGAACCTCGATCGGCACCTGATAGTTCGCACCGCCAACGCGGCGGCTCTTCACTTCGAGCAGCGGCTTGCAGTTCTCGATCGCCTTCTTGAACAGCTTCAGGGCCTCGTCGCCGCCCTTCTGCTCCAGGTTCGTCATCGCCGTGTAGAAGATGCCCTGCGCGGTCGACTTCTTGCCGCCCCACATCATCGAGTTGACGAACTTCGTCACCAGGGTCGAGTTGTAGACCGGATCGGCTGCAACCTCACGCTTCGCTATGTAACCTTTTCTAGGCATTCTTTCTCTTCTCGTCTTCCTTCAGGACCGTCGACCTCTCAAGCCCTGAACCTGATTTGTGCGGCCCACACCAGGCAGGCCGCGGAAACTTGTTTTACCGCCGACTACTTAGCCGCAGCCTTCGGACGCTTCGCCCCATACTTCGAGCGGCTCTGCTTGCGGTTAGCGACGCCAACCGAGTCCAGCGTTCCACGAACGACGTGGTAGCGGACACCTGGCAGGTCCTTCACGCGGCCGCCGCGGATCAGCACAATCGAGTGCTCCTGCAGGTTGTGGCCGATGCCCGGAATGTAGGTCGTAACTTCGATCCCGTTCGTGAGGCGAACGCGCGCAACCTTGCGGAGAGCCGAGTTCGGCTTCTTCGGGGTCTGCGTGTAGACGCGGGTGCAGACGCCACGGCGCTGGGGTGAACCCTGCAGCGCGGGGCTGGCAGTCTTATAACGTGTGGGCGTGCGGCCCTGCTTGACGAGCTGATGGAACGTAGGCACTCGAACTCCTTGGTATTGCAACCTAAACTTTTTGTCAGGCGCGCAGAAGGGTTGGTGTCTTCGTATCTGCACGCAAACATGCAAATAATTGAGAACGCTGAAGCGTCTCACGCGAAGATCTTCCCTGCTTCACGTCTGTAGAACCTGTACAACCAGACGAAAACAGTCGACGGTGGCCGAGCGTCTTTCCCTTACTTTCTGGAAGAGCCGACTCCGTTTCGCTGTCCCGGCCCGCATAGCCCATCCAAGGTGGAGGGTGTCGCAGGCACGTTTTCGATGGGCCGCAAACTTCAGCTTCCTCAACTTATCAAGGACGCCCTGCGGTTATCTTTCTCTTATATCCAGTGTAGCGCAACTTGGCTCATCCTGTCTTCCGACAGGTACGAACCGTCGATTGCCTGGGCTTTTCTCCACCCGTCTACGCCTTAGGCTTCCCCACGGCGCAGCCTGGATACTCGCGGAACCCTCTAACAATAGCAATTTACCTATGCTGAGTCAACTTCTCCTGAAGATTTTCGCTACAAAAACACCTGTCGCCACCGAAATCGCCCAACAAACGCTGTACCCTCCCGCCAGAAACCCGCCCAGCCTCTGCGTGCTAGGCTTTTTGGATGACGTTTGATGCAGCCTTCCCCCGCCTCCGCACCTCTATATTGTGCGGCGCCACCGCGATCTTCATCGTCTCCGCCGGCCTCCCCGCGCACGCCCTGGCTGCCGCCGCAAAGTCCACCCCACCCACCGCCGACCCGCGTATCGGCTCCCTCATCGACATGCTCGGCAAGACCCGCACCCCCATGCAGGCCGCCATCTCCCCCGACGCCACCACCGTAGCCTGGTCCGTCCGCACGCCCCAGGGCGTCCAGCTCCGCCTCACCGACATCGCAAACCCCGATCCGGCAAGAGATAAGACCGTCGCCCCAGCCAACGGAGCCAGCGGCTGCGGCAGCGCCGAACCCGTCTGGTCGCCCAACGGCGACTCCCTCGCCTTCGTCTCCACCTGCACCGCCGAGACCGACAAGCCGCAGCAGGAGCAGATCTTCGTCTGGTCCCGCAAATCCGGCCAGTCCCGCCAGCTCACCCACCTCACCGGCGGCATCGACAACGTCACCTGGTCGCCCGACGGCAAAGCCCTCGGCTTCCTCTTCGTCGAAAACGCCACCCGCTCCGCCGGAGCCCTCGCCGCCATGAAGCCCTTCGCCGGTGTCATCGGCGAGGACGGTGTCGAGGTCCAGGGCGTCGCCGTCCTCACCGTCGCCAGCGGCAAAGTCGTCCAGGTCACCCCCTCCACCCTCCACGTCTACGAGTTCGACTGGGCGCCCGACTCCAAACGCATCGCCTACATCGCCGCCCCTCCACCCGGCGAGAATAACTGGTGGATCGCCCAGCTCTACACCCAGACCATCGT
>WNGR01009745.1_pt1 | contig 10070 bp, 10 predicted proteins | sample 5407581 | NCBI WGS metagenome assembly WNGR01 (sample SAMN13153383, study PRJNA577476) | soil metagenome | isolation source: 80 cm soil or saprolite under Garry oak tree replicate 2 | place: USA:California | collected 2016-06-15
CCGCCACGACCGGCGGCACGGTGACGGCGGACACCAACGGCACCACGGTCGCGAGCGGCTCGTTCTTCGCCGAGGGCACGCTGGTGCGGCTCACCGCGACCGACACCAGCGGCGGGGCCACGCCGTTCCTGTCCTGGGCCGGCGACACAGTGTCGAAGAACGCCACGATCACCGTCCCGATGGGCCGGCCATACACCGTACGGGCGGTGTTCCTTGCACCGTTGAACACCGCGGACGTCGTAGCGCAGCTGCTGAACGGCACCGGGCCGCTCACGGCGGTACAGCTCCAGGAGCTCGATCAGTTGGGCAACAACAACGGTCGCTTCGACGTAGGCGACTTTCTCGCCTGGGCCCGGGCGACAGGTGCCGCGCTCACCCCGGCGCAGCGGGCGCTGGTGGGGGCGCTCAGGCTCAGGGCGAAGGGAGTATCACGATGAGGCGCGTCCTGCGATGGACAGCGCTCGCCCTCGCCCTCGGGGGGGCGGGGAGCTGCTCGAGCGGCACGGGACCCGTCGCGGGCCTGCTCACCGTCTCGCTGGCGACGCCAAACGCCGGAGCGGACGGAGCGATGCTCCTTACCGTGACGGGCCCGAGCGCGCTCACGAGCGTCACCGCAGGGACTGGACTCGTTGTCTTCTCGCAGGCACTCTCGGCGACGAACCACTTCGCCGTGACGGGACCGCTGCCGAACGGCCCCATTCTCACGATCGGCGTCGTGGACGTGAACCAGGTGAGCAGGTACGTCGCGACCATTCAGGACGTGGCCGCGAACGACTATTCGCTCCGCTCGCCTGCCGGCTACTCCCTCACCGTCGCGAAGTAGGCTCCACGCAGTGGCCCGCCCGGGCGACGAACGCCGGCGTACCATCCGGGAGATGAATGCCGAGGATCGCGGCCCGCCCGGCGCGGACCGCGCACGCGGCGAAGTCCCGCGCTGCGGGATGGGGCGCCGCCTGACGGACCACGTACAGGGTGTACGGATTCGTCAGCGCCGTGTCGGCGGCGAACAAGACGCGGAGCCGAAGGTCGCGCAGCTTCACGTAGGTGGGGAGGTCGGCGAGGGCGTAGGCGTCGCGCTCGTCGGCGAGATGTAGCGTCGTCACCTGGTCCGCCCCGGACTCGATGTACCACGTGTGCGCCGGCGCCACGCCGGCCGCCTGCCACAGCGCCAGCTCCTTCACGTTCGTGCCCGAGGAGTCGCCGCGCGACACGAACGGTCTCCCGGCCCGCGCGATCCGGCGAAACGCCTCGGCGGCCGTCGCGGCGCGGGCCACCTGCGCCGGATCGGTGGCGGGTCCCACGATCGCGAACCGGCTGGCGACGAGCGGGCAGGTGAGCAGGGCGCGCCCCGGCACGAGGAGCAGCCGCTCCTCGAGCGCGGGGGCGTGCGTGATCACGACGTCCAGGTCGCCGTTTGCGGCGGCGTGGAGGATCTGGCCCGAGGGGGCGATGACGGTGGCGACCCGCGGCGCAGACGTGCTCGTCCACAGCGACTCGAGCACGGCGAGGGCACCGGACTGCTGGACGGTGTAGGTGGTGCCGAGCCGCAGCGGGGGGGACGGGGGCGGGCCGGCGTGGCAGGCGGCGACGAGACAAACCAGCGACAGGGATTTCACACCGCTAATGTCGCCGTTACCTCTCCTGTTCGCCTATCCCCGTTTGCTATCTTACCGTTGTTGACGGGGCGGTAGCTCAGCTGGGAGAGCACCTGGTTTGCAACCAGGGGGTCGTGGGTTCGAATCCCATCCGCTCCACTTCCTGCCTATGCCTCATCCGGGCCCCGCTCGGCGGGTGCCTGGTCCGACGGGCGAACGGGTAGGCCGACCTTGCCGGCCCAGTCGTCCGTGAGCTCGAACGTCTTCCCCATGTCGAATCGCAACACCCAGAGCCTCCGGGCGAGGTCCTTGAGCGCCCAGATCACCGTGTGCTGCACCTCGACCGAGGACCACTGGCCGAACTCGTTGTGACTGAGGTCTGCCTCCAGGGCCTTGGCGATGCGCACGGCGAATCGGCCAAGGGGTTCGTCCACCCGCTCGGCGGGTGCAGATCGTTGCACTATCGGACCAGTCGGTGCCGCCTTTGACACCTTTTGTGGCCCATAACCGTCCCCCCAGAGGACCCACTCCAGGGTGGCCCCAATCAGGCCACGCTCCCTTGCCTTGGCGACGATCAGGCGCGCTACATCCGCTGGAAACTTCTTCCGTTGGGGCCACTTCTTGACGGCGGCTTCCGTGACCGGCGCGCCCAGCTCCGCGGCAAACTGCCGGTAGGTCAAGGAGATACCTTCCCAGGGGCTGAAGGCGTCCAGCAGGATCGCAAGCCGCTCCGCTATGGGGCTCCTTCGGGATCCTTTTCCGGTATTGACAGATCGCAAATTGGGCCTACCTTAGTGACATAATCGTGCGGAAATCGCCTGGTAGTGGGACGCCCAGCTGCACACAAGCTGTCACGTGTGAAGGCCGCCGTCAAGACGCCCCACCGCCATTCCCTGCCGCGACTCCCCGCGCCCTGTAGGAGTAAGGCCATGAGACCCGTGCGTGCCTCGGTAGTCTGGCTGGTTGTCGGCGCCATCGCATTCGCCTGCGACCGCTCGCCGACCGCCGTGCCGACCGCACCCCTGCTGGCGGCGCGCTTCAGCGACAAGTCGCAGCCCACCAGCACCAGCAGCAAGACGGGGCTGGTCGTCTGTCCCCAAACCTACGACTCCGTGACCAAGGTGATCGGCCCCAGGGGAGATACCCTGCGGGTCGGCAATCACATTCTGTGGGTCGACTCGCTGGTGCTCAGCGTCCCGGTGGCGATCACCGCCGTGGCCCCAGCGGACACCGTGAGATGGGTTCGCTTCCGGCCCGAGGGCCTCGTCTTCCCGCCCAGCGCCGTGGACCTCTCCAACGGACTGAGCACAGGAGCGCTCCTCTATACGAATTACAAGGGCTGCGGGGCGTCGACAAGCGATACGGTCCGGATCGCCCAGGTCAGCGACTCCCTGAGCATCTTGGGCTACCTGCAGAGCTGGTCCAAGGTCAACAAGAACTCCTGGAGTCAGGGTCAGCAATGGGCCGCGGGGGTGCTGCCGCATTTCTCGAACTACGCGATAGCGTGGTAGGACTCACATGGACTCGGAGAATCGTATGCTCGTGCGCCGTTCCCTGATCCCGCTGGTCCTCGCGCTGTTCGCTGCCCGATGCTCCGATGGACCGCATCCCACCGCGGTGCAGCCGCTGACCCCGGCACCGCATTTTCTCCAGTGGGCGGGAAACTCCACGCCGCAGTTCACCGTGACCGGCGCGCTCTCGGGGGGGGGGACGGTTAAGGGCGTCGCGCTGGCTGCCATGACGGGTGGGCTCAGTCTCAATCAGTATACGGCGTCGTTCTGGGCGGTGCGCGGGGAACAGCGCGGCCTCCAGATCAACTACCTAAGCTCCACCGGCGATACCAGCGCGCCGTTCCTGCGGCTCGACACCACGGATCCAGCCTTCGTCCCCGGTCTGGGCGACCTCGCGCCCGGCGACTCCGTACTGATCACGCTGACGATCGACCCAGACAACATCAAGATCTCGCTCGAGCCGACCGGATTGCTGTTCGGCGAGCCGGCCCAGCTGCACATCGCGTACGGCGGCGCCGACGGCGACCTCAACGGGGACGGCGTGGTGGACGACGCGGACGCCTACATCGAGAGCCAGCTGCTCGGGCTGTGGTATCGCGAGGGCGCCGATAGCGCGTGGGCGAGAATCCCGGCAGTCCAGTCGCTCTCGGACAAGTCGTTCACGAGTGCGTTGCCCCACTTCTGCGACTTCGCGATTTCCTGGTAGAGGCACGAACTGTGTCGGACCATCTGCCCGGGTTCAGGAGCGCGCTCTCCGCGATGCTCGTCGGCACGGCCACCGTCGTGCTGAGTTGCCGGGAACCCGCGCCGACCGCTCCCGACCGTCTGGTCCCCCCGCTGCAGGCCAGCGCCATCTATTCGCCGACCGGTCTGCTCCAGTGCAGGCCGCTTGCTTACGACTCGGTCACGAAGAGGATCGGACCGAAGGGTGGGTCGATCCGGGTGAGCAAGCACCTGCTCGTCATTCCCGACGGAGCGCTCAGCCAGCCGGTCAGGGTGACGCTGGTCGTCCCATCGGACACCGTGAATCGGATCCGGTTCGCGCCGGAGGGACTCGTCTTCCGGCCGGCGGCAAAGTTCACGACGCTGACGATGAGCTACGCGAACTGTGAGACCGGGTCGGCCGGACGGAGGACGAAGATTGCCTACACGGACGACTCGCTGGCCATCCTCGAGTACGTGCCGTCAGTGGACGACCCTTCGCAGCGGAAGGTCACCGGAGTGTTGAGGCATTTCTCCGAGTACGCGGCTTCTTGGTAGGCGGAGGACTATACGATGGACACGTCGTCACTCGTAGTCGACAAGGCTCAGCAGCTCGCCGCGGCCGGACGGCACGCCGAGGTCGTCTCCTACCTCGGCGCGCGAAAGGGGACTGAGCTCGCGGATTCGCCCAGCCTCGCGCTGCTGTACGGGACCGCGCAGGCGCGGCTCGGCCGGCACGAGGAAGGGCTGCGCTGGGTGGATCTGGCGCTGGACCAGGCGCACAAGCGGGACGAGCAGGCCGTCGAGCGGCACGCGCTCAATGCGCGGGGCGCCATCGCCTTGGTGAGCGGGCGGATCGACGAGGCCGCGGACTACTTCACGCGGGCCCTCATGGCGGCCAGCCGCGACGGCGACCTGGCCACGACGGCCCGCTGCTCCAACAATTTGGGGATCATCAGCCACCTGCGGGGGCGGCACGCCGAGGCGATCGGGTCCTGGGAGATTGCGCTCGCGGCGTTCGACCGGGCCGGTCTGCGACAGGGCGTCGCCGAGTGCCGCCACAACCTGGCGATCACGTATCGCGAGCAGGGGGCCCTCGACCGCGCGCTGGCCGAGGCCGACCAGGCTGTCGCGACAGCCGAGGCGGCCGGGGATCGCACGCTGTGGGCGCAAGCGCTCCGGGGACGCGCGGAGATCCGCGTGGTCTCGGGCGAGCTGGAGCTCGCTCGGCGCGAGCTGGACCGGGTGGCGGAAATCCGCCGCGGGCTGGTCAATCCTGTGGTAGAGGCGGAGGATCTGCGCGCGGTGGCGTCGCTGCTCGTGGCCGAGGGCGACCTAGCGGCTGGCGAGCGCGCGCTGCGCGAGGTGATCGGGCGGGCGGAGTCGCACGGGCGGCCGTACCTCTTGGCCGAGGCGACGCGGGACCTCGTCAAGGTCCTGCGCCGCACCGGGCGCAGCGCCGAAGCCCAGGCGGCGGCGCGGACGGCGAAGGCTCTCTTCACCCGGTTGGGCGCCGAGGGCGACATCCGCGATCTGGCCGCTCAGGACTGGGACGAGGATTTTGCGGCCGAGCTGCGCGGGTCGCTGGCGCCGCTCCATGTGGCTCAGGAATTGGCCGATGCAGGGCACTACGCCGAGCTGCTCAGGTACCTGGGCGAGCGCTCGCAGAACGAGCTGGAGCAGTCCCCCATGCTGACCCTGCTCTGCGGCATCGCGCACTGCCGGCTCGGCCGGCCGAAAATGGGCCAGCACTGGGCCATGGTCGCACAGCTGCGGGCGCGGGCGCTGAAGGATCGGACGCTGGAAGTGCGGGCGCTCAACGTCTGCGGCGCCATCGCGCTGGAGCGGGGCGGCATCGATGACGCCACGTACTTCTTCACGCGGGCGCAGGAAGAGGCGACAGAGGACAACGATATGGCCACCGCCGGTCGGTGCGCCAACAACCTTGGCATCATCGCCAACATGCAGGGGGACTACCGCCGGGCGATCGGAGCGTACGCCCGGGCGATCGACGCCTACCAGAAGGTCCGCTACGACCGCGGCATCGTCGAGTCGCAGCACAACCTCGCGATCACATACCGCGAGCAAGGACAGCTGGACCACGCCATGTACGCGGCGAACGAGGCATTGGGAGCGGCCGAGCGGCTGGGCGACCGGGGGCTCCGGGCCCAGGCCCTCGCGGGCCTGGCCGAGATCCAGGTCGCCCGTGGGGAGGCCGACCTCGCCATCCAGGACGCGGAGCGCGCACTGGCGGTGCATCGTGAGCTCCAGGACGAGGTCCTCGAGACCGAGGATCAGCGGATCCTGGCCGTGGCGGTGGGCCTCGCGGGGAAGACGCGGGAGGCCGAGGCGCTGCTGCGGGAGGTCATCGACCGCGCCACCAAGCATGAGCGCCCCCTGCTCGTCGCGAATGCTCAGCGCGATCTCGCCAACATGCTGGCGCTCGCGGGCGACGGCGCCGGCGCGAAACAGGTCGCGCAGGCGGCGCGCGCGACGTTCGAGCGGCTGGGAGCGAGGGTGGAGATCGACAAGCTGGACGCGTTGCTGACAATGCGGACCCCCGGGGCGGGCCCGCTGGCTGTTTCGAACCAGGGCGCCGCGATGCGCGTCCCGGACGTCTCGGTCCGGGGGCGGAAGGAGGCCAGGTAATGCGGGCGGTCCGTCCTCTCGTAGTCGCCCTGGCCACCCTGGTGGGCGGGTCCGCATGCGACCGCCTGCCGACCGAGGCGCCGCGACCCTCGGCGCCGAGCTCGCAGAGCGCGCCGACCGGGCTGCTGTCCTGCTCGGCGCTGCCCCCTGAGTCCGTGACGTACAGGATCGGGCGCACCGGGAAGACCATCACCTTCGGGTCGCCCTGCGTGCAGCCGACGGTCGGACTGCAGGCGCAGCACTCGAACTACGCGGTGGCATGGTGAGGCGACCGATGCGCCGTCGCGCAGTGGTCGCGCTTTCCATTGGCGCGATCGCGCTGGCCACGAGCTGTCGCTCGGACCTCGCCGGCCCGACCCTGCGCGGGAATGTCGCGACGACGGAGGGATTGCTTTCGTGCAAGCCGCTCGGGTACGACTCCGTCACGCAGACACTCGGCCCTGCTGGTGGGGTGGTCAAGGTCAGCAAGCACAACCTGGTGGTTCCTGCGGGCGCGCTGAGCACGGTGGTGAGCATCACGGCGGTGGCGCCCTCGGACACGGTGAACCGGGTCGTGTTCCGGCCGGAGGGTCTCACCTTCGGCCAGCCCGCGCTGCTCACGCTGTTCTACGGCAACTGCAAGGTGGTCCCGCAGTCGAAGCAGGTCGCCTACACGAGCGACTGGCTGGCGATCCTGCAATACGTGCCCTCATCTGACGCCCCGCCGGCCAAGCTGGTGACGGGGCTGCTAAGCCATTTCTCTAACTATGCCGTCGCGTGGTGAGTCGATGATGGCGGCAGACCTGCTACACAACGCTCGCGCCCAGGAGCGGGCGGGAGCCATCCCCGAAGCCATCGCGGCCTACGAGGCGGCGATCGCGGCGGCACAGCCGGCGGGGGAGCAGGCCGTGTTAGCCGAAGCGCTCCGCCGTCTCGCCGTCGTGCGCCACCGCCGGGCCGAATCGGTCGGTGCGCGGGAGCTCTGCCTTCGGAGCCACGCCGTGGCGCGCCGCGCCGGTAACGGCGTGCTCGCCGGCGAGGCCCTCAACACCCTCGGCGGGATCGACCTGGAGACGGACGCCATCGCCGACGCCCGCCAGAACTTCCTTCTCGCCCTAGAGCTGGGCGGGCAGAGCCGCGCACTCCGCGCGCGCGTCGAGCAGAACCTCGGCGTCCTCGCGAACATCCAGGGGGACTTCGACGAAGCGCAGGCACGCTACAGGGGATCCCTCGAGGCCTACCGCGCGGCGAACGACGAGCACGGCTGCGCGATCGCCTATCACAACCTCGGCATGGTGAGCGCGGACCTCCAACAGCTGGATGAAGCGGAGGGCTATTTCCGGCAGAGCTACGAGATCGCCCAACGGGCAGGGGACGTCCACCTGCAGGGCCTGTGCCTGGTCAACCACGCCGACGTGCACGTCCTGCGGGAGCGCTACACAGACGCGCAGGGCAAGGCGGAAGCCGCGCTCGCCATCTTCGATCAGCTCGACGCGCTGAGCGACAAGTCCGAGGCCTATCGCATCCTCGGAGTGGTGTACCGCGAGACGGGCCGCGCCGCGCTCGCCGAATCGCGGCTCCGGTCGGCAATAGAGATGGCGGGGCGCGCAGGTTCGGGGCTGAACAAGGCCGAGGCGTCGCGCGAACTCGCCCTCCTCTACCAGGCGATGGGCCGGAATCAGGATGCGCTCACCCTTCTGAACACGGCGCACCGCCTCTTCGGGCGGCTCCAGGCGCGCGTCGACTTGGTCCACGTCGCCAGTAAGGTGGCTGAGCTCGAGGCCACCTACCTGGCGGTGGTGCGCGAGTGGGGGCAGTCGATCGAGTCGAGCGATAGCTACACCTTCGGCCATTGCGAGCGCGTCGCACGTCGCAGCGTAGCCGTGGCGCGGGCGCTCAGAATGGACGAACATGCCCAGACGACGGTCCGGCTCGGCGCCTACCTCCACGACCTGGGAAAGGTGCGCGTCCCCCACGAGATCCTCAGCAAGCCAGGCCCGCTGACGCGCGACGAGTTCGAGGTCGTGCAGATGCACCCGATCTGGGGGATCGAGCTCATCGCCGACGTCGAGTTCCCCTGGGACTTGAAGCCGATCATCCGCTGGCATCACGAGCGCTACGACGGGACGGGATACCCGGATCGGCTACGGGGAGACGAGATTCCGCTGTCGGCGCAGGTCGTCGGGATCGCGGACGTCTACGACGCCCTGACGACCACGCGCCCCTACCGCCCGGCGTTCTCGCCAGCAGCAGCGCGCGCGGAGATCGAGCGCTGCTGCGGGCTGTGGTCGGATCATGTGTACAAGGCCTTCCTGACCTCGCTTGCTCAGCCACAGGATTCAGAACGCAGTGGCCGCCGCCGGAGCGGCGGTCCCGCCGACTGGCGGACGGGAGCAAGCTCTCATGTCGCGCCCTAGCGAGGACACGTCTCTGAGCCCGGCCGACGAGCGCCGGAGCGGGCTCGATCGGCGCACTGGCCGGGAGCGACGCTCGCCGTCGGAGCGCCGGGCTGAGGTCCGCCGGACGACGGACGCAGGTCATCGCCTGTTGAACCGGTCGATTTGGGTCGGCACGGAACCCGGCGGCCTCTCCCTCCGCCGATTGTTCCCCCATGCGCAATTCAGCGACGCTGAAGCCGCGGAGCGCCTGGCGGCGATCGCAGCGCACCGCAGGGAACTCGACGCGAGCATCGGCCGGGATGTCGGCCCCTCGGTCGCGGCGCTCGACTACTTGCAGAATATCAGCCGCGATCTGGCTGATCCCACGATCGTCGAACACGAGGTTCTCGAAGTCGTGGAACGCCGTTCGGTGACCGATCCGCTGACCGGGCTCTTCAACCGGTACCACTTCGAGGCGACGCTCAGGCGGGAAGTCGCGCGCTGCACGCGGTACGGGACCCGGCTCTCCCTGTTGCTCATGGACGTCGATCAGTTGAAGGCGGTGAACGACCGGTGGGGCCACCAGGCGGGGGATCGGGTGCTCGGCCGCGTGGCGCGTGCGATCCAGACCAGCCTGCGCGGCACAGACATCGCCTCCCGCCACGGGGGCGATGAATTCGCGATAGTCCTGCCCGACACTGACGCGCGGGCGGGACGACTCGTGGCCGAACGGATTTGCGCGAAGGTGCAGGCGTCCCGCGGGGACGGGAACGTGCCGGACGCCTCGACCAGGGTCACGGTGAGCGGCGGTCTGGCCGAATTGCCCCTCGCCGCCCCCTCTGCCGCAGAAGCCCAGCTCCTCGTGGCTGCCGATCGGGCGCTGTACCTCGCGAAGGGGCGCGGCGGCAACCACGTGGCCGAGGCGACGCCCTGACCCCTTGTCTCAAGGAATCCCGATAGTTAGAGTCGGGTTTCCTAACTCCGACCGGCCTCGATGTCACAGCCACCGACCCGCCTCTGTGTCGAGCTTGCCGTATTCTCTCTGTTCGCTGCTCTCCCAGGCCGAGGTGTCGCTCAGGACCGGTTCGAGATCGAGGTGTACCCGTATGAAACGGCAGCACGGGGCGAGTGGGAGCTGGAGACGCACCTCAATTACACGCAGGTCGGGACGACGGCGTTCGACGGCCGCGTGGCGCCGACGGAGGGTCAGACCCGCCTCGCCGCCGAACTGACCCACGGTCTCACCGACCACTGGG
>WNGR01009746.1_pt1 | contig 10070 bp, 6 predicted proteins | sample 5407581 | NCBI WGS metagenome assembly WNGR01 (sample SAMN13153383, study PRJNA577476) | soil metagenome | isolation source: 80 cm soil or saprolite under Garry oak tree replicate 2 | place: USA:California | collected 2016-06-15
CGACGACTGCCGCGGCGTCTAATCTTCCCCCAATGGCCACGCTCACCATCGACGGCCGCAGCGTCACCGCCGACCCCGATCGCACCATCCTCGAGGCGGCGCGCGCCGCCGGGATGCCGGACATCCCGACGCTGTGCTGGTACCCCAAGCTGTCGATCGTGGGGAATTGCCGCATCTGCCTGGTCTCGGTCGAGGGGCAGCCCAAGCTGCTCCCCGCCTGCGCCACGAAGGTGGCGGACGGGATGGTCGTCCATACCGAGTCGCACGCCGCTGTCGAGAACCGCAAGGGCGTGTTGCGCCTGCTGCTGGAGCGCTACCCGGCGGACCACCTCCGGAACGGCGGCCGGGTGAGCCCCCGCAACGAGTTCGAGCAGTACGTGGTGCGCTACGGGATCGTGCCGACCCCGGTGGCGGAGCGCGACCTGGCGCTGCGCCACGGCGACGAGCGCCCGGGCGACCCGATGATCCAGCACGACATGAGCACCTGCATCCTCTGCACCCGCTGCGTGCGCGCATGCGAGGACATCCAGGTGGTGGGGGTGCTGGACGTGGGGCTGCGGGGCGAGCACACCGAGATCATCGTCGGCGCGGACGGCGACCCCGACAGGGCGGGATGCACCTGGTGCGGTGAGTGCGTCCGGGTGTGCCCCACGGGCGCGATCTTCGAGGTGATGCCGCGCGAGCGGTTCACGCCGGAGCAGATCCGGCACCCAGCGAAGGTCGTTCGCTCCGTGTGCCCGTACTGCGGCGTGGGCTGCCAGGTGGACCTGCACGTCGCCGACGGCAAGGTGGCGCGCGTCACCTCCCCGGACATCGAGCTCAACACCCCGAACCAGGGCTCGACCTGCGTGAAGGGGCGGTTCGGGTACGATTTCCCGCAGCACCGCGACCGGCTCACGCGGCCGCTGATCCGCAAGGGCTGGTCGAAGCAGCGCGGGCGCTGGGCGTGGCAGGGCGCTTCCGGCCCGGACCGCCGCGGCGGGCCCTGGCGCACGATCGAAGGCGAGGGACAGACGGAGAAGCCCGCCGGGCCGCCGCGCGCCGTGGGCAAGTCGGTGCGCGAGCTGCCGCTGCTCGAGCGGCTCGACCTCGACATCCGCGACCGGGGCGCCACGCCGCCCTCCTGGTACGAGCCGTTCCGCGAGGCCACGTGGGACGAGGCCTTGGAGCTCGTCGCGCAGGAGCTGTCGCGCATCAAGCGGGAGCGCGGCGGCGACGCGCTGGCGTGCTTCTCCTCCGCCAAGTGCTCCAACGAAGAGAACTACGTGATGATGCGCATGTTCCGGGCGGCGCTCGGGACGAACAACATCGACCACTGCACGCGGCTGTGCCACTCGACGTCGGTGGCCGCGATGCAGCGGGCCATCAATACGTCCGCCGCCTCGGGCTCGATGCGGGAGATCGAGGAGGCGTGCGACGTCATCTTCATCGCGGGTGCGAACACGACCGAGTCGCACCCGGTCTTCGGTGCGGCGATCAAGCGCGCCCACGAGCGGGGCGCCACGCTCATCGTCGCCGACCCGCGCAGGACCGAGCTCGCGGCCCGCGCCGACCTCCACCTGCAGATGCAGCCGGGCACGGACGTGGCCTTGTTCAACGCGATGCTGGGCCACATCCTCGCCCGGGGCCTGGAGGGCAAGCAGTTCGTCGCCGACCGTACGCGCGACTTCGGGAAGCTGCGCGACGCGGTGCGGGCGATGACCCCGGAGGTGGCGGCGAAGATCACGGGAGTGCCGGCGGAGCAGATCAAACGGGCCGCGGAGATCTACGCCCGGGGCCCGAACACGAGCACGCTGTGGGCCATGGGGCTGACGCAGCACGCCAACGGCACCGATCTCGTCACGGCGCTGCTCAACCTGATGCTCGCGTGCGGCATGATCGGCCGCTGGGGCGCGGCGATGCTGCCGATTCGCGGCCAGAACAACGTCCAGGGCGCCTCCGACATGGGCGCGATCCCGTTCGTCTACACCGATTACCGCACCGTCAAGGATCCCAAGATCCGTGACGAGTACGCCCGCGCCTGGGGCGTGGCCCCCGAGTCCCTCTCGCTCAATGAGGGGCTGATGGTGACGGAGATCGTGAAGCAGGAGAGCGGAGTCCGCGGGATGTACATCATGGGCGAGAACCCCATCATCTCCGATCCCGACATCGCGCACGCCGAGCACTGGTTCCGGGAGCTCGAGTTCCTCGCGGTGCAGGACCTCTTCCTCACCGAGACCGCCCGCTACGCCGACGTCGTGCTCCCCGGCTCGAGCTTCGCCGAGAAGACCGGGACGTTCGTCAACACCGAGCGGCGCATCCAGCTCGCCCACCGGGCGGCAGACTCGCCGGGGGAGGCACGGGGCGATCTGGAGATCCTGATCGAGCTCTCCAACAGACTGGGACTGAAAACCCCACACCGGTCGGCCGAAGACGTCATGCGGGAAATCGTACGGGTGACACCGTCCTGGAGGGGCGTGACCTACGAGCGGCTCGAGGGCGCGGGGCTCCAGTACCCCGTGCCGACGTCCGATTCGCCGGGCACGGCCTTCCTGTTCGACGTCCGGTTCCCGACGGCGGATGGCAAGGCGAGCTTCGTGCCGGTCGAATACGCCCCGCCCGTGGAGCTGCCGGACGAAGCATTTCCGTTCGTGATGAACACCGGGCGTCAGCTCTACCACTGGCACACCGGCACGATGACGCGCCGGGCCACGGGGCTGGACCAGCGCGAGCCGACGCCGATCATGGAGATCCACCCGGCCGATGCCGCGGCGCTGGGCCTCGGCGACGGCGATCCCGCTCGCGTGACGTCGCGGCGCAACAGCCTCACGATCTCGTGCCGTATCTCCAAGCGGGTGGCGCGCGGCCAGGTCTTCGTTCCGTTCCATTTCCGCGAGGCCGCGGCGAACCTCCTCACCAACCCGGTGCTCGATCCCTACGCGAAGATGGCGGAACTGAAGTGCTGCGCCGTGCGGATCGAGCCGGTGGACTGAACGTCTAACCGGGCTTCGCTTTCGCCTCTAGATTCCGACGCCTATGGACCTCGGTCTCGCGGGCCGCGTGGCGCTGGTGTGCGGCAGCACGAAAGGCCTGGGCCGCGCCGTGGCGAAGGCCCTGGCGCAGGAGGGGGCGCGCGTCGCCATCAACGGACGTCATCAGGACTCCGTCGAGCGCGTGGCGCAGCAGCTCGAGGCCGAGACGACCCGCACCGTCGTGCCGCTGGTGGCGGACGTCGGGATCCCCGCCGAGGCGGAGGGGATGGTGGAGCGGGTCGCCCGTGAGCTGGGCCGGCTCGACATCCTGTTCTGCAACGCCAGCGGCCCGCCCGCCGCGCCGTTCAGCCACCAGACGGGCGACGCGTTCCACCGCGCCGTGGAGCTCAACCTGCTGTCCACCGTGCATCTCGCCCGCGCGGCCGTGCCGGTGATGCGCAAGGTCCAGTGGGGGCGCATCATCTGCCTCGCCTCGGTGGCGGCGAAGCAGCCAGTGCCCGGCCTCATCCTCTCCACCACGGCGCGCGCCGGCGTGCTCGGCTTCGCCAAGGCGCTCGCCGACGAGGTGGCCCCGGAGGGGATCACCGTCAACGTGGTGTGTCCCGGATTCATCGCCACCGAACGGATCGAGGAGCTCACCGAGACCCGGGCGAAGCGGGAGCACCGCAGCTCCCAGGAAGTGATGCGCGAGATGGTCGCAGACATTCCGATGGGACGCATGGGCCGCACCGACGAGCTGGCTGCGGCCATCGTGTTCCTGGCCTCCGAACGCGCCAGCTACATCACGGGCGTCGTGGTCCAGGTGGACGGGGGCTTCACGCGCTCCATCTTCTGACCCTCCCCGTTCCGCTTCCCTGATGCCCGCCATGCACGCCATCGTGAAGGACCGTCCGGGCCCCGGCCTCAAGGTCGCGACGGTCCCGAAACCGGCGGCGGGACCGGGCGAGGTGCTCATCGCCGTGCGCCACGCCGGAGTGTGCGGCACCGACCTGCACATCGCCGAGTGGGACGCCTGGGCGCAGGGCCGCCTCAAGCCCCCCCTCGTCATCGGGCACGAGTTCGCGGGGGAGATCGTGGCGGTCGGTGACGGCGTCGGCGAGCTCAAGACCGGCCAGCTGGTGACGGCCGAGGGGCACATCGTGTGCGGGCACTGCCTGCAGTGCCGCACGGGCAACGCCCACATCTGCCGCAACACGCGCATCATCGGTGTGGACCGGGACGGCGCCTTCGCCGAGTACATCGCCATGCCCGCGAGCAACGTGCTGCCGCTCGACGGCATCCCGACCGCGGTGGGGGCCGTGATGGACCCCATGGGGAACGCGTTTCACACCGTGCTCTCGGCCGAGATCCCCGGCAGCACGGTGTTCGTCGTGGGCTGCGGACCGATCGGCTGCTTCGCCGTGGGGATCGCCCGGGCGGCAGGGGCCGTCAAGGTGATCGCGTCGGACGTCAACCCCATTCGGCTCGCGCTCGCCGCCAAGATGGGCGCCCACCGCACCCTCAACGCGGCCCACGACGACGTGGTACGCGCCGTGCTCGCAGAGACCGGGGGCGAAGGGGCGGACGTGGTGTGCGAGATGTCGGGCGTCCCCACCGCCCTGCATCAGGCCTTCGCCGCCGTGCGCCGCGGAGGGCGCGTCCACCTGCTCGGCATTCCCACGGGCGAGATCCCGGTGGACTTCGCGAGCGAGATCATCTTCAAGGGGATCACCGTGTACGGCGTGATCGGACGCAAGATGTACGAGACGTGGCACCAGATGCGTCGCTACCTGACGGCCGGCTTGCTCGACCCCCGCCCCGTCATCACCCACCAGTTTCCGCTCGCCCAGATCGACCACGCCCTCGCCGCCATCCGCTCGGGCGACGCCGGCAAGATCATCCTGGAGATCGCATGAGTTTCGCCGCACGGCTCGCCACCGAGCTCGACCAGTTCAGGCGTGACGGCGTCTACAAGCGTCTCAACTACCTCACGTCCCCTCAGGCCGCGCGGGTGCGCATGGAGGGCCGCGGCGAGGTGGTCATCCTCTCGTCGAACAATTACCTCGGACTGTGCGACGTCCCCGAAGTCGTGGAGGCCGGCAAGCGCGCGCTCGATCAGTACGGCGCGGGAACCGGCTCGGTGCGGTTCATTTGCGGGACGTTCGCGATTCACCGCGAGCTCGAAGCGGCGCTGGCCCGCTTCGTCGGCTGTGAGTCATCACTCACATACGGCAGCTGCTGGAACGCAAACGAGGGTCTCTGTCCCACGCTGCTGGGTGAGCAGGACATCGTCATCTCCGACCAGCTGAATCACGCCTCCATCATCGACGCGATCCGGCTCGCCAAGACCATCACGAAGTGCCAGACCGCGGTCTACCGGCACTCGGACATGGCGGACCTCGAGGAGCGACTCAAGGCGGCGAAGGACCACCGCCTCAGGCTGATCTTCACGGACGGCATCTTCTCGATGGAAGGCGACATCGCGAAGCTGCCGGACATCGCGGCGCTCGCGCGGCAGTACGACGCCGTCGTGGCCGTCGACGACTCGCACGCCACCGGGGTGCTGGGGCAGACGGGCCGGGGCACGGCCGAGCATTTCGGAATGACGGGCGAGGTGGACATCATCACGTCGACCCTGGGCAAGGCGCTGGGCGGGGCCGCGGGAGGATTCACCGCGGGGCCCGCGGTTCTCACCGACTACCTCACGCAGCGCTCCCGGCCCCAGCTCTTCAGCAACGCGCTTCCGCCCACCGTCGCCGGGAGCGCGCTCGCCGCCGTCCGCTACGTCGAGCAGCACCCCGAGCTGGTCCGCCGGCTGCACGAGAACGCGCGCTATTTCCGCGAACAGCTGGCGGCGCTGGGGTTCAAACCGCTCGCGGGGGAGACCCCCATCGTGCCCATCATCCTGGGGGAAACGGCCCAGGCGATCCAGATGAGCGAGCTACTGCTCGGCGAGGGGGTGTTCGTGACCGGCTTCGGCTATCCCGTCGTGCCGCAGGGCCAGGCGCGGGTGCGCTGCCAGCTGTCAGCCGGCCATACGCGTGAGGACCTCGACTTCGCGCTCCAGGCGTTCCGGCAGGTGGGAACCAAGCTCCGCTTTATCTAGGCGCGCGCGGCTTCGGTTTAGTTTCGGGTTTTGTAGCGGAGTCAGCTGCCTGACACCTCAAGTACTTTCAAGACTCCGTGGCTTAACCTTATGGCAAGTATGGACTTTTTGCGACCAACTCCTATTTTGGGGGTCGCTTGTCGGGTGTGGCTGGCCGTTCCTGACCTGATCGCGGCCCTTGTCCCGTTTCGCGGAGGCCGTGGGAGGTAGTGCGATGCGGGTACTCTCGATGCTCGGGACGGTACTGGCCTGCGGGGCGACCGTTCTGAGCGCCCAGCGAAGCCACCGGATCGAGTTCGGCGGGTTCGGCACCTACACCCGATACGACCCCATCTTCGGCCTCGAGAGACAGTTCGGTGGGGGCGGGCGCCTCGGCTTCTTCCTGACCAACAACATCGGACTCGAAGTGGACGGGAGCCTCACAACTGCCACCCCCACCGCCGGGGGCCCGACCACGCAGGTGCGGGTCGGCAGCGCCAGCTTGGTCCTTAGCACCGGGGGCACGTACATCTTAGGCGGCTACTCCCGGCGCCAGATGGGGGTCAACCCGCCCTATGACTTCGTGCTCAACGCCGTCCACGGCGGCCTCGGCCAGCGGCTTTTCCTCACCGACCGGGTCGCGCTCCGCATCGAAGTCCGAGCCTACTACCCCCCCAACAACCCCTATTTCGGCGGGAAGAAATCTCTGGACGCGACTGCTTCGGCGGGGCTCTCGGTCTTCCTCCTCGGCGGCGGTGGCCCGCACGAAGCCGCCCCGCGTCCGCTTCCCCCGGAGCAGCGGGAGTCGGTCGTGGTGGCGGCCGGCAGACCACCCGCGCCTGTGGTGGCCCCGACGCCCGCGCCAATGCCCGCGCTCGCGCCCGCGCTCGCGCCCGCGCCCGCGCCTGCGCCTGCGCCCATTCCGGCGGTTGAGCGCCGCACTCCGGCGGTACACTTCGCGGGCGGTGGCGGGCACGCCGACCAGTTCGAGTTCGGGGCGTTCGGGAGCTACACGCGCTACGACCGCGCCTACAACCTAAAGAACCAAGTGGGAGGAGGCGGGCGGCTGGCGTTGTTCATCAGTGACAAGGTCAGTATCGAACTCGAGGGGGGCTTCCAGTCGCCGAGCCAGAAGGTAGGCACGCTCTCGCCCCAGCTCGTGCTCGGGAGCGTGAGCCTGGTGCTCAACGCCCCGTCGGGCCGCAACCTGTTCTACCTCCTCGGCGGCTACACCCGGTTCACGTTCCGCGACACCCTGCCGCCCTATGACTTCACGGACAACGCCCTGCACGGCGCCATCGGAGATCGGTTCTTCCTGACCGATCACGTGGCGCTGCGGGTCGAGGGGCGGGCCGTCTGGTCGCCCACGACCAATCTCCCCGGCGGCAAATTGGGCGGCCAGATCATCGGCACGGCCGGACTGTCATACTTCACCTCCAAGGGGCGGCTCGCCCAAGCGCGCGCGATCGGCTGGGACCATCAGTGGTTTTGGGGCGGTCAGGGCGGGGTGTTGATCTACAAGACCAATCGCCAGCCTCTCACGTACGATCCCATCATCGGCGGCCATTGGCTGATCACAGGCAAGCGCACGGCCCTCTACACGGCCTTCGAGCAGGCGTTCTTCGTGAGCCCGGTGCTGGCCGACGTGGCGATCCCCAACACGGACTTCGTCGGCACGTTCTCCTTCAGCAATGTGCGCCGCATCATGGGCGGGATACTCGCCTTCCCGACCCAGCAGCGGATCCAGCCGGTCACGGGCGGCGGGTTTGCACTGATGCAAGTCCTCACCCCGGAGCTCCAAGGCTGCTCGGGCTGCGTCACCAAAGCGGACACCGTCGCGGCGTTTGATGCGGCGGACGCCAACGCGAGCAAGGCGTTCTTTTGGGTGATGGGAGGGGTCGACGTCAGGCAGGGGCGGCTGTCGATCTTCGGCCACTACATCATCACGTCCTCGGCCAAGGGATTCATGCTCCAGGGCCCGACTCACACGTTGCAGGGCGGTGTCCGCTACAGCCTAGGGACGGCGAAGGAAGGGGTCACCGAGGAGCACTGAGGACCCGCAGGAAGTTCTCTCCCAGGATCTTCCGGACGTCGTCGTCGCTGTAACCGCGGGCCCGCAGGGCCGCAACGACCAGCGGCAACGACGTCACGTCTTTCATGGGGGCGGGCAGCACGCTGATGCCGTCGAAGTCCGAGCCCAAGCCGACGTGGTCCACCCCCATCACCTGCACCGCGTGATCGATGTGCGCCACCAGGCGCTCGATCCCCGGCACGGCGAGCTCCGCCGCCACGCGCTGACCCACGAACTGATCCACTGCGAACGCGGACTCTCCGGGACGGTCCCGGTAACGCGCGCGGATCGCGTCGGTCTCGGGCTTCAGGCGGGCGCGGAGCCTCTCGTACTCGCGGCGGAAACGGTCGTCGAGGAAGACCGGGTAGAAGTTGATGCCCACGACGCCCCCGTTCCGGGCGAGCGCGCGGAGCTCGGCGTCGCTCAGGTTCCGCGGGTGTCGCGCGAGCGCCCGGCAGGCCGAATGCGAGGCGATCAGCGGGCGCGTCGTGACGGCGATGACGTCCCAGAACGTCGCGTCCGAGACGTGGGAGACATCCACGAGCATCCCGAGCTCGTTCATGCGCCGCACCACCTGCCTCCCGAACGGGGACAGGCCGCCTGAGCGACGCGGATCCATCGACGCGCCCGCCCAGTCGTTGCCGTTGTTCCACGTGAGCGTCATGTAGCGGACGCCCAGACGGTACAGGGAATCGAGGCGCTCGAGGGAGTTCTCGATCGCGTGCCCGCCTTCCACGCCCAGGAGGGCGGCCACGTGGCCTCGCGCTGCCGCGCTGCGGACCTCGTCCGCCGTGGTCACGAGCTCGACCTCCGGATCGGTGTCGGCGAGGGCCCGCACCGCCGCGATCAGGTCCAGCGCCCGCCGGAACGCGCCGTCCCGCAGGTAGCGCGCGTCGACCCAGATCGAAAAGAACGCAGCGGTGAGCCCTCCCTCCTTCATGCGCGGAACGTCGATGTGACCGTCGGAGAGCCGGGCCGAGATGTCCGTGCGCATGTCCAGCATGCGCTGGGGAGTGTCGATGTGGCCGTCCACGATGACCGCGGGCTGCTGGAGCACGAGCAGCAGCAGCCCTAACGAGAGACCCATGGGGAGCCCCCGATCAAGAACCGGAGCGGCCAGCTGCGCGCCCGCGTGATGCCAATGCGGGGTGTCGTGATGATGTCGAGTCGCTGGCGAGCCGGCCCCCGCACGATCCGCAGCCGGCCCCGCTGCAGTGAGACCCCGTCGAGGCTCCCGGTCACCGCGAGCGCCTGGCACAGCCGGGCCGGACCGGAGCAGAGCCCGGGGTCAGTCGCTCCGCGGCGCCGGCGGCGCATCGTCTCCAGCCCGTCGAGCGGCTCGAGCGCGCGGATCAGAACGGCGGCGGGGAAGCCCTCGGCCTCGGTGACCGCGTTCAGGCACCAATGCATGCCGTAGGTGAAGTACACGTAGGCGGTGCCGGGGGGGCCGAACAGGTGCCGGTTGCGGCGCGTGCGGCGAGCGCCGTAGCCGTGACACGCGGGATCGTCGGGGCCGACGTAGGCTTCGGTCTCCACGATCCGACCCGCCACGCGTCGCCCGCCGACCTCGCTCACGAGAACGTGCCCCAAAAGCCGACGCGCGACCTCGGGTGTCGGTCGCGCGTAGAAGCTCGGGGCGAGGGCGCGCGCCTTCACCCGCCGCCGGTCAGCCCGCGCTTCACCTTCGACCAGAAGGACTCTTGTTCCCCGTCTGCCTCACCCTCGGGCGCGGGTGACGGCGCGGCTGGCGGCTCGCCCGGCGCCCGGTCGGTACGGGGGGGCCGTTCGGCCTGGTCGCGCATCTCGGTCTCGCCGCTGCGCCCGCCGCGTCCGCCCCGACCTCGCCCACCCCGGTGCCGTCGGCCACCTCGTTCGCCCCGTTCCCCTCGTTCACTACGTTCGCCCCCTTCGCCCCGTTCGCCCCGTTCGCCCCGTTCCTCGGGCGGTCCTACCACGGCGCTCG
>WNGR01012250.1_pt1 | contig 10069 bp, 9 predicted proteins | sample 5407581 | NCBI WGS metagenome assembly WNGR01 (sample SAMN13153383, study PRJNA577476) | soil metagenome | isolation source: 80 cm soil or saprolite under Garry oak tree replicate 2 | place: USA:California | collected 2016-06-15
GTATGGCAGCCCCGAGGTAGGCCTTGCGATCCTCGGGCGTCCCCTTCGGTACGACTGCAAATCGGATGACAAACCACTGATATTCATTTCCCCCAAGTGCCTCGTTCATCGTCGGTGTATCTTTCAGGAAACTCAGGCGTTCCGAGGCCGCCACGCCAATAGGCCGGACCTTGCCGGCGTCGGCGAGGCCACGGAACTCGGAGTAGAATCCTTGTGCGATGTCGACGTTTCCCCCTGCCAGGGCATTGATGCCGGCCCCGCCGCCCTGAAACGGTACGCGTAGAACTTTCGCTCCGGTATTCGTTTCGACCTGTTCGATGAGGTAGTCCCACATACTGCCGGGAACCGTAGCGACGCGGAGCGTGCCCGGCTTGTCCTTCGCGGTCTGCACGAGTTGCTTGACCGACATGTCCTTGTACGGTCCCTCGGTCGGTCCAACCCAGGTCAGCGCATCCGAATTCAGATAGCCGATAGGCTCGAGGTCAGTGTAGGTCCAGCGCCCCTGTGCGCGTAGCATCGCGTCGCCCCACATCAGATTGGCGATGATGCCAACCGTGTATCCGTCGGGCTTGGCTTGGGTGGCGAGATAAGCGTGGCCAACCATGCCGGCACCGCCGGTGCGATTGTTGACGATGATCCGATGATCGCTCCACTTCTCGACATACTTGGCGAGCAACCGGGCCGTGACGTCCATCCCGCCGCCGGCCGGGTAGACCACGGTGTATTCGATCGGGGCGGTGGGAAAGTCGTTGGGCTTGAGCCTGACGAGTTCGGCTTTGGCGTCGTCGTTTTGCGCTGCAGCGGGAGTTGCCAGCAGCGCCGACAGAAGCGCAAGAGCAATTGTATTTTCCTTCATCAACTTCCTCCCTTTGGCTTGCGACGCACCATCAAGGCGACGAGAATTGCGCTCGACACAAGCATCAGCGCGGTACCTGGACGTTGAACGAAGATCATAGCGCCGTCGGGCGACATCGCCAACGACTGCCGCAACGACTGCTCGAGCAGCGGAGCGAGGACGAAGGCGATAACGAACGGCGCGAGATCATACTTGAGCTTCAACAACACATAGCCGGCCACGCCGAATCCGAGCATGACCCACAGGTCGAACACATTCTTGTTGGCGGAATAGACGCCGACTATCGAGAGAAGCAGCACGACCGGAAATAGCACGCGATAAGGGATCCGGAGGAACTGCACCCACAGCCCGACCAGCGGCAGGTTCAGCAACAGCAGCAACACATTTCCCACGTACATGCTGGCGACGATTCCCCAGAACAGATCGGGCCGCTGAGTAATGAACAGCGGACCCGGCTGGACGCCGTGAATGACCAAGGCGCCGAGCAGCAATGCCGTCACCGCGTTGCTTGGAATGCCGAGCGAAAGCACGGGGATGATGCTGCCCGCAACGGCGGCGTTGGGTCACCGGCCCGCCCCCGGGGACCAGACCCAAGAGGAATCCCAATCCGCTGCCGCGAAGCATGGGCCGCCACGAGGCCCTCCAGTCCGCCAACGTTGGCCACAAGCCGCGGATGCGCTCGGCGACGAGGGTGCTTTTGACGACCCTCTCGACGTTGCTCAACACCTCCGTCACTCCGAACAGCCCGATGACGACGGCCAGAAGCTCAATGCCGGCGGAAAGATCGACCGACCCGAAGGTGAAGCGCTCGCGGCCGTTGACGACGTCGATGCCAACCGCGGCAGCGAGAAATCCGAGCGCCACCATCAGAGCGCCCTTCACCGGCGAGCCGGTGATCATGAAAAGCGTGCAAACGATGCCGAGCACCATCAGGGCGAAATTCTCAGGCGGTCCGAAACGAATGGCGACCGTCGCGATCGTCGGCGCAAAGAACGTCATCACGATCACACCGAGCGTGCCGGCGACGAAGGAGCCGATCGCCGCGATACCGAGTGCCGCGCCGGCGCGCCCCTGCTTCGCCATCTGGTGACCGTCGAGACAGGTCACGACCGACGCGGCCTCGCCTGGGATGTTCAGAAGGATTGAGGTCGTCGAGCCGCCATACATAGCGCCGTAAAAGATCGAGGCGAGCATCACCATTCCGCCGACAGGCGTCATGGTGAACGTGATCGGCAACAGCAAGGCGAGCGCCGCGAGCGGGCCCACGCCAGGGAGCACGCCGACCAGCGTCCCGATCAGGCTGCCGAGAAAGCAGAGAAAAAGATTATCGAGTGTCAGGATGATGCCGAAACCGGTGAGCAGCCCGCCGATGGCCTCCATGCCTCACCAACCCCACGGACCTCGCGGCAGTGCCATGCCCAGTATCCGGCCGAATAACCAAACCACAACCACGATGGCAACCAAGGCAAGCGCGAGCGAGAACCACCAACTGGATTTTTCCACGGTGCGCAGCAGGATGACCATCGTTATGAAACCGGCAACCGCAAATCCCAGAAACGGAATGCTGATCGCCATGAAAGCAAGCCCGGCGATGACGCCAAGAACGCGCCACAGCGCATCGCCGCGCGGGAAGTCCGGAGCAATATTCTCGCTCGACGACCGCCACAGCAGCACAACGCCCGCACCCATGATGATCAAGCCGGCAAGAAAGGGGAACAAACCGCTTTCGGGACCGGCCGCGCCGATCAAGCCGAGCGTCCACGCATAGGCTGCCGCGGCAGCCCCGAGCAAAATCCAGAAAGCGTTGAGCGCGCGCTCGAACATGGCAGGCGGCCTAAGCAAGGCGGCCATCGCGGCCTCGCGCATGGCGCTATGCGGCGGGGGCGACGCCGGGACTTCAGTACTGCCGCGGTCTCAGCAGTTGCGGCGGGTGCCACATTACCGTCTGCCTTCCATGCTTGAATACCGCGAGCGGCTGGGCGATTTCGGCAATCGCCTGTTCAGGGCTTTCAGCATTGAGAATGACAATGTCAGCCGGGCGGCCGACGGCAAAGCCATAGTCGGTAAGATTGAGCAGCCGCGCTGACCGATCCGTGAGCATTCCGAAACACTCGCGCAGCCGCTCGGGACGATCAACCTGTAGAACGTTGGCGTAGAGATTGGCCATGCGGATGAGCGAGCAGTCGCCATAGGGGGTGGCGGGATTGAGGATGTTGTTCGAGGAGAGCGAACAATTCACCCCGTGCTCGCAGAGCAGATTTGCATCCGCTACGCCGCGAACGACGGCGTGGTCGCGGTCACGGCCCATGAGAAAGAGATCGGTGGTAGGGAGGACGGTGACGCCGATACCGGTGTTCGCCAGGCTGCGTGCCAGCGCTGCCACCTGCTCCGGCGGCAACAGCGACAGCTTGGCCATATGGCCGACCACAACCCGTCCGCCACGCTTGAATTGCTCCGTAAGCTCGCGCACGAGGTAGATGTTCATGGCATCGGCGGTCGGACCAACGTCGAGATGGATGTCGATGGCGACGTCGAACTCGCGAGCGAGCTCTAAAATGCGCCTGATCTGACCTGCTTGATCGGTATCGTAGCGCGGAGCGCCCCCGACCACGGTGGCGCCGCGTTTCAAGCCTTCTACCAGCAGCTCATCGGTTCCGGGATAATTGGTGAGCCCTTCCTGCGGAAAGACGCAGATCTCGATGTCGATGGCCCACTTGTAATCGGCAATCAGCGACTGCACCCCTTCGAAGCCGCGCATGCCAATGGCGGGATCGACTTCGACCTGCGTGCGCATGCGGGTGGTACCGTGCTTGATGCAGTCTTGCAGGGTGCGCTCAGCGCGCGCGTGCACGTCCTCGACCGACATGCTCTCCTTCAGCGGTGAAACGCCTTTCACTGGACTGAGTGTTTTGCGTTCCTGCGGTGCGCAACGGTCGATGATCCGCGATTTGTCAAGATGAATATGGGTCTCGATCAGCCCAGGACAGGCGAGGCATCCCTTGGCGTCATAAACCTCCGCCTCGCCAGCGAGCGCGTGCTCGAGGGCGACGATACGGCCTTGTTCCACCCCGATATCGATGAGTTCGTCTGATGACCGATCGGCAAGACGTGCGTTGCGGACGATAAGATCCATGCGGGATTCACTCGGCCTTGATGTTGGCCGCTTTGATCAGCGGCCACCATTTCTCGATCTCGGCCTTCTGATGAGCGGCCAGCGCTTCTGCGGTTTGCTGCTCCGGTGGCGGAATTTCTTGACCGAGGTCGGTCAGCCGCTGGCGTACCGTTGGGTCGACAAGCGCGTCCATTGCGGCGATCGTGAGCTTGCGGATTGCTTCGGGCGGGGTGCCTTTCGGCACCCACAGTCCATACCAAGTCGAAATATACACACCCGGCGCACCGGCCTCGTCGACCGTGGGTATGTCGGGCGCCGCAGCCAACCGCTTGTTCGAGGTCACGGCGTAGGCTTTGACCCCGCCGTTGCGCACATGCGGCAGAGCCGTGATGGCTTGATCGAATGTGAGATCGATGTGTCCGGCCACGAGGTCCCGCATAATCTCGGAGGAGCCCGCACGATACGGCACGAACTGGAAGCGGGTCCTTGTGACCTCCTGAAAGTAAATCCCGCTGACGTGCTGCCCGGAACCGGGTCCGGCCGTGCCTTCGGTCGCCTTGTCGGGATTGGCCCTGAGCCATGCGACCAGGCCCTTGAGATCGGTGGCCGGTAGGTCCTTTCTTGCCACGACCACGTAGGGATTACTTGGCAGCCGCGCGACAGGTTCGAAATCCGTACGGATGTCGTAGGGCAGCGTATAAATCGCGCCATTGACCACGTGCGAGGGCCAGTTGCCGATGCTCACGGTATAGCCGTCGGGAGCGGCGCGTACGGCGCGAGCGACTCCGATCGTGCCGGACGCACCGGTCACGTTTTCAACGATTACTGGCTGGCCCAACGACGTACGCATCGGCTCGCTCAGGATTCGCGCCAAAGTATCGACCGGACCGCCAGCCCCGTACGGAACGATGAAAGTCACAGGACGCGATGGATATGGCTGAGCTGGCGCTTGGCCGGCGAACAACAACGTTGCAAGCGCCGAGCCGAAAAATGCTCTATTCATCTCACTCCGCCTCAGTTGCACCACCCACGAGGCATCATGTCTGATCGCCTGCATGTATTCTAGCTCGGGTACCGCCAGGCCCAAATCATCTGCGATCTTGCAAAAAACGACGCCCAATCCTTTGGCGCGGAGCTACGTGCGCTACGACCTCACCAGGTAACGGCAGCCGCCGTTTCTACAGGGCCGACCGCTCGGCTTCAGCTTATGGCAACGCGACTTCGGAGGATGTCTTCTCTCCGGCCGCGTAAGAGGGCGAAGCGGACGTCAGCTGGCACTTACCGAGCCATCGCGAATCATGCTGACGCGCTCTAGCACGACGAAGTCGTGGATACTGTCTCTGTTGTGGCGGTCGCGGCCTTGGAGGCTATCCTCGCGACGGCTTCCTGAGCCTTTTCCATGGCCCGGGTTACGTCGGCCATCAGCTGTTTCAGATCGTTCTCGGCGGCTTGAAGCTTCGTCGCCTGTGCGTTCATTTCCATCTCCCCATTCGCCGCCCTCCTCAGGGGAAGGGGCTCGCCCGCAGTATTCAGGGCCAAAGTGAATAGTCTCTAAAGACCTTGCGGCGAGAGCCTAATTATCTGCCGCCACGGCGTGTCCTTCGGATAGAGATGCGCGCCTGAAGCAAGCAATGGCGTCGCTGCGAAAACCCAACGCGGGCTCGTTCAAGCCCGGCCATGCCGGCGGTCCTGGCAGGCCGCGCGGATTCATGCTCAAAGCTTCAAGAGTTGGCCTAGCGCGAACCCATGCACTGCAGCAAACGACGTGCGCGCATTGTAATGATCTACTCGACCACCTCGTCGGCAAGCCCGAACGCCCGCGATTTCGCTTAACGGTGAGGTTTCTATGAGGTCGCTCGGTGGAGACGAGCCTCGAACACGCAGATGAGCGCGACCTTATAGAAACCTTCGTTGAACGAAGCCGCTGGCACCGTCGAACAGCGAGGGAGACTTTCAGCACGGACGAATTTCGACCCGTGACGACGGTGCTCGCGAGTACAACTTGAGCGTTACGGCACGAATGTTGCTAATAGGGGAAAGTAGGTTTGGTGTGTCCTGTGATTTCAAAGTGTTAGCTGTGGCAGAAATGTCGCATTTGACAACCTCTGCGTGCTCGAAAACGAGCTTCAAGCCGCGATGACGAACCCACTGCTTCGTGGTCTCGTTGATCTCCTCCGCCCTTCGGTGCACGGCCTTGCGTCCTCACTGCGTCTAGTCGCACCGTGATCATGCCAGCGGACCTCCCGACCTTGCAACGATCTCCAATGCCGCGACAGCGGCTTAGTTCAACGGGCGTTACGGAATATTCAGCCGGGATCGCGCGGATCATTCCGCCTTGGCGCCGGCAAACTTGATCACCTCGGCCCACTTCTCGGTTTCGTCGGCGACAAACTTTCCGAAGTCGGCGGGCGAGACGACAAACACCGTTGCTCCCAAATCGGCAAACCGCGCTTTCAGCTTCGGATCGGCGAGGCCGGCATTGATTTCCTTGTTCAGCTTCTCGACGATCTCCGCGGGCGTGTCCTTGGGCGCGCCGATGCCCTGCAGCGCGCTTGCCTCGAAGCCGGGCACGAAGTCGCCCACGGTCGGGACGTCCGGCAATGCCTCCGAACGCGTTGCGCCCGTCACCGCCAGCGGGCGCAGCTTGCCCGCTTTGATGTGCTCCATCGACTCAGGCACCGGGTTGAACACCACCTGTATCTGTCCGCCCATGAGATCGGTCATCGCCGGCGCACCGCCGCGATAGGGCACATGGATCATGTCGATCCCGGCCATCATCTTGAACAGTTCGCTGGCGACATGGATCGACGTGCCGATGCCGCCCGATCCGTAGCTGACCTTGCCAGGATTGGACTTCGCATGGCTGATGAACTCGGGCACGGTCTTCGCCGGAAACGACGGATTGACCTGCATGACGAGCGGGTAGCGGATGATGCCCGCGACGGGCGCGATGTCGCGAATGAAGTTGAAACCGAGCTTGTCGTAGAGCGTGGCGTTGATGGCATTCGACGCCGTGACAAGGAGCAGCGTATAGCCGTCCGCGGGCGCACGCACGACGGCTTCGGTGGCGATATTGGTGGCTGCTCCGGTCCGATTTTCGATGAGGAATTGCTGGCCGAGCCGTTCGGACAGCCATTGACCGATGAGACGCGCGGTGATGTCGGTGGTGCCGCCGGGGGCAAAGCCGACGATGAGGCGCACCGGTCGCGACGGATACGCCTGCGCCCAAGCGATGCGCGACACGGCCGGGAGCGCGGCAGCGCCCGCGGCCAGATGCAGAAATTCACGGCGGGGAAGTTTCATAGGGTGCCTCTCCGAAATGCCGGCGACGCGACGCTTCATTCCGCTTTGACGTTCGCCGCCTTTATGATCGGCCACCATTTTTCGATCTCGGCTTTCTGATACGCGGCGAGCGCCTCTGGCGTCTGCTGCTCGGGCGGCGGCAGTTCCTGACCCATGTCGACGTAGCGCTGCTTGACGGTCACGTCGGCGAGAGCTGCACGCACCGCGCGGTTGAGCTTCGAGACGACGTCGGCGGGCGTTCCCTTGGGCAACCAGAGGCCGTGCCAGAAACCCATGACCAGACCGGGTATGCCCATTTCCTCAAAGGTCGGCACTTCCGGCGCCGCGAACCAGCGCGCCTTGGCCATCAGGACATAGGGCTTGATCTGGCCGTTGCGCACCCACGGCAAGGAGTTCCCCGCAAAGTCGCACATGAAGTCGACTTGACCGGCGACCAGGTCTTGCATCGCCGGCGCGCCGCCGCGATATGGCACGAACTGGAACTTGGTGCCGGTCGCGTTCTGGATGTAGATGCCGCACATGTGCGAGCCGCTGCCGACGCCGACCGTTGCGGCAGTGGCCTTGTCGGGATTGGCCTTGAGCCAGGCGATGAACTCCTTAAGGTCGCGCGGGGTAAGGTCCTTCTTCGCCACCACCCAGAGCGGCGAATTGGCCAGGAAGGCCACCGGCTCCAGATCTTTCAGCAAGTCGAATTGCAGCGGAATCATCGCGCCGCTGCCGACATGGCTCGCCCAATTGCCGAAACTCAACGTGTAGCCATCGGGCGCGGCGCGCGCCACTCGCGTCGTGCCGATGCTGCCGCTGGCGCCGCCGACATTTTCGACCACGATCGGTTGACCGAGCGTGGTCTTCATGTGCTCGGCCAAGACGCGCGCCAGCGTAGTGGTGGCGCCGCCCGCCGGGAACGGCACGATAATGGTGATCGGCCGCGACGGATAGGCTTGCGCCCAAGCGACGCGCGAGACGGCCGGGAGTGCGGCAGCGCCCGCGGCCAGATGCAGAAATTCACGGCGGGGAAGGTTCATCAGATTTTCCTGATAATGTCGGTCAGTCTATCCTCACCCCGAGCGCCTCGACCACCGGTGTCCAGAAAACAATATCGGCTTCGAGGCGACGCCGGAATTTCTCGGGTGTCGTATCGAGACTGGCTTCGAAACCCGAATCGATCAATTTCTGCTCATAGGCAGGTTCCGCAAGCGCCGTGCGCACCGCCTGTGCAATCTGTTCGATAATCGGCTTCGGCGTGCCCGCGGGAGCGACCGGCCCGATCGTTTGCAGGTTGGTCAGGCCGGGGAAGCCCGCATCCGCCACCGTCGGAAGCTCGGGCGCAGCGATGAGACGCTTCGGGCTTGTCACCGCCAAAATCCGCAGCTTTCCAGACCGGTGAAATCCGAGCGATTGCCCGGTGACGGCCACCACGGCCATGGCAACCTGGCCGCTAATCAGGTCCGCTATCGCCGGCCCAGCACCGCGGTAGGGCACCTGCACGAGCTCGGGCAACCCCGCCAACAATTTGAACATTTCGCCGATCAGCTGGGGCGTCGATCCGACGCCGACATGCGCGTAGGACAGCTTGCCGGCATGAGTCTCGGCATAAGCGACGAACTCGTTGAGGTTCTGCGCCGGCACCGATGGATGGACTGCAAGCGCCAAAGCAATGACCGCCAAGCCCGCAATCGGATCTAGGTCGTTCATCGGATCATAGAGCGGCCGGCTCTTGAGCAGCGCCTCATTGACGTGGGGGAGGGAGCCGCCGAGCAGAATGGTGTAGCCGTCCGGACGGGCGCGGGCGACCGCGGCGGCGCCCAAGGAACTGCCGCCGCCGCCGATGTTTTCGACGATTATCGTGCCGAGCAGCGGTTTGACCTGCTCCACCCATGGCCGGGCAAGGAGGTCGAACGCGCCACCCGGCGGAAATGGAACCACGAGCCGGATCGGCCGCGCCGGATAGGTTTCTGCGCTTGCAACGCGCGCGATGGGCGGCAGAGCGGCAACGCCGGCGGCCAGTTGCAGAAATTGTCTGCGGGGAAGTTTCACGGCGCCTCCTCCAAAAAAAACGGGGTCTGCAGACGCCGGGTGGTCCGCAGAACAGCTATCGATTTGATTTTCAGTATTGCGAGCCCGCCGACGGCACGCGCGCCGCCACTGAAAAAGGGATTTCGGCACGTCCCGCTGGCAGCTCGGCATTACGGTACGCCAATCATGCGATTGGCGGAAGCGGCTGTGTCGGCTGTCTCAGCTCTTTGTGTCGGCTCTTGGCACGAATCGGACCTACCGAGACGTCTGCTATTCCGCTCCTTTCGGGGGCAAAGCGGGCATCAGCGATTGCTTAACAAGCGCGATTCAGAGCGCGTCCTGGTCAGATTGAATCACCTTCTCGTGCGTCATGCCCGCTTGTCGCGGGCATCCACGTCTTTCTTGGCTTGGCGCTTCGAATTGAAGACGTGGATGGCCGGAACAAGTCCGGCCATGACGCCGGTTTGTGGCTCGATATGAACGGAACATGGTCTAATACCCCAACGCGCAGCCGTCCTTGCGCGGATCGGAACCCCCGATCAGCACGCCCCGCTCCCAGTCGATGCGGATCGCCTGCGCGCCGCCCCACGGCAATGGCGCCAATGCCACCTGGTGGCCGCGCGCCCGCAGTCCTTCGACGCTCGCTGGCGGCAGCCCGCGCTCGACCACGGTCGTCTCTCCCACGAAGAACGCGCGCGGCGCGTCGATCGCCGCCTGCACGTCCATGGCGTAATCGACGATGTTCGTGACGACCTGCACGTGTCCCATGGGCTGGTAGTGCG
>WNGR01009750.1_pt1 | contig 10068 bp, 10 predicted proteins | sample 5407581 | NCBI WGS metagenome assembly WNGR01 (sample SAMN13153383, study PRJNA577476) | soil metagenome | isolation source: 80 cm soil or saprolite under Garry oak tree replicate 2 | place: USA:California | collected 2016-06-15
CAATGCGTGGCGAACGGCTGGTCGCGGCTGCAATGGTCGGTGCTGGACTGGAATACGCCGTCGATCGAATTCTACAAATCGCTGGGCGCCGTGCTGATGGACGAATGGACGGTGTGCCGGGTCAGCGGCCCGGCGCTGACGGCGCTGGCACAGGGGACGCGATGACGGAGATTGTTCTCATTGCTGCGGTCGCCGAGAACGGCGTAATCGGCGCTGGCGGCACCATTCCGTGGCGGCTGAAATCAGACATGCAGCGGTTAAAGGCGATGACGATGGGAAGGCCGATCGTGATGGGCCGCAAGACCTTCGAGTCGCTTCCTCGCCGGCCGCTTCCCGGACGGACCAATATCGTGGTCACGCGCGATGCCGCCTATCGCGCCGCCGGTGCCGTGGTCACGACTTCCTTCGTGGACGCCAAGGCAATTGCCACCGGCGACGCGCTGCGACGTTTCGCCACTGAGATCGCGATCATCGGCGGCGCGGAAATCTATGCGCAATGGATGGCGTGTGCCGATCGCCTGGAAATCACCGAGGTGCATGCCCGGCCCGACGGCGATACGCGTTTCGCCGCAATTGCGGCTTCCGAGTGGGAAGAGGTCGCGCGGGTGCGGAATCCGGCCGGTCCCGACGACAGCGCCGATTTCTCCTATGTGACATTTCGCCGGCGGCAGGCGCGTTGACGCCCATTAACCTCGCTAACCAATGTTTGCATTGACAATTATGGCCTCAGGCATAGCTGCTTCGAGCCATAAGCTTGCGTTGTAAGGGCCCGGACGGTCCCCTATAAAGCCGGGCGGATATGCGCGGACCCGGGCAGCTTGCCCAAACCGGCGGACCCAGGCCCTGCAAAGGAGACTTTATATGCCGTGGAAGAATCAAGGCGGGGGCCCTTGGGGCTCGGGTCCGAAGGGACCGTGGGGTTCAGGCCCGCAGTCGGTCGGGCCGCGCCCGCCGGATCTTGAGGACCTTCTGCGCCGCGGCCAGGACCGGCTACAGCAGCTTTTGCCCGGCGGTCATTTCAGCGGCATGGGCATCGCGCTGGTCCTGATCGGCGCGCTGGCGATCTGGTTCCTGTCGGGCTTTTTCCGTGTTCAGTCCGAAGAGCTCGGCGTCATCCTGCGCTTCGGCAAGCACATCAAGACCGTGCAGCCCGGGCTGAACTATCATCTGCCGTATCCGATCGAGAGCGTGCTGCTGCCGAAGGCGCTGCGCGTTTCCACCCTCTCGATCGGCATGACGCTGATCGAAGATCCGGCGCGGCGCGGCCGCACCATCCGGGACGTGCCGGAAGAAAGCCTGATGCTGACCGGCGACGAGAACATCGTCGACGTCGACTTCACGGTGTTGTGGCGCATCAAGCCTGACGGCGTCGGTGATTATCTCTTCAATATCCAGAATCCCGAAGGCACCGTGAAGGCGGTGGCCGAAAGTTCGATGCGCGAGGTGATCGGCCACTCGGAGATCCAGCCGATCCTGACCGGAGCCCGCACGCTGACCGAAACCGGTGTGCAGGAATTGATGCAGAAGACGCTCGACGGCTACGGCTCGGGTATTCAGATCGCGCAGGTCCAGATGCAGAAGGTCGATCCGCCGGCCCAGGTGATCGATGCGTTCCGCGACGTGCAGGCGGCTCAGGCCGACCTGCAGCGCCTGCAAAACGAGGCGCAAACCTACGCCAACCGCGTGATCCCGGATGCGCGCGGCCGCGCCGCGCAGATCCTTCAGGTGGCGGAAGGTTATCAGCAGCAGGCGATCGCCGAAGCCAAGGGCCAGAGCGCCCGCTTCGAAAAGGTTTACGATGAGTACAAGAAGGCCCCCGACGTGACGCGCCAGCGAATCTTTCTGGAGACCATGGAGCGCATCCTCGGCAGTTCCGAAAAGCTGGTCTATGACGGCGGTTCCTCGGGGCAGAGCATCGTGCCTTACCTGCCGTTGAACGAACTTACCCCGCGGCGTCAGCCGCCATCGACCACCGGTCAGCCGCAGCAACAGGGAGGCAACCGATGAGGTCTCCCGTTGCAGGCATTGTTTCGCTGCTGCTGCTGCTCGTCGTCGTCGTCGTCGGCTACAGCTCGGTGTTCACGGTGGCGCAGACCGAACAGGTGCTCCTGGTGCGGTTGGGCGAGCCGATCCGCGTCGTCACCGATCCCGGCCTCAACTTCAAGGCTCCGTTCATCGACACCGTGATCTCGATCGACAAGCGGATCCTCGACCTTGAAAATCCCTCGCAGGAAGTCATCGCTTTCGACAGCCGGCGCCTGGTGGTCGATGCGTTCGCCCGCTACCGCATCAAGAACGCGCTGCGGTTCTACCAGAGCGTCGGCTCGATTCAGGCCGCCAACATCCAGTTGACGACGCTGTTGAACGCGTCGCTGCGCCGGGTGCTCGGCGAGGCTACCCTGACCCAGATCGTGCGCGACGAGCGTGAGAACCTGATGGCGCGGATCCGCGAACAGCTCGACAAGGAAGCCGGCGGTTACGGCATCGAGGTGGTCGACGTGCGGATCCGGCGCGCCGACCTGCCGGAGGCCAACAGCCAGGCGGTGTACCAGCGGATGCAAACCGAACGGCAGCGCCAGGCCGCCGAGTTCCGCGCCCAGGGCGGCCAGAAGGCGCAGGAGATCAGGTCGAGGGCGGACCGTGAGGCGACCGTCATCGTCGCCGACGCCAACTCGACCGCCGAGCAGGTGCGCGGCGCCGGCGACGCCGAGCGCAACCGGCTGTTCGCCGAGGCTTACGGCAAGGATCCGGATTTCTTTGCCTTCTACCGTTCGATGACGGCCTATGAAAACAGCCTGAAGAGCAACGACACCCGCTTCCTGTTGCGGCCGGATTCGGATTTCTTCCGCTTCTTCGGCAGTGCGTCCGGCAGGCCTTCCGGCGCGGCCGCCGCGCCAAAGCCGTAGGGTTCGCCATTAGGTTCTTGGGCCGGCCACAACAAATCAGGCGAAGCGGAAACCGCTTTGCTGCACCAAAAGCAAAAAGCGCTGATAACGGGAGGTTACCATCCGATGAGGTCCATAGCGTTCGCCGACTTCCTCATCGGTTTGGGAATCCTGTTTGTGCTGGAAGGCCTGATGTTCGCGGCAAGCCCGGCCTGGATGCGGCGCGCCATGAAGAGCGCGCAGGCGACGCCTGACCACATTCTGCGCGCGGTCGGCATCGGCTCGGCCGTCGTGGGCTTGATCCTGGTCTGGGTGGTTCGGCGGTAAGTTACTCATCGTCATTCCGGGTTCGCATCTTCGATGCGCCCCGGAACGACCTTTGCAACGAAATCGTGAGCCGCACATGGCCGGTTTTTCGCCGAAATGTCCGGCTCAAATGCTTGCGCCTCAGACCCGTTCGGGCGCACTGTGGTCGCCAAATCGACCCCTTGGAGAGAAGCTGACATGACCGGTGCCAGACCCGCTTTGAGCCGTCGCCTGCGCCTGATGGGAGCCGCGGTCTCGCTTGGCGCCGCCACCATGCTGGGCTCGGTGCCGGCTTCTGCCCGCGGCCCTGACGGCATCGCCGACATCGCCGAGAAGGTGATCGACGCCGTCGTCAATATCTCGACCTCGCAGACCGTCGAGGTCAAGGGCGGTGGCGACCGGGGCGCGGTGCCGCAATTGCCGCCAGGTTCGCCGTTCGAGGAATTCTTCGACGACTTCTTCAAGAACCGGCGCGGCGGCGGTGGCCCCAAGGGCGGTGAGCGGGGCAGCGACATGCAGCCGCGCAAGACCAATTCGCTCGGCTCCGGTTTCATCGTTGATACGTCAGGTGTCGTCGTCACCAACAATCACGTCATTGCGGACGCCGACGAGATCAACGTGATCATGAACGACGGCACCAAGATCAAGGCCGAACTGGTCGGCGTCGACAAGAAAACCGATATCGCGGTGTTGAAGTTCAAGCCGGTGAAGCCGCTGATCGCGGTGAAGTTCGGCGATTCCGACAAACTGCGGCTCGGCGAATGGGTGATTGCGATCGGCAATCCGTTCAGCCTCGGCGGCTCGGTCACGGCCGGCATCGTCTCGGCGCGCAACCGCGACATCAGCCAGGGCCCGTACGACAATTACATCCAGACCGATGCCTCCATCAACCGCGGCAATTCCGGCGGACCGCTGTTCAACCTCGAGGGTGAAGTGGTTGGCGTTAACACGCTCATCATCTCGCCGACCGGCGGTTCGATCGGCCTCGGCTTCGCGGTGCCCTCCAAGACCGTGGCCGGCGTGGTCGATCAGCTCCGGCAGTTCGGCGAACTGCGGCGCGGCTGGCTCGGCGTCCGCATCCAGCAGGTCACCGACGAGATCGCCGAAAGCCTCAACATCAAGCCGGCGCGCGGCGCGCTGGTCGCCGGCATCGACGACAAGGGTCCGGCAAAGCCGGCAGGCATCGAGCCCGGCGACGTCGTGGTCAAGTTCGACGGCAAGGACGTCAAGGATCCGAAGGACCTGTCGCGCGTGGTCGCCGACACCGCGGTCGGCAAGGAAGTCGACGTCGTGATCATCCGCAAGGGCGCGGAGGAAACCAAGAAGGTGACGCTCGGCCGTCTCGAGGATACCGAGAAGGCGCAGCAGGCTTCGGCCAAGACCAAGGATGAACCGGCCGCCGAGAAGCCGGTGACGCAGAAAGCGCTCGGCCTCGATCTCGCGACGCTCAGCAAGGATCTGCGCGGCAAGTACAAGATCAAGGACAGCGTCAAGGGCGTGATCATCACCGGGGTCGACGGCACTTCGGATGCCGCCGAGAAGCGTCTGTCAGCCGGCGACGTCATCGTCGAAGTGGCGCAGGAGGCGGTGAGCAACGCCGCCGACGTCAAGAAGCGCCTCGATCAACTCAAGAAGGACGGCAGGAAATCGGTCCTGTTGATGGTTGCCAATGGCGACGGCGAACTGCGCTTCGTGGCGCTGAGCGTGCAGTAGCGGATTTCAAACCGCCGGGCGACCGCTCAGCATCCCGGCGATGCCGAGGTCTTCGTCGAGTTCGGGCCAGTGCACGCCCATGGCCATCAACTCGAAATTTCCGCGTGCTGCGGCACTGGCATCGCGCAGCCGTGGATACCACGCAAGCGGGGTCGCAATCTTGCGGCCATCCGCGAGCGTCACCACGAGTTCATCGGCGGTGAAGGCAACCGAGACCGGCCTGATATCACCGACATCAATTTCCAAAGTACTCATGCCATTTGCCTTCGAGGAGATCACGTTGCGATCTTAGATGACGGATAATAGCGCCGATTTCATGCGCGGGAAATCCCGCATTGACCGCGACCGACAGGTCGTGCAGCCAGAATTTAGCTTCGAAATCGCCGGACCGAACGTGAACATGCGGTGGCTCGCCCCGCTCGTTCGAATAGAAAAACGCACGATACGGTCCCCAGCGCAGGACAGTCGGCATACGACCTACCTCTCCACAAACTCATCCCTGCGATACCCCTGCACATACAGCAAGGCCGTGAGATCGCCATGGTCGATCCGCGCCGCGGCCGCCGCGGCTACCGCCGGCTTGGCGTGGTAGGCAACGCCCAACCCTGCGGCCTCGATCATGCCGAGATCGTTGGCGCCGTCGCCGGTCACCAGCGTGTCGATCGCGTCGAGATCGAAGGATTCGGTGAGTTCGATCAGGGTCGCGAGTTTGGTGGCGCGGCCCAGGATGGGTTCGGCGACTTCGCCGGTCAGCTTGCCGTCGAACACCTTCAACTCGTTGGCGCGGTTTTCCTGGAACCCGATCTGGGCTGCGACCGCGCCGGTGAACAGCGTAAAGCCGCCCGAGATCAGGCAGGTATGGGCGCCGTTGGCACGCATCGTCATGACCAGTTCGCGGCCGCCCGGCGTAGGCCGGATGCGCTGTTTCAGCACCTCGTCGACGACCGTGACCGGCATGTTCTTCAAGAGCGCGACGCGCTCGCGCAACGCCGGCTCGAACTCGATTTCGCCGCGCATCGCGCGTTCGGTGATGGCGGCGACATGCGCCTTCAGCCCGGCGAAATCGGCCAGTTCGTCGATGCATTCCTGGCCGATCATGGTGGAATCCATGTCGGCGAGAAAAAGCTTCTTGCGCCGCAGCGCTGCAGGCTGCACGACAATGTCGATCGGCAGGTCGCCGCGCGCCTGGCGCAGGCGGGCTTCGATCGCCTTGACGTCGTCGCTGCCGGCAAAGGGAATATCGACCGCGACTTCGTCGAACAGCCATTGGACGGTGCCGGGTGAGGGGAGCACGGCCAGCGCGCCGTCGACGACCGTGGAGTCGAGCGCGGGGTTGGCGGGATTGCAGATGAGCGTGGCGACGAGGGACATGCGGGCGAATTCGCAGGGTTTGAGCAAGGCCGGTTTGAGCAAGGCCGTGCTTATCGCAGGGCCGACCGCCAGCGGCAAGTCGGCGCTGGCGCTCACCCTTGCGCAAAAAACCGGCGGCGTCGTCATCAACACCGATTCCATGCAGGTCTACCGCGATCTCCGCATCATCACGGCGCGCCCGACGCCGGCTGAGGAGGCGCTGGTGCCGCACCGGCTCTATGGCCATGTCGATGCGGCCGTGAACTTTTCCGCCGGCGCCTGGGTCACGGATGCCGCCCGGATGTTGTCGGAGGCGCGGGCCGAAAATCGCCTGCCGATTTTCGTCGGCGGCTCCGGCCTCTATTTCACGGCATTGACGCGCGGCCTGTCGGCGGTGCCGCCGATCCCGACGGAAGTGCGCGATGGCGTGCGCGCGCGGCTGGAACGCGATGGCGTCGAAGCGTTGCATGCCGAGTTGGCGGCGTGCGATCCGGCCTCGGCGGAACGTTTGAAACCACGCGACCGCGCCCGCATCGCGCGTGCGCTGGAGGTGGTCGAGGCGACTGGCAGGGCGCTGACCGACTGGCATCGCGAAGGCCTGCCGCCGCTGCTTCCGCCTGACAGCTTCAGCGCGCTATTCCTCGCGCCCGAGCGTGACCAGCTCTACGCCCGGATCGATGCGCGGTTCGATACGATGCTGGCGGCAGGTGCCTTGGAAGAGGTCGCAGCGCTCGCCGCGCGGCAGCTCGACCCGCTGCTGCCGGCGATGAAGGCCCATGGCGTGCCGGCGCTGATCCGGCATCTAAAGGGCGAGATCAGCGGCGACGAGGCGTCCGAAATCGGTCGCGCCGATACCCGCCACTACGCAAAAAGGCAATTCACCTGGTTCCGGCACCAACTGCCCGAATTCGAATGGCTGGCGCCGGAGGCGGAGAGGGGATGGGTTCAGACTGTCATTCCGGGGCGCGAAGCGAACCCGGAATCTCGAGATTCCGGGTTCTCTCGTTTCACGAGCGCCCCGGAATGACGGAGAAACCCCCTGCATGGCTGGAAACACCAAATTCGCTCTCGCCGAACGGCCGGAACCCCGTTACACTTCTCCAAATCGCGTCTTAGGCGTCCTTGCCTTGACTTCCAGGGTTCGGACGCTATAACCCGCGTAATCTTTGGGAAGTCAGAGCCGCAAAATGCGTAATATTATTACCAAACTCGTTATCGTAGTCGTACCCAGGCGCACCGCCAGGGATGGCTGAGGCCATCCAAATTCAGGCGGTGTGCATGGGGCCTCTGGGGCCCTTTTTTATTTCCCAAATTCCAACCGACCAAGCCGCGCAAGAACAGGAACACGTCATGACCGACAAGAGCCACGATCCGAACCAGATGACCGGCGCTGCGATGATCGTGCGCGCGCTCATTGATCATGGCGTCCAGCATTTGTTCGGCTATCCCGGCGGCGCCGTGCTTCCGATCTATGACGAGATTTTCCAGCAGAGCGACGTCGAGCACATCCTGGTGCGGCATGAGCAGGGCGCCGGCCACGCCGCCGAAGGCTATGCGCGCTCGACCGGCAAGCCCGGCGTGGTGCTCGTGACTTCCGGCCCCGGCGCCACCAACATGGTGACGCCGCTGGCGGATGCGCTGATGGACTCGATCCCGCTGGTGTGCATCACCGGGCAGGTGCCGACGCATCTGATCGGCAATGACGCGTTCCAGGAATGCGACACCGTCGGCATCACCCGTCCTTGCACCAAGCACAATTGGCTGGTGCGCGACGTCAACGATCTCGCCAAAGTGCTGCACGAGGCGTTCTACGTCGCCACCACTGGCCGTCCCGGTCCGGTGCTGGTCGACGTCCCGAAGGACGTGCAGTTCGCGGTCGGCACCTATCATCCGCCGCGCAAATCCGACGTGCATGTCTCCTACACGCCGCGGACCAAGGGCGATGCGTCGCAGATCCGTAAAGCCGTGGCGCTGTTGGCATCCGCCAAGCGGCCGGTGATCTATTCCGGTGGCGGCGTCATCAATGCCGGGCTCGAAGGCTCCAAATTGCTGCGCGAGCTGGTCGAGGCCACTGGCTTTCCGATCACCTCGACTCTGATGGGACTCGGCGCCTATCCCGCGACCGGCAAGAACTGGCTCGGCATGCTGGGCATGCACGGCACCTATGAAGCCAACATGACGATGCATGGTTGCGACGTCATGCTGTGCGTCGGCGCGCGCTTCGACGACCGCATCACCGGCCGCGTCGACGCGTTCTCGCCGGGCTCGAAGAAGATCCACATCGATATCGACCCGTCCTCGATCAACAAGAATATCCATGTCGACATTCCGATCATCGGCGACGCCACCAGTGTGCTCGGCGACCTGTTGCAGGTGTTCAAGGCGGAGGCGAAGAAGCCCGACATCAAGCCGTGGTGGCAGGAAATCGCCAAATGGCGGGCGCGCAAGTCGCTGTCGTACAAGAAGAGCAACGACGTCATCCTGCCGCAATATGCCATCCAGACGCTGTTCGAGGCGACGCGCGGCCGCGACACCTACATCACGACCGAAGTCGGCCAGCACCAGATGTGGGCGGCGCAGTTCTTCGGCTTCGAGGAGCCGCACCGCTGGATGACCTCGGGCGGCCTCGGCACCATGGGTTACGGCCTGCCGGCCGCACTCGGCGTCCAGGTCGCGCACCGCGACAGCCTGGTGATCGACATCGCGGGCGACGCGTCGGTGCAGATGACGATGCAGGAGATGTCGACGGCGGTTCAATTTGATCTGCCGATCAAGATATTCATCCTGAACAACCAGTATATGGGCATGGTGCGGCAGTGGCAGCAGCTCTTGCATGGCAACCGGCTGTCGCATTCCTATTCGGAAGCACTGCCGGATTTCGTCAAGCTGGCGGAAGCGTTCGGCGCGGTCGGCTTGCAGGCAATCAAGCCCGGCGATCTCGACGGCGCGATCAAGGAGATGATCTCGGTCAAGCGCCCGGTGCTGTTCGATTGCCGCGTGGCGGCGCTGGAAAACTGCTTCCCGATGATTCCGTCCGGCAAGGCGCACAATGAAATGCTGCTGCCGGCGGAAGCAACCGACGAGGCGACCGCGGCCGCCTTCGCCGGCGGCAAGGCGCTGGTGTGAGGACGCTAGATGTAAATTCCACTGTCATCGCCGGGCTTGACCGGGCGATCCAGTACGCCGCGGCGTCCCGATTGCTCTCTGGCGTCTCTGGAATACTGGATCCCCGCCTTCGCGGGGATGACGAGAATGCGGGAAGATCGACTGGAAACCAAAATGTTTGATCTCAAGCAACTCGAACATGCGCACACCGTTGTCGGGGCAGCGATGCCGCCGACGCCGGCGCATGCCTGGCCGCTGTTGGCGCAGCGGCTCGGCAGTGACGTCATCGTCAAGCATGAGAACCACACCCCGATCGGTGCCTTCAAGGTGCGCGGCGGGCTGGTCTATGTCGAACGCCTGAAGCGCGAACGGCCCGGCACCGCCGGGATCATCTCGGCCACCCGCGGCAACCACGGTCAGAGCCTTGCTTTCGCCGCGCGCCGCTATGGCGTGCCGGCGACGATCTATGTGCCGCTGGGCAATTCGGTCGAGAAGAACCAGTCGATGCGCGCTCTTGGCGCCAACCTGGTCGAACACGGTGAGGATTTCCAGTCGGCGCGTGAGGAAGCCGAGCGTCGCGCGGCACGCGATGGTCTCGAACCCGTGCCGTCGTTCCATTCCGACCTCGTGATGGGCGTCGCCAACTATGCGCTCGAATTGCTGCGGGCCGCGCCGGACCTCGATGTGCTCTATGTGCCGATCGGGCAGG
>WNGR01009753.1_pt1 | contig 10067 bp, 13 predicted proteins | sample 5407581 | NCBI WGS metagenome assembly WNGR01 (sample SAMN13153383, study PRJNA577476) | soil metagenome | isolation source: 80 cm soil or saprolite under Garry oak tree replicate 2 | place: USA:California | collected 2016-06-15
CATACCGCGAAGGCCTGTTCCCATTGCAGCGGATCGCCAGTATGGCCCTTTGTGCCGCCCCGATAGCGCGCTTCGATGAAATCGGCCGGCGTCGCGCGGTCGCCGAGATCGTAGCGCTCATAGGCTTCGGCCGGCAGGTATTTCATCAGTTCGATCTGAAAGATGAAGGTGCCGACGCCGTGCAACAGCGCCTTGCCGTTATAGACCTCGACCGCCATCGGCGCTTGCGGCCCGTGCGCCACGAAAATATCGGCCCCGGCCTCGATGCAGCGGCGGCCATATTCGAGCGTGTAGTCGGCGATGTCCTCGATGTCGGAGCGGCGCTTGGCGGTGAGCAGAGTGTCGCCGCCCTGTTCGTGGCCGTGGAAGCTGGCGATCACCCGGTCCGCCAAGCTGCGCGCACATTTCACCTGCCGGACGTTTTCCCTGAGGTCGATCGGATTGGGTTCCGTCTTGATCGCGAATTTGTTGCCGAGGCGGAATGTCTTGCCGAGAAAATTGTACGTGTCGGTGACGTTCTTCTTTTCGGGATCGCCCTGGTTGCGGCGCCGTTCGAGCTCGGCTTCCCAGCCGATGCGCTTGGCGATCTCCCGCAGTTCGGCGAGCGTCGCGGAATCGACCTCATAGATTTGCTTGTGACGAAAACCGTTGACGCCCGGATGGCCCAAAGTGTCATAGCGCTGGTCGCCGGCGCGCGAACTGCCTCTGAACTGGCTGCTCGTCGCGACGAGCGCGATGCGTCCCGTCGGCGTTTCGAGGTAAGCGGGGGCGCGCGCTTCCGCCAGATGGCGGCCTGAACCCGCATGGACGATGCCGGCCTCATCGAGGTAGCGCACCGTGTCGAAAATGCCCTTCACGCCGTAATCGTCCGCGTGGCCGCTGCCGCAGGCGACCATGTTCACGCCCAGCCATTTCAGGTCTTGCAGGAGCGCCGGCTCCGTCGTCACATAGCTGCCGCCTTCGAGGCGCTGCTGGTGCGGATCCTCGAGATAGGGATGCGCGCAGGATTCGAAATTAGCAAACACCGCATCGGCGGCGTTGAGCATGTCGCGCATTTTCAGATATTCCGGCTCGCGAAAGACCGAAACCGAGCGCGTCATCATGATGTCGCCGAGCAGCGCGATTGTTTGCCTGGTGTCGTCGGTCACGGGACGCGTCCTTATTTGTTCGCAAGGTACTCGTCGAATAGTTTGGACAGCCGCCCCGTCACGGCGGCCGGCGTTGCCGAGAGCCGCGCGATCTCCTCGGTCAATTGCTCTCCGGTCATGGGATTATCCACTGCGAGTCTCGCGGCATGTACGGCGGTCGTGAAGTCAGGGTCCTTGACCGTGGCGTCGAACGCCCGTCGCAGGAGTTCGAGTCGGTCACGCGGCACGCCGGGAGGCGCGACGTAGGGCCGGGCGAATTTCTGTCGTTCGAGCAGCAGGTCGAGCGACTGACGATCGGCGTCGTTCTTGGCCTGATCGATGATAAGCGGAACGTCTGGAAGATCGGGATCCCTGTGATAGCCGTGCTGAATGATGATGGTCACCTTCCTGTCCCTGATCCAATCCGGCTGCTGGGTCTTGAGATCGCCCCACGAATTGCCGAACGTTCCCTGCAATTCGCCGCGTTCAAGCGCCAGTTTCACTTTGGCAGAATCCTCATAGCCGATCACGAGCTTGAATTTCGTGCCGAACAAGGCATTCGAGAGGATCGCCATCTTGGCGCCCATCGAATTGACGCTCGCGTTGCCAATCACGACTTCGGATTTCTTGGTGGCCTCATAGGTCTGAACCGGCGACGTATGCCACACGTAACCGACGAACGGGTCTTCGCTGATGCTGCCGATCCACGCCAGCTTGTTGACGTCGAAATGCGTCTGTTTCGGTTCTTCGAAGGGCGCAGTCGGAATGCCGTTATGGACGCCCGCGATCACGGTACCGTCGCGCGGCGCATTGTTGTAGAGATAGTTTGTCGCCCGCAGGCCGCTCGCGCCCGGCATGTTCTGTACGACAATCGTCGGACGTCCGGGCAGATGGGCCGGCAGGAACCGCGCGATCAAGCGGGCGAACGTATCATAGACACCGGCGGGTCCGCTGCTGATGACGAGGCGGATTTGCTTGCCTTTGTAGAAATCGTCCTCGGCCGCTTGCGTTGCCTGAGCTGACACGACAATGGCGATCATGATCGCAAATGCCGGGCCGGCGAACCGAGCCGCGATTGGTCCATTACGCACCATCAATGATCTATCGCACATCTTGTATTCTTTGTCCTCGAATTAACATGGAGGCCCGACTGCCTGGCTGAGGATAACGGCAGGCAAGCAGCTGTTGGGCAAACTTCCTGCCTGACGGCCGCGCCGCCGAAAACAAGGCTTCTCTGCGTAAGGGCGACGGCATTTCGCAGCGCCGCCAAACCTTGAGCCTGCGCGCTAGCTTTGTTGGTCATCCAGTGGGGGGTCGACTGCGGTGCGCTCAGCCTTGCGCAGCGCAGCTTTCTCGTCCTTCTTTCTTTGTTTCTCTTCGCTCCGTGCGCGTGCCGCCCTCTCTCGTTCGGCTCGATCTCTTCCGTAATTCGGCCTGAATGCCATTGGATCCTCTTGATGCGGGTTGATTTTCCTACTTAATGGCGTTATATAGGTAGTGTTCGAGGTTTTGCCTGTCCTTGTTGTTAGCCCGCTAGGGCTCTTCCCAAGACAACGTTGAATTCGGACGCAAGGCTGCACGATGTCGCGCAGCTCATAGACGCCGATCGGCGTTTCAAAGGAGGCCAGATATGGCTCAAGGCACAGTCAAGTTTTTCAATGCACAAAAGGGCTTTGGCTTCATTCAGCCGACCGATGGCGGACAAGACGTATTCGTTCATATTTCCGCAGTCGAGCGCGCCGGAATGAGCAACCTCAATGAGGGGCAGAAGCTCAGCTACGACGTTGTGAGCGAGCGCGGCAAATTGGCCGCCTCGAACCTTCAAAACGTCTGATCGCCTCCAAGACCCGGGAGATCAGGCCCGGCGCCCGGGCGCCGGGCAATTTGACTGGCCCGACGGGTCTTGATGTCCGCAATGCTGCTCTCGATGGGTGGCTTATCCGTCGTAAACAACGATAGGAGAATGACAATGGCACGAAAGCCGGCAACGCGAGCTGAATTCACCCTTTTCGACGTGGTCTACAAAGACGGTTCTCAGCGCTCCAATCGTAGAGTGCCAAGCGAAGTCCTCGGCGGCCTTGACGGCGATGTCCCCGCGCGCGCCGTCATTGAAGAACAGGATCGGCTGATCGCCGAGAAGTCAGGTACCCCGGCCCTGGCCGTGAAAAGCATGCATCGATCCGGCAGCAAAAAAGCCGACGAAGCCATGCGATCGCCGCGGTACGCGTCATCATCGAACTGATCGACGGCGCGGGTTATCAAGACGTCGCGCTCTTCATGCTGTCCGACCGGCTTTCGAGCTGGACTACCCGCAGCGGCCCGGATCGCCAGGCGGGCATCGCGGCGAAGTCCCCTATGTCGTTTCTCGGTCCGAGGACATCGACCTGAAATAGTGTTCGGCGTACTGGTAATAGTTCTCCGCCCCGACGACATTGCCGGACTGGGCCTCAGCTCGGGCTAGGGCGATATATCGCTCATAGTTTCTTTGCGCGCTTTGCGAGCCCTTGGACTCGGGGCGCGCGGCGCTCGATGTCCACCGCTTGGCGCGGGGAGCAAACGATCTCGCCGGTCTGGGTTGGCGCGTAGGACCATTCTGCATCGCTCACTCCTTGGTCATGGCAGGTGAAATAAGCTCCGCGTGGCACACGAAGGACGAGAGTTAGAGCTGGTGGTATACGCCGCCCTTGCTCGTGGCCGACGCACTATTCGCAGTGGAGAAATGCCGCCGAGAAGATGCTCACGATTTCTGGAGCTGCTCGGTTCAGTCGTTGTGGCGGTACCTGCCGACTACACACGATATTTATGAACCGATCATGTTATTTGGGGTTAGCGGGCGGGAATTGTCAAGCACGGCACCGCCATCGGCCGCGTTGTCAAACGAAAGGGCGAGCCGTATGCTCTTTATCGAGGAAAAGCAACAGGACGAGGGCTGTGCATGAGCATCAACGTCAACCGATACGCGAAGCCATGCGGTAAACGCATGTCTGCAAGGGGATAGTACGCTCGGCCGTCTCCGAGTGGATTGCCAGCATCGGGCTCGACCCGAACGTGCTACGTCGAGACTCACGACCAGAAGTACCGCGGTCATTTTCTTCTGCGCCGAATCGAGTTCACGCCAGAGAAGTTGGCAATCGAGTTGGACCGTCCGTCAGATAATATTGTCTGCATTACCCTTAGTATGGCGATCTCAGACTTCGTTCAGTTTGGCAGCGCCCTAGCGATCACTACAAAAGCTTCGGAGCGGCGTAGTTCATCCTCAATTGACTGGGCTATCCGAACCACCTGCGGCGCCGATTCGGCGATCAATCTTGCTTCTGGCGGGCGAGTCGGCAACCCTCGCATGACTAGGAATAGCGAGTTGATCCGCCCCCACTTGTTGTTGTTGGCATCCACGGCCTCTAGCGCTTCTCCGTAGGTGATAACGGCGTCCTGAAGCCGCTCCGCCTTTTCCTGCACCTGTGCGATCCTACTCAACGGAAAAGCGCGTCTTGACTTGTCTGCGATCGATCGGGCGGCCTCCACGGCCTGAACCAATGTGGCGTCCGTGACAGCCAGTCCTAGTTCGATTTTAGCCTCCAAGACGTCCAAGAACCCGCTTGGGCGTTGAGCATTATTTTCGAGAGCCCGCGCGAACTCCAGCGCCTCGTCAAACGCGCGAGTGGCGTCCGTGACGCGACCGGCTTTGTATTGTGCGCGAGCCAATCTGGTGAGCGCCATGATGTGCCACCTTGCCTCGCGGACCTCCGATGCCGCTTGCTCGGCGCGTTCGAATGTCGCTGCGGATTGTGCTCGAAGCCCCGCTTCACTCTGAGCCTCGGCGATCTTGGACAAGGCGAGACTTCTGGAGACATCCGCCTTCCACAGGGAACTGTCCTTGATGGCCGGAATAAATTGCAAGGCCGCATCGAGCGTGGCTGCAGCATCTTCGATCAGGCCCGTCTTTGCTTGCGCTTTAGCGACATCAGAAAGCGTTTCCACATAGAGTTCTGCACTTGCCGCTAAGTGGCGGACTCTGGGACAACTCGGCCAACGTTCCGGCGGCGTTTGTGACGCATGCGCAGCGTCCAATGCCTCTTTCAAGATGAGGCCGGCCTCGTTTCGCAGCCCGCGCTGCGCCTGAACTTCGGCAATCATTCGCAACGCCCCGCACGGAGGTGCGGGTGATATTTGATGAAGCGCGCAGCCTGGAGCGAATTGGAGATATTCCCTGCTCTTGCCTGTTGTTCCGCTAACGCCTTGAGCAGGACGTCCAGCCGGACCTCCGGCGCAGGGACAACCACACACGGGGAGCTTGCTGATAACTCCAAGGCCTCTGCCACCTTCAAACTCCCCTCGAAGGTGCTGGTCGCCTCGGTCGCCAGTCCCGCCTCAGCCTCCGCTTGGGCAATAGATTGCAGCACTTCGGCGCGACCGAGTTGATCGTTGAGCGAATCGGCAAGCTGACGGGCTTGGATAAGCATCTCCCTTGCCTCATTCGCCAACCCGAGGCGCGCCTGCGCGCTCGCAATCGACCGCAATGCGGTAATGCGCGCCGTTTGGTCAGGGGGGATCGACTGTGTCATGGGCTGCCGTGCCGATCACGTCGCTGGCGCGGCAGCTTTACCCCCGGCTGCGGACCAACGGGCAGGCTGCCGGCGTCCGAGAAACCTCCACAGAAGCGCGAGCGCTTGGTCACGTGCAGCGGCTTGACGAAAACCGCCGGATCGTCGATCAGGACTTGGGCCTCAAGAAACGCGCCGCCTTCAGCGCCTGCAGGGGAGAGGTGAAAGAACTACAGCCCGAACACGTAGAGCACTGTCGCCCGCGACATGTCGCGCAGTTCAGGAGTCCTGGCGATCCTCGACTTGGAATTGGCGATCTGTCCCGATGGCCGCACGCAGCACGGACCCGACGCGATCGCGATGTATTGCTTGCCGTTGACCGAATAGGTCATGGGCGGCGCGTTGAAGCCCGAGCCGACATTGATCCGCCACAGCACATCGAGCGTCTGGTCATCGAAGACGACCGTATCAAGCCTCGTCTACCACCTAGTTCTCGGATCGCTGCCGGTACCGAAGACGACCGCCAGGTGAAGGACAAAGTCCTTGCCCTGAACGAAAAAAGGCGGTCCGGGCCGCCGCTAGGCTGACCCGGACCACCCGTTGCGAGACGGATTGCCCCGTCTCTACTCGACAACCGCTACTCTTACTCCCAAATGTCGCCTCCCTGTCGGGACCGTGTCGGGCCTCGCCGGACGGTCGAGAGGAAGTACTTGGCACAAAAGGAGCAACAACTAAAGCGACCGTGCAACCTTCAGTACAGCATCTATAAGCCTCGCGACGTCCGAGGCCGCTGCGCTTTCCACGAGGAAGCCGGTTTCCAGGCAAAAGACCTTCGCTCGAACTGAGAAAATTGGCCGATCCAACATAGGCAAGCGTATCGTCGGCGACGATGACCTTGGCGTAAAAGGTTTCAATCGGCAGCGCGCGGCCCGCCGCCGCATCGTGCACACTGGTATCGCAACATCTTCAGCCATGTGTCGTCGACCAAGGTGCGGGAGATCGCAGCCATGCTCAAGGCGATCCACGGCCAGCGAGGACATTGCGGCAGCGCGTGAGAACGCCATCCGAGTGATCGACAAGCTGCGGGCGTCACGGCTCACCAGAGCTGCCGAGCTTGCTGAAGCGGGGTCGAGAGACGCTGACCTACTACGACCTACTACGCCTTTCCGGAGGCGCATTGGCGGCGTATCCGCACCAACAACCCGCTCAAGCGCATCCTGCGCGAGATCAGGCGGCGCGCGCGGGTGGTCGGCGCATTCCCGGATGGGCAATCGGCCTTGAACCTCGCCGCCGCCAGGCTCCGGCACATCGCCGGCACCGCGTGGTCAACCAAGCGACATCTGAACATCGAGCTGCTGAAGGACCAGCAGATGAGAGGTGCCGTCACCGCTTGAGCCAGCGCAGGGCGCCGCTCAGCCCAAACCAAAAGTGCGAAAGAGCTGGACACTACCAACCCTGTCGAACGCATCGCCGCTTAACACCTGCCGCCCGCACCCCTCCGCCCATAGTCAACTGGTTCGCGGAGCCGGGAATACTTACAAACTGTTTGCACTTACGCCACGAAAGGTCAGAGACTCCAGCTCGTAACGATTGAATATGCCATCGGGCTTGGTTACGTCCTGGACGAACCGGAACCCCAACTTCTGTAGCACTCGAGCCGAGCGCAAATTAGTCGGCCTCACGTCAGCAGTGACGCTGGGTACGCGAAGATTGTTGAATGCATACGTCAGCACCGCCCGGGACGCTTCCAGTGCAAGGCCGCGGCCGGAGGCTAGCTCCGTAAAGCAATAAGCGAGTTGAACCTCGTGGTTCTCGCCCACCGGATTGCAAAGTCCACAGCGTCCCCTGACCAAATGCGGCAACTCATACGCAAGCCAAAAACCGAACTCATGGGTCGTCCAAAGCGAAGCATATCTCTGCAGCCGACGCCTCGTGGCATCGGGGCTCGGTACGCGGCCCTTTGTCATCAGTTGCGCAACAAGGGGATCGCTATCGAGGCAGCGCAATTCGAACTCATGGTCTTCAGTCAACGGTACAAGCCGTAATCGTTCGGTCTTCAGGCTCAGCGCCGACTCCCGCTTTGTATGCGCACCGATAATCCAGGGGTCCATGGCGATCTTGTCTTACTCACTTCCCGATGATCTGTTTCAAAAATGGATCGATTTCTTCCCACTGCGCGGAAATTGGGATGCTATGGGGTGTCGCGTCGTATACTCGCAAGTGCACGACCGTACCGTTTGCATGAAGTCTCTCTGCCAACAGCCGTGCTTGGTCAACGACACCTCCGCGATGATCTTCAGACCCATGCAAAATCAATGTCGCTGCCTGGATCTTGTCGGCGTACCGCAGCGCTGCGCGCTGTGCAAAGGCTTCCGGTGTCAGTCCTGCCTCTCGTTCAATGTGCTCGTCGAGGCCGGGATCTCCCGTGGGGTACGACGCGCCCACGTCGTATATGCCCGCTACTAGGATCAAGACTTTGATGCGAGGATCGGTCGTCGCTTCCATTGAGGCCGTTGCCGCGCCGCCGCTCACGCCGTACACGGCAACTCTGCTCGAGTCCGCACCTGGAACCTGCAAAAGGTAGTCAAGAGCTACTCGAACAGCCTTTTGGGACCGAGGTCCGAAAAAGTCGGCGGGTCCCGTTGTACGGCCGTATCCTGGCAGCGATACGGCTGCAGCAAGATAACCTCGTTCACGCATGATCTCCAAACGCCCCTCGTCAATCGTCGCCAACTGCGGACGCCGGTCGAGACGGATGAAAACGCGGGCGCCGGGTCGTGGCGGGCTCTGGTGCCCATGCACGAACAGTATGACCGGCCACGACCCGCTGGCTTCCGGCTTAGCCATGAAAAGTTCTACATCGGCTGGGTCCCCACCGGCTGAATGAAGAACCACTCTCTCCTCGGCGCGCAATGAACCTGTATTCACCGCTATTAGAAGGATGGGCATGAAGACAAATCGCATCGGAAGCATCCTTTGGGTGCAGCTGGCCGTTTGGATAGCCGCGGCGACAGTCTCGGAGAATGCTCTCCCTACCATCACGCTGCTGCCAGCTTACTGACACAGCGTCCGTGCCATTCCGGCCAGCTTTCAGGGCCATGGCGTCCGCTCACGCGCAACGGCACGTGCTGATGGTTACGAATATAACGCTGGAAAGCGTCATAAGCAGCTTCTTCTTCCGGAGTTAAAGGCTTGGAGCCTCGTGTTGCTTCAAAACGCATATCGATGCTCCAACGCACTCGCCCAGATCGATTCTCCAGCCCGGTGTGAACAGTCAGATTAGTAAAGAGAAGAACATCTCCGCGACGCATGGGCAACATTAGCACGGGCTCCCACGGTACCGAAGACGATCGCCAGGTGAAGGACAAAGTCCTTGCCCTGAACGAAAAAAGGCGGTCCGGGCCGCCGCTAGGCTGACCCGGACCACCCGTTGCGAGACGGATCGAACCGTCTCTTACTCGATAGCGCTACTCGATAATCGCTACTCGACTACGCGATGACTCGACAACTCTACTGACGACACTGACTAGGGCTGTGGCTGTCCGAGCGGCGGCGTCGGCCGGGCCGGAGGCGTACGTGGTACCATGCCCGTGGTAGGCGAACCCTGCTCGCCCACGGTCCTGGTCGCCTCCTTGTACGGCTTGAAATCCGCCGCCTGCTTCAGCTCGTCCTTGGTCATGGCGAGCTTGAGCTTCATGCTGTCGCGGTCGCTGGCCGGCTGGATCTGGAACGCCATCGGGGCGAGCGCCACGTCTTTGGCGCCGATCCCGAGGAAGCCGCCCACGCTGATCACGTAGGCAAGGATTTTTCCGTCCTTGTCGAACAGGATGTCACTGACATCGCCGATCTTCTCGTTATTGGTGCCCATGACGTCGGTGCCTTTGAACTTCGACGCCAGGAACTGATCCGCCTTTTGCTCGGTCACGAAGTGCTTTTCGCCCAGGGTCGCAACCCCCTCGGTCGAGGGAGCAGGCGCTGGCGCTTGGGCAAAGGCGGTCCCCGTCATGAGCGCGGCCGCTGCCGTCGTGATGATGAGTCTCTTGAGCATCTTTGCCTCCATAGGATTCACGAATTCAAACGGAAGAAGCCCCCGGAGGGACGCAACTTCCCACCTTCAAACAACTCCTGGAACTTCGGGGTGTTCCGGCATTTTTCGTGCACAAGTATGGCGGATGGAACTTCTGTGGGGGAACTTTGCTCCGGGGGACGAACATAGTGCGAATGCGGATGGAACTTCGGCGCACCGAGCGAATGAGAATGAAGGGTGGGCAAAGGGTGTGCCAGGAAGCTGGCGCGATCAGCTGGTGGAAGTCCAGCCCAGGTAGGGCGTAGCGAGCCGCCTGGAAGCGAGTGTTGCGCGAGCCCGGCGGCGACGCCGGCCGCGAAGCGTACACAGCGG
>WNGR01010576.1_pt1 | contig 10067 bp, 7 predicted proteins | sample 5407581 | NCBI WGS metagenome assembly WNGR01 (sample SAMN13153383, study PRJNA577476) | soil metagenome | isolation source: 80 cm soil or saprolite under Garry oak tree replicate 2 | place: USA:California | collected 2016-06-15
TTTTTGCTGTATCCTCTACATCGACCCTGTTGGTTGTTTCATCAGCTGCTTCAGTAGCACCAATACCTGGTTGAGTGACGCCGTCTGCCATCGCGCCATCCTGAGCGCACTTGTCATCCTGAGCGAAGCGAAGGATCTCTCTCGATGTTGCACCAGGACCTGGTTGACTAACGCCGTCTGCCATAGATCTTCAAACCCTTTTCGCGGTTCTTCTTGGTCATCAAGGTCATCGACCTGGAAAACTATCCTCGGTCCATTGTAACACATTGTATAACCTAAGAACGAAACAAACCAACTCACAACCTCGAGAGTCGGTTTGCACAGGACCAGGTTGATACCTACTTGACCCCCTATGGTACTATCTTCTTTGGCACAACCATTTTCAACCACCCAGGGAAGGTAGATACTCACTTTGACAAATCAAGATAACGCGTCCACCACAGCCATCGCTGAAGAGACGCTTTCCATAGCAGAACTGGCCCGGACCCTCGGAGCTGAATTGAAGCTGGACAGCACACAGATCGCCCGCACCATCTCCTTGCTGGATGAAGGCAACACCATCCCCTTCATTGCTCGTTACCGCAAAGAAGTTACCGGCAGCCTCGACGAGGTACAAATCCAGGCCATTGCTGACCGCGCGGGCGCATTACGGGCGCTATTTGAACGCAAAGCCGACGTGCGCAGGCTCATCGATGGACAGGGCAAGCTCACGCCCGAACTGGCCGCCGCCATTGCTGCCGCTTCCACCCTGCAAGAAGTGGAAGACCTCTATTTACCCTATCGCCCCAAACGCAAGACCCGCGCCAGCGTCGCCCGTGAAAAAGGGTTGGCCCCGCTCGCCGACCTCATCCTGCAGCAGCCCGAACTGCGAGGAGACATCGACGAGCTGCTAGAAGAACACTCCCGCCCATTCCTGGATCCCGAAAAAGGCGTGGAGACCAGCCTGGAAGCCTACGCGGGAGCACGTGATATCGCCGCCGAGGTGATCGCGGAAGACGCCAATGTACGCGGCAGAGTGCGCAGCGCCTTTTTCAAACGCTCCGCCATCACCACCAAAGTCGCCGATGCCGAAAAAATCGCAGAAAAGGATCCCAACGGCGTCTACCAACTCTACTACGCTTTCAATGAAAGCGTCACCAAACTTGTCCCTCACCGCGTGCTTGCCCTCAACCGCGCCGAGCGGGAGGATGTCTTGCGCGTTAGTGTCGCGCTGCCCTACGAACAGGTGCAGCGCGATATCACTCAGTACTATCCCATCAAAGCCACCTCGCCTTTCGCCGGCCAGCTTGATGAAGCGATGGAAGATGGCTATAAACGTCTCCTGGCTCCCGCTATGGAACGCGAGGTGCGTGTAGAGCTGACGCGCCAGGCCGAAGAACACGCCATCAACATCTTTGCCGCCAATCTACGCAATCTGCTGCTGCAGCCGCCATTGCGCGGGCGCAAAGTCCTGGGCATCGATCCAGGCTTTCGCACAGGCTGTAAACTCACCGTAGTCGATGAGACGGGAAAATATATCGAATCGGACACCCTGTACCTGCACCAATCCGAGAAGGCGCAGCAGCAACTGCGCGCTTTGCTGGCGCGGCACAGCATCGATGTGATTGCCATCGGCAATGGCACGGCCTCGCGTGAAACGGAACAGCTCGTCGCCTCGCTCATTCGCGAGCTCGAACAGGAGACAGGTAAGCCAGATAAGACGATAGGTTATGTGATCGTCAATGAGGCGGGCGCGTCGGTCTATTCGGCCTCGGAAGCGGCGCGCAACGAATTTCCTGCCCTCGATGCCACACAGCGCGGCACCATCTCGATTGCGCGCCGCTTGCAAGACCCTCTGGCGGAACTGGTCAAAATCGACCCCAAAGCCGTTGGGGTTGGTCTCTACCAGCACGACGTCGACCAGAAAGAGCTGGCGAACATGCTCGAGCGCGTGGTTGTCTCCTGCGTCAACTTTGCGGGCGTAGAGGTCAATTCCGCTTCCGCTGCCCTGCTCAAACACGTCTCAGGCATCAACGCCCGTGTTGCCAACGCTATCGTCAAATATCGCGAGGAACACGGTCCCTTCAAAACACGCGACGAGCTGCAAAAAGTATCAGGTCTCGGCCCGGCCACCTTCGTTCAGGCAGCAGGCTTCCTCAAAATCGCCAACGGCAGCGAGTTGCTCGACAACACCTTCATTCACCCGGAAAGTTACGCCGCCGCTCGCGCGTTGCTCTCTATGCTGCCCGCCGGGGGTGATGATAAGGGCAAAGTAGCCAGACCGGCCGAACGTGTCGCCCAGTTCCGCCAGTTCATCAAACTACAAAACAGTCTTGGCCGCGGCAATCGTAGTCGTAATGCAGAGAGCGATGGCGAGCAGGCGACCTGGACCGGTATCGCTAAAAAGGTCGGCGTTGGCCTGCCTACCCTCAACGACATCCTGGAGAACCTGGAGAAGCCTGGACTTGATCCGCGCGAAGCGCTGCCAGCTCCCCTCCTGCGCCACGATGTGCTCAAGATGGAAGACCTGCAAGCCGGCATGCTCTTGCAGGGGATGGTGCGCAACGTGGTGGACTTTGGCGCCTTCATCGATATCGGCGTCAAGCAGGATGGCCTGGTGCATATCTCCGAGCTTGCCGACCGCTACGTGCGCGACCCGCTCTCGGTCGTCGCCGTCGGGCAGGTCGTGCAGGTGCGCGTGTTGCACGTGGATATGCAGCGCGGAAGGGTGCAGTTAAGCATGAAGGGTATAGACAAGTAGAGCCGGCCAGCTTTTTGTCTCTCTCATCTCACGTCAATATACATGCGCTGCAATTGCACGGGCGAGACGCCAAATTTATACAGCGTGCGCAGATACCACATGAAGAGCACGCTGCGTAACAGGCCAATCTTCTCGTGCCGGCGCGCTGACGTTGTGACGTATTGCGGCAAGAGGACAACTTTGCCAATTTTTCGCAGCCGCAAGATAATCTCTAGATCTTCCATTAATGGCTGATCGGGATAGCCACCAACTGCTCGAAAGCTTGTTGCACGAATGAAATAGGCTTGGTCTCCGGTAAAAATTGTGCGCGTGCGCGAACGCAGATTCGTAATAAAGGCTACAAGCCGGTACGACCAGAGATGGCAGTTAAAGCAGACTCGGAAAGCGCCTCCAACCACTTTTGGTGTGGCCAGCGCTCGTTCTATGACATCAAATGCGTCGTGGGGGAGACGAGTATCGGCGTGAAGGAAAATAAGTACCTCTCCTCTGGCAGCCGCTGCTCCCACATTCATTTGTGTAGCGCGGCCGCGGGGTGAGCTGAGAACTCGACCAAAGCGTTCTGCTATAGCGACTGTTCTATCAACGCTCCCACCATCGACGATGAGCAGTTCGCAATGGTGATCAACGCATTGCCGGGTAAGATGTACAAGCTGCTCCTCCAGCAACACTTCCTCGTTCAACACCGGCACAACAATCGAAAAATGCATCGACCCCTCCTACAGGTTGATGCCTATTGGCGCACTCTTGCGGTCCTCCTTCTGGCTAGTGGAATAAAGGCCTTTTCATCGGCATGGGGCTGCGCCGGACGTACTTTCGCGTTAAGAGCACAGAATGACATAACGCCCCGCGGAGACGCGTTATGGAAACAGCAGCGTTCAATCCTGCTCATATCAATATCGCTCTCGTCCATAAAGGGTTTGACGAACAGGGTGAGCGTCTTGCGGCTGGTCCAGAACAATGGATCGGTACCAATGTGCGGCCACAGCGTCTTCATCAACTTGAGGCTGCCGCCGATATTGGAGACGATCTGCGGTAGAACGGCAGCACGACCACGGGTGAGCATCCGCAGGGTCATGTTTGGGCGTGGCCCCATTACCTCCATGAACTCTTTCAGCGTGAAGTTCGGGGCGATAGGTTTGTAACCATCTTTGGTGTATTTGAGCAGGGAGAAGGTGTTGCACAACGGTGAGCCCTCGCCCACCGGAAAGAACAAGTCTTCAGAGACGCCGGTCTGCTCCTCGATGAGTTTGAGTATTTCAGGCATACGCAGTTTACGCGGCGCTTTGCTCTGTTCTGTCTGTCCAGGGCCGTTGGTCTCTGCTCCATGATGGTTGACCTCGAAGCGGCCAAAGGGAGTGGCTGCCTGGAAGGCGATGGCACAGACCGTACCTGGATGCTCCCACGCGAAATGGACAACCTGCTGGATCTGATCACTGTTGAGACCATCATAAAGTGGGACGGCCAGGGTTGAGGGTAGCTTGACGCGCTCAAGAGCGGCAATGGCCTTGACACGCACAGCCCATAAATCTTCACCCCGCAGCTTGAAGATGTCGTCAGGGCGCGTGCTGTCGAACTGGAGATAGACCGAAGTGAAGCCCCACTCAACGAGCTTTTCGGCAAAATCAGGTTCGCGAGCCAGGCGGATGCCGTTACTGACCATTTCTAACTGGCCAAAGCCCTTGCGCTTGACCATGGCGGCAATTTTTTCCAGGTCCTTGCGTACCGATGGCTCTCCACCGGATATCTGGAGAGAGATACCTTTACCTTCAACTGCAATCAACTGGTCAAGACGGGTCTCAATCTCTTCCAACGAGTAGTCACGCTCTGCAGGGCTGGAGTATGCATAACACATTGGGCACGTGAGGTTGCAGCGCTCCGTAACCTCCAGGATGGCCAGGCCTGCCGGCTTGCGCAGCGGGAAGGGCGAAAGCCCCTTGGAAATATCTGTATTGCCGCCGTCACCATAGCGCTCGATCATGATCTTTTCGATGTCAAATGACTTACGATAGTAAGCGGCATGGTATCCAAGATCCGTATCAACTACACCGTGCGCTGGGCAGCTCCGGCTGAAAAATACCTGCTCATTTTCGCGCACTTCATAGGTTGCGGGAACAATTTCGCCACAAACAGAACAAATGCTGCGCGTCTCCTTAAGGATTTCGGTCAAGGTGATACTGCTTTCGTAAATGCGTTCAAACATATTCGTTGCGCTGAAAACGTCTGCACACTACACGGGTGCTCCCGTGTAGCCCTGGCCAGGCAAAGTACCGTTTACATGCTACTTTATTCTACCATGAAGGGGCGCATTCATGCTTTTGAGTCGCCTACGGCGACTCTCCCATTTTTGTGTTGGTTGAGAGCTTTGCCGCCTGCGGCGGCAAAGCTCTCAACCAACACAAAATACTTTGCGAACTGCCGCAGGCAGTGAGGAATCAAGAAGGGAGGAAGCCTGAAGAGTTAATAATTGTCTTGTCGACAAGCTGCTCAGCTTGTCGACGCAAAGCCTGTAAACCTTCGCTGAAGCGCACAGGATAAGGATGCTCGACAGAAAGCGCTCGATACCGGCCGGGCAGCATTTTTAAATTATGCTGGGCCAGTTCACGGATTTCTGAAAGAGGCGGTAGACTGCCAGGAATCATTTCACCATTGCGCATGACCGGGCGCAGGAGCCGCTGATAGTTCTCTGGGCGTGGTTCGAGTGCAAGCTGAACGATGTCCTCTTCCCATTGTGGATGGCGGTAGATCTCTTTCTTGCCAGGCCACGTGGTTTTGGGCCCGGCAATTTTTACCTTGGGATATTCTGTGCCCGTATCATCTACGTACCATACTTCCTTGTAGACGGCGCCAAGTGCCCCACCGGAGACGCCTTGCTCGATAGAACCTGCTCCACTTCCCAGCGTTGTGCCTACCCCAAAGGAGTCGATAGCTGCTCCCGCCTGTACAAGTTCGCTAATCTTCCACTCGTCCAGGTCGCCGCTGGCCAGAATGCGTACATTCTCCAGGCCAGCCTTGTCAAGTTGTTCACGGATGTAGTTGCTATCCGCAACAAGGTCACCGCTATCCAGGCGTACAGCGGCAAGGGTATGGCCCAGGGTTTCCTGGGAACGTAAAGCAACTGTGATAGCTGTATGGATAGCATTGCGTGGATCGTAGGTATCGAGCAGCAAGGTATAGCGGTTGTAAGCGGCTGCAATTGCTTCGAAGGCCTCTTCTTCTGTGGAAAAGAGTTCTATCAAAGCATGTGGTACCGTTCCAGTAGCAGGTAGGCGGAATTCGTAGGCGGCATTGAGCAGCGAGGTGCTGGCACATCCCCCGATGTAGGAGGCGCGTGCTACCGTTAACGGCTCTTGAGCGCGCCGGAAAGCAAACTCTGCAACACGCCTTGGGCGTCCTTGTTCAGCAGCGTAGACAATACGGGATGCTTTGGTGGCAATGAGTGTCGAGAGGTTAATGGCCTGCAGCAGACCTGCCTCTATCAGTAATGCTTCACGGAAAGGGGCCGTAACGCGCATAATTGGCTCATTGGGGAAGACAATGCTGCCTTCCGGCAAAGCCAGAATCTCACCTGTGAAGCGCAGGTTAGCCAGTTCATCAAGAAAGGCCGCATCGTAGTCACGAATGTTAGCGAGAAATTTCAGTTCCTCAGGCGTATAGCGAAATGCCTGGACGAATTCGAGTGCAGCCTCTAATCCAGCAACAAGCAGGTAGGCGCCTCCAAAGGGAGCCGTGCGAGTATAAAGATCAAAAGTGGTCAAACCATTATGACCGGTACGCCAACTTACGTATGCAGAATCTGGGTGATACATGTCAGTCATCAATCCTGGATGAAAACCTGGAGCACGACGATGCATAGCAATTACCTCATTCAGTGCTTACTCATGACTTAGTGTGGATTGTACCATATGTTATGCAAGCGATAAAGCACTTGCTCAAAGAATTTGACATGCAAACCCTGGTATGATAACCTTTAATCGGTTACCAACCCTTTTCCGTAGTGCTGAAGCGCCTTCAGGCATTCGTTCAGACTTGTGTACTCACAATTTGGAAGGAGTAACCCTGCAACGTATTTAAATTAGGTCAAGACCGAAACTCATCCACGTTTGTACTGTCTCTATTCCTGGTCAGCCAGGAAAAGAAAGGAGTGTTATTCAATAGTGAAACTTTCTGGACGCTAGTCCACAAGTCAGCGTTATGGTTCCGTCCGTGAATGTATGGAGTGTCCATGTACCAGGAGCAGCCCCTCGAAGTGTTGCTCTTGCGAAAAATCACTAATTTAGATGGAGGTACCATCAATGACGATGAAGCGCGAAATTACTGTCACAGTGAATGGTCAAGAGTACCATTCAGAAGTTGAACCACGCATGTTGCTTGTACATTATTTGCGTGAAATGTTGGACCTGACGGGAACTCATATCGGGTGTGACACCTCACAATGTGGAGCTTGTACAGTACTACTTAATGGCGAATCTGTAAAATCCTGTACCGTACTGGCTGTTCAGGCCGATGGCTGCGAGGTGACCACTATCGAAGGGTTAGCCCCCGAGGGAAGTTTGCATCCTATCCAGGAGGGCTTCTGGGAGAAGCATGGTCTCCAATGTGGCTTCTGCACTCCTGGCATGATTATGGCCTCGTATAACCTGCTCAAACACAATCCCAGACCGACCGAAGAGGAGATCCGCACAGCGCTCAAAGGCAATATCTGCCGCTGCACTGGCTATCAAAACATCGTGACCGCGGTCCAGTATGCTGCTGACCAGATGAGGACTGCTGCTACTGCGCCTGTAGGCGCGGGCGAGTAGCCCCTGGGCGAAGGTAAGCCTTTACATTTCTTCCCACTACTTTCTATTTCTCTATGAGGAGAAAGGACAGGTGTACAATGGGTATTGCAGCTATGGTTGGTTCGCCAATCAAACGGCGTGAAGATCCTCGACTGATTACAGGTCAGTCAACCTATGTTGATGACATCAAACTCCGTGGCATGCTTTATATGGCTGTTGTGCGCAGCCCCTATGGTCATGCTCGCATCAACAGTATTAACACTGATGCGGCCCGTAAACACCGTGGTGTTGTGGCCGTTTATCTTGCGGAAGACCTCAAAGCTGCCTCTGTGGGCAACATTGCCATTGCCGTTCCATTGGGAGAAATTGCCAATGGGATGGGTGTCCGTAGCGCGCTGGCCGACGGCAAGGTGCGTTTCTATGGTGATCCTGTCGCCGTGGTCATTGCGGAAGACCCCTACACTGCCCGCGATGCGCGCGACTTGATCGATGTTGATTATGAGCCCCTCCCGGCAGCCGTCGATGTCGAGAAAGCCATGCAGCCTGGCGCGCCGCTATTATACGAGGAGTTCGGCACAAATGTCGCTTTTGGCATGCACCCTCCTACCGACGACATTGACAAAGTTTTTGAACAGACACTAGCCGATGGTGGGGTCGTGGTCAAACAACGCATGGTCAATCAGCGGCTTGCTCCTTGTGCTATGGAGACGCGTGGGGTGGTAGCAGAGTACCGCAAAGTTGACAGAACTCTTACCGTCTGGAGTTCATCGCAGATTCCCCACCTGCTGCGTAACATTCTGGCTGCGCAGGTGGGTCTACCCCAGCACCAGGTGCGTGTCATCGTACCCGAAGTTGGTGGTGGTTTTGGCTCCAAGCTCAATGTCTACCCCGAAGAAATTGTGGCGGCTTTTGCTGCCATGAAGACAGGGCATCCCGTTAAATGGATAGAGGACCGCAGTGAGAATCTGGCGGTGACCATCCATGGACGCGACCAGGTTGACTATGTCGAGGTCGCTGCGACCAGGGATGGTAAGGTAACCGGTCTGAAGATTTATGGCATCTCTGACCTGGGCGCGTATTCTCAACTCTTCACCGATGTGATTATGATTGCTTTAGGTTTCCCTGTGTCTTGTGGGTGCTATGACATTCCCAACATATACCTCAGTGCCGATATCGTCTTCACGAATAAGGTTCCCACCGATGCTTATCGTGGGGCGGGGCGTCCAGAGGCAGCCTACATTGCTGAGCGGGCCATAGACCTGGTGGCCCGCGAACTGGGCAAGGACCCGGCTGAGGTACGCAGACTCAACTTCATCCAGCCGGACCAATTCCCGTATAAGTCGGCTGCTGGAGCAGTTTATGACACCGGCAATTACGAGGGCGCGCTGGATAAAGCCCTGGATCTGGCGGACTACAATAATCTGCGTGCAGAACAGGCCCAGAAACGTGCTGAGGGCAAGTTGATGGGCATTGGCCTCTCCTCCTATGTCGAGATTTGCGGCATAGGGCCCAAGGGCACCGCGCCGGTTGGTCTCTACGAGAGCGCCCGTGTCCGAGTTGAGCAGGGTGGCGATGTTATGGTCTACACTGGCTCGTCCCCGCATGGACAGGGCGAGGAGACAACATTTGCCCAGATTGTTGCTGATGAGTTTACTATCCCGGTTGATAATATTCTGGTTGTGCATGGCGACACCAACTCGACGCCAGAGGGTCGCGGTACGTACGGAAGTCGCACCACTGCCGTGGGTGGCTCTGCCGTCTTCACCGCTGCACAGAGGCTGAAGGAGAAGATGAAGCAGATTGCCGCCAATATGTTGGAAGCCAACGTTTCTGATGTCAATTTGGAGGATGGCAAATTCTCGGTGGCCGGTACGCAGAAGTCTGTGGCCTTTGGCGAGGTGGCTGCAGCCGCCAATCTCTCCAATACGCTCGCTCCTGGTATCGAGCCTGGCCTGGAGACGACAGTCTTCTGGGAGCCGGAGGCCTGCGTCTTCCCCTTTGGCACGCATATCTGCGTGGTCGATATAGATAAGGAGACCGGTGAGGCACAGATCAGGCGCTTTGTGGCAGTTGACGACTGTGGCCGCCAGCTCAATCCCATGTGCACAGGGTGTTGGCCAGGCGCTGATCGAGGGTGTCGAGTACAGTGAAGATGGCCAACTCTTGACTGCAACATTTATGGATTATGCCATGCCGATTGCCTCAGAGCTACCTCACTTCGAGCTTGATCACACAGTGACCTTGACAACCGTCAATCCGCTAGGTGTGAAAGGTGTCGGCGAGGCCGGCACGATCGGTTCTACGCCAGCGGTAGCTGCTGCCGTTGCTGATGCACTGGGCGTGGCGCATGTTGATATGCCGTTCAAGTCTGAGAAGCTGTGGAAAATCATTCAACAGCAGCAGCAACAACCGCAGCAATAGGGTGAAAAGGAGGAAAATGTATGTCTATTCCAGCAGCATTTGATTATCATCCCGCGAAGACGGTGGATGAAGCTCTTGCGCTTCTGCAACAATATAGTGACGATGCCAAGTTATTGGCAGGTGGGCAT
>WNGR01009755.1_pt1 | contig 10066 bp, 17 predicted proteins | sample 5407581 | NCBI WGS metagenome assembly WNGR01 (sample SAMN13153383, study PRJNA577476) | soil metagenome | isolation source: 80 cm soil or saprolite under Garry oak tree replicate 2 | place: USA:California | collected 2016-06-15
GGGGATCGGATGCAATTCGATCAACCTAATCGGCGCGAGTACATCACGCGCTTATCAGCGCGCCGACCGGTTACGGCATCACTCGCCTATCGCAACATTGCCCGACGAGGTTACCATGCAAGAAAATCTCATGAAGATGGGTTTCGGCCTTCTGTATTCACTTACCGCAGTGGTTTTTCTTGTCCTGTTCTCCGGATCTCCCGCGGTCGCCGCGGGAGAGGGAGAGGCATTCATCTTCTTGCCCGGCGAAGCACCCCATTACGGCGGCCAGCAGGGCCGAGAGGCAGATATCACCGAACTGCTGGCGACAACTGAGCAAACTGGGGGCGTGGTCGGCATCTTTCGCCAAACCATCGCGCCTAAGAGCGGCCCTCCTACGCACCTGCACGGAATGGAAGCTGAATTCTGTTACGTTGTGAGCGGTCAGTTCAACTTCAAAATGGGCGAACGTGTTGTGAGCGCGCCCGCCGGGTCCTTTATCTTCATTCCTCCCAGGACACCCCACACGTTCCAGAACATAGGGACGGAGCCCGGTGTGTTGTTGTTCGGTGTGACACCCGGCGGGTTCGAGAAGATGTTTGCGGAACGGCAGGGTCTCGATGCGCAGACGAACGAGAATCTTATGGCAAAGCACCACATGCAAGTCGTGGGGCCGCCCCTTCGGTAGGCTTGCGCCCGCCTTTATCCGAGCTGGTTCCTAGGACGGGACGAGGCTCAACTATGGTTGCAAGGACCCCGGCCTGGAATCCAGGGTCGACCGACGTGCCGCCGAGGTTGCCTTGTCTCGACCGGCTCGCGTGCGCCGACGAGGGTGATCGAATAGCTGTCCCACGATGTCGCCTATTGACCCAAGGCAGACATGGAGCTTTCTGTCGATTTGTGGCATGGTGCTGAAGTATCGTGTGGAGGCACGCCTATGCCGATTCTTCGTGGAGTCCTAGGCAAGGTACCGAGTGGCCCAAGAGCCCGAGTCCGAAACTTCATTGCGAACAAGGAACTTGGTACGAAATCCGACGTCCATGAGAACGTCATCAGCCCGGGAGTGATACTTCCTTGGCATTTTCACGAAACGGAAGAGGTCATTGTAGTCCTCGAAGGTAACGGTGAGTGTAGAACGGAAAACGGCACGGAGACGTATGCCGCTGGGGATGTCATCATCCTGCCGCCGCGCGTGAAGCACTCGCTGAAAAATTCCGGCAATACCCTCATACGCCAGATTTGCATCTTTCCAGATGACCCCAAGACGACCTTTTTAGAGGATGACTACCCGGGCCAGACAGTCGATATGTTCAATCCAAGCGAATGGACCAAACCAAGCAATGGCGGCCCGCCACAATCAGCCTGAGACAGTACGCTTGGCGAATGTCGCTTGTTGGCGCTTTTCGGACTTGGCGCGCTGTCTGACTTGAGTCCGCAATGCAGATCTAAAGCGGACATCGGCGAGAGCGACAACAGCGAGCTAGACGACGTGAGTGTCTCGCGAGAGCCGTCTGATCAGCCCGGCTATCCGACCCTCGAACGGTCAACCGCAGCATGGGTGACGCTCGCGCGCCCCTTAGGAGACAACTCGACTTCCTCTGCGGCGGTAACGTTGACCAGTTAGGTTAAGAAGCGAGTTTCGTTGCGCTGTTACAACCAGCCGCTACCAAATGGATTCAACTTTTTGTCTTATTTTAATGATTGGTCGTTTATGAAGAAAAAGCGTGAAGTTTTGACCGAAGCTATTTGCCCCGCCTGTGATGGCACAGGGTTACAGAAGGTCAAACAGCCAACGCAACCGGGCCACAAAATCTATCCTGCGAAATGCGAGGAATGCCTCGGCAAAGGCCGAATAAAGAAGCCAACTTCGTGATCTATTTTGAATAAACCGGCAGACCTTTGGCGCTTTCCAGCGCGGCGCCGGTCGCGCTTTGGGCTTATGCCGATGGAGCGCTCGCATCACGCCGCCTAACCGTACAAGTGGCGGATATGTCAAAATCGATGCTAAGGACCCATATGCGACATTGTCCGCAAGCAGCGGAGATGAAGTCGCTCGCGACCTCTTCCTGAGAGTCCATTTGAGCGGTTACAGTTTGATTGGTGCATCGTTGCTGGATGGCCGCGGTCCAGCATCGCGGATGTTGACGGGCATGAGGCTTCGCGGTCATCAATATGCCAAGGAGCCCAATGTAAAGTTGATCGACCAACAACCTGTTGCGAGAACGCCCATGCAGACGCCGCCGCTTGATCCCGATGTCGCCGATACCGCGCCCTCCGATTCCGTGTTGACCGCTTACGACGAGGAGCACCTCATCACGTATCTACGCCTGCTCGACGCGGATGTGGAAGGTGCGGACTGGCGCGAGGTGGCACGAATAGTGCTGCATCTTGATCCCGAACATGAATCCGATCGCGCACGGCGGGCGTTCGACAGCCACTTATCGCGCGCCAGATGGATGACGGAGCATGGTTACCGGCACCTGCTACGTGGTGGCGCATCCGTTTAAAGCGGCCCTGCCAATTCGCCACGGCCGCGCAAATCGGCTCCGCGACCCTACAGGTTCGGCTAATGTGCAATCTACAGTATCCGGCCGGAACTATCGGGCAAACAAACAATTAATCGAGGGAATATTCGGAGGTTGGTTCTATGAGCGATCATGTGAGCCGAAAACAATTGAAACGCATCATGGTTAGCGCGATCTCGCTTCTAATACTCACCTGCGTGGCGACGTTCGCTGCCGTGCGCTACTTCGTGGCCTGAAGAGCGCGGTGGCAAAGACCCTACTTTCCATGCCGGATTTGCGGTACCGGGCGTTGGCAGAAATCCGGAAGAAACCGGGCTGCTCGAACGTTCAGGGCATCGCGATCAATCGCGTCTCGGATCAGCACGCTGAGAATAATTGGTCGCTATGTGTATCATCTGCGGGCACGGCTGATGCCAACACGGCCGCCCGTGCGGCGCTATATGTCCAAAGCGTTTTGCGCCGCGATTATGATCTGATGCCAGATTGACCGCACGGAACCGCGGAGGAGTGATCCAACTTATCTGGATATCTGCAGGCCCGTCGTGCAACAGTGACGGGGACAACGGCCAATATGACCATGATCTACCAACTGACTGAGCATGATCGGATCGAACTGCTAGCACGAGCGCAGGACGCGTGGGATCGCGCGCCGCAAAACACAATGACAGCGGTCTTCGAATGGCGTGGCAAAAACTACGTCGTCTCGCACTCGTCAGTTCAGCTACGCATTCACACTGAGGAAGGCATTAAGGTCTACTGAACGGCATGAGGACCGGTCTTGAAAACCCCATTTAGCCGTACAAGCCCGTCGCGCTGAGTATGGTTTGGTCTGATTTTGTTGGGTTTTTGAGCCCACGTCGCGAGGCTTTTTCTTGACTCATACCGCCCTTTACTAACCCGTCCGGTGGCAATCGCGGTGGCAAAAAAGAGAGTCAATGATTCCACGCAATCCTAGATCGCCACGTCACCGAAAATCCTGTCAGGTGCGTCCGCTTTTCAGGAAAACCTTAAGACGTGCGGACCCTTGATTAGCGCGTGGAAATGACGCCAACGCGATCACTAACGACTGCCATCGGGATTAGAGCCGATCTTTCGGGCATCAGGCTTGCGCCCGTAGCGGTATGCCCCGAATACGGCAGAATCAGTCGAATAATCCGGTGAAAAACAGAAGTTTTCATTTCGGAGATACCCCGCATGACTCGAAGATCGCCGCGGGTGCGTCGGTGTCCTGAAGGCTGCCGGATTACCGACCGTAGCGGGAAACGAATTCTGAGGAGCTGGCGGGTGCCAAGGAACGAAAGCGCGTCGCCGTTGATTGGTTCCGCGGAGGCCAAGATGTCTGATCACCAGCGAGAGATTTATCACAGCGAGAACGGCGACAGATGGTTTCTCTGCCGCGACGACGACGGCCGCCTCTTCGTCTTGCACAAAGCCAATGTATCATCCGGCGGAACGGCGACCAAAATCGAACTCGGAGATTTTCTCGGAAGAGGTAAAGCGGGTCCCGAGCATCAAGCACTCGCCCGTCTGATCGGCAGTCTCGTGGACAATCCCTGACCAGCCCCTAGGGAGCGCGGCGACCCGACCGAATTTGACGTGGAGTGATGGCCTGCCCTCACCTCTCATCGTCCGGCTGATGCCAAGCCTTGGGGCGCGATGCCGCGCATAGCATAAGCGCGCCGCAATTTCGTCACGCAAAAACGGCTCGCCTGCTCATCCCTTGTTCACATTCAGCTTCTTACTGTGTGCGACGTTCCAGAATGCCACAGGAAGAAACCCATGAAACTCAAATTTGCACTTGTTGGACTTGCTGCACTCGGTAGCCTTGCTGCGGGAGGAACAGCGTCCGCAATGCCCGCCGCAACACCGGATGCTCTCGGCAGCTCCGATGGAGCTGTCATCCAAGTCAAGGGCGGCCACGGTCATGGTCACGGCCATATGGGGCGCGGCGGTCGTGGGCATCATTACGGTTGGGGCCGAGGCCGCGGCCACCACTATGGTTGGCGGCATCATCGCCATTGGTGGTGATTTATAGTCTCCCGCCATTTTGAAGAGGCCGCCTCAGTTGGCGGCCTCTTTTTTCATTTTCAAGGCTCCGTGGTGAGTCAAATTCCGGCCCGGTGTTCCTCGTGAAGCTAATTCGCCCTGCGCCTGGCGGGCACGTGCCCTCGCCTGTCTCAATCTCAGCGTCGTGAAGGTGTGGCAGCATTTGATCGAGGTCGCGCATGTCGAGCAGCGTCCCGCACACCGGGCAGTTGCCCAAATGATCGGCCTCGGTATTGGCAATGCCGTCAGGATCGAAGCCGGTATAGCGCGGGATCATAGGTCCTCTCTGATGCCCTTAGAGAACGGATGGCGCACCTTGCCCTCCGCGGGGCGTTACAACACAGTTTTCCCTTGGTGGTCGCTACGTTCTGCTACTCCGAGCCGGGCGACCGCCCTCAGTTCGAGAAGTTCGAGGCGATTGCGCAGCACGATGGAGGCAAATTGCTACCTGTATTCCTGCACTGCTCTGAGGACGAGATCGCCCGGCGTATAGGCAACCTTGACCGCGCCGAGCGCCGGAAGCTCACATCAATGGCGGGCTTGAATAGATTCCGCGCTGACTATCACGACTCGCCAGTGCCACGGGCTAACTGCATTAGGCTGGATACTGCGGCGAGGTCGGCGGACGCGACCGCGCAGGAAATCATTCGACACTTTAGCCTCAACGCCTAGCCATCGGCTGCGCTGTGGTCAATCAGCCATCCCAACGATTTGCGGATCAGGAGTCCTGACTCGCGGTCGCCATCGGACGCCCTCGGTTGAGGGTCGTCTCCTTGAATAGGCCGCGATATTGCTCCCGACGATGTCCGCTTTGAAGCGCATTACTTACTCAAGTCAAACATTGCGCCATTTCCGAAAAGTGCCAATACCGGAAGCGGTCAGCTTCATTCGATCACGTTGCCGCCGGTTTCGAGGAGCCGCGCAACGGCCGTTCGGCACGGCTTGAGTCGGTCTGCCGGGGACCACCTTCCCCTGACGTCATCGTCGCTCGGCCGTCTTTTTTGTGCCCTGACAGGGACAAAACAGTTCGACAAACTTCAACCGACAGCGCGACGGTAATCTTAATCAGGGGAGCGGTACAATGTTGCGCGATCGAAGCGTTGTCTACTATCCGGAAGAGCTCTCGCTTTTGGGGCATGTCCTAGATCAAGCAGTTGCGTCATTACCAACCGTCATGCGGACACCTTACAATCGAGCCGAGATCGCAAGAAACATCTTGGCTTGTGCAGCTACTGGCGAGCGAGACCCGATTGAGCTTGAGCTGAAAAGTGTTGAAGCGTTTCGGCGTGCTCTAGCTCAGTGAATCGTCTCCAGCTGTTCTGTGTTGCTGACCCCTGCAACAGCTTCATGAAGCTGGCGAAGTTCAGTTTCCAAGTGCTCGTTGACGAGCAGTAGCGCTTCCAGTGCTCCCCAGATATTGCCATCGCAGGATGCGATGATCTTTTCGATAACAGCATCGGTTCGTTTGGAGGACATGTAAAATCCCACTCTGTATACTCGCCCGTTTAAGTTGTACGGGTGGGATTGAGGCAGAACTCGGCGGCCGAGAAGATTATTTTGGGGCGAGTTTAGCAAGAATTCACGTCACAGGAGGAACCCGCTGGGTGGGGAAGACGATCCGATACACCCGATCGAAAGCCAAGCTGATATTGCAGCGGCTGTGCCGCACCTCGTTCAGTTCGAACGGTTTCCTAATTGCGGGCACGCCGTAATCCCCGATGCACCTGAACCCGCCATGGCGGTGATCCGAGACTTCATCCGCACTGATTGAACGATATCGTTCAGCGTCGTAGAGGTGATCGCGTGCCGCTTCACTTCCGCTTGTGGCACGAACTTGACATGCCGTCCCGTCCAACGCAAGTCCGCTGATGAGGGCTAAACGGACTCGGCACGGACGTCGCTTCTGGTCAGTTCAAGACCCGTCTGAGAAATCGGTAAGCCGCAACTTTGTTTTCTACGCTGCCGATCTCACCCGCACGTAAGAGCCCGGCGCGTCTTCGATAATCGTGAGCTTGCCATCGCCGGGTTCGCGCGCAGGAACGCCGGACCCGGTCGCCCGCGAGCTCGGCGCGGAGATTGCCGCCGCAGCCGACGAGATCGAGCGCACGCGGCGCATCCCCGAGGCGTTGCTGGGGCGGCTCCATGACTCGAGGCTGTTCCGCATGCTGCTGCCGCGCTCGGCGGGTGGCGACGAGACGGAGCCTGCGATCTACGTGGCGGCGATCGAGGAACTCGCCCGGCACGACGCCTCGATCGCGTGGAACGCATTCGTCGCCAACAGTTCCTCCCTGATCGCCGCCTATCTGGAGCCTGCGGTCAATCAGGACATCTTCGCTGATCCACGCAGCATCGTGGCCTGGGGACCTCCAAACGCTTCGCGCGCGAGAGCGGTCGACGTCGGCTATCGCCTGACCGGCAAGTGGGATTTCGCCAGCGGCTGCCGGCAGGCCCGATGGATGGGCGCGCACTGCCATGTGCTCGAAGCGGACGGCGGGCTCAGGCTCAACCGCTTCGGCCGGCCCACGGTCCGCACGCTCCTGTTTCCGGCGAGTGACGCGACCCTGCTCGACACCTGGCGCACGATCGGGCTGCGCGGCACGGCGTCGGACTCCTATTGCGTCAACGACGTGTTCGTGTCCGAGGCGTTCAGCACCACGCGCGAGGACCCGACACTGCGCCGCGAGCGCGGCCCGCTCCATGCAGTGCCTCTACGCGACCGGGGTCGCCGCTGTGGCATTCGGCATCGCGCGCGCGATGCTGTTCGAGTTCATCACGCTGGCGTCCCGCAAGGCGCCGCGCGGCCTGGGCCGGCTCGCCGACAACGCCGTCGTGCAGGCCGACGTGGCGCGCGCGGAGGCGCGGCTCGGCTCGGCGCGAGCCTACCTCATCGAGACGCTCACCACGATCTACGCGCATGCCGACGATGTGGCGCGCCGATCGAGGTAGCCGATCGGGCCCGCGTGCGGCTCGCCTGCACCAACGCGATCCAAGGCGCGGCCGAGGTGGCAGACTTCGCCTACAAGGGAGCGGGCGTCGATCCCCGCCGCCGAAAGCTCCTGCAGTAGCTACAGCTGTACTTTTCTGACATCGACGGCGCTCGGAGGCCGAAAGATAATCGAAAAGAGTGAGCGATCGAGCAACTCGACCATAGCTTTCGCGATCAGGACGACCGCGCTGTTTATTTCTGACATCCTCGCCCCACGTTCTCTCGAATCGCTTGGTTGCATCTTAGTGCAACACGGCAACCCATGCGCGTGTGGGATCAGCCTGGGTAGGTTTGAGTACATCAAATCGAAAATGCAAGCATCGTCAGTTTCTTAACCGGTCAATGTGAGCCAACCCTGACCATTTCGGACATTGAAATAGTTAGGGACTTTTCCCGCGCTCCGCGCTCGGAATCGAACCACGGCCCAAGGAAGAGCCATCGGCGATCGCCCACACCTGCTTGTTCTCGGGAAGACATAGCTCCTTGGGGACACTCACAGCCCAAGCTGCCAAGCGTCTACTTTGGACGGCCACGATACGTCGCAAGCGCTTCGGCCTGTACTACCAGAGTTTGAAGATCATGTTCGGAGAGAGCGCGGCTTGCCGTGCGAAACCGTTCAACAAGCCCCGCTCGATTGGAACCCTCCTTGCCGTCCTCCGAAAAGCCCAACAAGATGTTCGGTGTGGTGGCTAGCACCTTGCAGATCCGTAGCAAGGTCGATAGGTCCGGCTCGTGGTCCCCGGTAACGTAGAATCCGTACCGCCGTTCGCTTAAATCTGCGCGACGCGCCACCTCGGCATTTGATAAACCGAGCTCTCGGGCCCGTGATCGCAGCCTCTGCCCTAATACCCGCATAGGAACAATCTGTTCCGATGCGGCTTGCGTGGTCCATGTAGTAATTGTACCGTATCAGGTACAAACCCTACTCAGCACTGGAGCACGGAGATTGCGGAGGTGATTTATGAGCGCCAGTAACTTTCGGTCCCCGAATGAGGAGCAGGATCTTCGGAATGAAGATCCTGCTAGTCTGAGCACGATACTCCAGGACGACTCCCCGCTTCTCGAACTAGACAAGCAGTTTACCGGCCTAGTGTCGGAGATTCTCGCGGTGGAGCGACAATACAAGGAACGCGTTCACAGCCGTTCGACAGCAAAGGACGGGCGACACTCTGTGCACGTGCAGTCAGACGAGGAAACCACCACTCGGCAAATTGAATCTGTCCTGAGCCGACTAGAACAAATCGAACGCAATATCATGCTAACGCCCGCGCATACAATCGTGGGCCTGGGTGTGAAAGCGCGCCACGCTGCATATGTGACATCAGAGTATTGGAGCGCGCCGATCGACCGAATAGAGTGGGATGCGCAAGCGGTTAGGCTTCTCATAGAAGCAGTTTGCAAGTTCGCACAAATGCCGCTGCCATTCCATGACCGTGAGGCTTGCTAATCCATTGATGCTCTGACATTTCGATCGCGGCGCTCGCAATGCTAGCGCGCGACCGATTAAACGGATGAAATCACCGCATCATGCGAGCCGATAAGCGGTCGCCCCAGCTGGGTGGTCGTGGCCGTGATTGACCGGAATAACGACTGCAGAAATCGTTCGGGCATCTACGCGACCCGCGCTCCAGTAATAAGAGGCCGCGGACGATGTCCATCGATACGCGGTCCATCACGCATGAGAGGCCGATCGCTGTGAACGCCATTTCCCAATGCAAGCGCGACCGGAAGAAGACGGCAGCCTGCCATGCTGTATGGCGCTCACTTCTGCACGCCAAGCCCCTGCCGGGCTGGTGGCGGCCCGTCAAGGCCGTTGTCCGCGAAGCGGTGATGCTACAGCGTCCGCCTTGACGGCTGACGTCGGTTCGACCGAATCTGGAAAGCGGCCAAGGTGAACGACGGCACTTACAGGCCCAATCCACGCCTTCGTCCAAAGCTCCACTCGATCCCTCCACTCTCGCGCATGACGCCAGCATGAATAATCCACGTGGTTCCGAGATCATGTGACAGTCAGCAATAACCATTGGGCATTCACAAGAATGCCCGAAGCTGAGTAGGGATGTCGTTCAAGGTGAGCTGACGAAGCAGGTCCTCCGCCACCGGGTTTCCCCTTCCTGCAGTGGCTTTGACTTGGACGCAGCAATTGGTTTGGGTGCGCCGTCCTTTGGAGATATCGAAGACGAGCATCGCTGCTCTGTTCTCTGCTCCGTGCATCTTCGCGCCGCGCAACCGCTCCTAGCGCGTCATGACCTTCGCGGAATCCGATCAGATGAGCCGAGAATGCGAGAACATTATTTTCGTACAATAGAGGACGTCAGCTGGCGAAATGCCTGATTGGCGAACAATATCGCAGTTTTGGCGAGGCTGAATATTTTTTCCTTGATCGTAGGATCGGCGGTAATCGGCGGTCTGGCTATCCAAAAAGAACACATTGTGTGAGCGAGATCGGATCTAGGGCGATCATCGGATCGATCGGTGAAGCGCGCTGATTGAGGCTCTCCTGCGCGTGAGATCCCCCGCTCTTTGATCC
>WNGR01009756.1_pt1 | contig 10066 bp, 5 predicted proteins | sample 5407581 | NCBI WGS metagenome assembly WNGR01 (sample SAMN13153383, study PRJNA577476) | soil metagenome | isolation source: 80 cm soil or saprolite under Garry oak tree replicate 2 | place: USA:California | collected 2016-06-15
GAGCCAGGCGAGGTTGAAACCGATCTCGGCCGAGGAAAGGCCGGTCCTTCCCAAGCTGACCGCCGATGCCGTTATGCCCAAGCCGAAGTCGTACGTGACGCTCAGGACCACGGAAAAGGTCGTGGTCGTGGGGGCGTCCACCGGCGGCACCGAGGCCTTGCGGACCTTTCTCGAAGCGATGCCCGCCGACGGACCCGCCATCGTCATCGTCCAGCACATGCCGGAAACCTTCACGGCCGCCTTTGCCCGACGACTCGACGGGCTCTGCCGGGTCACGGTAAAAGAGGCGCAGAACGACGACAGCGTAATCCGCGGCCGCGTCCTGATCGCTCCGGGGAACCGCCATCTCCTTCTGCTGCGGAGCGGGGCCCGCTATTACGTCGAGGTGAAGGCCGGGCCGCTGGTCTGCCGCCATCGCCCATCGGTGGACGTGCTGTTTCGTTCGGCGGCCCGCTATGCCGGCAAAAACGCCGTGGGAGTGATCATGACCGGCATGGGGGACGACGGGGCTCGTGGAATGCGGGAGTTGAAGGAAGCGGGGGGGACAACCATCGCCCAAGACGAGGCCACCTCGGTGGTTTTCGGCATGCCCCAGGAGGCGATCAGGCTTGGTGTGGTGGACCGGATACTTCCGCTGCCGGCAATTGCCGGCGAGGTCATCCGGCTCGGAGATTAGTGTTGTGTGGGTCTGGTGAGGGATGCTCTGCGTTGACGTGCACCGGGGGGCGCCGCGGAAAACCGCGGCGCCCTTTTTCTTTCCCTGATGCTGCTACTTTAGTGCCCTGTCGATCTTAATGGCCTGTGCGATACGGTGTGCCGCCTGTTCGACGGTTTTGGGGGAGGGATGCAGGCCGTCACCGATATTGGTGTAGTTTTCCCAGGCATCGACGAAGAGCGCGCCCGGCAGTTCATTCTGGAGCCGGGTCCAGACCAGGTCGCGCATCTCGGTGTACTCCTGTTCGTTGAGGATCCAGCTAAAACCATACAGGGAAGCCATGAGCGGCAGGTTTATCTCGTTGTAGGCAGGCATCCGGTAGTATATCGGTGTTATCCCCATGGAGAGCGCTGCTTTGCCCGGGGCGATCAACCTGTCCGCAAAGGCGTTCAGTTCCGTCGTGCCGCACTTGGTGGATTGGTCCTGGGGGATGCCGAAAGCCGCTGAGTGGAGGCAGTCGTTGGCCATTCCGACGAGGATATAGTCGGCGTTGTAGAAAAGCACCTGCGCCGGGTCCGCCGGATTCCGTACCGTTACCCTGGCAAGCGCCTTCACGAACTGCTTGTCGAACCCCTGCCAGCCGGCCGGCCCGCAGGCCTTCTGCCCGGGATCGCAGTTGAGGCGGTCGAAGGTGGTTGCGCCCGCCTGGGCCTCGTTGATGATGAACCCGTCGAGAAGCGGGGTCCGCGCCAGTGCATTTCCGAGGGACAGGTAACTGCCGGCATTGACCGAAATACCTCCGAGCGGGGCCTCAAGCTTGTCGTTGAAAGGCGTAACTGCATTTTCGAAAGAGGCACCGATGACCAGGGTTGCCGGGCTAAGCGCCTGGGCCGCCCAGGCGGGTGACCATGCCAGGCAGAAGGTGAAAAGAAGTATCCAGACCGTTCTCATTGTCTTGTTTCGCATGCTCAGTTCCTCCTTTTGTGGGGTTGAGGGAAACGGTTCTTTTCCGCCCTGGCGGCGTCAATCTGCGGGCTTGCTTGTGCGGCTAATCCAGCGCTTTCGCCTCGTGCCGTTCTTTAGCGGTCGGCAGTGAAACAATAAACGTACTTCCCTTCCCCTCCTCGCTTTCCACCCAGACCCTTCCGCCGTGAGCGGTGACAATCTCCCGCACCAGGGCGAGGCCCAGGCCGGTGCCGCCGATCGTACGGCGGTCGCTGTTGTCCACACGATAAAACCTGTCGAAAATAATCTCCCGCGCCCTTGGCGGAATCCCTATCCCCTCGTCCCTCACCGTGATGATGTTGTTGTCGTCCTCCCGGCGGGCGCCCAGGCGAACCTCGCCCCCTTCCGGCGAATACTTGACGGCATTGGAAACGAGATTGTTGAAAACCTGCCTGAGGTGGTTGTCATTGCCCCAGACCGGAGGGAGATCGGCCGGGCAGTCAACCGTCAGGTGGTGTAGTTGCGAGGCGGCGAAAAGGGCGGCGGTTTCCGCCAGGAGCGGGGCAATGGCGAGCGGCCGGCATGCTATGGGCCCCTGGCGGGATTTAAATCGCTGCAGGTCGAGGAAACTGCCAATCAGTTCATCAAGCCGCTCCGTCTCTTTGTAGAGGATGGTGAGATATTCCTTCTGCAGCTGCGGCTCCAGCTCGTTTTCCAGCATAAATTCCGTATATCCCAGCATGGCGGTAAGGGGGGTGCGCATCTCATGACTGACCGCTGAAATCATCTCATCCTTCAGCCGCTCCATCTCCTTGCGTTCGGTGATGTCCCGACCTTCCGGGATGAGAAGGATGAGGTTGCCGGCTTCATCGCGCACCTGTTTGAGCGAGAAATCAAAGCAGTGGAGGCTGCCGTCGGCTGCCGGATGGGTCGTTTCGAAACGGACGAACTCGCCCGCCGCAGCCTTCATAACCGCCTGACGCAATTTCTCCTGTTCTTCGGCCGAATGCGTCCACCATGGCGTTTCCCAGAATGGCCTGCCGATAACATCCGCTTCCGCCCCCCCGATGAAATTCAATGCGGCCCTGTTTATATCGATAAGCGAGCCGTCGAGGGTCATCAGGCCGATGAACTGGAAGGTCTGGTCAAAGATGGCGCGAAACTTTCGCTTGCTTGCGCGTAGTCTCTCTTCTACCTGTCTGCGCTCGGCGATTTCCGCCGTTAATTCCCTGTTGGTCTTTGCCAGGTCGGCGGTCCGTTCCGCGACCCGATTCTCCAGGGACTCGTTCGCTTCCCGGAGCTTATTGGTCAGTTCCCGGATGCTCAGGTGGACGCCGACGCGGGCCAGAAGTTCTCCCTGTTGAAATGGCTTGGTGATATAGTCCACTCCCCCTGCTTCAAGCCCCCTTACCTTATGTCCAGTTTCCGCCAATGCCGTCATGAATATCACGGGGATATCTTTGGTGCTTTCCAGGAGTTTCAATCTGCGGCATGTTTCATACCCGTCTATCCCGGGCATCATTATGTCGAGAAGGATCAGGTCCGGCCGGGCGTAATCGGCCCTTGCGATGCCGCTTTCACCATCCTCGGCCGCGAGAACGGTATAATTAAACTCTCGCAGAGAATCCCTCAACACCGCCAGATTATTGGGATCATCATCGATAATCAGGATGGCCGGTTTCCGCACTTCGGGTCCAGCCTGGACTTTCCTGTCAGGGCCCATTTCCTTCTCCCATGGCGTGTTCCACCATCGCCAGAATGGCCTTGGTCTTGAACCCTCCGGCCAGTTCACGCAGTCTGTCGGCGAAGGAGCGGTATGCCTTGTTTCTCTCTTCCAGCATATCCGCCCAGGCCTCTATTCTTGACATATCTCCCATCATCGCCAACTCGAACAACCCTTCCATCTCTTCCGGCGAAGGAACCGTGTACCACTCTTCGCGCCTCCCCCTTTCCGCGCCGTTCACCAAGGCGGATGTCTCCGCCGGTGCCGTTTCCCATTCGATCCGGAGCAGATGCCCGATTTTCTCCAGCAGGGAATCAATGCGGATCGGTTTCTCCACAAAGTCGTCACACGCGGCCGCGAACGCCTCCTTATGGGTGCTTTCGGTCACCGTGGCCGATGCGCCGATGATCCTGGTACCCGCCAGTTCCCGGTTTTGCCTGATGAGTGTGGCCGCCTCCTGCCCATCCATCTCCGGCATTACCAGATCGAGCAGCACAAGGTCAGGCCGCCGTTTTTCCGCCAGGCGCACCGCCTCGCGGCCATTCTGCGCCGTGTCCAGCTCAAAGCCCAACGGCTCCAGCAGCGAAATCAGCATCGAGGTGTTGCCAATGTTATCGTCAACCACCAGGATTCTTTTTCGTTCTCCCCGATAGCCGGTGACATTGAACTCCGTATTCTCCAGGGCGGCAGCCTCCTCCGCCAGCGACGGCAGCACAACCTCCAGCCAGAAGGTGCTCCCCTTGCCTGGCATGCTCTCCACTCCCATCCTGCCCCGCATCAATTCCGACAGATGCTTCGTAATATGCAGTCCCAGCCCTGTTCCTTCGCGGCCCTGCCGGTCGGTCACCAATTGGGTAAAAGGTTCAAAAATAGCTTCAAGCTTGTCGGCTGGAATGCCGATGCCGGTATCCACCACCTCGCAGCGGAACAGATCGGCTCTTCCCTGCCCATAGCTCACCCGCAGGGTGACGCCCCCCCGGCGCGTATACTTGACCGCATTGCTCAGCAGGTTCAAAAGTATCTGCCGGAGCTTCCGTTCATCCCCCCGCACGTATGATGGCAGGGAGGTGTCGGCTTCATAGTGAAAGCTCAACTCCTTTTCCTCGGCGTTCAGTCTGGTGAGGTTGAATACCTGCAACAGAAGTGCGGTCAAGTCGAACGACACCTCCTCGAGCTCCATCTTTTGCGCTTCGATCTTGCCGACGTCCAGGATGTCGTTGATGAGCGTCAGCAGGTGCTCGCCGCTGCTTTGCATGATGGCCAGCTGCTGTCTCTGCGGATCAGTCAGATTATCCTGACGTTTGAGGATCTGGGCATACCCCAGGATCGCATTGAGCGGCGTGCGCAACTCGTGGCTCATGCTCGACAGGAAATCGCTCTTGGCCCGATTTGCCGATTCCGCCTGTTCTTTGGCGATTGTCAACTCGGTTGTCCGCTCCCCGACCAGTTCTTCGAGATGATCACGGTGCCTTTCCAGCTCATCTTCCGCCCGTTTGCGCTCGGTTATGTCTTCCGAGATGCCCAGCAGATACTGCGGATTGCCGTCCTCATCCAGTATCGGAATTTTCTTGGAATGGAGTATTCTTTCGCCCTTGTGGGCAGTTTGAATGATATCCTCGGGGATATCGACAGGTTCCCTGGTGCGAAGGACTTCCCTGTCCATTGCGACAAATTGGTCCGCGACATCGCTCGCGAACAGATCATGGCTGTTTTTGCCGGTCAGCTCTTCCCGGGAGCAGCCGAGGAGTTCCTCCCCCGCCTTGTTGAATCTCACAAATCGCAGTTCCTTCGCATCCTTGACAAAAATCATGTCCGGGATGTTTTCGACTATGTTGTTGAGAAACTCTTCCCGCTCCTTGATCGCGCGGCTCATCCTGTTGAATTCGGCGGAGAGCCTGCCGATTTCGCTCCTGGGCGAAATCACCTTCACTTCGGAGTGCTCCCCCTCCCTGACCTCTTTCACCGCGGTAATAAGGGTGTGCAGAGGGCGTGTGACAATCAATATGAATACGTAGACGAGGAAAATGCCCGCAATGGTAAACAGGACGGCCAGTATGCCGCCTCGCGCCATGATCTCACGTTCGGACTTGGCCATTACCTCCTTCGAAAGACCGATCCGCACCCAGCCTATATGTTCCCTGAGAGGTGGCGGCGAATCGGTGCCCTCGAAAAAGAAGAGCCCCTCATTCGCCCTGACGGTAACCACGGGAACGATGAATTCGAAGATATCCCCATGCTCGGTAAAGCTTACTGCCATGTCGGGACTGGTGTGTGGAGACGACCCGAGGGGATACTGCTTTCCTTCGTGGAGCAACATTTCGAAATGCTTGTTGAGGAACGAGACGAAAGCGACGTCTTTTATCGCCATCACGGAGAGGGCCGACCCCCTGAGCTGTTCCAGGTTCTCCGAGAGTATCGGAAGTTCCGCATTCCTGGCGGCTATGGTGGCGATGGTCTCCCCTTTTTCGATCAGCTCGTTCCTTCGTATTTTTCTCTCGGTCGAGATCGATACAATGGTGTAAACCAGTGACATAAGGACAATGATGGGGATCAGGAACAGCACCGCCTGCCGCCTGAAGGTCAGGGGGGTAATCGCCCTCAGCCACCGGAAGGGTGTTTTGTCCCGCTGTTCCAGCTGTATCCTGTCACGATTCGTTTTGTTGGTTGTCATTGCCGGGTCCGGTCTCACTGATAGGTTCTTCTTGCTTTTTTCAACATTTCATCAGGAATGTCAATCCCCATTTTCCTCGCCGTGTTGGTGTTTACAAACAAGTTGAATTTTCTCGGAGGAGAAGGGGGTATATCCGCGGCAGCGGCGCCCTTCAGGAGATTCTGCACCTTTTCTCCGATCTGCCGGCTGACGCTCTTGGGATCGAAGACGAGCGCAAACAGCGAACCTTGTTTCACATTACCTTCCGAGATGCCGAGCAGGGGAATGTTCTTTCTGAAGGAAAACAGGTAGACATTTTCCATCACCGAAGAAGTCAGCAGGTTGACGTCCGGAAGGAGCAGGAGCGCATCTGCCTCGCCAAGACGGCCCAAGGTATTCACCAGGTCGGATGAACTGCCGACATGATAGGCGGCAACCTGGGCTCGATCGCTTCCCAACAGGACATTAAGCAGATTCTGACTCCCCACGACGGAGACCTTCTTGATCGAGGGGAGGTACTTCCTGACGGTAGAGACATATTCGCTTGCCGGGGTGGACATGTACACCCCGGTAACATTTGACCTGGCGCTCTTTGGCGGAGCGATTACGAGGCCGTAGACAACAGCGATCGACGGCGGCAAACGCAAGGCTTCGCCAACGGCATCCATCCCCAGGGCAACGACGATGCGCGCATTTTCCCGTTCCACGATCCCGTCGAGTTTCCCCTTGACGTCCGCTATCGCGTATTCTTTAACCTGCCATCTCAAACCTGACTTGATCTCCGAGACAACGTCGGCCACCGGCTTGTACTGGATATCACCGACAATGAGAACTTCGGCAGCCAGGGCAGGGGAGGAGAAGAGCAGCAATGAGAAGAGTAACAGCACACCCATGAGGGTATAGCGGCTGGAAGGCATGGTATTCCATTTATTCGAGAGGTAATCTTTCAAGCGGTGATTTCCTGTGAGAGGCCTGATAATATTTGTAGGGATACCCCTAGCGGGTATCCTGGTTTCGGGCACCCGCAAGGGGCGCCCCTACAAAATCTGTCACGAATGGTAATCAAAATTTATAAGATGCCGTCACGAATGCGGAAATTCCTTCCCGCGGGAAATCGCCGGGGATTGCTCCCGAAATATCGGGGTCCCGGAACCGTTCGTCGAACAGATTATGGACCGCAGCCTGAATTTCCAGGGTCTTGAAGAAGTTCTTGAGCGTCACCGCTAGGTCGACTGTGGTATAGGAAGGCGCATCCGGTCTGCTGCCACCTTTGGATCGTGGACGCGGCCCGGTCCAGAGCAGGTCGCTGTGCAGGTTCAGATATTGCGTCAGGGCATAGTTAATGCTCCCGGTGGCGCGCTGTGAAGGGACTCCAGCGAGTTTCCGGCCTGTGATGGCGTCCCGCGGGTCTTGAAACGCGTAAGTCAGCCGCCAGTAGAGGTCACCATCGTAGACGCCGTTCAGCCCTATTTCGACCCCCTGAGTCCTGGACTTGCCGATGTTGGCATAGGTATGGGGGAGTGGGGTGCCCAGATCGATCAAATCATCGATCGTGCTGTAAAAGTAATTCAGCTCGCCGGCGAAAAAGCGGTTAAGGCGGTAGGCCAGGCCCGCCTCATAGGTGCTGATCCGTTCAGGCTTTAGGTTGGTGTCGCCTTTCTGTGCCGGGTTGTTGATGTTGTATAGCTCGACAAAGTTTGGTGCCCGGAAGGCCTGACCATAGAGGAACTTCAGGTCTGCGTTCTCCCGGAAGTTCCAGACCAGCCCGACCCGCGGGTTGAAGGTGCCGCCGAAGTCGCTGTAATGATCGTAGCGCACCCCTGCCGTGAGGTTCATCCGCTCCAAGAGCTGCCATTCGTCCTGAAGGTAGGCCGCCCAGGTCTGCCGCGTCACGTCCTTGTTCCAGTTAGCGATCTCTTGCACGGGGCCGATGGAGGTGGGCAGCGGGAGAGTTGATGGATCGAAATTACCCAGTTGCTTGACGTCATACTGCTGCATCACCTCGTAGGACGCACCGGCAATCAGATGATTTCCCTTAAAAGCATCCCAGTCCACCTGCAGTTCGATGCCGCCGGTCCGGTCCTTTACCAGCGGCTTGCCGATCATTCCGTCGAAGAACGTCCCGGTGGGCGAAGGAAATCCGTTCGGCAGAATCTTCACATTCGGGTCCTGGCCGTAGTAGTCGTAGCGGAGCTTCAGGCTCGAGGATAATCCGTTCGCTATGTGGCGGGCATAGGCGACTTCACCCCAGTAGTATTCATGGTCTTCGTAGCTGTTATCCGTCAGGGCATCTGCGAAACCGATGAACAGGCCCTTCTTTTTGGTGGAATAGCCTCCACGGAAGGAGAGGTCGCCATAGCCGATCTTCAGGAAGGCGTCGGTCTGCCGCAGACTCAGGTCGGGCGTGCCGGGCGCCATGGAAAAGGGCGTTCCGGTCAGGGCATCGGCCTCAACCGTCAACTTCGGTCCTCTGGTCCGGTAATGATCCAGGCTTGCGGAGACCGCAAGCTTGTCGCCGATGGTCGTGCTGCCGACCAGGTTTCCCTTATACGTATCGAAGCTCCCCCCCCCTCCTTTTACCTCCAGGCCGTCGATCTCCTCCGCGTCCCGGGTGATGACGTTGATGGTGGCCACAAAGGCGCTGTTGCCGTAAAGGGCCGAGCCGGGTCCCCGCACCACCTCCACCTGCCTGACGTTCTCGACCGGGAGCGTGTCGGCGACGTTGAACAAGGCACTGCCGGTAAAACTCCTGTTCAGTGAATGCCCGTCGATCATAAGCAGGATCTTTTCGTTGAGCGACGTCCTGATCCCGCGCACTTCGATCATGTTCACAGCGGATTCGCTGATCGAGATACCGAAACCCGGCACCATCTTCAACACGTCCAGCAGATTGCGCGCCCCCATGTTCCTGATCTCGTCGGCGGTGATGATGGTTGCTATGGCAGGGGCTTTGCGCAGTGAGGTGGCCCGCTTGGTGGCCGTGTATAGGTCCTGTTCTTCGTAAAAGACGAGGAGTTCTTTTTCAGTTGTGGCGTTTTCCGCCTCTACCGAATCAGGCATGGGAGAGGGCTCGTCCGCTCCCCACACTGCACAGTTCGCATTCAGGCATATCGCAAGGAATACGAACAAAACCAGACCTCTCTTTTTCATTGCCTGCCCCTCCAATGGAGATGCGACATCACATAATATTTACCGATCTGCACTATTCCAGCTGTTACCCTTTGTCAAAGGGGGACATCAGGTGTAAAGTTTTTCAAGTGAGGTAATCCTCGAATGAATGGGAGGGACCTCATCCGGATCTATTATGACATCCAGTACTGTTGGCACCCTCGATGCGATGATTTCGTCCATCATTTCCCTGTGTATCTCGCCCGGCTTAGTGATCCTGATTCCCCTTGCGCCGAGCCCTTCCGCAAGCTTTACGAAATCGACCGGTTTGAAGGTGGATTTAATTCCCTCGGGGATGGTGGCGAGCTTCCTCGCGTGGTAGACCATGCCGAGCATGGAGTTGTTCATTACCACCCATATTACCGGGATATGGTGATTGACAGCTGTGGCCACCTCCATACCGTTCATCAGGAAAGAGCCGTCACCGACCAATGCGACGACAGGCCTGTCTCCCGCGGCCAGCTTGGCCCCGATAGGCGCTGCCACCGCAAACCCCATGGAAGCGAAACCGAGGCCGACAAAAAACGAATAGGGTAACGTTATGTTGAGATGGCGGATCGCCCATGCCATGCTGTTGCCGTTGTCCACGAAATAGAGGGTCTCTTTCGGCAGGCTGGCAGCCAGGTCCGTTATCAGCCTCTGCGGCTTGTAGGGCGTGCCGTCCAGTTTTCTGCTTTTTACTGCAGTGCTCTCTTTGATGGAATGCACCTCTATGCGCCTGTCATCCCCCACGTCTTTTTGTTTCTTGAGCTGTCTATGCAGTTCATAGATGAGCTCACGCAGGACGGTCTTGGCATCGCCCGCGATCCCCACATCCACAAAATAGTTTTTCCCTATTTCGTTGCAATCGATGTCAATCTGGATTAGCGACTGCATCGGGTGCAATCTCTTATCCCATCCAGATGTCATCCATTCGTTGAAACTC
>WNGR01025779.1_pt1 | contig 10066 bp, 7 predicted proteins | sample 5407581 | NCBI WGS metagenome assembly WNGR01 (sample SAMN13153383, study PRJNA577476) | soil metagenome | isolation source: 80 cm soil or saprolite under Garry oak tree replicate 2 | place: USA:California | collected 2016-06-15
CTGCTGCACCGAGTCGTAATCCAGGCCGAAGCGCTTGAGGCCAAAAGGTTTGAAATTCTCGATGAAGACATCGGCGCGGGCAGCCAGTTCGTGGGCCAGGTGCAGGTCTGCGGAATCATTGAGATCAAGAGTGATCGAGCGCTTGTTACGGTTGATTGCCATGTAGTAGGTCGCGACACCATTGCGGTCAGGTGGCATCCAGTTACGAGAGTCATCCCCCGCAGGACTTTCGACCTTAATCACCTCTGCACCCAGGTCACCAAGCAGCATGGTGCAGTAGGGTCCTGCGAGCACTCGTGAGAAGTCAGCGATCAGCAGACCGTCAAGGGGGCCAGGCTGATGCTCGGTCCCCAGTGTTGTTTTCTCATTGTCCTGCTGCGGCATAAGGTTCATATCTCCGTCCATGGGTAGCGAGCGACTCGGATGAGCCGTACGCCTACACTATCCATAATGGCCCTTTACAATCTCGTGCCAGAGTCTGTCCGTTTTGCGGACGATTGTCCGCAAAATAAATATAGATGACATCGGAAGCGATGTCAAGGGAAGTGGTAACAGACCTCAACGATATTCTTGACACCGCCTTGCCAATTATGTAATATGTGACGAGTGGACGATTGTCCGTTATGCGGACGCCAATCATTTCCTTTCTAAGCCTTTGAATGTAGGTATCACAACACGGCTTCAAAGACGCGGGAGAAGGTAGGAGACAACTGGTATCCAGCAGGTATCGTGCAGCCTGCTTCGCCTCCCGCAGCCGGGACACAACGAGGTGAGCAACATGAGCCAGAACACAGCATTAAACAGCGATTCCTTCCTTTCAGGACGTCCGGTAGTATTTCGTAACGCCACTGTGCTGACCATTGACCCATCGCTTGGAATGATCGAGAGCGGCGATGTCCTCGTCGTCGGCAACCGCATCGCTGCAGTTGGACGGCAACTCGTCGTACCGGAGAGCGCGGTGGAGATCGACGCGACTAGTGGCATTCTCATGCCAGGCATGGTTGATACACACCGCCACATGTGGCAGACGGCCCTCCGTGGGTTTGGAGCCGACTGGACCCTCACAAACTATTTCATGTTCTACTACATAAACTGGGGCAAGATCTTCCGTGCTGAGGATATTTATGCCGGGAACCTACTGGCTGCGATTGAGGCCATAGAATCTGGCGTCACAACAACGGTTGACTGGTCTCACGGCTTGCAAACTGTCGAATATGCCGATGCGGCAGTCGATGCGCTTGAAGCGGTTCCAGGTCGGTTTGTTCTTGCTTATGGCAATCTGCTCGGCGCTCCCTGGCAGTGGACAAAGGCTCCAGAGTTCGCCGATTTCATTCGCCGTCGCATTGACGGTCGTGGAGATATGCTGCGGATGCAACTTGCCTTCGACGTTACTGGCGACCCTGCTTTCCCTGAGAAAGCCGCGTTCGAGGTTGCACGTGACTTTAATCTACCCGTGACAACCCACGCCGGTGTGTGGGGCGCTACCAACAATGATGGCATCCGTTTGATGCACGAACATGGATTCATGACCCCCTCCACCATCTATGTGCATGCGACAACACTTTCCGATGATTCCTATCACCGCATAGCGGCGACTGGTGGCCATGCATCGGTGTCTGCTGAGAGCGAGCAAAACGCCGGTCAAGGCTACCCGCCCACGTGGATGCTCCGGCGGCATAACATACCGGTTTCCCTATCGATGGACACCAGCGTGTGGTGGAGCGCAGACTTATTCTCCGCGATGCGCGCGACACTTAACGCAGACCGATCACGTGAGCATATGGAAGCGCACAAGCGCAACGAAACCGTCATGCTCAGTCATCTGCGCGCCGAGCAGGTTGTGACGTGGGCGACGCTTGGTGGCGCTCAGGCGTTGGGGATGGACAGCATCATCGGCAGCATCACACCCGGCAAAAAGGCCGATCTCGTCTTGATTAAAAATGACCAATCGCCGGTCATGTTCCCACTGCTCCACCCCTACGGGCACGTTGTGTTTCAAGCCGGGCGTGGAGACGTGCATACAGTAATGGTGGATGGCAAGGTCGTCAAGCACGATCACCATCTACTAGATGTTGACCTCGCCAAGGCCAGGCAGGCCGTTTTGAGGACGGTTGAGTACGCACAGGCCCAAATGGGTGAGCAAGCCTGGACCCAGGCGATGAACCCAGAGAAGGCGCTGGTTGAGTTGATTGAGAACCCGTACACATACACCGAACGGGAACGTGACAAGGCGGCGCAGAAACGGGTAGAGCAGGAATCGTAAGCAATGCTTGTGTATAACCCTCACCGGCTGACAATTACACAGTGCAATTCTGACAACTAAGGGGAGGACGCTATGACGAGCGCTGAGATGCCTGCGGCGGTGATCAACAGGCACTCTGCCCCACCCGAGCATGTCTTGTGGCCTATACCTCGCCGCGAACATGGGCAAGCGCTGGTACGGGTCACGGCAGCACCCATCAGCCCGTTGGACCTGCTGTGCGCGTCCGGAACATCTTACTACGGCGCACCACGTCTCCCCTATGTTCCAGGCGTGCAGGGCATCGGCATCGTATTGGAGGCAGATATACTCGGGCCTGGACAACGGATATGGTTCTCTTGCGACGCCGGCATGAAGCCTGGTGATGGCAGCATGGCACTGTACTGCGTTATTGATGAGTCGTCAGCGCTCATGCTCCCTGATCAGGTCGACGATGACCTGGCCGCTGCACTCGGGCTGTCCTCGATTGCTGCATGGATGGCCCTCACCTGGCGTGGTCACCTCAAGCCTGGTGAGCAAGTGCTTGTTCTCGGAGCCAGTGGCGCGGTCGGACAGGTGGCAGTGCAAGGTGCTAAGCTGCTCGGCGCTGGCCGTGTGATTGCAGCTTCACGGGATGAGACTGCGCGCTCCCGTGCGCTCTTGCACGGCGCAGATGCTATCGTCGACCTCTCAGGCAACGATGTGGATGAGATCGGCAGGCGCATCTTAGCAGCCTGTGAGGGTCCCTTGCACCTCGTCATCGACCCTGTGTGGGGTCTGCCAGCTGAAGCCGCCGTTCGAGTGTTGGCCACTGAAGGGAGGCTGGTCAACATCGGATCTGCTGCCGGTCCCACAGCGCGCTTTGAGTCAGCTATCCTCCGCAGCAAGCTGCATGCCATCCTTGGCTATACCAACAATGCACTGACCCACGAGCAAAAGGCGGAAGCCCTCACAGAAATCCTCACGCACGCCGCTGCTGGTCGCTGCACGGTCGAGAGAGAAACGGTGCCGCTTGCACGAGCCGCGGAAGCCTGGGAGCGCCAGGCCGAGTGTGCTCGTCGCAAGCTTATCCTTGTTCCTTGATGAAGAGATGCATTGCCTCACCAAAAATCTTCCCCACAGGAGCGATAAAAGTACTGGGTGGGGCCTGTCTGGACAAGCCTCACCCTTCCGCTCTTGTTCTGGGCACCCACAAAGGTTCCCATCCCTGCGGATACTCTGGCACTTTCCAAATTCCTATATCCTGAAGAACAGGTGGCGGATCTGATCGATTACTTTGGGATCTCCACTTGTCTCACCACCCGGAAAGCGTTGATAGGTGGTGAGGACAAAATCAGAAGCATCTTTGAAGTGGAATGTGGCTTGCACGCCATCAAGACTCTCGGCTGGAACATATGTGAACTGACCGTCTTTAACTGTAACACGCCACTGACCACCCCATTCGCCATCGACGATGATGCCGAATACAGCATCTACGCCTTTGGCCGATTCCTCCTCTACCGTGTACTGCATGACGATAAACATGTATGGCATAAGGATACCGGCAGTGCGCTCATCGAGCTTTCCAGTTTTATCACCAAGGCCCCACTTCATGTCCCAGGTGTGAATACCATAATCGATGATTTGGAAAGAGGGATAGAAGCAGGTTGGTATAGGACCCATGTAGGGATGAGGGGCGGTAGCGCCCATCCACTCTTCGGGAGTGATGGCATCGAAAATAACGAACGCCTGATCTGAGTCTTTTTTGAGCCGTGAGATAGCTTCTTCGCGTGATAGACTGCGGAATGCCTGGGCATGTTCGTTGAGCCGGTCGCTCATAACCGGCAGACCAAGTGCATTGCCGGTTTCACCTTTGCGAGCCATGTCCCAGGCTGTCAGGTAGCCTTCAGTGACGTCGATCATGTGGCCGACCATGTCGCGCACTTCCCATTCGCTGCATCGCGTCTGGACGTACCAGTTATTTGGATCGTCAATGATATTGTAGAACTTCGCGCGCTCGGTGCGCGCTACGTCGAGTACGGTATCTCTGCCGCTATTATAATCCATTGGGTTAGCTGGCATCGTAGCCTCCTTTTGATGTATGGCACTTCATTGTTTAAACGATAGCGGATATTCTGAAACACCTCCCTTCTGTGATCCATCCTCTCGCAGCAGAACTTCAATCTGCGCAGCGTCAGAGGAATTTCTGATTCCTGTTTTTATCGCTTGTAGTATGCTTCCATTCCCTCATTTTACATGTTGTCATGAAGGCTAATTAAAACTGCTATAATAGTATCATTTTGGTCAATAAGACTGGAAGAGTGTAGTAGTACAAAATGTCTTTATTGCAAAAAACAATCCAGCGCAATGGCTACAGCGCTGCCAGTCGTTGTGGCTATAAAATTCACCACGTCGTTGTTCATCCATGCGATACCGCGCTTGAACTCTGCGCGCGAACCACAGTAATGAATGTGCTGTTCGGTCTCAGTCTTGCAAATGGGACAAGTGTACATGGCCTGGAGCGTTGTTCCCAGGACACTATCGGAGCAACTGCCTACCATGCCGCTGAAAAGCGCCAGTAGGGGAGTAAGCGACTTGCGAAAGCTCTCTCCTGCCCAGAAAAAGGACCCCAGGGAACATGCTCCCAGAGCTGATGCAGCCATACCCAAAGGCGTAACACCGCCTGAAGTGCCGGGAGCAACTGGCTTGCCGCTTGTAATCAAGCGTGGGAATGCTTTGCTGAGCGTACCCAGTTCTGTTGCCCAGGTGTCAGCAGTGGCAGTCGCAAGCGCACCTATGAAGCCTGATTTCGCTCGTCGACGTGTGTTCGGTGATCGTGAGAAGCCATAGCATAGCGCGAAGAGCGTGGCAAGCCCGCCGTTGGCCACAACCTGTGAGAGGTCGCGCTGTGATCCTTTGCTGAATTTATCGGAGGCAGCAATGGCTTTCTCCCGTGCTCGAAAGGAGGAAAGCAGGCTGGACGAGACAAAAAAATAGACCAGCGAGAGTCCCCATGACCAGCCGCCCATGCCCACTATGCTTGTTCCGCAGACAATTGCGCCCAGCACTCCACTTTTGTCGAGCGATTGACGGCGGTGCGCGATCAGCCCGATGCCACTGCTGAAGAGCAAACCAAGAATGAGTCGTAAGCTCATGTGCCGGTAATTGGTAGGGCCTTCAGAAAGACGTTTTGGCATAACAACTGTACCTTTGAGAAGTGAAGATGGAGTATTACAGAACACCGATGTTCCCAGTTCTATTCTACTGAACGACGTTCAAGTACGCAAGCCTCGTAGCTAAAGCGGTACCAAATCTTTTCTATATTCATTGAGTGTGGTATTCTGTGGGGCGAAAGCTGATACCGGCATATACGCAGAAGTGAGAACAAACATCACTGCTCCCACATTTCCTCATGAGAGATCTTCCTTTGCGGTTTGTTTACCCGGAGATATTCATGAAGAGCATCGTTAATTTAGGAGAAATAGAATTGCAGCAGCTCATAACCGATCTAGCACAAGAACTTTCGCAAAGAGCCAACAGTGAGGAAAGGCATCTACGCCTGCTTACTCGTATTACAGAGCGTAGCGCTCGTATCGGTGTAGTAGGTCTTGGTTATGTTGGGCTCCATCGAGTGGGCACGTGCCGGCTTTTTGGTGACAGGCATCGATATTGATCCTCAACGTGTCAGTATGTGTCATCAGCGCAAATCCTGGATTACTGATGTGTCATCAGAAGACCTTGGTTCATTAGTGAGTGAAGGTCAATTGACAGCTACCATAGATACATCGGTCTTCAAGGAGTTAGACGTTATCACAGTCTGCGTTCCCACTCCTTTAAATGAGGCAAAAGAGCCAGATATTGGAGCAATTCTCAAAGTTGTTGACGCTATTGCCGCATCCCTTCATCCTGGTCAACTTATTATTCTGGAAAGCACTAGCTTTCCCGGTACTACTGATGAGTACATCCTGCCGCGGCTCCAACAAAGCGGTCTGAAAGTTGGGGAAGATTTCTTTCTGGCTTATTCTCCAGAGCGTATCGATCCAGGTAATCCGCATTATGGTCTGCATAATACGCCAAAAGTCATCGCAGGCATCACTGCTTGCTGCATACAGTTGACGAAGGCACTCTATGAAACAGTAGTAGATACGGTCATTCCGGTCAGTTCTACTCGTACAGCAGAACTTGTGAAACTTTTCGAGAACACATTCCGCGCAGTAAATATTGGCCTGGTCAATGAATTGGCCATGATGGCAAACCTTCTCAGTGTGGATGTATGGGAAGTTATTTCTGCTGCGGGAACAAAACCTTATGGTTTCACGCCTTTTTATCCGGGACCAGGTGTTGGAGGTCATTGCATCCCTATCGATCCCCACTATCTTGCATGGAAGCTGAGTACTCTTAACTACAGATCTCGTTTTATAGAGGCAGCGTGTGAGATCAATGAACAGATGCCGACTTATGTCGTTGAGCGTATAAGCCGTGTTTTGAACGATGCGGGTAAATGCCTCGATGCATCTCGCGTTTTGGTTTTAGGTATCGCTTATAAACGAGATGTTGGTGATCTGCGTGAGTCTCCAGCGATTGAGATCATTCACATGCTTCGCGAACAACAGGTGCAGGTTGATTACGTTGATCCATATATTCCGGTTTTGGTACTCAAAGAAGAAGTGTTGACTGCTGTGCCCCTTAATGAAGAACGTGTGCGTAACGCTGATTGTGTTGTTATTCTCACTGATCACAGCATCTTTGATTATACTTCTATTATTAGAACGGCATCTCTTCTTGTCGATACACGTAATGCCACAGCAGGTGTAATGGAACCCCATATTATACGGCTCTAATTGTATAAACAGCTTTTAACCCGATGATAGAGCATGTGACTGTGCTTTTGCATGTCCTGTAGGCAAGTAGGTATAATTTGATAAAGCACAGATGTTTGGGAATGAAGAATGATAAAAATACATCAAATTCGCTGTATTCTCTTTGATCTAGGTAGTACACTCTGGACCAGCGCAGATAAAGCTGCCTGGCTGAGTTTAGAGCAAACTTCGAATCTAATGGCAGTGAAAGCACTTCTTAGCTTCACAAATGATAAAGCGCTTTCCTCTATGGAAACGCATACGCTAGGTACCCTTGTTCGGAAAGCTGTCGAAAAGCGGATACGCCTGGAGGCAAGGCATAATCCTGGATACGAACCGGATTTTGTACTTGCGACGATGGAAGCCCTAAGGCAATTAGGCATATCGGAAGCGAACCGTAAGCTTGGAGAAGATATATATGAAGCGTTACGCATTCGCATTCCCAATTCGCGAGTGCTCTTTGATGATACGCTTTCTACACTAGCAGTATTGAAACGGCATGGTTATACTCTAGGCGTGGTAACGAACCGCCACTATGGAGGACTGCCTTTCCGTGAAGACCTCCAGACTATGGGTTTGCTTAACTACTTTGAGTATGAACATATGGCTATTTCCGCAGATTTAGGCATTCGCAAACCGAATCCCGATATTTTCATGCATGCCTTGAACAAGTTGAACGTTCAACCAGAAGAAGCTGCTATGGTAGGAGATTCACTGAAAGCCGATATTGTAGGAGCAAGAATGTTGAACATGTTGGCTATTTGGAAACCTAAAGCTTCATTGTACGAGGAAGCAAAAATGGCGTGGATGTCGTCATATATAGCATCTCGAGAACATCAATCCCAGAGCAGTGTTGTCCAAATTAGAGGCCAGATGTCCGATTCTGAACCTCCAAAGCCATCTGAGGATGAGAGCAAAGCTGGCTTCATAGAAGACTACTTGCTGGCATATGCGCACAATCGAGATGGTCAGAAACTTCAGCAGATTCAAATCGATATAAAGCCAGATATTATCATTGAAAACCTTAAGGATTTGCTTGAAATTTTCTAAAGTCAGTGACTTTCGGAAAATCATAGCATCTAAAGATCACTTACTCTAATATTACTCCGTATCTGTTTTTGTGATCGATCGCTTACGTTTTGCCTCCAGGAGTTTTTCTGTCATAGAGACTTCCTGCTGCTTCTTTGAATCAAGCGTTGCGGATTTGTTAAGTTGAGCCGGACTGGTTGTTGGCCTTGCCGCGGTAGTGGAAACCTTTGGCTTGCGGTTTGACGCGCGGCTTCTACGCTCCTCGCGATGGGAACGTATAGTTTCCAGTACTAGATTGCCCGGGTTATTCTTTGCCAGTGTTGCTTTGCGCAATCCAAGATGGGAGAGTAGCCAGTGATAGCCAACGGCGAGGAATTCCAGGTTTGAAAGACGGCGTAAGGCGATATCAACAGGTAGTAGAAGTGCGGCTATTGCAAAGAGCCAGAAAACGATGGACCACCTGTGAAGTGGGGAAAGTGCCTTCCCAACGCTCAGGCGCGGTAGGTTGTAACGTAACGGTTTGTTGGGATAGATCAGGAGCGATGATTTTGACCTGAACTTGCTGCTGATTTACTGCCCCCGATATGACTGAAGTTTCGGGAGGAATATCGACAATGATGTGTCCGTTCCCTCCGACTATTTCACTGTTCACGATGAGTTGGTTATTGGGTGTTGATATAGTCCAGGTAACAAGGTTGGCCCACCAACGAGCGGCGTCACTCCATTGTAGCCAGTTTGTGGTCCAGAGTCCGAGAGCATCGCTTGTCCAGGCAACAACGCGGCCGAGGCCATACTGCCAGACAGCCAGGACGGGATCATCCAGATGACTGGTGAGCACTACTTGAGCTGCTGGTTTAGGTGTGGTCGCAACGTAGCCTGTGAGTTGTGGAAGTGAACCTAAGCCCGTTAAAATAGTATGAGGTACGATAATGGCTGGAACAAAAGGTTCTTCGATGAACGCTCTTCTGGATGCCTGTTGCGTCTCATTGAGCAAAATCTTAGGGATGGCGTTGGGGTTATCTGCACTGTAGAAGCGTCCTTTCCCCCATGCAGCGATCTGTTGCATCATCGTTAAGTCTTCGTACATTGCTATATTGGTACCCACAACAGATACAGAAATGTGTTCGCTTGCCATTTTAAGCACCTGTTTTGCATAGCTATCCGAAGCATCACCATCCCCTAATAGAATCACATGCTTGATTTTTGCATCTGTATGGAGTAATGCTGTTTCCGCAGCCATTAGATCTGGTATATAACTTGGAGGATCACTAGGATTCATTTTATCGATGGTCTGATCGATGGCTGCTTTATTAATGACATGTCCCATGGGAATGACAAGGTTCCCGTATGCAGCCGAAACACCTATATAATCGCGTGGATTTAAAAGACTGATAACCCCTTTAGCTGCCTCCTTAGAAATATTTACTCCTGACTCGTTCTCCAAATTCTCGATGATCATGACGACGGCGATAGTAGGGGTATCTTTGTGCTGTGGAATATCCATTCTCACAGGTAACGTTTCTTCCAGTGGGGTATTGGCATAGCCTCCAATACCATAACTATTCTCGCCACCGCTAACAACAAGTCCGCGACCAAGATCACGCACGTATGATTGTAACACCTGCATGCGCATTATGCCCAGGTCAACCGCGGGGACATCTGCTAACACGACGGCATCGTAGTTAACTAACCCTTCGAGAGTCTTTGGCACATCAACCGGAACACCAACGCTGACGTCAATGTGCGTGGCATGCAGTGCGCTGGTGATGTTGTGACCTGCTCCGGGACTGCCCTCGATGACAAGCACATGGGGTGGTCCTTGCACGTTGACGAAGACCGCCGCTTCATTATTCTGGCTGATTGTGTCGTGAGGGGCATCCATAGTGATACGGAACGTGTGGAAGCCCGTTGGCGGGGCGTTTAACGTGAACGTAATCTCTTGTTCTCCACCGTTTAGTTG
>WNGR01052957.1_pt1 | contig 10065 bp, 10 predicted proteins | sample 5407581 | NCBI WGS metagenome assembly WNGR01 (sample SAMN13153383, study PRJNA577476) | soil metagenome | isolation source: 80 cm soil or saprolite under Garry oak tree replicate 2 | place: USA:California | collected 2016-06-15
AGAGACAAGGCGAGAATGATGAGCGTGCCTCCCATCGTCGGTGTGCCGGCCTTGGTGGAATGGGACGCCGGCCCCTCTTCGCGAATTTGCTGGCCAATCTGCCTTTCCGTGAGAGAGCGGATCAGCCACGGACCCAGAATCAACGAAACCGCCAGCGCCATCAGCGCCGCCATGGCCGCGCGAAACGTGATATAGCGAAAAACGTTGAAGACCGAGTAAGTCGTGTGTAGCGGGAAGAGAAGATAATAAAGCAATTCCGTTCTCCGCACTCCTCAGCCTTTCAATTCCAGAAGAACCTTTTCCATCTCCATGCCCCGCGACCCTTTAAAGAGCAGCCAGTCGCCTCTTTTAACGTGGCTGCGCAGCCGGCGCGCAATGTCGATGTGGTTCTTGCCAATGATCACCCTATCCGATGGCATGCCGCCTTCAAGCGCACCTTGCTTCACTCGATGCGCTTGGGCACCTAAAAGATAGACACGGTCGAGCCGAGCTTCCGCCACTCGCCTTCCGAGTTGTCGATGTTGCTTGCGGGCATGGGCTCCCAATTCGAACATGTCTCCGAGAACGGCGATCTTTTCGCCCCGGCGTTCGATTTCCACCAGCGTTTTGATGGCCGCTTCCATCGAGGCTGGATTGGCGTTGTAAGCATCGTTGATGATTCCGATTCCCCTCCACTCCTCAATCTGCATGCGCATCGGAAACGGTCTGGCGCTCTGCAGGCCGCGCCGAATCGCCGGCAGGCTCACGCCGAATCCGTAAGCCAGCGCCGCCGCGCCAAGGGCATTGGCAACATTGTGGCCACCCAAAAAATTCAAACGGACGCGGGTTCGTCGACGCCCGGCGCGCAGATTTAACAGCATCCCTCCGGCACCGAGCGATCGCCAGGATTCGGCCCATACTCGACCGCCAGCACCGTAAGTAATTTTTCGCCCTTTGAATTGAGCCCCGAGCCGGCGCACCCAAGGATCGTCCAGATTGACCGCGATGGTTCCGCCGGCGCGAACTCTTTGGTACAGCGCTCCTTTTTCTCGTGCCACCCCGGCCAAGCTACTCAGCCCCTCGAGATGAGCCGCCGCCACGGACGTAATCATCCCCATGTCCGGGTCCGCAATCTCAGCCAGGCGCGCAATCTCTCCCGGATGATTGGTTCCGAGCTCGACGACCGCGACGACGTCGCGCTTCCGCAGCCGCAGCAGAGTTAACGGCAAACCAACCAGATTGTTAAAATTTCCCTCCGTCTTGAGTACCTTCCCCCGCAGCCGTTGGCCATCGACGGAAGCCTGTTCGAGAATCGCCGCCACCATCTCTTTGGTCGTCGTCTTGCCATTGGAGCCGGTAATGGCCAGCACTTTAGGCGCCAACGTCTCGCGTCGATAATGGGCCAGATCGCCTAACGCCCGCATCGTGTCCCGGACCTTGACGACCGCGGCGTCTTTGAAAACGGACCCGTACAGATGGCGATGAACGATGACGCAGCGCGCGCCGCGGCGCACCGCATCGCCGACGAAGCGGTGGCCATCCAGCCTCTCACCCTTGAGCGCGACAAAAACCGATCCTCTCTTGACTTTGCTCGAGTCGGTCACGACTTCGCCGAATCTCTTTCTTTTGCCCTCACGGACGAGGCTGCCGCCGGTCGCCATCAGGATTTCATCTCTGCTCCATGCCATTCTCCGATCCGTTAAGTCGTTCCGATCCGACCCAACTCTTGCCGAGCGACTTCGCGATCATCGAAATGAATTTTTTTCTCCCCCAGGATCTGGTAATCCTCGTGCCCTTTGCCGGCAATCAAAACGACATCGCCAGGCCGAGACAGGCGCAGCGCCATCCGAATCGCTTCCCGCCGGTCGGCTTCGACGCAATATCCGCGGCTAGACCCGGAACTTGGAACTGGGAATTTTGTGAGATCGGTTTTTCGTACTCCCATCTCGATCTCGTGCAATATCGCCAGTGGTTACTCAGTACGCGGATTATCGGAAGTCAGCACCACCAGATCGCTCAGCCGCGCGGCAATCTCTCCCATCAAAAGCCGTTTTCCCCGGTCACGATCGCCACCGCAGCCGAAGGCCGCACCGCTCCCAGGACTTTCTCCAGCGCATCCGGCGTGTGCGCGTAGTCGACCAGGAGCGAAATTCCGAGATCATTCTCCACCTTTTCTAATCTTCCAGGAACCGCGGTGAGCCGTTGAATGCCTTCGCTCACAACCTGCGCGGAAACTCCGAGGGCCAACCCGACGCCGGCAGCGCCCATGATGTTCTGCAAATTAGCCGAGCCGATCAGCGGCGAGGAAAAATCGAAAATTTGACCCTTGAGCTCTAGCTTTCCTTTGAGCCCCTGAACGTCACTCCGAACGTACAGAGGGTGAATATCCCACTGCGCTCCTTCGCCGTAGCTCCAGACCTCCAGTCCTTGGTCACGAACCGTCTTGAGTAGTTCCTTTCCGTGCGGGTCCTCGCCGCAAATCACCGCCGCCCTCTTTGGCTTGCTGCCATTCTTCAAATGATCCGTGAAGAGTCGGCTCTTGGCCAAAAAGTAGTCGTCCATGTCGGCATGGTAATCGAGATGATCGCGCGACAGATTGGTGAACACCGCGACATCAAATTCCAGCCCGCGCACCCGCTCTTGGGCTAATGCATGCGAGGAAACTTCCATGGCTACCGCCTGGGTGCCTGCTTGGTGCATCTCGGCCAGAAGCGCTTCCAGATCGAGAGACTCGGGGGTGGTGTGATGCGAAGGAACCTCTCGCCCTCGATAGCGGTAGCTGATCGTGCCGATGACTCCCGCTTCCATTCCCGCCGCGGAAAATATCGATTCGACCAGATAAGTGACCGTCGTTTTACCGTTGGTCCCCGTTACACCTACCAGTTTCAGCTGACGGCTCGGCCAGCCAAAAAAATGCGCCGACCAAAGCCCCATGATTCGTCGAACATCTCGCACCCTGATGGAAGCCGTGCCTGGCGGGCATGCATGTTTTTTCGCCACCACGACGGCGCCAGCCTCACGCTCAATCGCCTGCGGTATGAAGTCGTGCCCATCGAGCTTCTCGCCCGGAATCGCAAAGAAGATTTGCCCCGGACCGACATTTCGCGAATCATACGCCAGTCCGCTCACCTCTTGATTGAGATCTCCCTGGGCCTCTTCCACCTCCTCAAGCGTCAAAAACTCCTTGAGACGCATCATCATCAGCCTTGAAGGTTTAGAACCACGACGTCGTCTTCGTTCCAACGACCTCCGGCTACCGGTGATTGTTTGACCACGTAGCCATAGCCTTGCATTTTCACTTTGACCTTCATCGAACGCGATTTTTCGATGGCCTCCCGCAGACTGAGCCCGAGAAAATCAGGCACCGCCGTTGGACTGCCGTCCGTAACCATTTCGTTCTCTTTTTTTGCCGGGTGGCGCGCGGGCAGTTCCGCTCGGCTGGCCGCCGCCGGGACGAGATCCGGCTTCTGTGGAGCTACGGCGAGATGTCGCAGGGCTCCGCGAGCGATGTTGCGGAATACGGGAGCGGCAACCACGCCGCCGTAAACATTTACCTCGGGCTCGTCGACCAGCACCAAAACAACCAGCCGCGGGTCATCCGCAGGGACGAAGCCAATAAATGATCCCACCCGTTTCTTGGTTGCGTATCCGCCGTGAGCGAGATCTGCTTTTTGCGCGGTTCCGGTTTTACCCGCGACTTCGAATCCTTCCACGCTCGCCATCATGCCGGTGCCGCCGTCGTTGGTCACCTCTTTGAGCATCGATGTCAGCAGTCGCGAGGCCTTTTCCGAAATCACGCGCCGCACTACGTGGGGCTGGTTCTCGAGGAGCACGTCGCCCTTCGGGTTGGTGACGCGCCGCACCACGTAAGGGTGCATGAGGAAACCGCCGTTGGCGATGGCGGCGTAGGCCATGACCATTTGCATCGGCGTCGCTGAGATTCCTTGGCCGAATGCGTGAGTCGCGAGATCAATCGCCGACCAAGACTCCACCTTGCGCAGCAAGCCAGGAACTTCTCCCGGCATGTCGACTCCCGTCACCTCGCCGAAACCAAATTTTTCAATGTACTTGAAGTAGCGCTCTTTTTTTAGTTTCTCCGCCACCTTGGTAAATCCGATATTGCTCGATACCTGGAGAATTTTAGAGAACGGCAGCCATCCGTACGGATGCGTGTCGTGAATGATTTTACCGGCGTAGGGATATTTGCCCATTTCACAATAGAACAAATCCTCTTTGCCGACTACCTCCTCTTCTAAAGCCGCCGCCGCAAGGATCGTCTTGAAGGTTGAACCGGGCTCGAAGCTATCCGCGACGGCCCGATTGCGTCTCTGCTGCGCAGATTGCTGAGAAAAATTGTTGGGATTAAAGGAGGGATAATTGGCTAACGCGAGTACTTCGCCGGTGAACGGCTCCACCACGATGGCGACCCCGGCCTTGCCGCGATACTTTGTGATGCTCGCCTCCAGCTCTTTTTCCGCCAAATGTTGAATGGTGGTATCTAGAGTCAATTGGATGTCGCCGCCGGGTGGAATTTGAAGTCCTTCGACGCCTTGAACCAGAACCCGGCGTCCCAGGGCATCTCGTTCAGTGACCGAGGAGCCGGTCTCGCCGCGGATGTAATCGTTGTACTGCAGCTCCAGTCCCTCAAGCCCTTCGGAGTCACGACCGACGAAACCAATCAATTGTCCGGCCAGCTGTCCTTGGGGATAGTATCGGTTGGGTTCGTAGAACATGCCGACCCCGTCGGCATTCAGGGCCTGAATTTGTCCTGCTTCGGGTGAGCCGATTTGCCGCTTGATCCAGACGAAAGGCTTATCCGACATGACCTTTTGTTTTACGTCGGTGAAATTGAGATTCAGACGGATCTTGAATGCGATGGGGCCGGACATAGACCGACTGCGATTCCAAACTCAGGGCCAAGGGCTCTCCGGCGCGATCGAAGACGGCGCCTCGCTTCGGTAGCACGATCCATTCTTTGAGGTGTTGTCTTTCCCCGAGTCGCTTGAGTCTCTCTCCTTGCAGTACCTGAAGCTGGAACGCGCGTCCGCCGACGACCAAGAACAACAACAAGAAAAGAATCCTTGCCAGCCCCAGGCGGAATTGAATCCCTTGAAGCGGTCGCAGTCGTCTCATGGCAAGATGATGACCTGACCTTTCTCCGGAGGCATCAGTCCCAATCGTCGGCGCGCCATGGCCTCCAGGCGATCCGGCGAAGTCAATGTCGCCAGTTCAACTTTCAATTCGCGATTTTCCTGCTCGAGTTGGTTCTCCAGTTTGCTCGTAGTCGAGAGCACATATCCCATCTGGACCACCTGCAATCTCAGCCATACATGGAGCAAGGCCACTCCCATCAAGCAGAGCGCCAAAACGGTGAAAACCAATGTGTGTCGGCGTCGCTGCCCCCGGCTGACTCGATCTAACCTCTCGGGTTTTGTGGAGCTAACCTCGCGCACGCGGCTCTTAGCAGCAGGGGCCATCGTCAAAGACCTCTAGAGCCGCTCCGCCGCACGCAACTTCGCCGAACGCGCGCGCGGATTAGCTTGAATCTCGGTTGCCGCCGGGACCACCGGCCGCTTGGTAAGAAGGTTCACTTTGCGGCTCCAACCGCACTGACACGTCGGCGTTTTCGGCGGACAAAGACAATCTCGACTCCATTTACGAAAAGCCGTTTTCACCAATCGATCTTCTAACGATTGGAACGAAATAATAACCATCCGGCCTTGGGGATTTAGCAACTCGTAACCGTCTTCGAGGTAGCGACTCAAATGCTGCAACTCTTCATTGACCGCGATCCGCAATGCCTGAAAGATTTGCGTCGCGGGGTGATGACTTCGCCCGCGCTTGCCCTTAATCCGTTCGATTAACTGCGCCAGCTCCTCGGTGGTTTCGATAGGCTTGTTCTTGCGCTCCGACGCGAGCGATAGAGCAATACGCCGGGCCTGGGGCTCTTCCCCGTAATCGCTTAGAATTTTTTCCAACTCTGCGACCGTATACGAATTAACGATTTGATAGGCATCCAACGACTGACGCCGGTCCATGCGCATATCGAGTCTTGCTTTGACTCGAAAACTGAACCCTCGCTCTGGAGATTCCAGTTGAGGGGACGAGACCCCAAGATCCAACACAACACCATCCACGGTCGCCCATCCTATTTCGTCTAGAATCTCTTTCGCCGCCGAGAAATTCTCTCGCCGCAACTTGACGCGGTCCGAGAACGGTTTTAAGCGTTCTGCCGCAGCCGCTAGAGCCTCGTCGTCTCTGTCCAGCCCTAAAACTTGCCCCTCGGGGCTGCTATCAATCAAAATCTGCTCTGTGTGGCCACCCCCTCCTACCGTCCCATCGAGGTACCGTTTGCGCGTTTGCGGCTTGAGGAGCCGCGCCACCTCCCCGGCCATGACGGAAGCATGCGCATAGACCATCTAGTGACTGGTTCCGTCCCATTCCCAGTCGTCGTCGAAACTTTCGATGGCGTCTTCCAGGGAGGTATATTCCTCAAAAAAACGGTCCATCCCGACCACTTTGAAAATATCCCTGAGGAACGGACTCATTCCCGCGAGCTTGAGATCGCCATTCAGATTTCTCAAAAGCTTGAGCCGCTCCAGCAAGACACCGATGCTTAGATAGTTAATGTGATCCACCGACCTGAGATTGAGAACCACTTTGATTCGTTCCTTTTCAATCAACGAACCGATGGTATCTTTGATGCGTATCATTTCACGAAAATCGATATCGCCGGCGACATCGATCACCGAGATATCCTGTATGGGTTTTCGCGGCAGCAGCATTCGTTGTTCTCCTTTCATCAAGCCAGGTCCTCTGGTAATTTTACCGACTAGAGTCCCAAGTCACCGAGAAAATCAGGATCCTGGATGAGTTTGTCCTCAGCGTTAGCGAAGACTTTCTTCCACGCCTCCTGATCCCAGATGCGGAATTTTTCCAGAGCGGAGACGAGAACGACATCGCGTTTCAAGTCGGCGTATTTTCGCTGGAGCGGTGGAATCAAAATACGACCTTGCTTGTCGACCGCACATTCACACGCACCGCCGAGATAATAGTGCTGAAACATCACCATTTTGTGATCAAACTTTGGTTTCTTCCGAATCTCTTCTTCGAACCGTAGCCACTCATCCAACGGGTACACATCAAGGCAGCGCGTGTCATCCACGACAAAGTTCGTGATGACGATGCGTTCATCTCCCTTGCCCAGAAGTACATCGCGGAATTTCGCAGGGATGCTAAGGCGCCCTTTACCGTCCAGAGTATGTTCAAAACTTCCGCGAAACATATTTCAATCGGTTTGCTTAGGATATTTATGGGATATTATCCCACTTTTTCCCACCTAGGCGCCACTTATAGCTTTCTTGGTAGAAACTGTCAATAAAAAAAGTGTGATTTTTAAGGTTCTTTGTACTTTTTTACCGTGGCAGGTCTCATAATTGGGCTGCCATTACCCAATCGGCCGCAAACTGGTCGGAAGTCTGCGTATCTTTCGGGTAACAGACCGTGAGAGGCTTGTGGAAAAATATTCGGAAACAACGGGCCAGACTAAACCGGAATGAGCGGCTAAAGTAGATCGGTAAGCCGGATTCTGTAGTGACTATTAATAGAAGTCACAGCAATCATTCATCTTGCCCCCTGATTACTCAAGGGGTCGAGCGACCTTACCCAAGGGCTATGGGCGGACCACCCAACCCTCCTATTTGGTCTTGCTCCGGGTGGGGTTTGCCAAGCATCCACCATTACTGATGGACCGGTGAGCTCTTACCTCGCCTTTTCAACCTTACCCATCGTCGCAAACGGTGGGCGGTGTATTTTCTGTGGTACTTTCCCCCGATTTCTCGGAGCCGCCGTTAGCGGCCACCCTGTCCTATGGAGTCCGGACTTTCCTCTCTCCGCCTGAGGCGGAGAGCGATTGCTTGATCTACTTTAGCCCGCGGAACGCAGCTTGAGCGCGTCGTCAATACCCTTGTTAGCCAATCGATCGGCCAACTTGTTCTCTTCTCTCGGCACATGAACGATACGATAGCTTTCAAACTGACGCAATAAAGCGACGGCTTTTTGAAACAGGATCTTGAGTTTTTCATCTTTGACACGGTATTCGCCTTTGAGCTGCCGAACCAGGAGCTGTGAGTCGCTCTGAACCCGGATCCGTTTTTTGCCTAATTTGACTAGCGCCTCTAATCCCATAATTAATCCTTCGTACTCAGCGACATTGTTGGTCGCGTGCCCTAAGTACCGGCTTAGCTCTTCGACCGGGGTCCCATTCTCTTTACAGATCACCGCCCCACAACCTGCCTCGCCAGGGTTACCGCGGGCGGCTCCGTCAACCATTAACAGCCATTCCTGCTTGGATTTTAACATAGTTAATATCCGAGTGGCCCAGCCATATGGCCGTCGGCAGTCTCGACATCATTTCTCTCCGACCATAGGCAGAACTAACTCAGACCACAGGTACAATTGTCCCGCGAAATTGAACGTAAGGAAACTCGTGCGAGGAAAAGAGTATCGTCGATTATGATAACTAAGCTGGCTTTTCTTGCACTATCGAGGGCTTGTAGTAAAGGATCCGCTGACAGTTCGGACAAAGATTAACCTTCTCGCTTTTGATAATTTCGTTCCAGAGCTGCGGGGGAATATTCAAAGATGAGTTCATATCGGGAAATCAAGTCCCCCGTCACTTGTGATGCGATAGTTTGCCGACGGGTCGAAGCCTCAGAAACGGCTCGATCTATGCCGGAGATTTGACTCTCCATCTCTTCTTGCTTCTCCTGCCACTCTTGCTGCAACCTCGCCAACTCTTCTTCCTTGGACCTGATGTCGATTTTGATGGCGTCGATTGCCTCCATAATCTTGATGAGTTCCTCTTCCAACTCACCGTTATTCTGTTTGATTTGATCGATTTCCCGCTGTAGCGCTTGCAGTTCTTTGGTGTTTTTGATGCGGTTCATCCGCATCCGCTTGTCCATCGTCTTCTTACCCTCATCCTGCAGAACGCGATCCTTTTCCTGGCGTAATTTTTCCTTTTCCGAACAGGCAGTCGTTAATAGCTCGATTTCTCGCTTTTTGCCCTGAATCTCTTTCTCCTTAGCTTGAAACTCACCCAGCAACCCTTGTTTGAGACCCCTCTGTTGTTTTATCTCGCGATCAACGGTCTGCAACGACGCCAAGATTTCAATTTGTGCATGCAAAATCGTTTCCCCCAATCTGGCAAAAAAAATGCACCCGTCTCGGGTGCATTTTTACTTGGAACGCCTGCTAATAAAGATCGTTTAACTCTTACTCTACTCACTCCCCGTCAAAACTCCTATGGATTATTTATCTCGATTTTTGACGATTGTCAAAAGCAATGGCGCCCCCTGAAAGATAGCAAATCCTACGTATCACACGCTCGCCGTGGAGGGCGCAATCAAGATGGCGCGAGCGAAATAATGCCATGGCTCATCGGATGCGCGAGCTGGGCCCGAGCGGTTGGTTTTTTAGCTGCCGTACCATGTTGTTGGTCGTGCGGATAACCTCATTGATCCACACCGTCACCTCGTTTAACCTCGTACCATTGGCTTGGGCTATCTCCGACCAGGGGCTTCCCCGTCTATAATCGGCGAAAATGTTTTTAATGGACCCACGACCCAAATAAGAAAGCCCTCTCATCGCCGCGTATTGACCATAACCGACCCGCAGTTGCTGACGCTCTTGAACGACGGATTGCGGGTTGAGGCGCAGCTCATAGGCCAACGCTTCGACAACGGGCCGCTCACCATTTTGTTGTTCGACATACTGGTTAATGGCCTGAATTTTCTTCAACAACTCCCGTTCACTTCTCGCCGCAGGAGAGTCGAGGGTCTGAGCCGGAGGAAGAAGCTCAACCGATTGGCTCAGGGGCTGATAGAATCGCAAGGCTTCCGGCATCCACGCCCTGAGCTGATGAATGCGTGTTTCTGAACCTGGATGCGTCGAGAGAAATTCAGGTGGCGCGCCTTTTTCTTTGCGCTCCATTCGATCCCACACCTCCAGGGATACTCGTGGATCGTACCCGGCTTTCGCCATCAGAATAAGCCCGACATGATCGGCTTCGGACTCCTGCGAACG
>WNGR01009760.1_pt1 | contig 10064 bp, 16 predicted proteins | sample 5407581 | NCBI WGS metagenome assembly WNGR01 (sample SAMN13153383, study PRJNA577476) | soil metagenome | isolation source: 80 cm soil or saprolite under Garry oak tree replicate 2 | place: USA:California | collected 2016-06-15
CCTCATCACTCTCAAAGCCCTGTGTAACAAAGTCAGCTACCAGAGGCTTGTGGATGGCCTTCTCCAATGGTGGCATCTTGGGCTTTGTCCATTTTGGCTTGCAGTGTTCTTGTTTTGCACTGTCTCGTTCGATACCCCACTTTCTCATGTCATCTTCCCATCCACCCTTCAACTTTGCATTTTGTTCCTTCTGATCCATCTCCCATACTTTCCAAACATCCATTGCCAGATTATACTGTTCTTTTGCCTTCTTTTTTGATGTAGCCTCTTCAACTGCCTTATCTTGACCATCTTGCCACTCCTTCATGCCTTCAATAATGTTGTCCTGTGTCAGAATCTTTGCCCACCCATCCATGTTGATTTTACCTGTCTTCCTTTTCTTTATCTTCTTCTCCTCTTGAGCCTGTAGCTGCCCTCGCACACCTTCAAGATACATGGACTGCAAGACTGTCTGTGCCTGCATCCCTGCCATCACTTGTTTCTGCATGACAACAACCATATTGCTGGTATGCAATGCTGCCTGCAACTGTGCCTCAAACTCATTACTAGGCTCAACATCTAGGAGCATCATGTCTCGTTGTGTAGGAGGAGTGATGGTGGTGGTGAACAGGGGTGGCAACACCATATCTGACCAAATCAGTGAGGCTGACACCAGGAACGAAGCAGAAGTCATTGCTAATGATGCCAACCCACACTGCACAGGTGTGTATGGCAGCGAGTCACCTGCCACTGCCTGTTCGGGTTTGACTCCCTCTGTTTCCTGGTGTTTCCATTTTCATGCATTGTGATGGGAGATCAAGTTGATGACTTTGCGCACCGGGGTAGTGTTACGTCCTAGCAGGGACGCGGACTGGGTTCAAGGGTTTGAGGTAGCCCAGCGGGCAGTTTCACACAATGTCCGAGCAAAGATGTCTATTGTCTTATAGCTACGAAATACAGAGGTGTCCAAGGTGTTGTGCACTGAGTGCCCAACGACTTAGCAATAAAGACTTCTTGTCCGAAGTGTTAGAACACTTCTCTGCACCTAGTTGCTGGTGCACTAAGTCTCAGCTGAGTGTGGCGTTGTTATAGTACAACTGCAAAGACTTTGATAGGAATGTTCAGCTCTAGAAGAGCCTGAGGGAGATGGTTCACAAGAAGAGGTTAAGATGGTTTCCACACTCGAGGATCAAGGACAATGTTTGCTAGATTACAAATAAAGCCAAGTCTGGCTTCGTACTATGTTTACACAGGGTTTATATACTAGGAGGATACCAAAGCTGGGACCACAAAGTGAGACATGAGTAAACACAGTCGAAATGGGTCAAGCAGTGTGTTATCATAGATAAGGCGACGGGGGCAGTACACAGATGGAATGGGAACAAAGGGAACAGACAAGATAAGAAGATATACTGTAGTGGTACAAGTCCCATGACCCGAAGCATCCGGATCATGACATGAGCCCCTCCCAACGTCCACTCTTCCTAGAGTGCTTCAGGGTTGATGAGGTCGTAGATGTCAGCATTGGGGTCGTTGCCTTCCTCCTCCGATGAGGAGTCTTTGCAGTGGTGAGTTTGGAAGAAACCGAAGGGGCCCCTCTTGCCACAAGTGCGACACAGCTTGTAGATTGGGCAGTCGATTTCATTATGGCTCCCAGATTGGAGGCACTTGCTGCACCATCGGTTCGTCTCGCTAGTACCTGGCCAGAGACAGTCTTGGGCCAGTGGTCAGTACCAGCGCATCACCAACAGTAGCGATTCTTCTGTGGGCAGTTAAAAGAGAGGTGGAACTCCGAGTGACATCAGAGGCAGAGCTTCCCATCCTTGTTCTTCTTGGGCCCCCTGGGTGTCTTGTTCTTCGGCTTCTTTTTCCCCCTTTTTGCTCCCTTGGTCAAAGAAGGGGTGTGGCCCTCAGGCTCATCTTGTAGCCTTGGAAGAGCTAGGCGATGAGGGGGGGGAATAGATTCGACGTAGAAGGGGTGGGTGTCGGTGTGGGTTGGAGGGGGGTGGAGGCGCAGCCAGGTACTAGAGATCTTTGTGTATGCTTGATTGCTCTGGAGGCGTCTTCTGACACTAGTGAGCTGCATGTCTACCTCTAGTAGATGACGCTCTAGGGGTTCAGTGGTTTTGTAGAGGGCAACAACTTGTTCCCTCAACGCTTTCTGGTTCTTCAGTAGCCGTTTTGTCCTAGCTACTTCTGCAGTTAGTCTGTGGTCTCAGAGATATTCCAAGACCTCTTGAATCTTCGGGACAAGGGGGGAGTCTGGGGAGAAGTTCTTGAGCTGTTCAAGGGAGAGGGGAGGGGGTGGGTTGTAGTTCCCCTCATCGGTACGCTCTAGTAGATATAGGGGGAGCCCATAAGTGGGGTAACCCTTACCCAGCGTTCCAATGAGGGATTCTTTGTTGTCTGAGAGGTGGACATAGCGAGCCCCAGTCCTTTCAAAGGCTCCAGGGTCTTCATCGTTGGGAATGGAGAAGGGGAAGTAGTGACTGCCGAAGGGGTCATTCAGCCAGTAACCCACTCCCGGATGGTTGTTAGCTGGATTGACGTCTCTGCCTAGTTCGATGGGGTAGTCGTTGCAGGTGGGGGGATCTTTGTAGTTAATGGGGTAATCGTCCATGACTGGGTCATGGACAAGTCTTGTAAGCGTGGCATGGGCTGCTCTAGGGTCTGGGGGAGTGGTGGTGGGTCGTTCGAAGGTAGAGATAAGGTGGTGTACTACTGGGGTATTGGGATGGGTAGTGGCTGATTCTGGGGGTCTTAAGACTTCCTTCCCCTTCTTTGAGATAATGCTGGGGAGGTCTGGGTGGATGCTGGAGGGGGCTGGCTCATCAGGGGAAGGGGATCTGATCATCGCCGCATTGACTATGTTAGCAATGACCATCTCGACTGCGAAGTTGTGTTCCAGGGTGGGGAGAGGTGACTGGGGATCCTCCTCCATCTCGTCTGGGGGTACCGAGCTTTCTGGGGACTCTGTAGTGGTTTCGGAGTACGACCCTCTGGCCATAGCTCTGACCACAAGTCGTTCTGTGGATGAATCGTGGGAAGGCATAGTAGTGTGGGTAGTGGGGAGGTGGATGGTGACGGAGTGAATGGATATTTTGCTTCATTTTATCCATTCTTCTGCTCCCACACTTCTGGGGTTGTATTTGTAGTATTCTTCTATAAGTTCTGTGGCGTTAAGGTTCTTTTCCAGTTCCCAACTGTTATGGGCATTGGAATATCCTTTCCATTTGATCAGGAATTGGGTTTGATTCTGATAGCGTCTTGTGTTCATTATTTGATCTACTTCCCACTCTGGTTCTCCTTCTATGTTACATTGCCACTGAACATTAGCCTTGACTTAGGCTCGAATGTGGGACGCGATACAACTTAGCAATAACAAGTACACACGGACTGTCTTAGTCACGTGGTAGATGTGGTCACAAGGTCCTAAGGACACCTGGACACGAGACAATGGTCGTTTCTGAGATACATGTAGAGAGGGAGTGAGCCCTTAGATCTCGCAGAGCGGAAGAGGGATGCTAGTGGCGATTCAAGAAGACCAAGCTGGAGAGCTAGGTCTTCAACGACTACATCTTAAGTACTACAGGGAGAGGGCTTTAAAGTGCCTCTTGAATCCAAATCCTACTACACCGATCCTAGTATCGAGTCATCGTACTGTACATGTGATACTAGGCTGACTGATGCGCTGACTGATGTGTAAGTCCATGACTAATTACCGCTTACTCGAGTAGTCATAACCTATGAGTAAGTGTCTTTGGGTCGATACGTAACATTCTATCAGATCAGGGGGAGGTTCTGGGAAGTTCGTTCCATGTATGGGTGTCTCCTTGTATGGCATTAGGAGTGAAGCATGGAAAACAGGGTGGATATGCCACTGTGGTGGCAGCTTTAGGGCATAGGTGGTTACTGAGATTCTTTTTGTGATGGGGAAGGGGCCGTATCTCTTCAGGGCTAGCTTGAAAGTGGGGTGCGTTGTTTTCAAGTTCCTGGCATCAAGCCACACCTTATCTCCTTCTGAATATGGTTGGAAACGAGGAGAGTCTCTGTATTGTGATTGGGCGTGTGTGATGGCTGCCTGGGCTGCCCTTCTGGCTTCTAGAATCTGTTCCAGTCTTTCCTTTGTCTCAGGCATGTTGCCTGTTCATTGTGGCTGGTGCATCTTTGGGGTGTACCCTAGAATAAGTTTGTAGGGTGTTTTTTTTGTGGTGGTGCTTGGCCATGAGTTGTGCGTGTACTGAGCTAGTGGTAATAGATCTGCCCAGTTGTTCTGCTGGTGGTTGATGAACATTCAGAGGTATTGTTCTACCCACTGGTTTGCTCTTTCTGATTGTCCATCAGTCTGAGGGTGGTATGCTGTACTGATGTTCTGCTTGATGCCTAAGGTGTCGCACCATTCTTTGATCAGTTTTGCTGTGATTCGAGTGTCTCTGTCTGAGATTACTCGTCTGGGGAGTCCGTAGTGTGGAAAGAGTGTTTTGGCAAGGAGCGCTGCCACTCCCTTCGCGTCTATCGTTTCTTTGCATGGGATGAAGAAAGCTGCTTTGGAGCGATCATGGTCTACGATTGTGAGGATAGTGTCATAGCCGTCTGATTCTGGTAGTTTTGTGATAAAATCTAGGGTGATCGTCTCAAAGGGGAGGGCGTTCTCCTTTGTCTTGATGGGGAATGATGGTGGCTTTGGGTTTCCAGGGAAGTTCTTGTTTGCTTGGCATGTGGCACAGCCTTGCATGTAAGCGGAAATGTCTAGTTTCATGTCTGGCCACCAGAAGACTTGTGATACCAGCCAGATCATTTTTGTAATTCTGGGGTGTCCAGCTGTCTTTAGATCATGATACAGGGAAATTACCCCCCTCCTCAGCACAGTAGTGTCCACAACCACTAGTTTTGTGTCTTTCCACCAGTACTTTCCTGTTTTCACGAGCTGGTAAGGTGTCGCCCATTCCTCTAGGGTGTCTTGGTGTAATAGTTGTTGTGCCATCACCCTGTCATCTATGCAGATGGATAGGGCAGCATTGGCAAACACTTCTGGGGTGAGGACTGTGATGTCAGTGTTGTCTTCCTCTCTGTTGGTGTGGTCTGGGCGTCTGAGAGGGAGTCTGCATGGTTTTGTGTTCCTGGCTTGTGGATCAGTTGATAGTGGTAATCCGCCAGTCTTGGGATATATCGGGCTACCCTTCTATTGATTCGTTGGGGGTGACGGTAGTACTCAAGGTTTTTGTGGTCTGTGAACACTTTTATTTCGTGTGGGGACCCCATGAGGAGGTGTCTCCAGTGTTCTAGGCCCCACAGTACTGCTAGGAGCTCTCTGTCATGGATGTCATAGTTTCTTTCTGCTGCTGTGAAAGCTTTAGAGAAGTATCCCACTGCTTGTGGTTTGCTTCGCACATCTCTTTGTGTCAGGATTCCCCCTATAGCGAAAGCAGAGGCATCTACTTCTAGCTCGAAGGGTTTATCCATATCGGGCTGACACAGGATGGGGTCTTCGCAAATGAGGGTGATTAGTTTTTCTAGTGCTTCCCCACTTCTTTTGTCCATTTGAAGGGGCCATCAGTGGTTTTTATTGTGTCTGTGATGGGTTTGGCATGGTGTGCGAAGAAGGGGATGAAAGGGCATTGATAACTCAGGGTTCCCAGAATGCTTCTGGCACCTTTCAGCCTCCTAACTTCTCTTGGCCAGTCTTTGATTCCTTCAACCTTTCTGGGATCGATCTTGATTTGTGACCCATCGATCACTATTCCTAGATAGCTGATCTTATTTTGTTCAAAGACACACTTGGATGCTTTGAGAAAATAAGATTCATCTTCACATATCTTCAGAAAGGCGTGTACAATCGTTCTGTGTCTGGGGAGGTCTTCCTCCGTGGCTATGAGGACATCGTCCATATATACAAATAGTTCTTTGGGGTATGCATCCATGAGTGGGCGAAGGATGCGGCTCATGGTTCTGGCGAAGGTAGCTGGGGCATTGGTGAGGCCAAAGGTCATTACCCTAGGGATGAATAGTCCTCTAGGTGTCTTGAAGGTGGCTTTGAGTTGGTCCTCTTCTTTTATTCTAATATTGTGGTATCCCCATCTTATGTTGAACTTGGAAAACACCTTTTTGCCGCTGAGGTTTGTTAAGATATCTGAGATGAGGGGTAGCGGGTATGTGTCTTTGACTGTCCAGGCATTTAGGGGTCTATAATCTATTATTGGACGGAGCCCTCCGTCGGTCTTCTTCCTGAAGAAGAAGGAAGATGCGTAGGGGGAGCTTCCCTCGTAGATATACCCTTTGGCCAGATTCTCTTCTATGTATGCTTTTAGCGATTCGTCTTCTTTGGGGGTGAGAGGGTATATTTTGCAGTTAATTTTCTGTGGGGCGTCCGGCCTAAGTTTGATAGGGAAGTCCTCCTCTCTCTTGGGGGGAAATCATTGGGCCTCTTCATCAGAGAACACCTTCTGATGTCGTTGGTACTCTTCTGGGATTGGTGTTTCTTTTACTGGGTCAAAGGTAGCTGTTATGGCTACTTTTGCTTCTTGGTGCCGCTTCTTTCTGAAGCGGTATCCTCCTGTCAGGATGACCACTGGTTCTCCTTTCAGTTCTTGTGCTTTCCAGTTGATTTCTGGGTTTTCGTGTTCAAACCATGGGTAGCCGAAGATTATTCTGTCTTCCCCAAGGCTTGTAATGAAGAATTGGAAAGCTATTTCCTTTTCTCCTCTCTTTATCCATAGCTGGCACATTTCTGTGATGGTGCCATCTTTGTTTAATGACCCATCTACATTTTGAATGAGTCTTGGTGGTTTTACTGGTGTGGTTCCCAACCCTAGTTTTTTTATGAGGTTTCAGTCGATGAGGTTGTCTGTGGCTCCACTGTCTAGGAGCACATTTGCGCAAGCTTCTTTGTAGTAAAGGCGAACGATCACTTTGATTGTCATGGCACTATCGCGAATACTGTACATTGAACACGCCTCCCTGTCAGCTCTCACAGGTCGGCATCGCAAAAATCCTGATCTAAGGCGTAGTAGCCCCTCTTTTCTTCTTTGTTCATTGACTGAATGAGGTTGTGTGCTTGGCGGACTTTATCTTCGGTGGTGGTGGCAGCCACTCTGGATGAGCTCGCTTCTGGGGTGTAAGGTGGGGCCTCTTCTGCCTCCACCTTCTTGGTGTCTGTGGCTCTTGCCTGTGTCTGTGGTTTGGGGGGTGGTGAACGTGTGCACTCTTTGGCCATGTGGCCCTGTTGGCAACACCAGAAGCACCTCCCTTCCTTCATGTATTGTTTGCATTCTTCGTCGGAAAGCTTCTTGAAAGGGAAGGAAATGGTGGCGTCCACATCCATGGCATTGGGATCTTGTGCCTTAGGGCGGTTGTGTCCGGTGTTCTGGGTGGGCCCAGAGCTCTTAGCTCCTGGTCCGATTAGGATGAGTTTGAAGCGCTGAGTTTCCATTCTAGCTGTTTTCTGCCAGTCTGCCATGTTCTTCAGAATGGTCTCCCTCATTAGGCAGGCTCAGTACAAGCCTAGAGGGAGTCCTTTCTTAAAGAACTCTATGGTTCCTGCAGCATCTTTGTCCCATCCAGCAATTCCTGCCAATCTTTCAAAGGTGAGGATGTATTCGTCTAGTTGACCTGGCTGCATCCTGAGGTTGATGAGCTGCTGATAGGCCTTCTCTTTATTGAGGGTGTCTGTCCAATCGCGATCGAAGGTGTCTAGGAAGGTTTTCCACAGTTCCTCGCTTTTCTTTGTGAGGGTGTTGGTAGTGTCTGCAAGTTCTCTTTCCATCGCGTCCTCTACTTCATTTACCCACATCATGACTGATTGTCCTCTGAATAGGGTGAGACAGTATAGGATTTAGGAATAGTATTCTTTGATCAATTTGTGCTTGCTATTGAGTTTGATGAAGCGGAGCATCTCTCTTTTGAACTGGGCACTTTGGCTCCTGTCTCCGGTGAAGGGTGTAGGGGAGATCCCCTTTAGTCCTCCTCCATTCTGGGGTGTTCCTGTGGTTCCACCAGTGCCACTCGCTCCCCCTGTGGTGGCATTGATAGCTGACATCGGGGGTGGTAGTGGGATTGGGTTTGGTGGCGGTGGCTGAGTGATCTGGGGTGGTTCGGGGGGGTTTCGTGGTGTGAACAGGAAGATTGTGGGTTGTGGGAGTGGTACAGTGATTTGGGGAACTGAGTGTGTCGAATGTGATAAGTGGGCTGTGTGGTGGCTGTCTGCGTCTGACTCTGAGTCTTCCTCAGGTTCTTGTTCGAGCTCCTCTTTGCTAGAGGATTCTTGTGGTACTCTGTATGTCCCACTGGGGTTGCGAGATACTGGTCATGGTACTTCTGAAGTGGTTGGGGGTAGTGGTGGTGGTAAGCTTTGCTGTACTAGTTCTTCGTCTGTCCACTGTCCTAGCCCGTATCTGTTCTCTCTGGGGGAACAATCTCTTGCTCTGGTTCTGTAGGCACTGTAAAGGGCTGAGTATGTGAGGGGATACCAGGCGTCGTTGATGAATTCTACTGCTCGTAGGGTTCCTGAGACGTTACACTTGTAACTTGGTGGTTTGTTCTGGGGTTCTGTGGACCAGACAGCGCCTCTTCCTAGTGAGGAACTTTTTACGTGTGCTGGTAGGTCGTCTTGTCTTCTGACTGTTACTACAGTCCAGTTGTCATCTGACTCGAAATTGACACTGATGCTCGCCACAGCTGTGGTCATTCTTTGGGGTTTCTGTGTTTCTGTGTTGCCTGGGGATGGCTGATGCATCCACTGGTGTCAGGAGTGGATTGTCGCCCAACTGTGTTGCCCTGGTCTTTGCTTCGCGGTTCTGTGTGACTCCGTAGAGTGTCTGGGTTCGGTGTGTTCCAGTAGGGAAGACTTGGCTTATGTTACGTCCTAGCAGGGATGCGGACTGGGTTCAAGGGTTCGAGGTAGCCCAGTGGGCAGTTTCACACAATGTCCGAGCAAAGACGTCTATTGTCTTATAGCTACAAAATACAGAGGTGTCCAAGGTGTTGTGCACTGAGTGCCCAACGACTTAGCAATAAAGACTTCTCATCCGAAGTGTTAGAACACTTCTCTGCACCTAGTTGCTGGTGCACTAAGTCTCAGCTGAGTGTGGCGTTGTTATAGTACAACTGCAAAGACTTCAATAGGAATGTTCGGCTCTAGAAGAGCCTGAGGGAGATGGTTCACAAGAAGAGGTTAAGATGGTTTCCACACTCGAGGATCAAGGACAATGTTTGCTAGATTACAAACAAAGCCAAGTCTGGCTTCGTACTATGTTTACACAGGGTTTATATACTAGGAGGATACCAAAGCCAGGACCACAAAGTGAGACATGAGTAAACACAGTCAAAACGGGTCAAGCAGTGTGTTATCATAGATAAGGTGACAGGGGCAGTACACAGATGGAATGGGAACAAAGGGAACAGACAAGATAAGAAGACATACTGTAGTGGTACAAGTCCCATGACCCGAAGCATCTGGATCATGACAGGTGTCATGATCCGGACGCTTCAGGTCATGAGACTTGTATCACCACAGTATGTCCTCTTATCTTGACTCTTTTCTGTGATTCCCCTTGTACCGCTTTTGTCCGCACACCACCCCCAGTTGCCTTATCTATGATAACACATTGCTTGACCCGTTTCGACTGTGTTTACCAGTGTCTTGATTTGTGTTCGAATCTTTGTCCTGACTTAGTATATAAACCCTGTGTATACATAGTACGAAGCCAGACTTGGCTTCGTTTGTAATCTAGCAAACCTGCCTCTGAATCCTCGAGTGTGTGAACGTCCCATCCTCTCCTTGTAAACCATCTCCCTCTGGTTCTTCTAGGACCGAACCCTCCCATCGAAGTCTTTGCAGTTGTACTATAACAACGCCACACTCCGCTGAAGACTTAGTGCACCAGCAACTAGGTGCAGAGAAGTGCTTCGGCACCTTGGACGAGAAGTCTTCATTGCTAAGTCGTTGTGCACTCTGTGCACAACACCCTGGACACCTTTGTACATCGTAGCTATAAGACAATAGACGTCTTTGCTCTGACATTGTGTGATACTGCCCTTTGGGCTACGACGAACCTTTGAACTTAAGTCACGTCCCTGCTAGGACGTAA
>WNGR01009761.1_pt1 | contig 10063 bp, 15 predicted proteins | sample 5407581 | NCBI WGS metagenome assembly WNGR01 (sample SAMN13153383, study PRJNA577476) | soil metagenome | isolation source: 80 cm soil or saprolite under Garry oak tree replicate 2 | place: USA:California | collected 2016-06-15
GAGAGAGAGAGAGAGAGAGAGAGAGAGAGAGAGAGAGAGAGCTTTGGAGAATTGAGTGGTGATTTAGAAAGACCAAGCTGAGGAGCCTTGGTCTGCTACTAGTGGTTTATATACAAGTGAAGAGGGCTTTGAAGCGCCTCTTAGATTGGTTATCATACAAGTATCACATGTGCTACTCACATTCCACAACCTTAAATGACCTTCCACTGCTGACTGATGTAAGTGTCCATGACTAAGTACCTCTTACACCATAGTCATAACTGGTGAGTAAGAGTCTTGGTTTGATCCGTAACAATGCTTCTATATACACTTGGCTGTTGCTGGAATCATAATTGAGGGTTACCGCAAGCTCTCCTTGGTTATTCACCAAATCATTGATACTCAAAAACCCTGCTTTTGTTGGCGGGTGCGTCAGTCTGTGAAGCGGTGGCTACCGTGCATGATGGTTGGAACAGTCACACTTTTGCCAGTGTTAGGATCTTTGATGGTAATTGTTTGGTTCTTGTCATGGTAGTTGCATACAACTGATTGTGTAAGGATGTCAAAGGGTTGCCCGAGTAGGATGTTGTATGTGGGCGAGCGGAGTATGTGGACCTGGAGGTAAAGTGTGATGTCACCAACAAGGAATGTGACATTACATGCCAGCCCGAGTGACTGGTTAACACTGCCGTTTGCCGATATCATGTTGAGTCAGACTGTGGGGTCGTAGGTGAGAGCGAGAGCATTGCAAACTTCTTCTGACATTGCGACAATTTGACATCCAGGGTCTAGGATTGCTTCAATGCGTTCTTGACTGTCGACCACTGGGAGGACTGGGCAGAGTGCATTTGACTCTGTTGCAACCTCGACCTTGTCCTGTGAGTCTTGCGCATTGGTTGTGGTTTTCAGGTAGGCTTTTTGTGGGCTTGCACTTTGGTTGGTTGGAGGTGGGTGTGCTGCTGTGGCAAATGCAGCAGGCATGTGTGTGGATTGTGCTTCACTTCTGGTGTCATCTTCTTCCGCTCCTTCACTGGCTTCTTCAAGTAGGATTTGTGTGACATTGTGGGGGATTCGGCACTTGACAGTTGCATCTGCTATTTGGGCATGGAGTTCTGGTGCCAGTGAGAGCAGCTTGTGTTGGGTGATGGTGATTGGTGTCTCCATGGTGTGCTTGTAAACTTCATGCGTGACCTTCTCGTCGTGTATTTTGGTGGTAGTAGTGTATGCTTGGTCATTTTTGTGTGTTGCCAGTGTCGCTGGCTTATTTGGACCTGCCACGTCATTAGTGGCTTCGTGTGCTGCAGCGTACAGGTGGGTATGGTCCACAATTTCTTGAACTTCTTGTTCTTTGCCTGTCTTGACAGTGGATGTGTCCTTGTGCGGGTGCAGCAGTAGTTCCCTTTTGAATGGTGAGGGATGCACTTCACTGCTTATTCCACCACTGCCACCACCTGATGCAGTTGCCATATTTTTGTGCACAGGCTGCGGCTTTGCGGCAGCATCGTGTCATGGGCCAGGATGTCGCCTCAGTGTGTATAGTCCTGGTTGACTTACCTCCAGACACTGATCTGCATACAGTGTGGGGTAGCCAATACTAGACTGGCTCACTGATTTGCTTGTAGGTGCTGTCACAGGTGATACCACTGCAACCTCAATGTTACGTTCGCATCCAAAGACACTTACTCATAGGTTATGACTACATGGGTAAGCAGTAATTAGTCATGGACCAGTGCATCAGTCAGCCTAGTATCACATGTACGATACAATGACTCAATACTAGGATCCGGGTAGTAGGTTTCAGGTTCAGGAGGCGCTTCAAAGCCCTCTTCATGTAGTACTTAAAGTGTAGTCGTTAAAGACCTAGCTCTCCAGCTTGGTCTTCTTGAATCGCCACTCCTATTCTCTTCTCTGCAAGATCTAAGGGCTCTCTCTCCCTTTCTCCCCTTGTATCACAAGAAGCAACCATTGTCTCATGTCTAAGTGTCGTCGGACCTTGAGAACTATCATAGCACGTGACCAGAGCTCCGTGTCTATTGCTGACAAGTCATATCATGCGCATCTTAGCCTACGTCAAGGCACACGTTCAGTGGCAATGTAACATTAAGACCAAGCTCTAACTGTGGCGTGCCTTACAACTCGAGAACGCTGGGCCTTCGTGCCATACACAATCAAAGATAGAGGAGAATGAAATGTCCCTCTAATATACCTCAAAGAAGCCAGGTGGAGAATGGTTCGAGGAAGCACTGGGTATTTCGTCAACATCCCTACAAGACCAAGTCAATATTACCCAGTTGAGTTCAACCATATTTACATGTGCTAGTGCAAAATCACTTGGAATGCACCCGAAGCAGTGTGGAACGTAGTCTGACCAGCAGGACCCGACTATCGTTGCGACATATTCAAAGACGAAGTACAAACAACTGGAAATGTAGGAGCGATAGACGGACACCCTCCACCAGCACCAAGGACTCCTGCCCCATCCATGGATAGCCAAGAAGAGCAGGAAAGCGAGCAATCTAATGACACAATTGAATCAGGACAACCTGGGAATACTACCGAAGAGGAGGGTCTTGCTAACCTAGCTGAGTCCATTCACATAAATCCACCAGAAATGGCCACGATGACTGAAGCTCTGAGGATGGAAGAAATCATCAATGAACATACTGGACACCAAATCAGGTGAATTGTCAACATCGTAGATGATGAAGCAGCAATGCAGAGAGCTATTGGACCTGACAGAGCAGACCCGCCAAGCGGAGGACCAGAACAACTACTGGAACTACCACCCATTCGACTCCCACAAGATGATCAACCTGAAAGAAGGTTCCCCAGAGGAGGATTCCCTGGAGGAGGAGGATTCCCCAGAGGAGGAGGATTTCCCAGAGGAGGGGGATACCCAGGTGGAGGAGGAGTACCACCAGGGGGACCACCAGGAGGCGGTTGGGGACCACCACCACAGCCCATGCCACCAGCCCATCAAGGGAAACTAGTAGGAGAACCTCCTACCATCTACGACGGCGACCAGAAGAAGACGACCCTATTCATCAACGAATGGGAACTATATTGGGCAGTCAATAACGACAACACCCTAATGATTAACCCATATCAACAAGCTATGTTCTTCCTCACATATATCAAAGGAGCTCAGGTTAACGAATGGGTTATGGCAGTTAACCGATGGCTGGCCCGACAAATACAAGGAGGGATCAATACCGCCGATGAACGTCTATGGAATGAAGTAGCCGCCTCCTTCACAAGGCACTTCGCTGACAGCCTGGTGAAAGAAAACGCACAATCTATACTTTGAGCAGGAGTAAAAATGAAAGGCGAAGACATCGATGCGTATATCGTCAAGATAGAAGAACTTATTCGACTAGCTGAGTACCGATTTGACATGCCACAGACCATCGAAACATTCATGGATGGACTGCCTACAGGATTATACCAAAAGGTCCTGGAACTTGACAGACCAACCACCTATGATCAATGGAAGCAAGCAGCTATAAACCACCAACAAGACTACATTCATATGAAGGCACAACTCAAGGCACACCAAGGAGGGATAACTACGTCTTGCCCAAGAGGGTGGATACATTAACAGACCCAAATGTGATGGACACATCGGCAGGACGAACGTGTGGACACATCACTGGAAGTGAAGAAACAAATCCAGCAAAAATGACAAGCAGCGTATATGCCCTGCAAGGAGGATTCTTCCAAAGAGGAGGTGGAAGCAGAAGGCAATGAGATCTACGTGAAGTTGAGTGTTACACCTGTCATAAGAAAGGACACTTGAGTCGCAACTGCCCTCAGCACACCTGGAATATGCCCACTCAACAAAGGCAAAATTGGCGAAACCCATGCCCAAGTCAAGGACGCGATGCAGTAGTCAACAATAGAAGTGTTTGCGAAGAAGAGCAAAGTCTCGTTGCATGGTCCTCCACTCAAACCCCACAACAACAAGCTAACACATGGCTTCGCAGAGTAGCAACCGCAGGGGAAGAAGTACAAGAACTGGTTATGAGGGACCTCGTCGGAAGAGAGGATTTTCAAAGCACCTGAACCCATCGGCCTGGGTAAGGGCAGTCCATAAGTTCAATTCTGTAATAGTGACTATGCAATTCCAATCTATGCATATCCCTGTCTCTATCAGAACAAGTAACACAATGGCTGACATCAAAGCACTCGTAGACTCTGGAGCAACCGACTGCTTCATGAGCGAAACCTTTATACAAAGGATGAAACTAGGGAAGAGACCTTTAACCAAGCCACAAAAAATATGGAACATCGATAACACAGCAAACCAAGCCAGGTTAATCACACATTATGTGGATCTACAAATACAAACAAGCGGAATCAACAAAGTAATATGATTCCTTATCACCAACATAGGACATGAAGATGTTGTACTAGGATACCCATGGATGGCCGCTTTCAAACCTCAATTTACATGGAAAAGTGGTACTATCAACAAGAAAGCGTTACCCATAATCATTCAGTCTGTAAACCCTTCAATCCCCGGAAAAGACCCAATTATAGCACGAATTCAAGGGACCACAAATGAAGCATGGTTACGCGCCACAACCTCCACTGAACTAGCCATCAAAGCACAGCAATATACAAAGAAGGTAGATGTCCCCGCAGACTACCAAGAATTCACAAAGGTGTTTAGCGAAGAGGAATCAAAGCGATACCCACCAAAACGAGCATGGGATCATGCAATTGAGTTCAAGAAGGATGCCCTGGATGTGATCGATTGCAAAGTATATCCTATGAATCGAATCAAGGATGAAGCAGTATGAAAGTTCATCAATGATGAGCTCAAGAAAGGGTATATCCGTGAGTCCAAATCACCATATGCGTCATCATTCTTCTTCATCCGTAAAAAGGACGGAAAAATGTGACCAGTACAAGACTATTAAAAGATCAATGCCATCACAATTCAAAACCAATACCCACTCCCATTAATTGCCAATCTGATCCGTGATCTAAGCAACGCGCACATATACACCAAACTTGATGTTCGGTGGGGGTACAACAATGTGCGCATCTGCGAGGGAGATGAGCAAAAAGTGGCATTTAAAACCTGATACGGCCTTTTTGAACCTACCGTGATGTACTTTGGACTCACCAACTCACCAGCAACCTTTCAAACCATGATGAACTTTATCTACCGTGACACCATCCTCAAGCATGAACCACTTGGTACAACAATCCGCATATACATGGATGATATAGGTATAGCGACCTGCACTAATCTCGATGACCACAAACGAGTGGTCCACGACATCCTTAAAGTCGCACAACTTCACGACTTATATTTCAAACCAGAGAAATGCCTCTTTCATGCACCATCTATGGATTACCTGGGGGTAATCCTTGAAAAGGGGGTGACACGAATGGACCCTGCAAAAATCGCGGGAGTAGACGCGTGGCCAATACCCAAAAATGCGATGGAAGTACAAAAGGCACTCAGCTTTTTCAATTTTTACCGTCCCTTTATCAAAGACTTCGCCTCCATCGCACGACCACTACACAAACTTACATGCAAAGATCAAGAATGGCAATGGGGAACAGAGGAACAAGAAGCCTTTGACGCACTAAAGAAGCACGTCACAACAGAACCCATACTGGCACACACCAAGCTAGATGATCAATTCAAGCTGGAAGTAGACACCTCGGGATACGCGGTAGGTGCCGTACTCCTACAACAAAAGGAGGATGGTAAAAAGCACCCCATAGGATACCATTCGGCCACACTCAACGAGGCACAATGGAACTATGACATCTATGATCTCGAGCTTTTGGCCATTGTGATGGCACTCAAAAACTGGAGGCCCTTGCTAGCGGGATCCCCCCACAAAATTATCATCTATTCTGACCACCTCAACCTACAATATTGGAGGCTACTGCAAAGGATATCAAGAAGGGTCGCATGAGAAGTATTGGAACTGTCTGAATACAACTTCAAGATACGTCATCTCCCTGGTAGATTGAACGGACGGGCTGATGTGTTATCAAGATGCCCAGGGTACAACCAAGGAGAAGACAATAACAAGGATGTAGTTGTATTGCCAGACCACGTCTTTGTGAGAGGGGGAGCAACACAATGTGCCCCATCCATGCAAAGGATCGTGGCCCAGGAAGAAATGGAAGCCACGGACCCGATATACGCCCAGGATGAGAAGTTGATTAAACCATGGATCAATGCACATCACTTAAAAAGGGTTGAGAAGGTATGGTACAAGGATGGACGCCGCGTGGTAATGGGAGGAGTGGAACATAAACGGGCTTTCATACAAGCCCATCACGACGCACCAGTATATGGACACCCTGGGATTAACACAATGCACCAACTAGTAAGTCACAGATACTGGTGGCCAAACATGTGACAAGACATAGGAGACTATGTACAAGGGTGCGCGGAATGTCAAAGAAACAAAATCAATATGCAACCTACCAAAGCCCCGTTATCACCCATATTTCCTACCTGCGAAGCTATGCCTTTTGAAACCATTGCCCTAGACTTTATCACTAAGCTACCAGTCTCACAGGGATACGACTCGATACTCACTGTAACCGACCATGATTGCACCAAAGCGGCAGTATTTATTCCATGCAAGGAAAGCATAACTGCCAAAGAAACCGCGGGATTAATTGTCCAACACATCTTCCCACGATTCAGACTCCCACTAAAGTTTATTAGTGACAGAGACCCATGGTTTGCATCAAGGTTCATTAGGGGACTATGCAAAGGAACAGGGACGATGCAAAACATTTCAACAGCATACCATCCCCGAACGGATGGACAATTGGAGCGTACAAACCAGTGGCTAGAACAATACTTGTGATTCTGGGTCAACGAACGACAAGACAATTGGCACGTGTACCTACCCCTTGCAGAATTCGCACACAACAATTGGCCAAATGAAACCACGGGGGAGTCCCCTTTCTTCATACTGTATGGATTCAATCCACAAGCTGATTGGACGGATAAGCCATCTCCAATACTGCAGGTGGCATTAAGGCTAGACCAATTCAAGAGGGCAAGACAGCGTGCCCAGGAACTGATGATCAAAGCGCAGCAGTCATGGGTCAAACACAAAGATACGCCCAAGTATCAAGAAGGAGACCTTGTATGGCTAGAAGGACGTCATCTTCGCACAAATCAGCCAACTGCCAAGCTTGCGCCCAAGAGACACGGTCCCTTTCCGATCATTCAGGTGATGTCCCCTGTCAATTATCAATTGAAACTTCCCACGCAGTGGAGCATTCATGACGTGTTTCACATTGATCTTCTCACGCCCTACCAAGAAACTGATCTCCATGGATCAAACTATTTGAGACTGGCTCCAGACCTCGTCAATAACGAAGAAGAATACAAGGTCAAGAAGATTCTAGACTCTTGGCAGTTCAGCAGAGGATGCAAAAGACAATACCTTGTCAAATGGAAGGGATACCCGGACTCAGATAATGAATGGGTGGACCACAAGGACATACATGCCCCTGAAGCGATAAGGGAGTTCAAAATTTCCAACACCGCTCCTCACAGGCATATAAGGCAGGGAACAACGAGCGAGTACCCCATTCCCTCTTCCACACTAACACCACCGAACACTCATACTCTTCCCATGTCCGATGCCGTCAACTCCTACTATCTCGGTTCCCCGGAGCGTATCTTCGGAGCCAAGCTGGATACCCAACTCATCACCCATGACAAGGCACGAGAACTCTGTGCCAAGAAGTACATTCAACCCCATATCAAAGACGAGAATGAACTCGCTGCTCCCCTCACAGAGGAAGAGCTGGCTTGAGTGTGGGAGGTCTTCCCAGACCTCCAGACGACAGCAGTGTCCCCGTGTCCACTATCACCCATACTGCGACACGTGTCAGACCCTGATGGGATGGGAGCCACACCGACTCACCAAGCCAACACCCAAGCACTTGACAATGAGCTTTGGGAAGCTGAAGGAGTACTGCGAGTCCCTCCCCACATGGGGAGACTTGAAGGCACAGTCGCCGAAGAAGATCAGTATACAGTGGAGGGAGGAGCAGTTCGCACAAGCCGTGTACAAGAGAAACACCACAAAAGCAGCCCAGGAAGCATTGTGCCAGCAAGCATGCCAGTGATGCGAGGACTGTGGAGCTGCACTACCAGTCTTAAAGACTGGTACCCAGATGAGCACCCCTTTATAAGGAATCACCATGACTCTGACAACCTGAATGAGACCCCATACACGATGACCACCAGTGGGTATCCACTGTACAAGAGGTCCTACATGCCCGCCCTATTCCAGAAGCGTGAACCCATAGGGTTCAACATCAATCAAGGGAACAATTACATTGACTACCCCATACACCTGCCCCAAGAGACGACCACACAACAGGCGCACTACATGCAGGCCATCATGGCCCCCAATCTGCTGGTAGTGGCGCTCCACAAAGACACTGACAAGGTGTTCAGCAAGCCCCTGTATGCTGCGCCAGTCTACAAATATGAGGGCAAACCTACCTACACGACTGCAGAGCTGGACTACCTCAAGGCTGACGTGCAAGGACGGGAGATGACAGACCAGTTGATCGAATGCATGCACGACCTGTCGCTGAAGGTGGAGATCCACCACTTCTGCGTAGTCATGGTGGAGTTGGATAGGATGGAGCAGGTCTTGGTGGAGAACGAAGAAGCGTGGGGCCAGTTGGCAGCAGCTAAGTTGGGAGCTATTCGATGTTTGGAGATGGCTGACGCAATTGAGCGGATCAACTCAAACAACAACAGGTTTGTAGATGATGTGCTTCGTGTCAACGAGGAGATCTTGCGTGGGCGCAAAGGCTGAAAAGGGGGTGATGTTACGTTCGCATCCAAAGACACTTACTCATAGGTTATGACTACATGGGTAAGCGGTAATTAGTCATGGACCAGCGCATCAGTCAGCCTAGTATCACATGTACAATACAATGACTCGATACTAGGATCTGGGTAGTAGGTTTCAGGTTCAGGAGGCGCTTCAAAGCCCTCTTCATGTAGTACTTAAAGTGTAGTCGTTGAAGACCTAGCTCTCCAGCTTGGTCTTCTTGAATCGCCACTCCTATTCTCTTCTCTGCGAGATCTAAGGGCTCTCTCTCCCTTTCTCCCCTTGTATCACAAGAAGCAACCATTGTCTCATGTCCAAGTGTTGTTGGACCTTGAGAACTATCATAGCACGTGACCAGAGCTCTGTGTCTATTGCTAACAAGTTGTATTGCGTGCATCTTAGCCTACGTCAAGGCACACGTTCAGTGGCAACATAACACTTAAGGATCATTTGCGATGCCATCTGCCCCAGGTTCTGCCGGTGCCACTCATCCACACAGTCATGGAGCCAGTTGCCTGGGACGTCACATGGGACCATCGCTCCTGAGGGAAGCACAACCTTGCCTTTGGGGCTGCGCTTGCACTTACTGGCTCGGTTGTACTCTGCTACAACTTTGCATTCCTGAATGAAGTGGCCGGCACCACCACAAAAGTTACACGATGTGCCGGTCGCACCTGCAGGTCATGGTCCCACATTTCTGGGCTTGCCTCCACCCTGTTGCACCTTGAGGATGGTCTTGAACGTCTCGCCAAGGCTTGTTACTGCCGCTGTCAGTGCTTCTATTTTGATTGAGGTTGCATCAGAGCTGGTGGTGCTCATTGAAGGTGTTGGTGATGGTGTGGTTTGATATTGAGTGTTGGTCGGTGTGCTGGCAAACGCACTTGGACTTGTGCCCATGAGTATGAAGTTTGTTGCATCATATATGTCAACCAAGTCGTAAGGGTCATTGGGCATGTGGTTGGGCTTCTTCAGCTGTAGCCGCTGCATAACACGGTGAGCAAGGTCAGGCCGGAAGCTGCAGAGGAAGGCCTGTGACTCTCAGTAAAAAAGAAAGTCAGTTAAAAGTCAGGCCAAAGTCATGAAAAGTTGATCAACTAAACCAGGACTTGAGGTAGTATTTTGTGACTTCAAATTGACTAACAAAGTCATGTTTCAGTCAAAGAAAGTCAGGCAAAGGTCAATCTGTAGTCAAGTGTGTAGTCACTCTGGAAATCATGTTTCAGTCAATGAAA
>WNGR01010409.1_pt1 | contig 10063 bp, 6 predicted proteins | sample 5407581 | NCBI WGS metagenome assembly WNGR01 (sample SAMN13153383, study PRJNA577476) | soil metagenome | isolation source: 80 cm soil or saprolite under Garry oak tree replicate 2 | place: USA:California | collected 2016-06-15
TCCCCTGCTGTTATTGCCGGTCTTCGGAATCGCCATCGCCACCTTATCCGGCAATAGCCAAACCGGCGACCAGGCACCCGGTCCCTACCGCATCGCCGGCACCGTCGTGTCCATGGCGGACGGTCATCCCCTCCAGCGCGCCTCCGTCGCGATCATCGATACCGCAGACCGAAAGCCTGTCCAGTCCATGACATCCGACGAGTACGGCCACTTCGCCTTCACTGGAGTGCCAGCCGGAATGTTCACCCTACAGGGCACGACCAGCGGCTATCTCACCACCAGCTACGACGAGCACGAGGGCTTCAACACCGGGATCACCACAGGCGCCGGAGTCGACACCGAATCGCTCGTCCTCAAGCTCCAGCCCCAGGGGGCGATGGCCGGGACCATCCTCGACGAAGCCGCCGAGCCCGTCCAGTCCGCGACGGTTCACCTCTTCCGTCAAAGCAAAAACTCAGGCGACGACAGCCGCACCAGCCCTGTTGGCACTGAAAACACCGATGACCTCGGCCGCTTCGAATTCCCACACCTGGGCCCTGGCACGTATCTTCTCGCTTCGGGTTTCGCCGACTTCCACGACCCCTCGCTCGAAGTCGCTTACCCAACGACCTACTATCCCGGCACGGCCGATCCCGCGGAGGCGTCGCCGATCCTCGTTCGCGGCGGCGACTCGGTCGACCTCCACCTGCAACTCCAGCCCGTACCCTCGGTCAGCGTCACGCTTCCGCATGTTGTTCCAAAGGAGGGCCAACCCGACGCCATCCCGCAACTTCGCACCTCGATCTTCGGCCAGCCACAATCCCCCGCGGGACAGCAACTCCGCCAGAACCCGACGCAGGTCGTCTTCTACGGACTCGCCCCCGGCGACTATCGCCTCGTCGACGGCCGCACTCCCTTCGACCTATCCGAGACGGGAACGAAGCTCCACCTCAGCGACCGCAGCACGAACGCGACCCTCCTCGCCGTATCCGGACTCGCCCACGTCCACGTGCTGTTGCAGTCCGCTCATGGCGCAAAGCTCGCGCCCCGTATCACCGTCTCCCTCGTCCACCGGCACGGCGACACCTCCGTCCGCGGAGCCACGGACGACAAGAACGAAGTCACCCTCGACGCCGAACCCGGCGACTACTTCTTCGAGGTCTCCGCCGCCCAGCGCTATTTCGTGCCTCAGATCGCCGCAGGAGATCAAGTTCTTCCCGCGAACAACATTCACCTCGACGCCAGCGCCAACGCGTCCGTCACCCTCACCATCGTCCCCGGCATCCACACCCTCAAAGGATTCGTCCGCAAGGACGGCAAGCCCGCCCCCGGAACCTTCCTCCTCCTCGTCCCCACTGCGGAGGTCCACGAAATCCGCACCTTTTTCCTTCAGCAAAGCGACCTCGATGGCTCGTTCAGCATCACCGGCCTCGGCCCCGGCGACTGCAGCCTGTTCGCCATCGAAGGCGGCTGGGACATCAACTGGCATCAGGACGCGGTGCTCTCCCGCTACGTGCCCGCCGCCATTCCCGTCCAGATCCCCGACACCACCGACCGAATCCAGACCCTCCCCGAACCGATCGCCGTCCAACCGAAATGAGAGTCCCGGTTAGCGGCTTAAGCCCGCTGCTACTCCGAAAGATGGGAAGCAAAGAAAGAAACAACTACTGAGATTCTGACTCTTCGAGTCAGAATGACGCCATGGAGGTCTGCGGTGTTCTTCCGCAGCCTGTTAAGTCCCCAGCAACCTGCAACTGACAACCTGCAACTTCCTCTACCGCGCTCCACCCTGAACCGCCTCGATCCTCCCCACCAGATCCGCCAGCCGCGCCTCGTCCACATCACTCACCGCAAGCACATCGAGATCGCCTGTCCGAAATCCGGTGACATGAAATCCCGACCGCTCCGCCTCGCGTCCGCCGTCCGCCGTCCCTGCCCTCTGTCGCAGAAACACCGACACCCGATGCTTCCCAATGCTGTACAGAAGTTGTGCCGCAGGCTGATTGCGCACGTACGTAAGGTTCGCCCCATCCAGCGTCGTATCGCCCGGCAGATTCTGCGGAAGGTTGAAGCTGAACGGCAGCTTGCCCTGGAACCACGGCTTCACCGTGTGCCGGTCCGACGACACCACCTCCGGCGGCGCGTTCGCCGCAATCGTCGCAATGTGCTGATCGCAGACCTCCGTCACCAACCCCGTAAACTGCGCCGCCGCGACCGAGTCCCGCCCAAACGTCCGCTGCATGAAATAAATGCTCGCGAACACCAACACCAAAGCCGCCACACTCGCCCAGGCATACGACGCGAATCCCAAACCAGGTCGCGGCGCTGCCTCAACCGCCTGTGGCCGCGAAGCCTGCGCCGCCAGCCGCACCATCCGTTCGCGCAACTCCGGCGGCGGCGCATACCGCTGTCCCGCGCGAGCCGTAGCCGCCTTCAGCAAACTCTGCGCCAGCGCGCTCGACGTGCAGCGCGGACACTCCGCCAGATGCTCCTCGACCGACGTCAGCCGTTCGCCGGTGAGTTCGCCGTCGGCCAGCGCGTTCAGCATTGCGCCGGAAAGATGTTCGCTCAATTCCCCACCCTCCCCGCGAGCATTCCCCGCAGCGCCGTCCGCGCCCGCGCGATCCGCGACATCACCGTCCCAATCGGAATCTCCAGCACAGTCGCGATCTCCCTGTACTTCATCTCTTCCACATCGCACAGCAGAATCACTTCGAGCAGCGGCGGAGCCAGTCCCTCCATCGCCGCTTCGAGCGCCGCCCGGTCGCTCAACCGCATCAGGTTCGCCTCAGGAGTCTGCCGGTCGATCGCCGCCTCCGGATACAGCCGCGGCCCCGACTCGTCGTCCGCAGCCAACTCGTCTTCCAGCGCAACCGTCCGCACCACGGCCAGGCCGCTGCGCGACGTGAGATACGTGTTCCGCAAAATCCGGAAGATCCACGCCTTGAAGTTCGTCCCCTGCTCAAACGTCCCGAACCCGCGCAGGCCCTTCAAGAATGTCTCCTGCACCAGGTCCTCCGCATCCGTGGGATTCCTGCAAAGCCACTGCGCCACGTTGTACAGCGATGGCAACAGCGGGAGCGCGAGATCCGAAAACGAAATCGTCTCGGCACCGCTCGTTGGCATAGCAACTGCGCGCTTCCAGGGCAACAGCGTCATCTCTTTTACAAGCCGTCATTCTGACTTCTTACAGTCGTCATTCTGACTCATTCTTACAACTTGTCATTCTGACTCGCAGAGTCAGAATCTCCGTATTTCGTCTTGCTTGTTTCGTCCTCACAAATGAAAACCGGCTTCACGCAGATTTATTCCCTCAGCCGCGGAATAAAAATCCTCCGCGCCCGTTTACTTCCGTGGAGGTTCTATCCCATGAAAGATACGCCTGATACGCCAGACACGAAACTCGCCGGGCACCCCGACCAATCCGGCGAACCCACTAACGACGGCATCGACCGCCGCAACTTCCTAAGCTGCATGGCCTGGGCCGGCACCGGCCTGCTGTGGACCATGGTCGGCGGCGTACCCACATCCAAACTCTTCGCCGCCACGCCCGGCGCGGCCGCGCAGGCCGCACACAACGCCGCCGGCTTCAGCTTCGTCCAGATCAGCGACTCCCACATCGGCTTCAACAAGGCCGCCAATCAGGACGTCGCCGGAACCCTCAAGCTCGCCATCGACAAGATCGACGCCATGCCCGGCGCTCCCGACTTCATGCTGCACACCGGAGACATCACGCAAAACGCCAAGGCCGCCGAATTCGACACCGCCATGCAGATCATCAAGGGCTCGCGCGTCGGCGACGTCCACTACGTTCCCGGCGAGCACGACACCGCCACCGACGACGGCAAGCTCTACCTCGAACGCTACGGCAAAGGGACGCAGGGCACAGGCTGGTACAGCTTCACCCACAAGGGCGTCCACTTCATCGGCCTCAACAATTCGCTGCAGGTCGACGCCCTGGGCGGCCTCGGCGCGGAGCAGCTCGCCTGGATGAAGAAGGACGTCGCCTCCCTCTCCGCCTCCACACCCATCGTCGTCTTCGCCCACATTCCGCTCTGGATGGTCTACCCCGAGTGGGGCTGGGGCACAAAAGACGGCGCCGAAGCCCTCTCCTATCTCAAGCGATTCGGCTCCGTCACTGTGCTCAACGGACACATCCACCAGGTCGTGCAGAAGGTCGAAGGCAACGTCAGCTTCCATACCGCGACCGCGACCGCCTTTCCTCAACCTGCTCCCGGCAAGGCTCCAGCGCCGGGTCCCATGGTCGTGCCCGCCGGGAAACTGAAGAGCGTCCTCGGCGTGACCGATGTCAAGTTCGTCGGCAAGCGCGGCCCGCTGGCGATCATCGATTCCTCCCTGGAGGAAAAGGCATGAGTTGGGTCCGCCGCGGGGTCGGACCCTTCTCTGCGCTTGCATTGGTGGCCTCGCTCCTGCTGGCCCGCGTCCACCCGTTCGGAGACGCGCACCTGTACGGAGCGACGGCCCCACAAGCGTCTCTCACCGCCGGGGCACAAATAATGCCTCACACCACCATTCCACCCGCAGCCCGCACCCTGCTCGCAACCAAGTGCGCCGACTGCCACTCCGCGCAGGCGCACGCACCTTTCTACGGTCACTTCGCGCCCATCTCGTGGCTTATGGAACGCGACATCGTCGAAGGCCGCAAGCACATGAACCTCTCGCAGTGGGATTCCTACTCGCCCGACGAGCAGCAAACACTCATCGCAAAAATTGCGCAGGAAACCAAGTCACACGAGATGCCGCTGCCGCAGTACCGGATGATCCACCGCGACAGCAACATCACTGCCGCCGACGTCGAGGTCCTCAGCCAGTGGGCGCACGGCGATAAAGGGGGTGCCCCAGGTCTCGCTTCTGAGACCTGGGATTCCACCGCCACTGCAGGCGACCCCATCCACGGCAAGCAGCTTTTCGAGAAGCGCTGCACCGGATGCCATGCCCTCACGCAAAACCACGAAGGCCCGCAACTCCAGGGGGTCTACAACCGCACCACCGGAACCATCCCCAACTTCAACTACTCCGCCGCGCTCAAGAACGCTCACATCGCCTGGAACGATCAGACGCTCGACAAGTGGCTGACCGATCCCGACGCGTTCCTCCCCGGCAACAACATGGACTTCCTCGTCGCCAAGCCGCAGGAGCGCAAAGACATCATCGCCTGGTTCAAACAGAGCGCCGGCAAATAACCCGACCCGTTACGGCGCGGTCGCAATCGTGTTGTTTTTCACCGCAAGCGCTAACAATGCGGTCACCGGCGTTGCCGCACCGACCAGTTCATCCACGCTCTGGCCTGCCGAGGCGACCCAAACATTGCCCGAGCCGTCGATGGCGACGCCGTACAAGACTCCCAGCACGCCGGCCGCGGTGTAGCCGGTAATGGCCGGCGTAATCGGCGTCCCCGTCTTGGAGAACTCCGAGACGCTGCCGCTGTTGTTGTTCGCCAGCCACACGTTCCCAGCGCCATCGATGGCGATCCCCTTGGGCAAGGCGATGCCGCCGCCGGTATATCCCGCCGACGGAGAGACGGCCGTGCCCGAACTCGAAAACTCCGCCAGAGTGCCTGAGCATGCAGCCCACGCGTTGCCCGACGCATCGATCGCCACCGCCTGCGGCCCGGGAAACGCCAGCCCGCCTCCGGAATACCCACCCGACGGCGACACGGCCGTGCCGGCACTCGAGAATTTGCTGAGATTGGCGAAGTTCTCGTCGTCCGCAAACCACGCATTGCCGGAGCCGTCGATGGCAACCGAGATCGCGTTGTAGACACCTCCGCCGGTGAAGCCGCTCGATGTCGAAATTGCGCCGCCCGAGTTATTCAGCTCGCTGACGTGCGGCTGAAACGAGGTGTCGTCCGCCACCCATACGTTGTTGGAGGCGTCGATCGCAATAGCGGCCGGTCCAGACCCGTTGAGTCCGCCAACCAGGTAGCCCAGCCCGGTTGAGATCGCCGTACCGGTACTGGAGAACTTGCTCACGCTGCCGGCGCTGTTGGCCACCCAGACGTTTCCCGAGAGGTCGATGGCAAAGCCCACCGGACTATTCATCCCGCCGCCCGTAAATCCCGACGCGCCCGACAGCGCCACCCCGCTGCTCGAAAACTCGCTGATCGTGTTCGTATTCGTACTGATCGTCCACACGTTCGCGGAGCCATCGATGGCGATCGCATTTGGCCCGTTCGAACCGATCCCGCCGCCGGTAAACTTCAACGCCACCGCAAAGTCCTTCGGCGCGAGCGCCAGCCCCGGCGAAAACGGCGGCGTCCCCGTGACCAACGCAAACAGTGCCGCAGGATTTGCCCCGGGATAGTGCGCAATGTTGATCGCCGCTGTCGCCGTATCCGTCGGCGTCGTCCCCGTCGTCCCGCCCGACAGCGAATCCCCCAGCAGCGTCGCACACGGCGCCGAACCCGGCCCCGCGCTGTTGATGCACGCCGCCAGAATATTCGCCAGCGTATTGATCTCGCTCTGCGGAACCGTCCCATTGCCGCCCGGAGTCGTCGTCAGCGCCACGCCCGTCGCAATGTTCGCTATCTGCGCCGCATTGGCAAATGCGTTCTGAATTCCTGTCTTCGCCGCCGTCGTGCTCGAACTCGACACATGCGTCGCGTCCGAGGCAAAGCCAGCCATCGCATATGCCGCCGCAATCGTCGACACTTCATTGACGAAGATGAACGGCGTGCTTGTCAGAAAACTCCCGCCCACGGGACAGTTCCCCAGAGCCGCCATCAGCCCCGCAGCCGAGTTCGCCCCCGCCCCGGGATTTCCACCCAGCGCATACACGTACACCTGCGAGCCGGACGTGCAGGTATAGTCGCCCGTGATAGTGAAGCCGCCGCTCGCGTCCGTCGTCACGTAGGTCCCAACCGCGTCCGTCGCGGTGCCGGCGCCGCTCAGCAGCGACAGCGAAGCGTTGCTCGACGAAGGCGCAATCCCCGGCCCGCCATAGCCCGTGGTGTTCGCCGCAAACAAATAAACGTGCGCGCCCACAATCGGCTGCTGACCGCCGCGAACGTTACCCTTCAACGTACCGCCCGTGTCCGAGCCCAGGAAGCCCGCGCCATCCTTTGAACTCGGCGAGCAACCGCCGAGGCACAACACACAAGGCAGCAGGCAAAGGAAGGCGCGCAGAGGACGCATAGACTCTCCAATACGTCAGGGGGCAATGGCCCTCGCACCCTCATTTGTGATCAGTGTTGAAAGCTTATGCCCACGCCCCGCAATGTCAAGTGAATTCTGCCGCCACCTGGGTGCCCCGTGGTCGGCGCGAGCGCAGTAAACGTCTATCGTGGGGTCAGTCTCTACCCCGCCGCAGCCGCGCCCGCAGTGCCGAGAACAGAGCCCCAGCCCCACCCACCAGCGCCAGCACCACCGTAGGATTTTCCGGCGAATTGTCGCACCCATCCTGCGCATGCACAGCCCGCACCGCCAAAAGAAACGCCGCACACCCAACCAACATAACCGTCGATCTCTTCATAAATGTTCTCGCTCCGCGAATCAAATTGCTATCGTTGCTATTGCCTCCCTCAGGGCCGCGTCCCCAGCGTATTGTTCTTCACCCCAACCGCAAGGGGGGTCACTACCGGCACCGCCGCTCCCACAAACTCGGTTACCTTGTTCGCGGAGTTATTGGAGACCCATACATCGCCCGAGCCATCGATCGCCGTGCCTGCCGCGCTTGCAAGGCCACCCTCGAATCCGGTCGAGGGAGTCAACGCCGCGCCCGCGTTGGAAAATTCGCTAATGCTGCTCGAGTTTGACGCCCACACTTTGCCTGCGCCGTCGATGCTGACCGAACCGGGCGCACTCAGACCGCCGCCGGTGTAGTTGCTTCCCGTGACTCCATTGCTGCTCAGCCTGGTAAGGCTGTTGTTGCCCGCGTTCACAATCCATATGCTTCCGGATGCATCGATGGCTATCCCGTCCGGCCCATTCTGGGTGCCCGCGATGTGGACGGCGGGAGTGCCCGTGCTGCTGATGCTGGTGGTGCTGTTGCCGTTGTAGTTTGCCACCCACGCTGTGCCGGAGGTATTGATCGCCACCGCGAAGGGCTGGTTCTGGCCGCCACCACTGAACGGGGAACTGCCCACGGCGGCGCCGGTGCTTCCGTTCAGTTCGCTCGTATTGTTGGACAACTCGTTTGCGACCCATACATTGCCCGAACCATCAATGGCGATGGCGTATGGCACCGTTCCTGCTGCATATCCATTCGGGTCCGCCGAGGCCGAACCCGTGCTGGACAGCTCGACGACGGTATTGGCCACGTCGTTGGTCACCCACACATTCCCGACGGCATCGATCGCCACGCCTGTCGGGTTGTTCAGAGATCCGCCGGTGAAACCCGAACTGCCCGAAAGCGCCACGCCGGTAGGGGAGAGTTCGGTGACGCAGTTGCCCAATATGTTCGCAACCCAAACGTCGCCAGACCCGTCGATCGCGATGCCATAGGAGTTATTCAATCCTCCGGCGCTAAAGCCAAGGGCTACCGTCCAGTCATTCGGCGCACTCGCCAGCCCCGGCGCAAAAGGCGGTGTCGCGCTCGCCAGCCCATACAAGCTCCCCACATTCGCCCCCGGATTGTGCGCGATATTGATCGCCGCTGTAGCTGTATCTCCGGGCAAAGTCCCGCTCGATCCGGCAGAAAGTGTGTTGCTGAAAAGAGTGGAGCACGCAGCCGAACCGGCGCCATTCGAGTTCACGCATGCCGCCAAAATGTTCCCCAGCGTATTAATCTCGCTCTGCGGCACCGTCCCATTCCCCGCCGGAGTCGTCGCCAGCGCCACACCGGTCGAAAGCGTCTCCAGGTTCGCCGCATTTGCAAATGCGTTCGCAATCCCAACCTGCGCCAGCGCCGTCCCCGAACTCGACACATGCGTCGCGTCGGTGGCAAACCCCGCTATCGCATACACGGTCGCCACTGTCGACACTTCATTGATCACAATGAAAGGCGTCGCCGCAAGAAAATCCCCCGCCGCGGGACAGCTCCCCAGCGCCGCCATCAACCCCGCCGCGGAGTTCGTCCCCGCTCCCGGATCGCCACCCAGCGCATAGAGATACACCTCTTGCCCCGGCGTGCAGGTATAGTCGCCGGTAATGCTGAAGTTGCCGCCCGCATCGGTCGTCACATAGGTCCCGACGCTGTCCGTAGCCGTGCCAGCGCCGCCAAGCAGCGAGATCGAAGCGTTGCTCGCTGAAGGCGCAATCCCCGCTCCGCCATAGCCAGTCGTGTTCGCAGCAAACAAGTAAACATGCGCACCCGCAATCGGCTGCTGGCCGCCACGCACCCGGCCAGCCAGAGTCGCCCCCGCCGTCCCCGTCTGCGCAGCATTTGTTCGATTCAATCCGCTGAACGACCCACCCGAACAGCCCGTCAATCCAACCAAACCGCATACCACGACCACTAGGCCGACCCGCATTAAATTCTCCAGGAAATCCAGCCCGAATTATATAGGCGGCGCTTGAACCGTCCCGTGCCCGCCGTCACCCCACATGCACATCTACGGTCCTCACATGTTCGCGCCGGAGCCCCATCCCCACCACGCGCGCCAGCAATCGCTGTTCCCCCGGAATATGCACCAGAATCTTCAACAGCAGCGGAGGCCGCATCGGCCCCCTCTGCTGAAAGATCTTCTGCAACCCTCCATGCACCACCACCTGCATCCGCTGCGTCCCACGCGCCGCAAACTCCCGCCGCTTCTGCACCTGCTCCAGCAGCGCGTCCGTGCTCCGCTTTCGCGCCAGCGGCTCCGCCAGCACATTCGCCGCCGCCACCGCATCCTGAATCGCCAGGTTGATCCCCACCCCAAACACCGGAGACATCGCATGCGCCGCATCCCCAATGCACAGCAGTCCCGGCTTCGCCCAGCGCAGCAGCCGGTTGATCTGCACGGTCAGCAGCTTCACCTGCTCCCAGTCGCCGATCTCCTTCACGCGATCGCCCAGTTGCGGCACCACCTCGCGCAGCGATCGCTGAAACGCCTCCAGCCCATCCCGCTGCACCTTCGCGAACGCGCCCTTCTCGATAATCAGCCCTGCCTGAAAATAATCCCCGCGATCCAGCAGGATCAGCA
>WNGR01014192.1_pt1 | contig 10063 bp, 2 predicted proteins | sample 5407581 | NCBI WGS metagenome assembly WNGR01 (sample SAMN13153383, study PRJNA577476) | soil metagenome | isolation source: 80 cm soil or saprolite under Garry oak tree replicate 2 | place: USA:California | collected 2016-06-15
CCTTGGACATCCCACGTGTAGGTCCAGTTCGTACCGGTGCTGGTGTTGTTCTGGGTCCTGAGAGACCCGTCCGGATAGTAAGAGTAGGCGACGTTAGCTCCGCCCGAGGAGGAGAGAAGCTGGTTGTTTGCATTGCTGTAACTGTAGCTGGTCACCACGCTGTTGACATTTTGCCGGACTCTGTTCCCGGCACTGTCGTACACGTATCCGAGAGCAGTCGTCGTGCTACCACTAGTGACAGTAGAATTAGTTAGCCGCTGGAGGGGATCGTAGTGGTACGTTTCGCTGACGGGTATCGGAGTTGGGTGATTGTTGGTGTTGGTGGACGACCCTGTTACGCTGAGAATGGTCCCAGTTGAGTTATACCGGTAATTCAAGGAAAGGAGCGAGGAGGACACAGTTATCGTCTTGACCCGAGAGAGAGTATCGTAGGTAAAGTTCTCAACTAAATTATTCCCATATTTGATTCCCATTAGCTCGTCGTTGCGATAGTAGCTGAACAGGGCGTAGCTGATGACACCTGTCGGCTGGCTGATGTTGTAGCTTGCAATCCTGCCCAGCCCATCATAAGTGAAGCTCTCGACCATGAAATCATTGTAGGTTAGGCCGGTCTGAACCTCGCCTGAATAGTAGTGGCTGACCGAATAACCGCTCTGAAAAGTACCGCCACTGGGTCCGCTGGGAGATTTCGGCGGGTCAAGATACCCGTTCGCAATATAGTCGAACGGAGCAGTTGTGTAGATATCGAACATTCTGTGAAGACCACTCGGGGCTTTCTCGATGCCTGTGACCTGAGTCCACTGCTGGTCGAGAGCGTTGAAGAGAAAATCACCCGCCCGAAGCTGGGTGACAGAAAGCCAGCCGACCGTTCCGTCCGCTTGTTTGACCCAGAGCTTCTGAGCCGTCGCATTGTCCACCATCAACGGCAAAGGGTCCTGAGTCCGGATGACCAACATGTTCGTGGTCTCGACGGTGACGAGACTGGTAATCGTGGAGACAGCATACTGGCCCGTCGTCACGTTGTAGGAGAGAAGGCTCATCCCGGCACGAAGGTTCTGAACCGGAACCTGCGTCCGGTCGGCAAGGGAGATGAGCGTGCCAGCAGCCACACTGCCCCCGCCGCCACCGTTCCCGCATGGACCGCCCGCGGTAGTCGCCCCGTTTACAAAGTAGACCTCGCAGACAACCCGGTTTCTCAAGTCGTAAGTGTACGAGATGGTTGCGTTTCGGCTCTGGAGTTGTAGAAGATTGTTGTTTTTGTCGTAGGTGTAGTTGTCTCTGGTAGTTGAAGTGGAACCGTAGTAGGTGACCTTCGTAATTCTATTCAGCGAGTCGTAGCCATACGAGGTTTGATTGTTGTTCCGATCGACTTTCTTCACTAAGTTGCCGTTATTATCGTATGAGTAAGACTCGACGTTCGACGGGTAGACCGTCATATACACGCGGTTTAGGTTGTCGTAGTTGTAGAAGATGTTGCTTACGGGGGAGGTCTGAGTCTGGAGCAGATTTCCAACCTCGTCATAGGAATAGTAGATCATTGTATAGGCAGAGAGTGTCTGCGAGTGCTCGCCGACTGTGATTAGGCGTCCGAGCCGGTCGTAGAAGTACTCCTTGCTCACAGAATTCTCGTCGTACGTGATCGTGTAAAGGGCCACGTCGTTGTAAGTGGTTGAGGTAGTATTCCCGTCGGGCTTGATCATCTTCGCCAACCGGCCTAGGGCGTCGTACTGGCTGGTGTAGGTGTTCCCTAGAGGATCTTTTGTAGTGACGATTCTGTTCTGCCAGTCGTAGGTCTGGGTCTCGTTGGAGTAGGGCTTGCCGCTCAGAAACCGGTATACTGTCGAGAGCCGTCCGAGCCCGTCATACTTCTGCTGAGTCAACCAGCCGTTCTCGTTCGTAGTATTCACGTAGTTGGCCGAGTCGTTGTAGGTGTAGGCGACGAAGTTGCCGTTCGGATAGGTGACCCTAGTTGGACGATTCAGAATATCATAGCCGTAGGTTGTATTGTATCCGTTAGGGTCTACACTAGAGAGTAAGGTTCCCATCGTCAAGTTGTAGCTGTACAGTCTAGATATGAGCGTTCCTCCAGGGACAAGGGTCTGGTTTTGACTCGTCAGATAGGCTGAATGATATTTGAGGGAATATCCGTAAAGTGTCTGGTTGCCCTTAGGATCAGTCAATTTTGCGAGATTGCCGTAACTGTCATAAGTTCGCGAGACTGTCAGCCACCTGCTGAAGCCAGCAGGGACGTTGTAGAGGTGCTTGGATTGGCTTAGCCCACCCCAAGGAAAATAGCTGAAATAGGTTTCAACGCTAGACATGATTCCGATTGCGCTTGCACTCTGGAGTTCGGCCATCCCAGCTAAGGAACCGTGAATGCTGGGGTTCGGAGACTGGTTGAGGAAAGAGTTCGTGAAACTTGCCGACGAGGTACCGTATGCCAAGGTGGCCACCGTTACATTGTCGAAGAGAGCGGAGTATCCCCCGGAGTATAGGCCAAAGGCTGTTCCGCTCGTCGCGGGACCCGAGGGGAAAGTCCCTGAGACGGTGCAGTACATGTTCAAGCTGGGAATGGTTACGGTTCCAATGGCCTGAGACCCGTGGACAGCCAGCGTGAAATAATACCAGACTCCAGTGATAACAGAACATCCGGTTCTCGCCGATGAGTTGGAGACTCCCAGGTATGCTGGGTCGAATATTGAAGCACCGGTGGTCGGATCATTGACCAGCTCAAGAGCACTCCCCCCTGGCCACGCGTGCAGGACGAGCCCCCACTTGTTGTTGCCGCTTCCGGGATAGTGTGTGAAGACTCCGATCCTCTGAAACTCCGATGGGTTACCAGTCTTGTTGTTAGTTATGTAGACGCCCGCCGAAATTGAAAGGTCTCCCTTCCCGAGGTCCGCCCATGTGAACACGTTGTTGTCAGAACCGCTGTTCCAGGTTCCATTGTAGGCCCTGTTCTTCACAAGCCAGGTTCCGTTATAGACGTTCCAGGGATTGTCGGTGCTGGTATAGTTTCCTTGGCTGAAGGTTTCCTGGAAAGCGTTGAACCCAAGCGGCAGACCGTTGTTGTAGTAAGCGTTGAAACTCTCGTGGGACGAGCTTGGCGTGATCGCCCGGCGACTGTAGATCTGGTTTCCCCAGAGATCGTAGCGGTAGTAGTTGGTGTAGCTGCCGAGGCCGCTTGAACCGTCGCTGACTATGACTGTCTCTTTTGGAATTTCTCCGTGCATTCCGAAATACTGAATATCTCCTCGAAGAACACGGTGGCTCGAGTCCGTGACGTTCCAAGCGCTCAGTGCGAAAGAGAACGCGTAAGTGGTGTTGCTGACCGGCGTCCTTGAAGTACCGTTGTAGGAGAGGACGAAGGAGTGGGTTACTTGGTCTCCGGGACCCTGCGTGTAGTTGTACTGGAATGATCGCACGCTGGTCGGAGTCGAACTGGCATTTACCATCTGACGAGAGACTCTGTATGAGTTTGCTTGGGTTCCCAGCAAGGCCTGAGAGTATGTGTAGGTGCTATACCACGTCGTGGGGTAAATGATGCGAGATAGTATCCATGGGCCAATATTCGGGTCTGCGACCCCGTTGTATTGATAGGTGGTGTGTCGGCCCGCCGGGTCAGTAAAGGATGTGAGGTCAGCTCCGCTGTACCCGTAGGACAGTTTTCTGATGAGACCTACCTCGCCTCCACATTGTCCACTTGCCTGTTCGATGGTTGATAGCTGATTATTGCCGTTGTAGCAGAATAGGAACATTCTGCCGACAGTGTCGGCTAGGCTTGAGATCTGGGCACCATTATAGGTGAACGTAATATTGTTGCCGACGGTGTCGATGATCTTCGTCAGTCTGTTAGAGTTCGTCGGGTCGAAGAGATAGGCTACTCCTGCCTTGTTATAGAGGAAGATCCCTGTACTGTTCCTTACGACGCGGAAGTTTTCTCCTTGGTGAACCTCATAGAAGCTTGAGGTTCCATTCCAGAACGCTCTTGGAATCGCGTACCCTTCGCCATCCCATAGGTGAATGTATGATGGATATTTGATCGTGTTCATCCAAGGAAAGTTGAGGTGCCAACCACTCCCAAGTGCTGCCCAAGGATACTTTTCGAAACTGTAGGGCGTTCCGCCTAGGAAGCTGTAGGGTTCTGTGTAGACTCTCGTGATTTCCAAGTCGAACCCACGACCGGGAACCGTCAGGTCCGTCTGGCGAATGGTGAGCATACCAGTGCTGGGGGAGACGTATTCTCCCAAGTTCGAGAAGTACTGACCATAAGGAGCTAGCCCGTTACCGTCCCATGGATCCTTGGACCCGTAGGGCGACCAAGTTGTGGAGATCGGTATCGACGCAAATGTTGCATTATACGTATTTGTCGTGCCTGTTCCCCCCTCGGTCCAGAGGAGGAGGATCTTGCTGGAGTTGGTGGCGCTGTTCGAGGCATAGTTGGAAGTCAGATTGGAAGGATTGACCCTCCCGATAACGGGGAAGAGGTTCGACTGGTCGTACCAGCTCTGGAGAGGAGGTCTGCTCCTCATGACTATTGAGGAGCCCTGCACTGCCATCACGTAGAGGGCACCTGTGTATTGGTCTATTGTAATCGTAGGGTATCTGGCAGGGAAAGTGCTGCCATAAAGAGTGGAGAGAATGTTGGCATTGCGGATCCATGGAGGGCCGGCCGCGGGACGGTAGGCATACGAAACACTTCCATCAGTGCCACTCACATATACGACATGGGGAACGTAGTTGGAATCGACGACCGCAGAGAACTCAGGATTCGAACTGACCTTTCCGTCTATCGTCTCCGGTGCTCCCACCTGGCCAGAACCATCTGATGAGAGCCCGATCTTGGCGGCGTGAAGTTCAATGTGGTCAAGCGCAATCTCGTTTCCAGATGAATCCGTCGAGTATATTCCAAATTGGTATACAACGAAAATTCGGCCCTGGTTATCAGCTTGGAGTACAACCGAGGTTTCGGGATCTGGGTAGAGGCACGTCAGGTTGCTTTGGCCGCTGATCGTGAAGGCACTATGCTCGACAGAGAATGTTGTGCCAGTTCCCAACAACAAATTGAATTGCGGAATCACTTGGAGGTAGCTCTCAACGTACAATCCGCACTGTGGCATGAAGGTGTAACTTTCGTAGAAGAATCTGTTGTAGCTGAATGAGAGATATTCAGTCCCATCCGCAGCTGTCGTAAGTGTCACGCTCACATATCGAATGCCGAGGCTACAATAGGTGTAGGGATTGGGGCAGGTGGCGTTCTCGAACGTAGCGACATTTTGTACGCTCCAGGAAATGGCGGTGCCCGAAATTGTCCCGATCCAATAGTACAAGCGAGCTGCCAGATTGGCGTTGCTGCCGCCACTAACACTTTGCCCTTGGGCAACGACGACGCTGCGGCCGATGTTGTAAATGCTCACCAGGTTAACGTCCTGCCGGCTATCGACAACATACGGGTTGTTCGCCGGTAAACTAGTTGGACTCGACCAAATCGATCCATCGGCAGAACTAACATACTGCAAGGCGCAGACGTCACACGATGCATAGAAAGCCCAGTATCGCCCTCCTATCGGCTCGTAGAACACCTTCCTCTGAAACGTGTAGGCAGTCGCATCGGGGGGAACCCTCTTTCCAATAACACTTGGATCGACAACAGTTCTTGACCCTGCCGCAACGGATCCGAGGCCCACGGTCAGAGCGAGAACGCCTGGACTAATTGTGATGGAGGTGTTTAAGGAAGAAGGCACATCATTCCAGGAAAGCGTATAATTCGAGAGGGCGTAGGCCGCTCGGAATTGCTTGTTAGCTAAATCAGCGTTGTAGTTGTTGGTGATATTGTTCCAAGCGTAGACCAATCTGTACTGTCCCGTCGATGAGGGAACAAACCAGAGATCCCATTTTAGAGGTCCTGCGGAGGTCGCTTCATAGATTATGCCCAGTGTCCCAGTGAATGCGGCCTGTCCAACCTGCATTGTCCGGACCACAAAGGTTCCTGTCGTATTTGTTCCAAGAACGGTGAAATTGCTGGATCGTGGAAAGAGGGGAATCCAAGCGCCGGCCTGCTGCATCTGTACACCCCAGAAGGACCATGAGCTGAGAACCGTCCAGGTTGGGCTGAGAAGTTCGTCGTGCGGAAAGAGTCCGCCTCGAAGCCTCATAGCCACTGCTTGGTTGTAGATCGTCAGATTGTCGGGAGACGATTGAACAACACCACCCGCTCCAATCAGACTGTCAACGCTGGACACTACGGTCCTCGGCATGTTTAGCTGTGGGACAGGGTCTGACCCTATCCCTTGGAAGTTCTTGCTTCCCAACTGATCGGTCGGCGGATTAGCACCGTTGTTTCCCCCGGAGGTTGAAGCCATTCCAGGATGAATCGGGATCCCCACTGTGAAGCTTAGAAGACCGAGCAATGACAGAAGGAGGGCCTTGGAGATTCTTAACCCGAGTCTGGTTCGACGGCCTGGATAGGGCATTCCGACGGGACAATCTTGACCACAGTTCAGATTACTTTCTTGCCTATCGTGGCGCATGTTATGATTCCTTGTATTAAAGTGGGGTCGGCAAGCCGTAGAGTATTTAGCATTATTTCATTCACTTTTCTGTCGAAAGTAAGAGGCATTCGGACAGATACGATACTCTTGTCAGGAGCAATTCTTATCGTGGCGTCCTTGCGCCGGAAGCAACGAAGTGACTGTATCAGAATGGATTGGCAAAATGTTTCGACTCGGCTGACTAACTAGGACAGTTCAGGGCGCCAAAGAGAACTCGTTTTCAATCTATCGATTGAAGATACCGGTACACGTCAAGGAGATCATCGGTTTCCATATGTCGAGATGCTGAAGCCTTGACCCTCTCTGTCTTCGCGTTCAGTGCAATGGAGTAGCGTACTATTCGGAATACCGGGACATCGTTGATCCAATCGCCTACGTGAGCACGTCTGGATAGAGGGATTCCTGTCCAAGCGCAATATTTTCGCAACCCAAGTCTCTTGTCAGGTAATGGTTCTATTTCGCCGGTGACGATTCCATCTTTGATGCCGACCTTGGATCCGACGTAGCCTTCGAACCCGAATCTTTCAATCAAGTATGCGCATAGGAAATCTGGATTATCTGTCAAGAGAACAACCCGGATTCTATGACCTTGCAGTTTCTCTACTGTTTCTCTGATGTTCTTGATGACTTCGACTTTCGAGACTTCTCGAAGAATATCTGCTAGCTTCATTCCTTGGAGAAGCTTGTACTGAGAGGTCAGGAGTTCTCTCTTGTTGATTCTTTGGTGAAGGAACATTTCTTCGAGCGAATCCCATTTCTCTCCGATTCCCAAGGAACGGGATGCTTCAGTGAGGGCGGCTTTCCGAAAGATCGTACCGTCGACGTCGAACGATACCATTGACAACGATGAGAGCGGCAGGACCTTCACTCTTCGATCGCTAATATTGCCGGAGCGTTTGAACTCTTCGGGGTCAGGTGTACTCGATGGTCTTGAATTCTTTCCGCAGTCGCGTCGCTGCTCTACGCACGCTGCTGGGTTCTTCGCCCTTGTAGACTCTCAAAATCAGCTCAGCGACTCTCTCCATATCTCGTGCTTTCATTCCACGCCGAGTGGACTCGTTAGTTCCGAGCCGGATTCCATGATCCACGATCATGTTTGCTTCCTCTAGTTTCTCAGAAAGGCGGTTGACGCTCTCCTCGCCGGTAATGTCGAGAAAAACCTGGTGCGACTCGGTAAAACCATAATCCGAGCACTTGACAGGTAGGCCGCCTTCGTGGAGCGCTTTGGCAAGAGCCTTGGCGTTTGCTATTACCTGAGAGGCGTATTTTGCGCCTCGTCTTCGAATCTCGTCCAATGCCCAGATGAGAGCGGCGATTCTGTTCCAGTGGGCGTTATCGACTAGGCCCGGAAACTGTCTGTCTTTGACAAGTTCTTTGACCCGACTTGTTCCCAGGACTAATCCTCCTTGTGGGCCGAACAAGGTCTTGTGCGTTGATCCCAACATGATAGCTGCACCTTCTTTCAGTGGACGCTGAAACTCTCCTCCCCCGATCAGTCCTAGAACATGGGACGCATCGTAGGCGACTTGGGACCCTGCCGACTGACAAGCATCTGCGAGTTCCGTGATAGGGTGGGGAAATAGAAAGTAGGATTGTCCGAAGACGACGAGCGACGGTTTCTCGTCTTCGATGAGAGCCGTGGCTTTGTTCACGTCTATGTTCATTCTCTCTGATCAGAAGTTGGCGGACGGTATGGCTGGTTACGTTTTCAGATGGTATGAGGTTGAGGCATTCTTCTGCGCGCCAGCGTTGATGCTTGTCAACGATTCGTCTGATCTGGGATGCGTAGGACGTTGAAAGTCTACCCTAGTTGGGATCTAGACTCTGCGACCGCGGCGACCGCCGGGTCTTCGGGTCCCATCGTGTGGGACTGGTGTGACGTCTTCTATTCTTCCAATTCTAAACCCGTGACGGGCGAGCATTCTGATCGCGGCTTGCGCTCCGGGACCAGGGGTCCGAGCACCATGTCCGCCAGGCGCTCTCACCCGGATATGGAGAGAGGTAATTCCTTTGTCTTTTGCGGTCTTGGCTGCTGCTGCAGCGGCCTGCATCGCGGCGTACGGTGTCCCTTGAAGTCTGTCTGCCTTGACATGCTGTCCCCCGGCGCTTCGGGATATTGTCTCCGCGCCTGTGAGGTCTGTTATGTGGACCATGGTGTTGTTGAAGGATGAATAGATGTGGGCTATTCCCCATCTGTCCGCCGGTGCCTTAGGCTTCTCCGCCATGCAGAATTACCTGATAGATTGGGGCTTGAGCTTTACGCGAATTTAAACTCTCCCCGGCGAGTTCTGGCCTTAGAATGATCAGGATTCGAATTCAAGGTCTAGCCCGCACCGGGGGCAGCTCATGCGCAAAGGTTCACCAGTGCCAGCTTCCACCATTCCAGTGGGAAATATCGAGTGGGAACCGCATCTTGGGCAGTCAAACTCCACAACCTTACCCAAAGCCATCATTGGGACGAGAATAGGCAAGGCAGAGAAAAGAGGCTGAGGGCTACGAAAGTGAACCATGTTGCAAGGGAGCTTACAAAATCCCGGCCGGACGTGATTATGAGTTGAGACTTGAATTCTGGCTCCTAGACCTCAACCATGAGGCCCACGAGGGCAGGTCGGCGATCTGGCTATGGGGAGTCACTCACGACAACGAACGAGTCTTGGTGATTGATCCCAACTTTCAGGCTTACTTCTATCTCATGCCTAAGAAAGGGCAGGATGTCGGTCAACTCAAAGAGAGAATCGAGAGAGAAAAACCGCATCCGTCCGTTGAGAGAGTAATTGTAGAACAGAAGAAACGCCTCTCCGAAGAGAGACAAGTTCTCAAGATATTATGTAAAGACCCTGACACATTGGAGAAGTGCGCGCGAGAATGCGCAAAGCAGCCCGGGGTTGAGGCGAGTTTTGAGGACAAACTTCGTTATTCGATAAAGTATCAAATCGAGTTCGAAATTAGACCCTGCCAATGGTATAGTGTAGAAGGAACCGAATTAAGCGTTGATCCGAGAAAATATCAGGTCGACAAGGTCTTTGAGACAACTGGAAACCCGGCATCTCTCCCAAGAGAGAACAATCCCAAGTTGCGACTCCTGTCCTTCTCGATCCTCGCCATCAGCCCTACAGGCTCTCCAAGTGCACTCCGGGACCCTGTGAGACTTGTCGCATGGAAAAACAGTGGGGGCCAAGCCAGCACTATCAAGTCAGAGAAGAACTCGGATGAAGCGATAATCGAGGGATTATCGAAGATTCATCAGAAATTTGACCCTGATGTTGTCTTCTCGTTTGGGGGCAACACGTTCGACTGGCCGTACTTGATCAAACGAGCTAGTCTGACAAGAGCGAAACTTTCCGTTGGAAGGGACGAGGGTCCGGCCCGCCAAAGCCTCTACGGACACTTCTCTCTCACAGGGCGAGCAAACGTGGACCTGCTGGATTTCTCAGGAGATCTCTATGACGTAAAGATCAAAACCGTGGAGAACGTCGCCAAGTTTCTAGGAGTCGAAGCTTCTAACCCCGCAA
>WNGR01022574.1_pt1 | contig 10063 bp, 7 predicted proteins | sample 5407581 | NCBI WGS metagenome assembly WNGR01 (sample SAMN13153383, study PRJNA577476) | soil metagenome | isolation source: 80 cm soil or saprolite under Garry oak tree replicate 2 | place: USA:California | collected 2016-06-15
CCGGCGTCCTTCAGCCCCTGGATCGCGGCATCGGAGTGATCCGGCGTGTTGTTGATGTGCGACCAATCGAGGAGCGTGGTCACGCCGCCGTTCAGCGCCTCCAGCGCTCCCGCGTAGTTTCCGATCTGGACGTCCTCCGGCCGGTAATGGCCGCCGACGCTGCCCAGCATCACGGCGAAGTAATGGTCGAGCGTGCAGCACGGGAGAACGCCGCGAACCGGCGTCTGCCACGTGTGCCTGTGCGTGTCGACGAACCCGGGCATCACGATCATTCCCGTGGCGTCGATCTCTTCGGCTTCGGACGCCTCGAGAGCGCGTCCGATCTCGGCGATCTTGCCGTCCTCTACGAGGACGTCGCCGTAGGGAACGTCGCCGACGTCGGTGTCCATCGAGACGACGAAGCCGTTGCGGATCAATAGCCGCTGCGAGCTCATGCCTCTCTTCTCCTTGGCTGGCCGGACACGAATAGTCGCGACGGCGCATGGGCGCCTTCGCCGGCAGCAGACCGTGTCTCGCGCTGCCGCATGTACAGCGAGCATAAACGCCTCGGCCTAGACGAGTCAACGCTCAAAGGCGCCGACTCCAGGCACTTCGTTAAGCGTGGATGCACCGGCGTTCGGCCACAGTTGACACTTTCGGCCCGACGTGCACAGAATGGATGCCTGGTCGCGGCTAGCTCTTCACCGTGGTGCCGCCCCGGATTGGGCGACTCGTGAGCGCCCTCACGCCTACCGACGGCGTTGCCGCGTCGCCGGTGATGAGGCGGTCTGCGGGTGCCGTCGCGAGTGCGGTGGTCGCCGCTCGCTTCTTGCCCGTGTGGATCGCGACCGGCGTGCTCGCGATCGTCGCCGCGATCATCGCCCCCGAGGCGTTGCAGAGCACGTCGTGGGCGTTCGTCCTCCCCTACATGACGATCCTCGCCGTCGCAGCGCTCGGCCAGATGCTCGTGATCATGCACGCCGGCATCGATCTCTCGACGCCGGGCGTGATGTTCTTCGGCGGGAACCTCATCGTCGGCGTCGGCGCCGGCTCGAACAACCGGCTGGCGATTGCGATCCTGGCCTGCATCGCTCTCGGAGCGGGCGTCGGCCTCGCAAACGGCTTCCTCGTCGGGTTCCTGAAGCTGAATCCTCTCATCGTCACGCTGGCCGTTGGACAGATCGTGCTCGCCTGGGGTGTGAAGTACTCCCGCGGGGTCGTCGAAGGCGCCAATGTGCCCAACGGGCTCTCGTCGTGGGCTGAGAACAAGCCCCTCGGCATCAGCTCCGTCTTCTGGACGGGCGCTGCGATCGCCGTCACGGTCGCTCTGGCGTTGCGCTACACAGCGGCTGGCCGCCGCTTTCAGGCCGTCGGCGCCAACCCGAGAGCCGCCTGGATGGCCGGCGTGCATGTCCGGACTCACGTCGTGTTCGCCTACGTGACGGCCGGCACGCTCTACGCCGTTGCAGCGGTTCTGCTCGCCGGTGTGCGCATCAGCATCGACCCGGCTTTCGGCGCGGAGTACTTGCTCGCGCCGATCGCGGCGGTGGTGATCGCCGGCGCGTCGCTTGCCGGCGGGCTGGCCAGTGCGACCTCGACCTGGACGGCGGCTCTCGCGCTCACGCTGTTGACGCAGATGCTGCGCATCCTCGGCCTCTCGACGGCGATGCAGTTCGTCGTCTTCGGCGGGGCCATCCTCGCCGGAATGCTCGTCTCGGGCGACCGAGTCGCAGCGCTGCTTGGCCGCGTCTTACGGCCGGCCGAGCCGCCGGCGCGGACCGACACAGGAGCTAAGTGACGAAAGGAGACACGATGCACGTACGGAAGGGGCACGCAGCGAGACGTCTGCGGGTGGTGCCGCTGGTGGTGCTGCTCGCGGCGATGCTCGTGCTCGTCGCCGCGGGGCACGGCGGCAACGGCAACAAGCCCGCCGCAACGGCGACAAAGGCGCGATCTGCCGCGGGAGGCTTCGGTGAGGTGTACAAGGCGAAGACCTCCACGCTCAAGAAGACGCTCTTCTCCGCCAAGCTGCTGCCGGCGAACAAGATGGCGCGCAACATCGCGCTCGCCGCCTACGGGCGCTCGGACAAGAAGGTCAACCTGAATCTGGCCCTCAAATGCTGGAAGAACAACAGCTGCAGCACAGGGACAGGAGGCAAGCTCAAGGTCGCCTACGTCGAGGGGTTCGGCGAGAACGTCTACCGCCAAATCTCGAAGATGGAGTTCATCCTCCAGGCGCTGACGTACCCCCAGATCGGAAGGATCATCTACACCAGCGCTCACTCGAACCCGGCTCAGGCGCTGACCGACTTCCGTGCCGCTATCTCGCAGCACGTGAACGTCATCGTCACCTATCCGGACTTCGGTGACGCCATGCTGCCGGTGTTCAAGGAGGCGACCAAGGCCGGAATCCCGGTTGCGACGTATGCGTGGGGCTACGTGAGCGGGCCCGGGACGAACTACCTGACCGTCGTCGGCGAGGACACCTGCCGGCTCGGCAAGGCGTACGCAAGGGTGATGAACAAGTACGTCAAGTCCGGGAACATCGCCTTCCTCGGCGGCTTCCCGGGCAACCCCCTGTCGCTGGGCTGGCAGAAGTGCGAGAAGCCGGCGCTCAACCCGAACATCCACGTCGTCGCGAACGAGGCGACGAACTGGGATCCGTCGAAGGTGCAGGAGGTCGTCGCCGGCATCCTCGCGCGGTATCCCGACATCAAGGGCTGGAGCTACGAGTACGGCCTCGGCATGGCGCAGGGTGCGTTCGCGGCGTACAAGGCCGCGGGTAAGCCGTTCGACGCGGTGTTGACGCTGCGAACTGACGACGTGGGCATGGGCTGCGCTGCCGACAAGCTGCACAATCCAAAGCTCAGGGTCTACTACTACACCGCCGGGAACTCACAGATCCGGGTCGCCCTGACGGCCGCGATGATGAAGCTGAAGGGCGCGAAGATCCCGCCGACGATCGTGTTCCCGATCCAGCTGCAGAATCAGTCGAAGCGCGACGAATGCGTCAAGGGCTATCCGCAGGAAGCCTCGGCGACGTCACTCGTGCCGCTGTCGCTGCTCCACCGGATGTACCCGTAGGAGGATAAACACAGGCACTCGATCCTGAGCGAGAAGAACAATGTCGATTCCCGGGCCCGCGAGCCCCGTTGTGCTGTCCCTCGGCGGAGTCTCGAAGGCGTTCGGAGCCGTGCAGGCGCTCCGGGACGTCAGCGTCGACTGTCGCGCCGGCGAGGTGCACGCGCTCGTCGGGGAGAACGGGTCCGGGAAGTCGACTCTGCTCGGAATCGCGAGCGGCTTCATCGCGCCGGACGAGGGGACGGTCGAGATCGGCGGACGCCGGCGGCGGCGCGGCTCTCCGGCTGAGGCCCGGCGTTTCGGCCTCGGCATCGCGTACCAAACGTACTCGCACGTGCTTGATCTGTCCGTCGCGGAGAACCTCTATCTCGCGGTGCCCAAAGACGTGCAGCCGGCGTACGGCCGAATGGAGGAGTGGGCCGCCGCCAGGCTCGAGGACTTCAAGCTCGAGCTGCCGGTGACGGCGGTCGTCGGGACGCTCTCGCTGGTGCACCGGCAGCTCCTCGAGGTCGTGAAGGCCCTGCTGGCGAGACCGAAGGTGCTCCTCCTCGACGAGCCGACCACGGCGCTCGGGCCGGAGGAGGTCGAGCAATTGCACGAGCTCGTGCTCGAGCGCAGCAGGTCCGGCGTCGGGGTCGTGTACGTCAGCCACCGCTTGCCGGAAGTGCTCGGCATCGCCGATCGTGTGACCGTCCTTCGCGACGGGGTCAGTCAGGGCACGTTCGAGGCCTCCGCGATGTCGGAGGACTCTCTCGTCGCACTCATGATCGGACGGCCGCTCCAGCTCGCGTTTCCAGAACGAGACGGAGCCGCGAGACCTTCGGACATCCTCCTCGCGGTGTCGGGCTTGCGCGGCGACCGTTTCGGCCCGATCGACCTCGACGTCAGGAAGGGCGAGATCGTCGGGATCGCGGGTGCGGAGGGAAACGGACAGGTGCAGTTCCTGCGTGCCCTCGCGGGCGTCGAGCGCCCTTCCGGGACCGCGTCCTGCAACGGCCACGAACTCGACACGAAGTCGCCGCTGTCCGCGCTCCGCGCGGGCGTCGTGCTGCTGAGCGGCGATCGAACGAGAGAGTCGCTCTTTCCCGTCCTGAGCGTCCGCGCCAACACGACGATCCAGGTGCTGCGGCCCCTCGGACGCTGGGGATTCCTGCGCCGGCGGCGCGAGCGTCGCATGGTCGACGAGCTGGTGCGCCGGTTGCGCATCCGGATGGCGTCGGTCGAGCAACCCGTGCAGTCACTTTCCGGCGGGAACCAGCAGAAGGTCTCCCTGACGCGACCGTTCCTCCGTGGGGACGTGAAGGTCATCCTGGCCGAGGAGCCGACGCAGGGTGTCGACGTCGCCGCACGCTTCGACATCTACGAGGCGCTGCGCGCAAAGGCGAACGAAGGCGTCGCGATCATCATCAAGTCGAGCGACCCGCTCGAGCTCGCGGGGCTGTGCGACCGCGTCGTGGTGATGTCACGCGGGAAGATCGTCGACGAGATCCACGGCGCAGACCTCGGTGAACGCCGGATCGTGGAAGCGATCGTCGGCAGCCGCGTCACGCAGGAGACCCGATGAGGGCGTTCCGCGGCTTACTGCCGCTGGGGTTGCTGACGACGCTGATCGTCGGGCTGGGTGCGTACACCGCCGCGCACCAAGACGCCTTTCTGACGAAGTACAACCTCGGCAACCTGCTGCTGGCGACGATGCCGCTCGCGCTGGTGGCGATCGGTCAGACGAACGCATTGCTCGTCGGCGGCTTCGACATTTCGGTTGCCGCGCTGATGACGATGTGCGTCGTCACCGCCTCGTTCACGCTGCAGCCCGATAAGTCCTGGCCCGTGCTGCTCGCCGGCGCCCTGGCCGTCCTCGGCGTCGGGCTCGCGACCGGCGTCTTCAACGCCACGCTCATTCGCTTGTTCCGGCTCCCGTCGATCATCGCCACGCTCGGCACGCTCAGCATCCTCGAAGGCGCGTCGCTGCTCCTGCGCGACCATCCCGAGGGGTTCATCAACCCGAACGTGATCGAGTCGCTGAACACAAGCGTGAGCTTTGTGCCGTATGCCTTCATCGGTGTGGTCGTCCTCGCCGTCCTCGGCGACCTCTGGCTGTACCGGACGCGTACGGGGCTCGCGCTGCGCGCCGTGGGTTTGGACGACACGTCGTCGCGTCGGCTGGGAATGGCGGCGGGACGCACGGTCTTCCTCGCCTTCGTGCTCTGTTCGTTGATGGCGGCCGTCGCCGGCTTCTACTCCGCCGCCCAGGTTCAGATCGGGTCGCCGATCATCGGCAACTACGCACTCGAGAGCATCGCGGCCGCCGTGCTCGGCGGCGCCAGCCTCGCGGGCGGAAGGGGATCGTTCGTCGGCACGCTGCTCGCGTCCCTGTTCTTGACCGAGATCAGCAACGTGCTGCCGTTGTTCCAGCAGCCGACGGAGTACGCGCAGATGACGATCGGAGGGTTGATCCTCCTCGCGCTGGTGCTCTATCAGGCCCCAGAGCTGCTCGCACGATTGCGTTCCGGCTGGGTCGGGGTCGGGCGCCTGCGCGCGCAGGCCGAGGGCGACGCGCCGGCGGCCTGAGCCGCGCTACTCGCCGCGCGGGTCGGCCTTCCTGCCGATCACCACCCAGACCGCGTGCACGGGCTCGTCGCCGATCGTCCACAAACGGTGTGGCGAGGACGAGTCGAAGGCGATCGACCCGCCCGGGTGCAGCTCGTACTCCTCGAAGCCGACGCGGACGCCGAGCGTGCCGCTCGTGACGTAGCCGTACTCCTTGCCGCCGTGCGTCATCAGCGCGTCCTCCGGGCACGACTCGGCGCCGACGGGGTAGACGACGTACAGAAACTCGACGTCGCGGTCGCTGTGCGGCGTCAACCGCTCCCACCGCACGCCGGACGCAAGGTTGATGACGCGCCGCGTCTCCGGCCGCTCGGCGAGGCCGTCGGCGCCGCGCAGCTGCGGGACCGCCCGGTCGCCCGCTCGCGAGTCGCCGAAGACATCGCTCATCGTCATACGCAGCTCGGTGACGAGTGCGTAGAGCGTGCTGACGGATGGATTCACACGGTCGAGCTCGATCTGCGACACGAGGCTGGGCGAGACGCCGACGCGTCGCGCGAGCTCGCGCAGGCTGATCCCGAGGCGCTCGCGCTCGGCCCGGAGACGACTCCCGACCTTCGATGCATCGACCGCACGATCGAGCGGTCCGGAGGACGACGCGGGTTCGCTCATCGCAGGCGTCGCCGGATCTCGGTCGCGATCCGGTCCGGCCCCCAGGTCGATCACCTCGACGGACAAGTGATCGCGTTCGAGTTCGTCCGCGGCCTCGAGGCTGTCGTGGACGCTCTTCATCGCGGTGACGAGCGTGATGTCCGTGCCCTCGCGAACCACCTCCGCCTCGCCGAGGCGCGCTTCGGCGCCGTCGACGTCGCCCTCGAGCGTGTACAGCCGTTTGTGCTCGAAGAACAGCACCGGGTTGTCGTCCCTGATGGCCGCCTTCAGCAGCGCCTTCGCGTCGGCCGGCGTCGAGGGGCACGCGATCTTCAGACCCGGGACGCCCATGAACCAGGACGCAGGTATCTGCGAGTGGATCGCTCCGAAGCGACCGCCCGCCCCCACGACCGAACGGATCACCAGGGGCACGCTCACCTGCTCCTGGGTGAGGAACCAGTATTTCGTCGACTGGTTGACGAGGCTGTCCATCGCAAGCGTCAGGAAATCCCCGAACATGATCTCGACGACCGGGCGCAGTCCCGTCACGGCCGACCCGAACGCGGCGCCGGCGAGCGCCAGCTCCGAGATCGGTGTGTCGAAGACGCGCTCAGGTCCGTACTTGTCGTAGAGGCCGGTCGTCGTCGCGAACACTCCTCCGGCGACGGCGACGTCCTCGCCGAAGAGAATCACGCGGTCGTCGGCTGCCAGCTCTTCGTCGAGCGCGTCGCGGATCGCAGTGCGGAAGGCAACGGTTGCCATTACGACACCAGCGCGAGCGGTCGCTCGAGCAGCTCACGCAGGCGGGAGAGGAAGCGCGCACCGTCGGCGCCGTAGACGACCCGGTGGTCGCACGTGAGCGTGACCGTCATCAGATCGTCACGAAGCCCGCCGACGGTCAGGATCGCAACCTGTGGAGGATCGATGATCGCCGTGAACGACCGCACCCCGAACATGCCGAGGTTCGAGACGGTGAAGGTCGCGTCGCGCAGATCCTGCGGCTGCACGGCTCGGTGTCGCACGGCATCGGCAAGCCGCCGCGTCTCTGTGGCGACCTCCTCGATGTTCTTCCGGTCCGCGTCGAGCACCACCGGCACGAGCAGCGCGTCGTCGGTGGCGACGGCGATGCCGACGTTGATCCGTGAGTAGCACTCGACCTTGCCGTCGACGTACGACGCGTTGAACCGCGGAAAGTCCCGCAGAGCCAGCGCGGCGGCCTTGACGACGAAGTCGTTGAGCGACGGGGCGTCGCCGCCCTCCTCGCGGGCGCCGCGGCGCAGCGCTGCGAGCAGCGACATGTCGACGTCGGCCGAGACCGTGAAGACGGGGATCGTCGTCGCGGACTCGACCATCCGCCGCGCGATCGTCGCCTGCGTCGCCGTCAGCTCGAGCACGCGGAGGTCGCCCTTACCGCTCGCAACTGGTTGTTGCACCGTTGCGCCCGACTCCGCCGCGCGCTGCACGTCCTCGCGCGTAATCCGGCCGGCGGGACCGGTCCCCGTGATGCCGTGCAGCGAGACGCCGAGGTCGACCGCGGTGCGGCGGGCAACAGGCGTCGCGTTCGGACGCTGCTGGGGTCTGACCCCGGAGGGGTCTGACCCCTGCCTTTCGGTCGGAGCAGGCCCGTCGCCCGACTGCTGGGGTCTGACCCCGGAGGGGTCTGACCCCAGCCTTTCGCCGTTCGCCAGCGTGGCGATCGGCTCGCCGATCGCCACCGTCCCTCCCTCGGGAACGAGGATCGAGCCGAGCGTGCCGTCGGATTCCGCCTCGTAGACGACGGTCGCCTTGTCGGTCTCGACCTCGATCAGGCCGTCACCTCGCGCGAAGACGTCGCCGGGCGACTTCAGCCAACGCACGATCACCGCCTCCGCCATCGAGTCCGACAGCTTGGGCATCGTCAGCTCACGGGCCACGCGCGTGCCTCAGTCTTTGAACTCAGAGGTTGAGAGCTCGGTCGGGAACGGCGCGGCGAGAGCACGCTCGCGCATGCGCTCCAGCTCGTCGGCCGACTCTTGCTCGAGCTCGTCGAGGGGCGCGGCCCCGACGCCCTCGGCTTCGAGCTGCGCGCGCAGGAGCACGAGCGGGTCACGCGTCTTCCAGTCGTCGAGCTCGCCCTCGGGCCGGTAGGCGCCGGGGTCGCTGCGCGAGTGGCCGACGAACCGGTACGTCAGTGCCTCGACGAACGCGGGCCCGTGGCCGCCGCGCGCGTGTGCGAGCGCGCGCGCCGCCGCGTCGCGCACGGTCCACACACGCATGCCGTCGATCGTCTCGGCCGGCACGCCCATCACCTCGGCGCGCGTTCGGATCTCTCCCGCCGTCACCGACTGGAACGGCGTGTACTCGCCGTAGCCGTTGTTCTCGCAAACGAAGACGAGGGGCAGCTTCAGCACCTGGCAGAAGTTGAGGCACTCGAAGACGTAGCCCTGATTCATCGCGCCGTCCCCGAAGTACGCGACGGCGACGCCTCCGGTCGTCCGCTTCAAGGCAAGGGCCGCGCCGGTCGCGGCCGCGACGCTGCCCCCGACGATCCCGAAGGAGCCGATCAGCCGGTCGGCGGGCGAGTTCACGTTCATCGAGCCCGCGCGTCCGCCGTTGACGCCCGACTCACGCCCGAGCATCTCGTCGAGGAGCTTCTGTGGATCGACGCCGAGCGCGAGTGCATGGCCGTGTCCGCGGTACGTCGCCGCGACGCGATCGCGCTTCTCGAGCAGGGTCGCGACCCCCGTCGCGATCGCTTCCTGCCCCGAGTACAAATGTGTTGTCCCGTAGACCTCGCCCTTCAGGAAGAGCGACTGGACGAGGTCCTCGAAGCCGCGGATGAGCAGCATCTGCCGATAGATCCGCGTGTACAGCTCGAGATCGTCGAGCACACCTGTCTTCGCCTTGTCGCTGAGCTGACTCACGCGACACCGATGCTCGCGTCCGACTGCAGGCGTTCGGCGAGATAGTCCCAGTCCCGCTCGAACCGGTACGAATGCCGCGGCGGCGGCGCGGGCGCCGACGTCTCGAGCCACCGCACCCGCCCGCCCTGCGTTTCGTAGAAGGCGTGGACGCAGCCCGTGCCCGTCCAGAACACGTCGCCCGGTCGCAGGGTGTGACGGTCTCCGTTGGCGACGACGTCGACCTCGCCGTCGAGCATGTAGTACGACTCCTCGAACGGGTGGTCGTGCGGGTGCGCGACGGCGCCCGGCTGGTAGTCGACCATGAACATCGTGTGGAGCTGCGCGTCGAGCCTTTGGTCGACGAGCATCTTGACGGCGATCCCGCTGTAGGCGAGCAGGGCGGTCGCCATGCTCGCCGACACCGTCGGCGCGCCGGCCGCTGCACCGCGCTTCAGGCGATCGAGATCCAGCTCGCCTTCCGTGAGGAGGAAGAGGTTGCGGTTACGCGGGTCGCGAACGTCGAGCAGCTCGGCGGGAATGTCCGGCGCAGGCCCGAGGAAGAAGGTGTCGCTGCCGTCGGCCCGCGGCCGCGGCGCGGCCATCTCGATCCACAGCGCGCGGCCGTCGCAGCGAAACGCATGAGGGACTCCCACGGGCACCACCCCGCACGCGCCGGGCACGAGCTGCACACCGCGCCCATCCAGGTACAGCAGCGGCTCTCCCTCGAGCACGTAGAAGCTCGTCTCGTACGAGTGCACGTGCGTGTCGACGTGCCCCTCGACAAGCGAGACCAACGTCAGTGCCATGTGCGTCGAGCCGAGCGCGCCGCCGATGAGGCGGCAGGTGGTCAAGCCGCCCGAGCGGGCCGGCAGGGCCTCGGCGAGCTCGACGTCCTCGCGGCGAACGAGCCGGTAGCCCGGCCGCCC
>WNGR01009769.1_pt1 | contig 10061 bp, 8 predicted proteins | sample 5407581 | NCBI WGS metagenome assembly WNGR01 (sample SAMN13153383, study PRJNA577476) | soil metagenome | isolation source: 80 cm soil or saprolite under Garry oak tree replicate 2 | place: USA:California | collected 2016-06-15
TGGGGGAGAAGACGACGCCTAAAGTTGGCTCCGCACTGCCCTCCAACATGTACTGGCTCTCTTCGTCGAAACACGCAACAACTGCATCGTGCTCCTTGAAGGCCACCAGCAGAGACGGCAGTGGGATCGTGTCATAGCCGCCATCCTCGCGGAAGTACCCGTCGGTTGGCATCCGAACCCGCGAAAGTCGCTCGATTGTCCGCACGCGTTCGATCCAGGAGTGGAACTTGCCCCTCCTGTGGCTAAGAAGAAGTCGCCGTGCTCCCAGAGTGAATGTGCGATGGTCTTCGGAGGTCAATGTCTTCTGGATGCACTCTGGCAGCGCCTTCTCTACTTCGGGAAATTCGTACTGCTCGCGATTCTCCTCGTCGTCCTCGGCGTACTCGTGCATCCGCTCTTCATACTGCAGGGCATCATCGTGGTTATAGATCCGCATCACTCGATAGAGCGCATAGGTCAGCGTCCAGTAGAACGCTACGCCGAGACCCGGGGACTCCGCTTCGAGAGCCGCAATTGCCGGGCCGATCTTGAGAAAGCCGCACCCGTTGCATTCGATGGTCACAGCCAGCCGGCCATTCCCGAGTAACTTGTCCGCGCCATCCCGTTCGGCTACGTCGCTCACGCTAAGGTGATAATCGACGTTGCGTTGAAGCAGGTTAAAACGCTCCTCGCCGATGCTCTCTATGATGGCGCGCTGGGCGAAGAGCACGGCGTTTTCTTCGCACTTCCGCCATGTATCTAAACCTCCGACCCCTTCTCGCACCAAAGCCGCACACAGGTCGTAGAGCAACTCGGCACGGAATTCGTGGCTGTATGTTGTTGGCACCGTTCCCAACACGGGCAGCGCCAGCGTGAAGACCGGCGCCAGTGTGGTTATCCCAACGGGGGCAATAGTTCGGTTGGAGCTGGCAGCGGATGGCCGTCGCCTGCGGCGTAGCGATCCATCGCTTCGGCGAGATACTGAGCGGCTTTGAAAGACTCTTTGCATTGGAAGTGCCTCACGAGTATCTGGCTCGACTCCGGAGGTGGAACCGTCGCCTTCGCCGCGAACAGCGCCAGGAGGTCAGCCGCTGTGGCCACCGTCGATTGCATCGCTCAACCTTTCGTGCCAATCGCCCGGCTGAAGGTGTAGCGCAGCACTGAGCCAGTAGCTTCGGGGCCGGATACCGACCCGGTGGCGATCTCCGGGTATTGGGGCGTAAGCAAGTCGCGGACTTGCTCCACGGTGAGGTCCGGACCCGGATCGGGAATGCGAATGCCGTTGTAATGGAACTCGCGCAGGAGTGCCTCAGCCTTGAGGTTGCTCATCTTCATCATTCTCCGCTGTGATGGTTGTGTGATGTGGGATGCAGTATTTGGCTTGTCGGTGCCACTGTCGTTGAGTGCGATGGCGATTTGGCGAAACCGAGACGAATTGGCGGCTCGTTAGAGTGACCAACCGGGATTCGCGTGATAAACGAGTATCCAGAATCGTAGCGGAGGAATAGCGTGTAAGAGGTTCCTCGCGCTGGTCATAGTGATTTTGTCGACAAATATCCGTGCCTTCGCTTCTTCGCTCTACCTTTCTCCTCGCGTACACTTCATTCATCATGAGCTTGCCTTTTCTCCTGCAAGCGGCTGTACCGGGATCACCTATCCCTCTTGCCGAGTGGCAGGTCACCGCTGGCTACGCTGTCTTTGTCGTCAGCTACTTCGTATTCGCCTTAGGCAAGCTGCCCGGCATGAAGATCGATCGCCCCGGCATGGCTATCATCGGTGCCGTGCTGATGGTTGCCTTTCGTATCGTTCCTGCCACCGAGGCGCTGCGTTTCATTGATTTCGGCACGCTGGTACTGCTGTTCTCCATGATGCTGGTGGTCGGCTATCTGCATCTTGCGGGCTTCTTCGAGTGGATCACAGAGCAGATCATCACGCGCCTGAAACCGCATCACCTTCTACCCACGGTCATCTTCATCACCGGGGTGCTCTCGGCGTTTTTCGTCAACGACATCATCTGCCTAGTCATGGTTCCGTTCGCACTTATGGCTACGCGCCGCATGGGATTGAAGCCACTGCCATACCTGCTCGCGGTGGCGACTTCGGCCAACATCGGCAGTGTCGCCACCATCACCGGAAACCCTCAAAACATGCTGATTGGCTCATTCTCCGGGTTAACCTACCGCTACTTCATCTGGCGCCTCGGACCGGTAGCACTCATCGGCCTGCTTTTGGATTGGCTGATCATCCACCAAATGTTCGGCAACGATCATGTACCTGAAGAAGCCGGGGGTATCAAGGCTGTGACGCCACACGTTTCTGCCCGCGAACTTCGCAAGCCCGCCATCGTGATTGCACTCGTGTTGGGCGGCTTTCTTGCGGGCGTTCCGCCTGCCATGATGGCTGCCATCGGGGCCGCGCTTATGCTTATCACGCGCACACGCAATCCGCGACTGGTTTACGACGAAGTTGATTGGGGGCTGCTAGTGTTCTTTGTGGGCCTGTTCCTGATTGTGGGCGGCGCGGAAAACTCCGGCCTGACCCGCTACCTCTTCGAAATCGCGGATCGCTTTAATCTTCAGAACGAAGGCATCTTCGCGGTCGTGACGGCGGTGTTGTCGAACTTGGTGAGTAACGTGCCGGCAGTGATGCTGCTCAAGTCGCTCGTACCGGCATTCCGCGATCCGCACACCGGCTGGCTGGTACTTGCCATGGCCAGCACGCTGGCGGGAAACTTGACGATTACGGGCTCCGTCGCGAATCTCATTGTTGTGGAGCGAGCGCACAACGAAGTGCGAATCGGCTTTTGGGACTACTCGCGAGTCGGCATTCCAGTCACGCTGGCGACGCTGGCGGTCGGATGGGCCTGGCTGGCCTGGGTGCGTTGAGCCTGAGATCTGATTCCGGGCAGGTCACAAACCGGGAAATTAAACCTCACTTGGCGACAGGCCAATGCGCGTTTCTAAGGCGGTAGCCGGTCGAATCATGCACTCCAGATATTCTCGTCAATCAGGGAGATGGAGGGATAACTTCCGGATCCCCAACGGCTCGGGAGTTGAGCGAGGATTGGTACCGGTGCCGGAGTTGTCTGACACTCTTCGTCGACAAGACAAGCTACCGGGAGTCGACGCCTGAGTTGTGGATAATGATTCCCCGCGCTGAGAGTTCATCCAATAACTGCGTTACGCAGGAGATATTTCACTGGTTCCCGGCACGATCACTGCCCATTCCAGATCTTCTCGGAACTCCTTCGTGCTGATCCGCCATTCCTCAAGCGAAGGAGGTGTTATAGCTCCAATCTGAATAATGGACCAGTGTCGAATCAGTGCTCGTGCAACGTCTCGTTCCGGCGATGGGCCGCGCACGATGAAATGATTGTCGCCATGCACGAGTATGCCTACCATGTGATTTCCTGCGGCTCATTGGATGCGGAGACGCGCAGATCGGGAACCGGATAACCGATCGCAAAATGGTATACGACCTGGCCCTGGCTGGGCACAAGGTCGAGGTGACGGTGCACCTCATCATCGTAGAAGGCGCCGATGCCGGTCGCACCCAACCCGAGTGCCTCAGCGGCTAGATACAGACGTTGGCCAATAGCGCCGGCTTCAAAATGCACATAGCGATAACCACGGTCTCCATATATGCCAGCGGCACGTTCGAGATCACCGATCATAGAAAAGGTCACGCAAGAGTTCCCAGCCAGGTCCTGCCCGAGGCTCAGACCTGCGGCCGCTACGCGCTGGTCGCCACCCTTCACTTGCTCCAACTCGGCACATTCCGGCCCGAACCTGTAGACGCCGGGTTGTAACCCATCGACGCGGTGAGCATACAAATACAGCTGAATGAAACGCATGCCGGCAAAGTCAGCCGACAATGGCTGGGCTGTGATATTGAGGATGGCCGAGAGCTGCGCCAATGATATCGATTGCTTTCCACCCAGGAAGTCGAGCGCCGAGCGCCGCGTACGCGCCACTTCGCCAAAGCTGCGACTCGAGGACGCCGGAGAAGGCAGTTTGATCTCGCCGGAGCCAGTTGGGGACGACTCTGCGAAACAGGTGCCACTGCTCTCGCTGCTGTTTTGTTTCGTGGCGAGGTGGATGCTATCAATCAGTGGGTGCGTAATCGTCTCCTCCGACAGCTGGTTCGCCTGCCCGCCGAACCAGACAGTCTCGGCGGTGTCCGCTTCGCGCAGTGGGATGGACTTGCCGTACAGGCTCACAATCAGCATTGGCCACTCATCCATGTTCGGGCGACACACCTGGGCCACTTCATCGTCCGGGAAATGTCCGGCCGCGAAGCTATCGCATCCGATAGCCCGGGCAGAGAGTGCAAGCGCCTGCCATGCGTGTCCTATGTCGTGCAAGCAGTATCGATATGCCCGTTCACCGTACTTCCATGACTCGCGCCAAACGATACTGGTCAAAACAAATACAACCGGTGCAGATCCATTGGCTGCCTTCGTTTTAAAATCGCCGCGCCCGCGCTGCTCCGCCATGTGTCTGGATGGATCGTAGTGATATAACCCATCTGGCCATCCCTTCAGGCCCCGTGTGAGGAAGTGGAATTCCGTCGGGTGCAGGTTCCCGGAGGACGGATTCACTCTTAGCGCATATCTATATCCGGAGGACGGGACAAGCTTCGACGCGCTAATCGCAGCAGAATAGAAGAGTAGCTGCGAGAGGAAGACCGGTCCGTCGTCCGCGAGAGTGGTGCCAAAAGTGCCTTGAAGCACATCGACTGCTGGTATTTCTGGGGCGGGAGGATCTACCGGCAGATCGAGCACGGGCACACCCTCGTAGTGTCGAAACGGATTGGGCATGTTCGCCCAGTCGAGAACCTGCCGTGCTCGCCGCAGCGATTCAACGCTATGCTTTGTAGCTTCGTGATATTCGCGCCACGTCATGATTGGTAGATCGCCTCTACTGATGCTAATGCTGGCAGTTCGTAAGAAGGCGACACTCCACTCATTGAGGAGTTCAGGCCAATCTGTCGTGGAACCGGGCAACTCCGGAACGCTCGCCCAGCCGGAAGGAATTCGGTCGTTTCCGTATCATCGACGATCGGGAGTTGATCTTGTTACGTGCCTGATTTCAAGAATGACGATTTACGTATTCACCACGGTGACCGCGCGACCGAGATAGTCATCCGCTGTAAGTTGATCGACCAGAAAGTCGGCCAAATCCGCGCGTGTGATCGTATGGCCGGTTGTGTTGGTTCGGATCACGGTCGCGCCGCCAGTTGGCCGATCATCCTTGAGGATAGGCGGACGCGCAATGACGTAGTTCAACCCGCTTTTGATTACCTCTTCTTCCATGAGGATCTTGTCCTTTGTCGATCCGCGAAGAAACGTCGGCATCAGCAGGTGCTTGTACCAGAAAGGCGCTTGAGTCCTGCTATCGCCGATGCCCATCATCGAGATAACGACAAGCCTTCGAACACCTTCTGCCTGCATGGCGTCGATCATGTTACGTACAGACGTACTTTCCAGCAGTGTCGTTTTGTAAGGAGTGCTGCCGCCGATGGCATCGATGACGGCATCTTGCCCTCGCACTGTGTGAAGCACATCGTCGAGCTTTGTCGCGTCTCCTGTAACAACGCGTACTCCCTCCTTCTTGAACTTGCTCGCATTGCGAACCAGCACTGTGACCTCGTAACCTTTTGCGAGAGCTCGGTCGACTAGCAAGCCGCCTGTCTTACCTGAAGCACCAAAAATCGCAACTCTCATCGCGAACTCCTTACTTCATTTCATGCGTGCTGAAGCATTTCGGTCCGATACATTGGGGCTAGCGCTTCGACCTTCGCCTTGAACGCTGCCTGAGCTGCCGGGTCCAACGTCGGGGGAGCGGTTGTCCGGGTTGCGACTGCGACGCCAACTGTGGCGAAGAACTCTTCCTGCCCCGCAGGCGAGCAGATGCACAACAGACGTGCCGGGTGGTTACTCGTATTCTGAAACTGGTGTGGCGCATTGGCCGGTATGTGGACGGTTGCGCCCGCCCTTACAAACGATTTCTGTCCTCGAAAGGTCGCTTCAATCTCGCCCTCGAGCAGGATGAAGGACTCTTCAAAGTCATGCCGGTGCGGGGGCGGCCCACCGCCTGGTGGAATATGCATATCAATCAGACAGAAGCGCCCACCTGTGTCTTTCCCTGTCAGAAGAATCGTGTAGGTGTCTCCAACCAGCCCGATGTGGGGTGCGCTCTGGTCGTCTGCTTGCATTAGAAGAAGACTTCGCTTCAGATCGTCTGGTGGAATCGGAGAGGCAAGCTTGGTGGAAATGTCTAAATCACCGGTCATCGTGCTCCTCTACTGCGTGTTGGTTGAGTGTACCTGGCAAGGCAGCGACTACTCATAAGATGCATTTGCCGACTGGACAAAAGGTCAATGGCCATTTTCCTCATCAATGTTCTGGAAAAAGGGACGTATGGTTAGCCATGCTGGCTGTTTTAGAGTCACGGTCAATCCGGAAGAGAACCTCTGCGATTGGATTACTTCTCGTTTGCCGACGATACGGGCGTATTGCGCGGCGACTCCAAGGCAATGCGAAGGTCAGGTACCGAAAACCAGCAACTACGCGAGTCCGGAATTCATAAAAGGTCCCACCTAGTCGGACGGAAGACTTGCCGCGATCTCGACTTCAGCCTAAAGTCGGAATCTGTTCCCGCCGCTGGCGGAAGTACTCCTTCCAGCTTTCCGGTAATGCTGCGACTCCGAGGGCCCGCCGCACCCATGCCACATCAGCGTCGCTATATTTCTTCTCGGCATACAAGCGAGTGATTTCCGAAACCGGGACGCCGTTTGGGTCGCGACTGATAACCCTCATCTCATCGCCGGCGCCAACCTCTCCTTCGCTAGTAACGGCGAGATAGAAGCCCGTGCGGCGGCTAACGAAGAATCGCTTCACCATGTTGTCGGCTTCAAATCTCACGCCAAGTTTGTAGCAAGGGAGGCGAGGCTGGGTCACAACCACTTCCGCCGAACCGACGGCAAACTGATCGCCAACGTGGACCGACTCTTCCAACAGGCCATCGAGTGTGAAGTTTTCCCCAAAGATGCCCATTGGCAGCTCTCGGTCTGGCAACTCTCTTTTCCAGAAGTCGTAGTGTACGAGTGGATAGCAGTAAACAGCCTTATATTGTCCGCCGTGAACACCGAGATCCGCTTGGCGGTCGCCGTCCAAATTCAGCTTACGCAAAGCGACGCGGCCGTGGACCGGTTCCTTGAAAATTCCCGTAGTCACGCTTCTCCCGTGCCACGTCACATCGCGGGGAAGCCCGGTGTTCACCGACACTAGATTCATCTGACGAAGGTCCTTATCTATCACGCCCGCAACGAACGGATTTATTCGGAAGTATAGCGGGTTACTTGGGCGAGGAAAATCTCGATCACACCGCAGAAATCAGGTTCTGGCGAACCTGGAAGGCTCTAGTGGCGCCTGCCTCCCGATCACGGGGATGACGAATTTACGCCTCAGTTGCTCATAAAGGCCAACGCACTTCGCAGAGCCGCGAAGTCGATCCATTCGTCTTTGCCCCTATGCCGCCGCTTTGTCGATCTCTCGAAGCTTACGGTAAAGCGTCGTCTTGCCGATACCGAGCAACCGAGCCGCTTCCAGTGGACTGCGATTTGACCTCTGATAGGCCGCTGCGATCATCGCACGTTCCACTTCGGCCATTGTCGGAAAGACTCCGGCGTCCTGAACCTGAGCCAAGACCACTGGAGCTGCTGGTTCCAAATGCTGCTGCGTCAGCCGATCCGTTGCCGCCGAAATCAGTTTCCGGGCCTCTTCGAGGTTTTCAATGCATTGCGGGTCATGCCGCATGACGACCTTTTCGACGACTCGTTCGACGATCTTAACGAACGCCCCTGGAAGCACGCTTCCACAACGCCGGCAATTCGCTCGATCGCTCCATTGGACGAGTTCGCAACTCCGGCAACGAACCTTCTCGCGTTCCTCGTTCATGATGTCACCTCTCGTGTTCGATCGCGCGCAGCTCAGTCAAAGAGGCTGAGCTGCACGTTGGTTTCTGAAGCGGTCGGCCAAAGCGCGGTCTTCTTCCGCTTCTTTGCTGATGTACTCGGATCCAACAAGCGGATGCCGAATGCTGTTGGAACCGGTGGCGCAGCCATCGGCTCCGGCAAATCCAGCACGGGAGCGGATTCCTGCTCCGGTTCTGGTTCCACTTCAGCCGGGCGCGGCTGCGCCTTCTCGCGTTCGCTGTCGAGTTCCCGCCATACGGCGTCGGCGGATTCTCCGACTCCTGCCTTTTCCACCAGTTCCCGCGCCATCGCGCTCATCAGGTCTTCGTCGGTATCGAGAGCCTGCAACCCTTCGCCCGAGAACTTACCTTCCATCATGAGGGCCACCAGCATCTTCTTGCCCATCAGACGAAGGCACGTCTCCTGCATCGTGCCGGAATACGTGACAAACTTCACCTTCACCGGAAATCTCTGCCCGATGCGCCACGATCTCCGGCTAGCCTGGCGCAGCGTGTGCAAGGAATAGCCGGTCTCGTAGAAATAGAGTGTGGGAAAAGCCAGCAGGTCCAGTCCCGTCTCGACCAGCTTGGGATGACAGATCACCACCTCCACACCAGCCTTCAACTGCCGGTCGTACCAATCTTCGCGCTTATCGGTGGGCACAGACGAGCGCAGGACGGCGACACGGATACCCTCTTGCCGCAACACGGTCTCCAGGCGGAGCGTGACGTCCTTTTCGCCTGTGTAAGTTGCATAAATCTGGCAGCGCCGCCCTTGTCGCAGTTCCTCCTTTACATCTGCGATCAGAACGCGCTCCTTCGCGTAAAGAGCTTCCCGCGTGAGGTTTTCCGGTTCAGTGACTAGGAACTTCACATACTCCTTCGTCTGCGGATCGAAGGCTCGCGCCCAGATCTCGTCGAAGTCGTAGGGATGATCGGGATAAAGAAGGAGCGTGTTGAGCAGAATGCTCATCAGGCTCTTGTTTCCGCGATGCGCTTTCATCGCGGAGCGAATATCCTCCTCCAGTCGCTCGTAGGCTTGCTGGAGGGCGTCGTCCATATCGACCGATATGACGCTCTCGTCGTATCGGGGCAGATTGTCCGAGATGTCCTCGAGCGAAAGGAAGGCTGTTGTGCTCATCAGAAACTTGCCGAAGAGCAGCGGCGAAGCTCCTGGTTTCCGCAGAACGCGGACTGTCTTCTTGGTCGCCCTGGAGCAGGCATTGTCCGCCTCTTCGACCTTCTCGATCGTTTCGAGAACGCCATACTGCTCCTGGAAGTCTCGCCGGCCTTGCCCTCCGTACGCGAAGCCCTCGCGCACCATCGCGCGCGGCTCCATGCGGTAGAAGATGTTGAAAAGGTCGTCCGCGTAGCCGCCCATCAGGGTTCCCGTGAGCGCGATCAATCTCTGCGCCGAGCGGCCGAGAACGCCAAGACCATTGCCTTGCGCTGTATCGCCGGCCAACTGATGCAGCTCGTCGGCGATCGCGAAATCGAACCATCCGCGCATATAGCGTCCGATGAACTCGATGGGCGCCATGCGCTGGAGGCGCGTCCGATCGGCCTGCCACAGTGGGGAGAAGCGGTTGGTGCCGCCGCGGGGCGCGGTCAGAGCCTCCGAGACTTTGAGCTTGTCAGTAAAGTCGAGCGCCGTGAGCTTCTGCATTTCGGAGTCGAGTATGGCGACACCCGAATCCGGATTGATGACCCCTCCGAGATTCGGACCAGACTTGGCTTTGAGATAGACGTGCTCCCAGAAGTAACCCAGCTTGCCTCTGTCCTTGCCCGTGATGAAGAACGTTGGGCCAGGAAACCGCTTCCGCCATTCCCTACGACCCATACGCCGCATTTCAGACAATGTGAGGCGCTTGCCCTCATACACCGTTCTGCCTTTGCTCAACTTCACTTCGCAGATGCCATGCGGCCGGCTCGGATCGCCGCCGTTCCGCATGTCCTCGATGAGAAAGGTCCGTGCGCGCGGAATGGTGAGCAGGACCTCGCGTGCCCACTTGTGCGTGATGTGCGATGGGCACATCACCAGCGTGGTACTGGGCCGCCCATCCGCCAGCACATGGATTGTGCCCAGTGCCATGTACGTCTTGCCCG
>WNGR01009773.1_pt1 | contig 10058 bp, 9 predicted proteins | sample 5407581 | NCBI WGS metagenome assembly WNGR01 (sample SAMN13153383, study PRJNA577476) | soil metagenome | isolation source: 80 cm soil or saprolite under Garry oak tree replicate 2 | place: USA:California | collected 2016-06-15
CGCCGCATAGGGGACGCGGAATGCCTGATCGTTGAGGAATACCTCGCGTACTTCATCGTAACGCGTCGCGAAAACGACTCCGAAGCGCAGGTTCCACCTGAGAGCCCGCAGGAAGCGAAAGAAGAGCGGCAGCCCGGTCTCCACCCCCCACGCCATCACCGGTGCCAGCAGCCGGGCCCTGAGCCCGGCGGGCGGCGGCCGCAGCACGTCTCGTGTTATGGTCGCGCTCATAGGGCCGCCAGGTAGTTCAGTGCCGGGATGCTCGGCAGGAAGAAGTATTCGCCGCCCGCCGACTGGATGAAGGTCTCGACCTCGACGATCCGCCGCAACGGCTGCTCGCGGATGGTGAAGTGGCCTTTCGGTCCGACCAGCGGGTCGGTCTCGTCAAACAGCGTCGCGAAATTCCGGTTCAAGAGCCAGGTCTGCTGCACGAACTCGAACTGGCGCGCGATGTCGGAGTTCAGGCAGATGAACAGGAGTCCCCGCTCCGCGTCATCATCCTGGTAGCGGTCGGTGAGCGTGGTGCCGTATTTGCGCCCGCGCCGCAAAATGCGGTGGTTGTTCGCCGCGTCGAGCAAGGTCTGCGCCGCGGCGAGGTTTTTCGCGAGGCCGTCGCGCGGATTGGCTCTGCGCACATGCGAGCCGGGCGGGCAACCCATGCCTTCGGGGTCGGTCTTCTTGAATCCGAAGGCGTTCTCCGGCTGGTTGTATTTATCCGCAGCCAGAAGCCCGCTGGGACAGAGCAGATGACCGTCGATGTTGCGGCCGATGACCCGTTCCGCGAGCCAGTCGGCGGTGACATGCGTCGCGCTCGGGTCGTGCGCCCGAATGCGCGCCGCGCCGGTTTCAAGCGATTTCCAGAACGCGGCGACGCGCTGCTGGAGCTCGCGCACCACCATGTAGCTGCCGTCGAGTCCGAGATTACGGAAACCCTCGGGCGCGCCGTCCGCGGTCAGGCCCGATGCGCGCGACTGCGAGTCGTCGAGGACCATCGGCCCGGGTGCTTTCTCATGATGCGCGTTGGTGTGGCCCAATAAGATCTCTCCGAGAGGCACGCCGTGCCAGTCATCGCGCGTGGCCGGCTTGCCGTCAGTGAGAATGAGGGAGTCGTTCGCGCTCTCCTGTTCGCTTTTTTTGTCATACGGGATCGGCTGTGACAGGCCATCCGCGAAACCGAAATGTTCGCGGCCGATGCCATTCTCGTCGAGCCGGAGGTCGAGCGGCAGCCGGCGCACGACGTTCACGCCCTGGGGGGCGAGCACCTGCTCGACGGTTTTGGCCCAGGCCTGGACGGAGTCTGCATCCTTGTCGTAAAGCAGCAGCAGCGCATGCACTGTCATCGGGGTGATGACTTCCCGCTCGTCGCGCTCCGCTGGGCTGCCGACGTCAGCGATCACACGTTCCCACGCCTGTGTGCCCTTTTTCTTGCGGGCCGGAATATTGGCACTCCAGCGTGGACCGCCTGGGATGACGGTGTCCTGCCAATCGTCATGGACCTTGTCGCCGAGACGGCGCAGCCGGTCTTCCTGGTACATGCCCTCGCGAAACGGCGCCGAGAACGTCGCGAGCGCGTCGGCCGAGAGTCCCAGTTTCTGCAGGCCGGTCCAGGTGAACGCGATGGAGGCGGCACGCCGATCCCTTCCGTCCGCGTCGGTGATGGGCGCGACGGCATTGAGCGTTTTCAGCCACGCTCCCTTCCCGGCGCTGGCGGGGCTATTGGGCCCGTTCTCCGGCCAGTCGCACAACAGGAACAGTGCCTCCGCCGACGGGAGCTTGCTGAACCCGCTGACCACGATCCCCTGCGTGAGCGCGTCGTGCGGCGGCTTTAGCTTCCAGGTCGGCCGCGTTTTCTTTTCTGGACTGGTCACAGGTCCCGCGCCCATGAGGCTGCCTCTTTGGGTGTCAGCGTGGCTTTCCGCAGGCCGTCGGCAATGCGGGCGTGACGCTCGATCTGGTCGACGGTGTAATCCGTGTACGCGCTGAACCAGAACCGGCTCACCGCCATGGAGTGGCGCGCCCAGGCCTTGAACTGGCGGCCGTGGCTGGCGCCATCGAGCACCAGGAAGCGGGTCGCCGGGAAGCCGACACCACTCCCCCACGCGAGGGTCAGCCCGCCATGCGCCTTCTCGATAAAGTCGTCGAGATAACTGTCCCAGCTGTTATCGAAGTTCGAAAAGAACATCAGCCGGCTGCCGTTGTTCACGAACGCCCAATGGGCGAAGTGAACCGTGCGCATGCTGCCGAGATACCCGTCGGTCGCCAGCACCCGCAGCAACAGACCCAGACCCAGATGGCCGGTCCGAAACAGCGCCATACGCAGGATACCCGGCTTGACCAGGACGACGCTCCCCATATGGTTCTGCGGGATCCAGTCCTCGCGATGCGTCATCTTGCGCAGTTCGCGCTGATCCACTGGCGGTGCGTCATGGTGGGAGTCCCGCCGTTCCAGCCAGCGCAGCCACACGAAGGTTGCCGGGATGGAGAACACAAACACGGTATAGATTCCCACGATGGCAAGGCGAACCATGAGCCCCCAGCTCTGTGCGAAGGCCGGCAAGAAGGAAAAGACGGCTTGGTAGAGCGCGTGGTCGAAGGTCTGCAGGCCTTGGCCAAAGGCGTGAATGAGGCCCTCAGCGAACGCTTGGTGGAAGGCCTGGAAGGTCTGAATCAAAACCGGAATGAAGACATCGATGGCGGACTTCACGGCCGCCCCGACGACGGCCATCGCGACGACGAGAATTCCCAGAACAAGCATCGCCACGGAGAAAAACGTGACCGGGTTCGCGAAAGAGGTTAGCTCGTTCTTCATCGACAGGCTGGAGAACGTGAGTCCCCCCGAGTTGGTTGGAGCGGCTTCGCCGGGGCGCGCCGACCGCTTCGCATAAAGCATAAGGCCGGCAACCAGGGGCGCGATCAAAAGCAGGAGGAGCGGTACCAGGTCCAGCGCGATGAACCAGCTCGCCCACCCGGGAAAGAACGCGCGAAGAAAAACCAGAAAGAGGAAGCCCGGAACGGAGAGAGCAAACGAAACGATCAGCAGGAAGCCAAGAAGGCGCCCCACGTCGCTCATACGTTCCCGCGCCGGGATGCGTGCCGGAGCCGGTTTGCCGAGCCACGGAAACGGACCGAGCAGCGCCATACGCAAACTCTGGTGAATCTGCTGCGCCGTCATGCCGCGGTACGGATTGGGAATGGTAGGATCGGATTGCGCCAGCTCGGCTCGGGTTGCGACGAAAAGCTTGCCCTCGCGCAGGACCCGCTCCCTTTCGAGTCCGCGGTTGCCGTGATGGAAGACGCTCGGATACAGCGTCCTGCGCTCAAGATATGGCGCGATGGGATAGCGCGAGTTGGCCGCCGTAACGGCGTCGTACATGGGTCCATCATTATCCAAGGGGCGCTTGCAGCAGCGCAGGATCGGCCGAAGATAGTCGGCGAGCGTCGCCTCCATTTGGGCCCAGAACGGCCCCGGCCGGCCATCGAAATTCGCCTCGATCACGAAGATGGGGTCGTAATCGGCGCCCCGGAAAACCGACATCGACAGGAAATGCAACGTTGGGACGCCCCACTTCAGGCGGCCGTAGAGCTCCGTGACGCCGGGACCGAGGATCTCCTCGTCACGCTTAAGCGTCTCGATGATGCTCGAAAGATGGCCGGCGCTGGCCGGCTCGACCTCCAGCACAACGGACAGTGTCGTCTGCCGCATGCGTCCCCCTAGTCCCAAATACAATTCTCACGAGCAATTGTTGTCGTCAATACCTTTCCGCAAAAACGCTTACTGGGAACAGCGCTCCTCTCCCGCCTCGATTTCGCAATGTACCTGGGGTACCCGGTCAGGATCGTAGGACTAAACAAACCTCGACTTTCTCCAAGCGGGACGGACTGCTCCGACAAGGGGCTGCCGTTGGGCTGCGCGAGGGATCGTGACCGAATGAGCGATGTCCCTGCGCGCCCGCGGTGATCGTCACCTCGGCATGGCGTTGAGCACGATCTTGCCGCCGACCATCGTTATCAGCGGCCGGATGTCCTTGATCTCGTCCGCCGGCACCGTGAGGTAGTCGCGGTCGAGGACCAGGAGGTCGGCGTATTTGCCGCGCGCGAGCGAGCCGAGATTGCCTTCCTGGAAGACGATGAACGCGTTTGATCGGGTGTGCGCGATCAGCGCCTCCTCCCGGCTGATGGTCTGCCGGTTCACCTTGGCGCCGCCGATCATCTTGCCGGTCACCGCAAATCCCAGCGTGTAGAAAGGATTGGACGTCGTCACCGCGGTGGCGTCGGAGCCGAGGCCCCAGTGGATGCCGCTGTCCTGCACCCGCCGCAACGGCGGCATGTCCCAGGCCTTCTCGCCGTGCACCTTGTGCATCAGCGCGCCCTGGATCAGGGGGCGGCTGTGGATCTGGGCGGTCATGCCGAGCTTCTTCATCCGCTCGAGCTGGGTCTCGTTGACCTGGTCGAGGTGCGAGAACGACCAGCGCAGGCCTTTGATCGGCCGCTCCTTGTTGATCGTCTCGTATTCCTTGAGAAAAGCGTCGATCGCCGCGCTCATCTCGACGTGTGAATTGACGTAGAGACCGTGCTCGGCGAGCGCCAGCGCGACGCGCCGCATCTGCGCCATGTCTTCCGGCCTGGTGTTGCTCTCGGTGCGGAGCAACTGGGTGGTGACCGGCCCGTAGACCGACTCCCCCCAGCCCACGTTGTCGAAGTAGTCATTGCCCTGGAACGGCTTGAGCTGCGGGATTTCGGCCAGCACCCGCTCCACCTGTTCAGGCGTTGCCGGCTGGCGGATCGTGGTCCAAAACGCGCGCGCGTTGAGCTCGCCGCGCTCGGCGAGGTAACGGTACGATTCATAGTGCTCGACGCTCATGCCCCGACCACCGGCATCGAGCCACGCGGTCAGCCCCATCGCATTGAGGTCGGCGACCAGTTTGCGCGTGTTCTCGATCCATTTTTCGCGCTGAGGCAGCGGGATCTTGGCCGCCACGAAAGCGACCCCGCCCGCGTCCCGGATGATGCCGTTCGGTTTTCCGCTTGCATCTTTCTCGATCTTCCCGCCGGGCGGGTCGGGCGTGGTCGCATCGATCTTGGCCGCTGTGAGGGCCGCACTGTTGAGGTAGCTGTGGATGTAGACGGCCTGCAGAACCACGGGGTTGTTGGGAGCGATGCGGTCCAGTTCCGCCAGCGGGAAGCCGCGCGGCTCGTCGGTGAATTGTTCCTCGGACCAGCCACCCAAAGTGACGATCCATTCGCCGGGACGCGCGTTGCGCACCCGCTCGGCCAGCATTCTCAATGCCTCCCTGCGCGAGGTGACGCCATCGAGCCGCATTTCCTGGTGCCAGTGCTCGGCGACCCGGATGAAGTGCGCATGGTTGTCGATCAGGCCCGGGATGACAGTGCGGCCGCGCAGATCGATGGTCTGCGTCGAGGGTCCTTTGAGCCTTTCGATCTCCGCCGCGGTGCCGACCGCGACGATGCGCTGGCCCCGGATCGCGAGCGCTTCGGCGATGGTGAACCGGTCGTCGACGGTCACGACCTTGCCGTTGAGCAGCACCAGATCGGCGGTCTGCGCCACGGCCGCGAACGACCAGACCGCGATGAACCACGCAACGATGGAACGGATGATGCAATTGCGCATTGTTTGCTCCGCCTGGCCACTTGTTTCTCTGCCGACGACGAGCATTCAACATAACACGACGCGGCACAGGATGCAGCGCAGGGAAGTTCCTTTCGGGTCGGTCCGCAGAAGAAGAATTTTGATCAATCGACCATCGCCAGGCGCCGTTCGATCAGATGATCGAGGGACAGCGTCCCCGGCCCGCGGGTCAGAAGAAAGATCAGGATCGAAGCCCAGAGCAGGTGCTCGGTCCAGGCCTGCGGGTAGATGAAGGTCTGGATCACGGCAATCATGCCGAGCAGCGGCAAGGTTGCGAGCCGCGTCGCGAGGCCTACGAACAAGAGAACCGGAAAGGTCAGCTCGTTGAAAGTGGCGAGGCGCGCCGCCCAGAGCGGATCGATGAACGGCACCTTGTATTCGTCCTCGAAGAGCTTCAGCGCAAACTCCCAGGAGTTGATCTTGAGCAGGCCGGAATTGAAGAAGACCGCTCCGATGGCAACGCGCATGGCCAGCTGGATGATCGCGAGCGGGAAACGTCCAAGGAGGTCCCGTACCGCGACAAACCAGCGGCGCAAGGCCGCAACGTGTCCTGCACCGGCGACATGGGCCGTCGTCATGGTCCGGCTCCCTGGTTCGGAAGGTTGACGGCGGCGGCGAGGCCATCGGCGAGGACTGCCGCGAGCGCCCGACCGGGGTCGAAGGTTGCGTCCGACTTGAGCGCCTCTTCCGCTGCCGAGCCGATGGTGTGCCCGGCTGCGAGCGCCTGCCGGAACACGAAGGTCGCGGGCTCAAGACGGTCAATTCGGAATTCCCCGCGCGCACCACGAATTTCGAGCTGCACCTCGGCCGGTTCGAAGACATAGTGGTCAGGCGCTGCCTCGGACAGGTAGACCTTGATGAGATCATCGACCGGCCAGGGCGCAGCGAGATAGCGCAGGCCAGGCTGCAACACGAGAGACACGTCGGGCAGCGCCGCAGCTTCGAGCGCCGCCAGCGCGTCCATCGTGAGCGATGGGCGGTCGATTGCCACGGCGACATAGCCGAGGTGCCATTCGAGCTCGCCGAACCAACGCAGATAGGGCAAGCGCTCGGCGCCTGGGCGGCTCGCGAGGAGGTCCGGGAATTTCCTGCCATATTCCGCAATGCAGGGCGCTGTCGGCGGATGCCGATGCACGAACTCGCGCGCCGCCTCGGTCGCGAATGGCGCGCCGACGAGCCAGACTGCGGCCGGGAATTTACCTAGAAGCGCCGTGACCAGGCTGGTCTCGTAGTGACGCTGGTGGATCGCGAGACGCTTGGCCGGTTCGTGCCCACCCACGAGCAGGGGCAGGAGGCCGGCTGCATCATCCTCGACGATGGCGGCACGCAGCCGCGTCTGTGCTTCAGCCAGCGATGGCATGGCGCACCTGCCGGTCGAGCGCTTGGGCCGCGACCGCGTCGGCGCGCGCAGCCTCGCCAACGAGCGTCGCAAATAGGGGGATTTCGTTGTCCCACTCGATCAAGGTCGGCCTGGGCCCGAACCGGCGCACCGCATGGGCGTAAAGGTCCCACACCGGCTCACTGATCCGCGCCGAATGGGTGTCGATGAGGAGCCCGGCGCCCGGATTGCTTTCGTCCTCCTCGACGGTAAACCCGCCGAGATGCAATTCCCCGATGGCTTCGATGGGCAGCCCGTCGAGATAGGCATAGGGGTCGAAGCCCATATTGTGCCCGCTGAGATAGATATTGCTCACGTCGCAGAGCAGCCGACACCCGGTGCGGTCGACGAGTTCCGAGAGGAACTCGACTTCGGTCATGGTCGATGTCCCGAAGCCCACATAGCTCGAGGGATTTTCGACCAGATAGGGGCGACCCAACCCATCCTGGACCTCTTCGATGTGACGCGCGAGCAGCAGCAATGTCTCGTGGTCGTAGGGGAGCGGCAGCAGGTCGTTGAGATAGTCGCCCGCGTGGGTCGACCAGGCGAGGTGGCCGGACACCAGGATCGGGTCGATATCATCGACGAGTGTCCGTACCCGATCGAGGTGCGAGCGATCGATCCCCGAGGCGCTGCCGATCGAGACGCCGACGGTATGGACCGAAATCGGGTAGTCGCGGGCGATGGTTGTGAGGAGTTCGGCCGCATGCGGGTTGGCAAGAAAGTTCTCGGGATGGACTTCGAACCAGGGCACTGGGGGGCGGGAGGCCACGACCTCAGCGAGATGCGGCAGCCTCAGGCCGACGCCGCACCTCGCCGAGACGCGATGCAAACCTGCGGTCATGGCCACCCCATCCCCTGCGACGAGGCTCAGGCCTTGGGTGTCTTGCTGCCACCGACGATGCGGTCGCAGTAGCCTTCGGGAACGTAGATCCACGCCTTCGGATCGGCATTGACCCTGGACGACCCGCCACAGGAGTTGTTGCCCGTGGAGGCGCAGTCATTCTTGCCGGCCTTCGCCAGGCCGTAGCACTTCTCGGCCTTGAAGGTCGTCGGCGCGGGAACAGGGGTCTGCGCCGCGACGAGGCTCGGTGCCGCGACGGCGGCCGCAAGCGCGGATGCGATAAGGACACGTTTGCTCATGGAATGCCTTCCTCCAGTGGTTCGAGACCTGCGGCCGGGAACCGGCCGCGCGACGGCAAACCGATTCCGGCTCACCTGACAGTGATTTCGCTGTGACCGCCATGAAGGTTACACCGTCAGCGCCTCTCACGAGATCGTGACGCGCGCTGGCCACGCGGGCGCGGATGCCGCACAAGATCGCACCGTGGTCGGGACGAACGATACCGAGCAGCGCCTCGCGAGCCTGATGCGGTTCGCGCAGGATGGCAACGCGCCGGCCTATGTGGAGCTGCTCCAGGAGGTCGCACCGCTGTTGCGGCGGGCAGTCCGGCATCAACGCCGGTTCCTGCAGCCCCAGGACGTCGAGGACCTGGTGCAGGACGTCCTGCTATCTCTCCACGCGGTGCGGGCCACCTATGACCCCGCGCGGCCGTTTCTTCCCTGGCTGATGGCGATCGCCCGAAATCGAATGGTCGACGGCGTTCGCCGCTACGCCAGGCTGGCGGCCAACGAAGTTGCGGTCGAGGAGGTCCCCGAAACCTTTTCGCCCGACGGGCCGAATATCTATGGTGAGAGGGAGGCGCTTAGGCGGGCGGTCAGTGCTCTCCCGCCCGGGCAGCGGCAGGCGATCGAGATGCTGAAGCTTCGCGAACTATCACTCAAGGAAGCAGCCGCGGCGAGCGGCATGACCATCGCCGCTCTCAAGGTCGCGGTTCACCGCGGCATGAAGGCGCTCCGCAAGGCGCTGAGGGCGGAGGCTTGAAGGTGGAAACGAGTGAACTGATCGAACGGCTTGCTGCCGGCGTGGTCCCGGTGCGGCGGCTCATTTCGCCTTGGCGGCGGGCGCTGCTGTGGCTCGCGATGTCCGTGCCCTACGTGGCGGCAGTGGTGTGGTTGCACGCGGAAGCACCTCACATCACCACGGTGTTCGGCGACATGCGTTTTGTCGTCGAACTGACGGCAGCTCTTGCGACGGCGGGTGCGGCCGCGGTCGCGGCCTTCTATAGCGTCGTTCCTGGGCTCGATCGGCGGGTCCTCTATCTCCCCCTCGTGCCGCTCGCGATCTGGCTGGTGCTGATTGGCGATGGCTGCGTGCGCGACTGGCTTCAGCTTGGCGTCAAGGGCCTGGGGCTGCGTCCGGACTGGCACTGCCTGCCTCCCGCGATCGTCATTGGAATCCTGCCGGCGATCGGCATGGTGGTCATGCTCCGCCGGGGCGCGCCGGTACAGCCGCGAGCGAGTGTTGCGATCGGAGCCTTGGCGGTCGCGGCGCTTGGGAATTCGGGCCTAAGCCTGTTCCATGTCGGCGATGCCAGCATCATGGTGCTGGTCTGGCATTTCGGCAGCGTGGCCGTGCTGTCGGTGTTGGCCGGCTGGATGGGTCGGCACATCCTCAACTGGCGCGGGGCCCGGGTCATTCGGGCCAGAACGCTGGGCTAAATGGCCTCACTCGTTCAAGGTGATGCCCGCCTCCTTGATGACCGGCCCCCATTTGTCCATCTCGGCTTTGAGAAAGGCCGCAAGCTCCGCTGGGGTCGAGCCGATCACCACGACGCCGAGCTGTTCGAGCCTCTCCTTGGTCGCGCGGTCGGCGAGCGCGGCGATCGTATCGGCGTGGATCTTCCGCACGATCTCCGGCGGAGTTCTGGCCGGCGCGAAAATCGCGTACCAGGAGGACACGTCGAATCCGGGCACGCCAGCCTCCGCGATGGTCGGCATTTGCGGTGCCGCCGGCGTGCGCTTGGCGGTGGTCACCGCCAGTCCACGCAGCCTGTCCGACTGGATCAACGGGAGCACCGCGCCGATATTGTTGAACATCACATCGACGCGTCCGGGCAGAAGGTCGTTGAGCGCAGGTCCGGCGCCGCGATAGGGCACATGCAGCATCTCGACTCCGGCCAAACGCTTGAA
>WNGR01009774.1_pt1 | contig 10058 bp, 8 predicted proteins | sample 5407581 | NCBI WGS metagenome assembly WNGR01 (sample SAMN13153383, study PRJNA577476) | soil metagenome | isolation source: 80 cm soil or saprolite under Garry oak tree replicate 2 | place: USA:California | collected 2016-06-15
TACGCGATCCGCGTGGCGTTCGTAGCCTCGCGGCATTTGTCGAACAGAACGGCGCCCGCTATCGCGTCTGGGAGGCCGCGCCATCTTCGCGCGTGACGGACGGCACATGGAACTTTACGGCCGGCGTCAACACCACGCCGCAACTCAAAGATGGCAAGGCCAAATTGATCCTTGAGGTCACCTCGAACGGTTTGCTTCGGAAGACAGCACACTGGGAGCGCGAGGTAACGGTGGTGACGCGGCCGCCAATCATCAGTGTCGATTCCGACCAACATTATCTCTACCTTGGCATGGCGGACCTGGCCACCTTCAGCGTCTCTGGTAGTTGGACGGAAGCGGGCGTACGCGTTGGCGATCAGACCTTTCGGGCCTGGCCCATGCCCGGCGGCAAACCGGGTTTCTTTTCGCTCTTTGCCTTTGCTTGGAATATGCCGTCCGCCACAGCCCCGCTCGTCTACGCCTCCAATGGCGCTGGGAACGACGTGACCAGCCCGCTCGTATTCCAGTTTCCCAAGAAGGAGCAGCCGAAATACACCATGCACGACTTGCAGGTGAGCGACCAGTTCATGCAGAAGGTAATGGGTGAGCTTGATCCGAATGGCTCGGGCGACCCCGTGACGCGTTTTGTGAAGATCAATAGCGAAATGCGGCGTGCCAACAATAAGGTACTTTCGGATCTGCGCTTCAAGACCGCAGACAGGTTCCTATGGTCGCAGCCTTTCATACGGCAGTCTCATTCCCAGGCGGAAGCCTCGTTCGCGGACACAAGGAACTACATATACAAGGGAAACAAGATCGATCAGCAGGTGCACCTTGGGTACGATCTCGCGGTTACACAGCATATTGGCGTGGAGGCGTCCAATGATGGCCGGGTTGTATATGCGGCCCCGCTCGGTATCTACGGCAATTGCATTGTGGTCGACCATGGTTACGGGCTACAGACGATCTACGGCCACCTTAGCCAGATTAATGTGCACGAGGGCGATATGGTGAAACGAGGCCAAGTCATGGGCACGAGCGGCCAGACGGGGATGGCCGGAGGCGACCATATCCACTTCAGCATGCAGCTCGATGGCGTGCAGATTGACCCGAAGGAATGGTGGGACAGCCACTGGATTAATGATCACATTGCGAAACGCGTAGACTTGCCCGGGTTCAACAACTGAGGCAGGAGTCCCCTGTTTGTTCGACTCGCGAGAGAAGTGGAGCTGCTCACGGACGCGGATGGACCAAGTCACGGACTGGGATTTCTCGAACGACCATCTCAAAATCATGCGTTGAATAGAGCCGAGAACGTCAGCCCTGTCGGTATCGCCAACCGGAAGCTATCGCATCCGCTACCCCGGTAGGAAATCGTCTCAAGTGGTGCAAAATCGCCTCTCACAACCGGTCAACGAGTGAAATCGCCTGGTTTCGTAAACTATCCAGACCCGTCTCCCCGCCTGGCTTTTCGTTGTGGATTATTTCCGGTTTGTCATTTTTGGGCCTGCGGCCCGCGAAACCTTATGAAAATCCCTCAGAGGTAACATGGCGATAGGTTGGAGCGGCGAGGTCGAACGGGCAATGGATAAGTCGAGGCCGGCGGTTTGTCTGATCCGGAGCGTGCGTGATTGAGCGAATAATTGGGCATCGTTTCTTCGCCTGGGGGAGAGGCGATAGCCCGCGACCCTGGTTGATGTAAGTTGCGGCACGCTTTCCGCTCCCGCCAGGAGGAAGCTTATGGCTTACAGAATCGCGGGAGTTGACGTTCATAAAAAGATGTTGGCCGTGGTTGTGGCCGACGTCGAAGGCGAAAGCGAGTACCAGTTTGAGAGGCGCCAGTTTGGCACCACCCCTGAGCATCTGCGATTGTTATCGGAATGGTTCGTCGAGCTGCAGGTCGAGGAAGTAGTGATGGAGTCAACCGCGCAATATTGGAAACCGGTCTGGGGAGCACTGGAACGGTACTGGAAGCCGAACTGCCAAAAGTGGGAAGGTGTAGGCCCGATGTCAGGAGCGCTGCATCTGGCACAGGCGCAATCGAATCGCGGGCCGCGGGGGCGGAAGAAGGATTTCCCCGATGCAGAGCGACTGGTGAAGCGGCTCGTGTCTCAGGAGCTGACCTTGAGCTTTGTGCCCGATACCGAACAGCGACTGTGGCGCACCCGTGATGCGCAGAAAGTACCAGTTGGCCCGCGACCGGGTACAGTTGCAGAACCGATTGGAGAGTCTGCTGGAAGAGACCCATATTAAATTATCCAGTCTGGTCTCGGATCTGCTCGGTCTGAGTGCACGGCGTATGCTGCAGGCGCTGGCCGACGGGGAAACCAACCCCACGTCTCTGGCCGCTTTGGCCGATAAGAAGTTGCGTGCCACGCCGGCACAATTATGCGACGCGCTGAGCGCCTGCACGGAGCTCAACCCGGTTTACCGCCGGCTCCTGAAGATGGTACTGGAGGAATTGCAATTCCTCGAGCAGCAGATCGTCAAGCTGGAGCAAGAGATGGCGAGTCTTCTCATCCAGCACCAGGAGGCAGTGCAGCGGCTCGCCGAGGTGCCCGGTCTAGGAGTGGCTTCGGCGCAGCAGATCATTGCCGAAGTGGGTGCCAAAGCCGCGACGTTTGCTTCGCAGAAGCACTTGTCTTCCTGGGTGGGAGCGTGTCCTGGAGATGAAGAGAGCGCGGGAGTATCCACGAGCCACCGCTCCCCCAAGGGCAACCGCCAAATGCGGCGCATTCTGAATCAATGTGCCAACGCTGCGGTCAGGACGAAAGGAAGCATCTTCGAGATCGTGTATCGCCGCCTCGTACTACGTCTGGGACACAATCAGACCATTGGGGCAATTGCCCATCGGCTTTGTCGGCTGATCTGGATAATCTTGCATCGAGGGGTCCGCTACGAGGAACGCGGTCTGGCCGTCTGCGAAAGGTTGAAACGAATACGCACTGGGAGAATGATCCGGCAGCTCCGAAGCCTCGGCTACCGCGTCGAACCGTTGACTGTTCAACTCAACCCAGCATGAGGCCCGGGGCGGGCGGGATTTTCGACCCTGCCCATTATGCGGAAAGAGACGAGATCAAGATGGGGACGAGATCAAGATGGGGACGCGATCAGGAGAGCAATAGCGTCGTGCTACTTCAGTGATTTACATTTCGCCCCAGCGCCTAGTACCACTGTTTGCAGTTAGCGGCATTCCTCTCGGTGAAGTGCAAGGCACGACCAGGATTTCAAGGTACGCCACTGGAAACTAGAACGCAAAGATCAGTATGCCTCCTTCGCTCAAGAGGGTCCAAGCGCCTCCGTAATTATCGTCCCTATGCCCAAGGCGCCTGCGCCTACAGCCACATACTTTGCGGCATTCGACCCCTCTTCTCCTGAGGTCAAGCCTTCGGCAGGCGTCCAGTCCGACTCTTCGCTGGCTGCCGACTCTGGCTCTGGTCCACCTTCTCCTTCTGGCTCCTCCTCTGGCGACATCTTCCTCCGAACTTTTTCTGATTGCGTACCCCTTGCCTCCCCGGCCTTTGTGCTACGGACTATTACGGCCTTCTCAAGCACTATGAAGGTGCCGATCCCTTTCTTGAGATTGTTGAGCCACTCTACCAACCCGAGCCCCATGAGGTCGGCTACATTCAGCGGGTCGTTTCCCACATACGCGTAGAGGTTCACGAGATCTGGTACTGCCGCGGCGAGATACCCGCTTTCCATTGAGAGGCCCACAAGTGACGGATCTTGAGAGGTCCATCGACCGATAGACGCGTCGTACCATCTCCGACCGAAATTGATCAATCGAGTCCTTGAATCTCGGTAACCCTGACGATACCCATGGCATTCCCGCAGCGCCTGTTGACCGTCCGCGTTTGAGTTTCCCCAGGGATCATATTCCTCACTTCGTCTTGCTACGCCGTCTACATCTACGAGGCGACACACGCTCCGGAGACCGTCATGCAGAACGAATAGGGAGTGTGGATGGCTGCTGGGAGCGGGCCGGAGGCGCTCGGCGTCTCGGCGCCGCAATATGCGGCCTTCGTCATCCACGCTGTAAAGCGTGCGAACGGCGGCCCCATCACGGAGAATCATTACGATCTTGCCTCCTGCGCGTCGATACCGCTCAGTGGCGGTTACCGGACCGGCCGACTCGCTTCGCTCCAGCAGTCGACCGTCAATGTCGTAAAGATATTCCACCAGGTGCACGCCGTCATCAACACTTGCGAGGCGGTTTGCTCCATCGTATGTGAAGCGCCTGATCGTGCGGCCTCTCCGTCGTTCTGAAAGCAGATTGCCGTTGTTGTCCCCGCTGAGATCTGCTGAGGACTCGCGTAGGTACGTAAAGTATTCGCCAAGCATTCGCCCAGGTACAAAAGCAGCGAAGTGGTACAAAGCACCCATTTAGATGGCAAAGTGGGAAGCTCAGAGATCCAGGAGCACATTCACACAATAACAAAGTGTGATCTACGTTGAAAGCAAATGACTTGAACAGTATTGGCCAGGATCAGCGCTCAGATTTATCTGAGTAGTAAACACTGATCTGGATCGAGGGCAGGAAAGTGGGAGAACTGCTATCCGATCCCTGCGCTGTCCAGCGCTGCGCCGGAGATGCGCTGCCGAACTGAACAGAGCACCAGGCGCGAACGCAAAGCGTAGCTCAACACTGTAAGTGATGGGCAGAACTTACCCCAGGGGTACACCCCGACAAGGGAGGACCCATGTGGAAGCGGGGTTGGTTGTCTCCGAGTTTTCCTCCGCGTGCCCGAGGCTCATCCCGTGGCACCGGCACAGGGCAAATGCACAGCGTCCGCATAAAATTGCCTCGCGCCCGCGCAAGGGGCCCTTGACATCTGCTAAGTGCTGCCCGTTGACCGACCTGGGGCCATTTGGGCCTGCGTTGTGAAGGTCTGGACCCTGGGATTCGTTCTGGGGCTTCCTGGCGTCGAAAATCAGGCTCCTGCGTCGAATATCCCGTCTAATCTCCGCATGCCGTCGAAGACCGCGCCGGTCGAGCGCCGGGTACCGCGATCCCTAAGTTAACACCGGGCCACGGTCACCCACACTGGTGGGTCCTCATTGAAGTGCCTGCGCCGGAGCCATTGTTTTGTGTACACTGGTAGTTGGAGATTTCACCCGCTCTGCGGGTCTGCATTGAAGCCCAGGCATGATCCCCGCAGTCGGCCTGCACGTTTATAAACCAGAGGCTCCGCAGCAGACCGGTGTGATCTTCGCAATCTGGCCGTGTGCACCGCCGATCAGCTTTCGCATCGTCGCGGTGCTATGGGATGACGGCGCGATTTCGTTGTGCTCATCGTTGGACCTGCGCCGCGCTGCTTGATCCATAGAAAATTTTCAGAACTCGGGTGCAGGGCGCCCCTACTCCTTGGGTTCGGGTTCTTCTGTTCGATTTGTGATCCACGCAGTGTTCAGTTCTGCGATCTGTTTCCTCTTGTGCGCTTCCCCGAACTCCTCTACGTCAGCCACCACTTCAGCCCGTGGGTCTAACTCATAGCCGTCTGAGAAATCGAACTCATCAGCGTCAGCTTCGTACCCATGTACTTTTTTGTTTTCCTTGTTTGCTTTGATAATCCTGTGCACCTTTACTCGAAATGCTTTCTCTTTGTTCGATTCTCTGAAGTAGAGTGCATCCCAGCCCCAACTGCCACTCTCAAGCTCCTGTAGTTTAATCCCCTTGCCGTTTTTGGGTAAGCTCGGAAGAGCAGGCAGATATTTAATATTGCCAGGACTATCACCTTCTCTACCACCTTCTTCCCTTGAGATCATGAGAGCGGCACATTTCACATTGCACTCCATCCACTCTTGCCATAGCTTTTCAACTGTCTTACTCTCTGGCTTCAACTCCATCCAGGGTTCTCTGCCCTTGTTGTCGATACGTTCTGTTGTGGTGATCTCCTTGAAGATTTTCCTGGCTCGGGCTTTGCATGCATTAAAGGCTTCTTTGAAGCTCAAGGTCTTTCGTGCATTTCTAAAGAGACTGAGTATAGTGTTCCCCGCTTCCCTTGCTTCGTAGTTCAGGTGATATGGATCGCTGCACTCTACTGCACCCTTGCAATCTGGATTATCACACTCATGCCTCGCCTTGTTCGCCGCCCAGGATTTTGCTAGACGCCATGCGAAGGTCTTTTTTCCACCCTTGAGCGTGACAGGATCGGCATTGAGTGAACCGGTTGCTCGCCCGAAGGGATGACCTTCTATTGGCAGAGAATAACCAGGTGCTTCAAAGAATTTCGGCTGCGTGTATGAGACAGTGTACGTTTTCGCAGGAGCCTGTTGTTGCCCATTGCCTCGCGTGCGGCTGACAACGTAGTAGTCAAAAGCATCTATGTCGCGGGTGATTAGTTCTGTTCTTTTTCCTTCCTGTGATTCGAGGCAGTGTAGCCATAATGTTTTTACGACAGATGGATATTGGAACCTCTCTGAGGCCGCTGTACGGCATACGCTAGTTGACCTTGCAGTAGACCAACTACAAAGCGCCGAGAGGAACAGCGACGAGCCTGAACAGGGCTGTAGAAGCTCTGGAGCAGCTTAATGCCAGGCCGTCATAAAGCGTGAACCACGCGTGCCCACGCAGGAAGGCACCCACAAATACGCCCGTGCATCGGGCAGAAAAGAGAAAATCTATGAAGAATTGTTGGCTTGATATAGACAAAGAAGGTCTCCGTAAATCGCTTGGGCAGAAGGATAAGGTCTTCCTGCTCACCGAGATGGTCAGCAACGCATGGGACGAGGACATCACCAAGGTTGAGGTTACACTGAGTCGCCCAGATGAGAACAATCACAGTTGGCTCCGTGTCGTCGACAACAGTCCGACTGGATGGAGCGACCTGAGCCACTCGCACACGATGTTTGCCGAGAGTACCAAGAAGGACAAGTCGGAGAAGCGTGGCAGGTTCAACGCCGGGGAGAAGGACGTTCTGGCCCTCGCCATCGAAGCCAAGTTGACCACAGTCACGGGGCAGGTGCTGTTCAACGAAGATGGCACGCGCACTGAGGGAATGGAGACCCGTGAAATTGGCAGCGAGTTCGCCGGACGGTTCCACCTTACTCTGGAGGAGTATGAACACATCGTGCAGCAGGCGAAGCTGCTCATCCCGCCGAAGGGAATCGTCACGCTCTTCAACGGCGATGCGATTCCCTACAGGAAACCCATTGGCAGCTTCACAGAGACGCTTCCGATTCCTCTGGCCGACAAAGAGGGCGTGATGCGGAACACGGAGCGCAAGACGAGGGTCAATCTGTATGAAAGGCTTCCCGGCGAAGTCGCCATGATTTACGAGATGGGTATACCGATTGTCGAGTTGGGTGATGACAAGTGGCACGTCAATGTGATGCAAAAGGTGCCGCTCAGTCGTGACCGTGACAACGTTAACCCGGCGTACCTCCGCAAAATCCGTGTCGGCGTACTCAATGACAAGTTCGAAGACCTAGGCAAGGACGAGTCGACGGCAACGTGGGTCAAGGAAGCGATGGGAAGTCCGAAGAGTACCGACGATGCTGTCAAGCATGTCATCAAGGCACGCTTCGGAGTCAAGATAGCTGTTCCAGATGTCAACGATGTCGGCTCGACCAAAGAGGCAACATCCAAAGGCTACGACATCATTCATGGCGGTGCAATGTCGAAGGAAGAGTGGGCAAGGGCCAAAGCCGTCAAGAAGGAAGACGGGGAGCCGCTCATTCCGACGACAGCACAGGTCGCACCAACGAACTTCAAATCACACTTAGGGCCGTCTGACTTCATACCGCCGAAGGAATGGACATCTCCGATGCAAGCGTACGCCCGTGTCGTAGAAGCTCTGGCACCGAAACTCATCGGCAAACCCGTCGTCGTCAAGTTCATCGATGATGAAGAGTGCAACATTCAAGGCTGCTTCCATAAGGTTGACCGCAAGTTTAGCCGGAAGGTCGATCGAGAATTCGGAGTCATGATCGTCAATCTGGCGTATCACGATGCGGCGTCGTCGACAGACAACTACGAGTTGCTGTTACACGAACTGGCACACAACACGCTGGACAGCAACGACCACCTTGCTCAAGTCTTTTACGACACCGTGACCGAACTGGGAGCGAAGCTGGCAATAAGCGCACTGGCTGATCCGAAGCTGTTAGACACTGGAGCGCATCGCTGTGACCTTACCGATGTTCAGCCACTCTGGGATGCGGCGCCTGATGTCTATCCTGAACCCTACGGCGAGGGAATTGCTGTTGCTGCACATGCCGCGAAGGCGTCGAAGGCTCGCTAGTTGCGTTTGACAACTTGATTTGACCACCTGTGATCATTCATTTGGCCCACCCTGGAATCGTAAGTCCGAATTGGACACTACCCTGGGCATCGAACCCTGGGCTAGGGCCTGGGAGGTGCCTGTCACACCTCCCTGGCTCGAATCTTGATAGGAGAAAATGAACAACCAAAGCTATGAACCGCTTCTCAACGATGCACAAGCGGGCAAATTCCTCGGCGGTCTCCATCCTAAAACTGTTCAACGGATGGCACGGCGTGGAGAACTGCCTTCATATCGAATCGGAAAATACTGGCGCTATCGTGCCAGTGAACTAAACCACTGGCTTGTGCTACGCTCTCAGAGCCAGATTAGCCCGCCTGCTCAGACTCGAAAGGAGAGTATTCAATGAGCAGACGGTATCAACAGGGTTGTCTGTACCGTGAATCACGTAAGGCTGGCCCGGACGTATGGGCTTTCAGATTCCGTGACGGACAGAACAACCGAAAAGAGCAAATAGGCACCGTGGAACAGTTCCCAACCAAGACGAAAGCTCTCAAGGCTTGCGAACTGTTACGCGCAAACATCAACAAGGAAACCAGAGCACCGCGCACTGTGGCGGAACTGGCATCCCACTACCAGCAAAAGGAACTGTCAGCGGAAGGCCGGAAGGCTCACTCCACTCGGGAAGTGTATGGCTCGTACATCAAAACGTGGATTCTCCCGAAGTGGGGGCAGCAGTCGCTGTCAGACGTTCGCACGGTTGACGTTGAAGCATGGCTCGGAACGTTGTCTCTGGCGAACGGATCACGGGCGAAGATCCGCAATGTCATGTCCGCAATTTTCAGTCACGCGATGCGGTACGAATGGCTCAACCGAAACCCGATTGCACTGGTACGTCAGTCAGCCAAGAGGGAACGGTTGCCGGACGTGCTCACCGCTGAGGAAATCGGAGCACTGCTAGTCGAACTGCCGGAGCCGTGTCGGACGGCGATCCTGCTGGCGGCCTGTACAGGGTTGCGAGTCTCTGAACTGCTGGCACTGAAGTGGTCGGATGTCCACTTCGATGCTGGTGAGATTCGGCCAGTCCGGGCGATCGTTGACCAAGTGGTAGGGAGCCTGAAAACGGAAGCTAGTGGGAAGGCCGTACCGATGGACGCGGCACTCGCGGGTAGTGCTCGACTGGCGCGGTCGCTGTCCATATAACCAAGATGGGACTACATCTTCGGCTCACCGAACAAGGAGGGCCAGCAACCCTACTGGCCTGACAGCTTGTTACGCAAGGTCATCCGGCCCGCTGCGAAGCGTGCTGGCGTGTCCAAGCATATCGGCTGGCACTCTTTCAGGCGAACGCTGGCGACGCTGCTGCAAGCCTCTGGCGCCTCAGTCAAGGCGACACAGGACATGCTGCGTCATGCGAGTAGCAGACTCACTCTCGATTTGTATGCGCAGTCCATTCCGGCAGATCGGCGGACGGCGCAATCAGGCGTTATTGGAGCGGTCTTGGCAGCTTCCGTTCCCAAACGTTCCCTGATAAACTCGTAAGTTGTTGTAGGCGCGTAGCTCAGTTGGTTAGAGCGCTACCTTGACACGGTAGAGGTCTGGGGTTCGAGTCCCCACGTGCCTACCATTTATCTCATTGAATCCGCTGCGAGGCGAGCGGCAGCTCTTCCGGCTTCTGATCCAAACTCCCCGAGTTTTGGCCTTTTCTGCCATCACTTGCCATCAAAACGGACAGCTTTTCGACCGTCGCCCGCTGCTGCTCGGGAATAGGTAGCGTGTAGATTTCGAGCGTGGTGGACATCTTGGAGTGGCCTAGCTGCGCTTGCGCGTCCCGCAGCGATCCTCCCGCCACTT
>WNGR01009776.1_pt1 | contig 10058 bp, 6 predicted proteins | sample 5407581 | NCBI WGS metagenome assembly WNGR01 (sample SAMN13153383, study PRJNA577476) | soil metagenome | isolation source: 80 cm soil or saprolite under Garry oak tree replicate 2 | place: USA:California | collected 2016-06-15
GCGTCATCGATCCTACGAAGGTCGTTCGCGTCGCGCTCCAGAATGCCTCGTCAATTGCGGGTCTTCTGCTCACCACGGAAGCGTTGATCGCCGAACTGCCCGAAAAGAAGAAAGCCGCCGCGCCCCCGATGGGCGGCGACTACGATTACGATTAGGCAAGACGAATTTCGGGGACGAGACGAATTTCGGGGACGCACCCCGAATTCTTGTACTTCAGAATTCGGGGTGCGTCCCCGAAATTCGTCTGACCCCGAATTTTCTACGCCGTCCTTGCCTTTCTTTTCTCCAAAATCGCAACCGTCAATATCCCGCCGATCATGGCAAAAAGCGAGTACACCAGCAGGTTTGTGAAGAACGTAAATGTCAGAGTGGCCGCCGAAATTTCGCCGGATGCGGCTCGCAAAATCCAATCACGCAGCGGGCCTTCGGCGCCAAGCTGGTTGAGGACTTGCTCGAATTGCTGCTGCTGGGATTCAAAGAGGCGCGAGGCCATCGCGCGAAACGACATTTGAACGATCGTCCCCACGACTGCTCCAACAAGCCCGCTCAGTACTCCGGCAAACGCTCCGTCGCCGTAAGCGATTCCGGGGGGCCGCTGTTTGGTGAGCATCATCACCGCGATGCCGCCGCCAAGTAATACCCACATGCAGCAGAGGCAGTTGCCGGCGCTGATGTACGGTATCGACGAGAGGAAGCCGAGAAACATGCCGCCAGTGAGGGCGGGCTGAACGAAGTCGAGTTCCGGTTTGGGAGCGGCCTGGACTGGTGAAGGCGGCACCTCCTGGGGCGGAACTATCGAAGTTCCGCATTGAAGACAAAACCTGGCGTGATCCGGCAACTCGGTCCCGCACTGTTTACAAACGATCACCGATTTCCTCAACGCCCTGTTTCACAAAAGGCGCAGCGGCCAATCCGACCAAAACGGCGGAGAGCGAGCGAAGCAGCTCCGCATCGATCACGAAGCGCGCCACCGCAAATTCAAAAAGCATGAGCAGGAGAGAAATCCGGAGCCAGCGGACATTCGGTCGAATGCCAATCCACAGCGACGCGGTGAACGCAAAATAAATGGATGCACAGCGGATGCAAACCGGCATAGGTTCGCCGAATACGTACCAGGACCGGGCCGGGTTCTGATGGCAGATCGCCGCGAAAAACCGGTAAACGGGCGACAGATCGAAAGCCGGGGCAGCAAGGATGCTCAAACACCAGAGCGTGGCGCCTGCCAGCAATATTCCCCTCTCTTGGCCACGCATATCTAGATGATCGTTTCAGGCCGGATGAGGCTTTGGCCGTCAATATAAGTACGAAGCGCTTCGGGAATCACGACGGTTCCGTCCTTCTGCTGATAATTTTCCATGATCGCGATCCAGGTGCGGCCGATGGCCAGACCGGATCCGTTCAATGTGTGCACAAACCGGACTTTTCCGCCGCCGCTCGGACGGTAGCGGATGTTGGCTCGCCGGGCCTGGAAGTCCTCGAAGTTGCTGCACGATGAGATTTCACGATAGCTGTTTTGGCCGGGCAGCCAAACTTCGATATCGTAGCTCTTCGAAGCAGCGAAGCTCATGTCGCCGGTCGAGTGGATCACCACGCGGTAGGCCAGCTTCAGGCGCTTTAAAATTTCTTCCGCGGCGGCAACCAATGATTCCAATTCCGCATTGGAGTCTTCGGGCCGCGTGAACTTTACCAGTTCGACCTTGTTGAACTGATGCTGCCTGAAGATCCCGCGAACATCTTTTCCATAGGACCCGGCTTCGCTTCGGAAGCACGGCGTGTAGGCGGTGAATTTGATGGGTAATCGTTCGCCGTCGATGATGTCTTCGCGATAGATGTTCGTCACCGGAACCTCGGCCGTTGGGACCAGATAGTAGTCGGTGTCCCGAACCTTGAATAAGTCCCCTTCGAATTTCGGCAACTGGCTTGTGCCGAAAAGACTGTCCGAATTGGCCATGAACGGCGGCAATACTTCTTTATAGCCGTGTTCCTTCGTATGGATATCGAGCATGAAATTGATCAGCGCCCGTTCGAGCCGTGCGCCCATGCCGGCAAGCAACGGGAAACGGGAACCGGCGATTTTCGTCGCCCGGTCCAGATCGAGTATTCCCAGCGGCGGACAGAGATCCCAGTGGGCTTTGGGAGGAAAATCGAAGCGAGGCGGATCGCCTGCGCGCCTTACTTCCACATTCTGTTCATCGGTTGGACCCACAGGAACGGCGGGATCCGGTAAGTTGGGAATCGTGGCAGCGAACTGAAATAGGTTCCCCTCCACGGTGCGGAGCGCATCTTCCTTATCTTTGATCTGCTGGGATACCAGCTTCATTTCGTTGCGCTTGTCCGTGACATCCACTTTCTCGCGGAGGAGTTTGGCGATGTCTTCCGAGGCCGAGTTCCGTCGCTGGCGCAGGCGCTCGACTTCATAGATGATGTTTTTGCGCTCACCGTCCAACCGTTGGAACGTCTCTACATCGAGTAAAAATCCCCGGCCGGCCAAACGCCGGCGGGCCGTCTCGATGTTTTCGCGCAGGTAATTCAGGTCGAGCATGGCTAGGTCTCCCGGCAAAACTCAAAACGGAATTGTAGAGCACGTTGAGGAGCGGCCCAAAGCTTGTAATCGCTTGACTGTGCAACTGCTAATGCTATGATACTGAGTTGTCAATAGTTGCCGAGGCGATCAGTCCAACCCCGAGGTGTTTTATGAGCCGACGAGGGATCTACATTACGCTTACTTCTTTGCTTCTTCTGACCTCCTCCTCCTGGTCTGTTGCGCAGAAGAAGAACGATCCGAAGAAAGAGGACACAAAGAAGGAGGTACCCAAAAACGTTCAGAGGTCTCGTGAACTGGAATCCGCAAGCCGGGCTCTTCGCAAGTGGCTCGACGAGGATGTGTCCTACGTCATTACGAACGAGGAGCGCACCGCATTCAAAGCCCTGAAGACGGATGAAGAGCGGGAGCAATTCATCGAACAATTTTGGCTTCGCCGGGATCCCACGCCCGACACGGTAGACAACGAATTCAAGGAAGACCATTACGCGCGCATTGCGTATGCGAATGAGCGGTTCGCGTCGGGTATTCCGGGCTGGAAAACCGACCGGGGGCGCATCTACATCATTTGGGGCAAGCCGGATGAGATCGAATCCCATCCGTCGGGAGGAACCATCAATCGGCCGATCGAAGAAGGCGGCGGCCAGACCAGCACGTTTCCGTTTGAAGTCTGGCGGTATCGATACATTGAAGGCATCGGCAACGAAGTGCTGCTCGAATTCGTGGACCCGTCCATGTCGGGCGAGTACCGACTGACCATCGATCCGAACGAGAAGGATGCCCTACTGCATGTGCCCGGCGCCGGTTTAACCTTTGACGAACAGTTTTTCGGAAGGGATAAAGCCGACCGGATTAGCGGTCTCACCAATCCTACCAACACCAGCGCATTAGGCAATACTTCGCGGATGAATCCCTTCGATCGCCTGCAACTGTATGCGAACATCTTTAAACCGCCGGAGATTAAATTCAAAGATCTCGAAGCGATTGTCACGACGAAGCTTTCTTACAATTTACTACCCTTCCGCTTCCGCACCGACTTCGTGCGGGTGACGGAGGACAGTGTGCTGACGCCGATTACGATCCTGTTGCAGAACAAAGATCTCGCCTTCCAGGAGCAGCAGGGGATTCACCGGGCGATGATTCACGTTTACGGCAAGGTCACCGGGATCAACGGACGCGCTGCGCCGGGCGGTGTGTTCGAGGACACGATTTCTCAAGATATTCCGGACGCTCTCTTCAAGCAGGGGCTCGACAGCGCGTCCATCCATCAGAAGATTATCCCGCTGCGGCCGGGTCTCTATAAGCTCGACCTTGTGCTGAAAGATATCAACAGCGGGAACGTCGGTACGGTGAGTCAACGACTGCAGGTTCCGCGATTTCCCGACGACAAGCTCCAGTTGAGTTCTCTGATTCTGGCCGACCTCGTGGAGAACTTACCGCCGAGTCAGATCGGTTCGGGTTCTTTTATTCTGGGCAGCAACAAAGTGCGTCCCAACGTTAACGACGACTTCCGTCATGACCGGAGTTTGAATCTCTGGTTTCAGGTCTACAACCTGAAGCTCGATGAGGCCTCCAAGAAACCTTCGGCAACCGTGGAAACGTTGATCACGAAGAACGGTCGCGAGGTCAAAAGAGATGTGGAACAGGCTTCGGAGTTGTCCAACGCGGCCGCGCAGATGACCTTGTCGAAGACGGTTTCACTGAAGGATTTCGAACCCGGCGAGTATTCCGTGCAGGTCAAGGTGACCGATAATCTTACGAAAGACGTTATCGCCTCAGCGGAGAAGTTTACAGTCCGTTAGAACAGACAACGGACACAGGATACAAATAATGCCACAAGGATTCTCGACGAAACTTGTCCTGGGAATCGCTGCTTTGCTTCTGGTTCCGTCCATTGCGTCTGCAGGCAATGATCTCGCTACGATCAACGGCCGCGTTCACGATTCTACGGGGTTTCCCATTACAGGCGCCCTTGTGATTGTGGCTGCGGCTTCACCGATTATTCCGGAAAGGGTGGCGCTGACGGGCAAAGACGGATCCTTTTCGATTCCCAACCTTTTTGCCGGCCAGTATTCAGTCAAGATTTCGATGCCTCAATTCCTGCCGGCGTTGAAACAGGGTATTCAATTGAACGCGGGCGGGACCGTTGTGCTGACGGTGAATCTGCAAAATGCAATGGACGTGGTGCGGCGCGCGGTTTCGCGACAGCAAGGGAAATCGGACGATATGGTCTGGACTCTCCGAAGTTCCCGCTCGACCCAACCTGTCTTGCGGATTGCCGACAGTACACAAAAGACTGAAGGCACGGCGAAATCCGCTTCAGGCCCCGACTATTCCGGCTACCTGCAGGTCTATTCGAAATCGGTCGAGACCTCCTCGAGTGTGACTCAAGGAGTCGGCTCGCAATTTTCGCTGACCGTGCCGGTGGACGCAAAATCTCAGATCACCGTTCACGGCCAGTACAACGAAGCACCCATGCAGCCGCGCGGTTTTGGTGCGAGTTATGAGTTTGTGCCGGCGAGCCATCATAAAGCCGAGATCGGCATGAATCTGCGCCAGGGAGCCTTGTTCGGAGATCCGCTCGAATCCGAAGCGTCACGGGAGGTCCAGGTCCGATATGGCGAGAATTTCCAGTGGTCGGATCATTTGGTGTTCCATTACGGAGCTGAGGCCGGCCGTGCCGGAGTGATCGAGGGCACCAGCTATCTGCGGCCGCGGTTCGGTATTTCCTGGGTTCCCGACGTGCATACGACGTTCACGGTCGGGATGTCGTCGCAGGCTCCGACGGCACCTGACGACCCCATTCGAGGCAAGGAATATTTCGACCGCACCCTATATGTGCCGCCGGCGCTCGAGCGCTATTCGCACAGCGAGGCGGGACTGACGCGTATCCTTTTCGACAACACGGAGGTTTCCGCCGCGGTATTTCGCGATCGTCTGGATACGCAGGCGGTCTTCGTTGGTTCACCCGATGGACGGCCGAAGGTGCTCATTCTGGATACCAGCGACATGCCCTCTCAGGGTATTCGGGTGCACGCGAATCGGCAGTTCCGCAATTTCGAGGCGGGCATCGGCTTTACGTCCGTAACCGGTGTCGGTATGGACGCAAGTCCTCCAGAACGGATAGGAAACCAGCTCACCGTGCGCCGCTTCCAAATGGCTACAGCCCGTTTCAAGGCTAAGCTCGACATGACGCAAACCGAAATAACAACGGTTTATCGATGGACCTCGGCGGTCTCCGCGTCTCGGCTGGATCCGTATCAGCGGTTGGTCGAATATAACGATCCGACTCTCAGCGTCTCCATAGCGCAAAATCTACCGACGTTTCGCATGTTCCCCGGCAAGGTCCAGGCCATTGTCGACGCCCGCAACCTGTTGGATCAATGTCTGGGTTCCCAGCACACGCAATTCGGCCAGTATCCCAAACTGCTCAAAGGCGGGATCAATATCCGGTTCTAGGGGGATGGGAGTAGCCACGAAAAGGCACAAAAACACAAAACATTTCGGTGATTGTTGTACCTCTTTGTGCTTTTTCCCAATTCCGCTATTTTGTACACTGTTTCCAAATTTCATATTCCCTATGCACTGATATAGCTAAACTTAGCCTTATCTTTATTATTTTTTGGAAACCGGTGTGCTAACCTGATTCGAGCCAAAATGCGCAGGAAGATTTGGTCGGTCAAGTACGTCGCCACGGTATTGCTGACATTGACTGTCCTGATTTTGGGCGGCCTCAATGCGCAGCAGAAGCGCCGGTATATTCCTCCGGATGACGGGGCCGCATGGGTTGAGGGAACCGAGGGGGTCCAGGCCCGGTTGGTCGTCCCGGATGGTCCGGCGGAGAAAGCCGGTATCCGCCGCGGCGATGTTCTTAGGGCGATCAACGGCCAGGCTGTGGAAAATGACCGGCATGTGACGCGACTTCTCTATGAACTCGGGGCCTGGTCGCGGGCAACCTATACAATCGATCGTGATGGCAAGGAATTCGATACGACCGTGGTCGTCGGGCCTCCCTCCGAACAGTCTCTGCGTCACCAGAAGTACCTCGAGATTATCGGACTTATTTATTTTCTTGTCGGCTGCTTCGTTTTATTGAAGCGATCCCGGCCGCCGCATGCGCTGCACTTCTATCTGGTTTGCCTGACGTCGTTTGTTTTTTATGCGTTCCACTTTACGGGTAAACTCAACCCGTTTGACTGGACCATTTTCTGGGCGGATTTGTGTGCGAGCCTTCTTCTGCCGCCGTTGTTTCTCCATTTCTGTCTTGAATTTCCGTCACGCAACAAGACGATCGAGCGGTGGCACAGCTTGTTGTATTTGATCTATTTGCCCGCCGCTGTAATCTTCATTGCCCAGTTGGCATTCATCAACGGTATCCTGGGTTTCCAGCCGTCCCCGATCCTGCTGCGTGACGTTCTGGATACGCTTGGGGATTTTCACTTCGCCTTATATCTCGTTCTGAGCGCCGCGGTTCTCTTGAAAACGTACCGGACCGTCAAAACTCCGGAACTGCGCCAACAGATGAAATGGGTCACGCGGGGGACTGCTCTCGGCGTTGTTCCCTACTTTGTTCTACAGTCTGTGCCGAGGCTGTCGGGAACGATTGCACAGAACTATACCGATTTTTCCATCTTTCCACTCGCGCTGATCCCGATTTCATTTGGGTATGCCATACACCGGTATCGATTGATGGATGTCGATATCATTTTTAAGCGCGGCGTGACCTATACGCTCGCTACGGCGTGCGTCATCGGCCTATATGCCACAGTGATCGTTGTGGTTGGCGAACTCCTGGGAGCCGGTTTCGAGCCGTTGAGCGTCGTTGCGCGCGTGATTGCCACGATCGTGGCCGCGCTGCTGTTCGCTCCGATCAAGGATCAATTCCAGGTCTGGCTCGATAAATTTTTCTATCGCGACCGGTACGATCTGCGCCAAACCCTGATTGATTTCGGCAGAACACTGGGTTCCGAAGTTGATCTGGACAACATGCTCGATCGGATCATCGATCGTCTCGGCCGCGCGTTGTTTATTGGCCGGTCCGCAATTTTTATTGAAGATCCCTTCGACCCTTCGCGATTCCTTCCGGCAAAGACGTCGGGATTGACGATTCCGGACGGCGCCGATTTTTCCTTCCTGACACCCGTGCCGGGCAGGCCGTACATCTTTTTCGAGGCGGACCTGTACGATCTCAACTATTTCATTCCCTGCCGCGTCAAAGATCGAGTGATCGCCTACGTCGGGCTGGGGAGGACACAGAACGGGGATTATCTGACAAGCGAGGATCTGGAGCTTCTCGAGACCGTTTCGGATTATATCGGCATCGCTCTGGAAAACGCGCGGCTCTACCGGTCACTCGAGCAAAAGGCCTCGGAATATGAGAGTCTGAAGGATTTCAGCGAAAATATTATCGAATCCATCAATGTAGGAGTCGTTGTCGAGGATGTGGAAGGGCGGATCGTCGGTTGGAACAGAGCTTTGGAATCGCTGACGGGCCGCAGCCGGCTCGAAACACTGGGACACCAAACCGAAAAGGTTATCCCCGCACATTTTTTGCGGCGGCTCCATGAGAACCGGCATCTGTACAAACAGGCATGGAACAATCTGATCGTCAATTTCTCGGCGACTTCATTGGTCGATAAAGCGGGGACCACGCGAGGGATGTTGATTATTGTGGATAACATCACCGATCGCATCCGCCTGGAAGGTCAGTTGATCCAGAACGAGAAATTGACGTCGATCGGCCTGTTGGCTGCGGGTGTCGCTCACGAAGTCAATACTCCGCTAGCCGTCATTTCGAGCTATTCGCAGATGCTGAGGAAGGAAATCAGTTCCGAAGATCCTCGATACAACCTATTGGAGAAAATCACAAAACAGACGTTCCGCGCCTCGGAAATCGTGAATAACCTCCTCCATTTTTCGCGAACGAATGCCACGGAATTTGCGGACGTGGACGTCCATCAGGTGATCGCGGATACGCTATCGCTGCTCGATCACCAATTCAAAACCGCTCGCGTGCGCATCGACCGCGAGCTGCGGGCAGAGTACCCGGTGGTGTTCGCCAATGCGGGCAAATTACAGCAGGTGTTCTTGAATCTCTTCGTCAATGCGCGCGACGCGATGCCGGAGGGCGGCGAGCTGCGGATCCTCACCGATACCGTCGACTCGAAGATTGAAATCATTGTTCAGGACACGGGCGTCGGCATCAGCTCTGAAAATATCCAGAAGATCTATGATCCGTTCTTCACCACAAAAGCCGCCGGGAAAGGCACAGGACTGGGACTTTCCGTCAGCTATGGAATCGTTCAAGAGCATGGCGGCAACATCTCCGTCGACAGCAAACCGGGCATCGGAACCTCGTTCAAATTAGAGCTGCCTTTGGCAAGGAAACCAGTGAATGTCTAGACGAAAAGGAGTGGTCCTCATCATTGACGATGAGGAGGAAATCAGAGAAAGCATTGAATTGCTGCTGAACTCTGAGGGCCTTTCCACAGATACGGCCGCGAACGGCGAACAGGGCCTGAAAAAAATTGAAGAAAATTCTTATGACGCCGTTTTGCTCGACCTGATGCTGCCTGGAAAGTCCGGCATGGAAGTACAAAAGGAGATCAAGCTGATCGATCCGACCCTGCCGGTCATTATTATTACTGCAATCGGCGCCGTGGAAACTGCCGTTACGGCAACCAAAGAAGGATCCTTCGATTACATCACAAAGCCTTGGAACAATGAGAAGTTGGTCGTCATCGCTACTAACGCGATCAAGCAACGCCAATTGTTGAGCGAAAACATGCAGCTTCGCCGCGCGCTGAAGGAGCGCTTCGGCTACGACAATATTGTCGGTAAGAGCGAGAAGATACTTCGAGTGCTCGACGTCGTCAGCCAGGTGGCGGCGAGCCGCAGTACGGTCCTCGTCCAGGGGGAGAGCGGCACAGGCAAGGAGCTTGTGGCGAAAGCCATCCATCTCAAAAGCCCGCGGGCCGACAAAGCATTTGTCCCGGTGAACAGCGGCAGCATGCCGGTGGACCTTCTGGAAAGCACGTTGTTTGGCCATGTGCGGGGCGCATTCACAAGCGCGATCGCATCGAAGCGTGGCCTGTTTGAGGTGGCCGATCAGGGGACGATCTTTTTCGACGAAATCGGTACGATCGGCATGGAGACGCAGGCGAAACTGCTTCGCGTCATTCAAGAAAAGGAATTCATGCGCCTTGGCGGCGTCGATACGATCAAAGTCGATGCCCGCATCATCGCGGCGACAAACGTCGATTTAAAGAAACTGGTCGACGAAGGGCGTTTCCGGGAAGATCTGTATTACCGGCTGAACGTGATCAACATCCAGGTTCCGCCGCTCCGCGAGCGCAGAGAAGATATTCCTGCCCTGGTCGAATTCTTTACGAAGAAATATTGCCAAGAAAACCTGAAGCCGCTTTACAGATTCGGTTCCGAGGCGCTGAAAGTTCTGATGGACTATTATTGGCCGGGGAACGTTCGCGAGCTCGAGAATGTTGTGGAACGTGCGGTA